>Ga0316604_10000323_pt1 | contig 64564 bp, 56 predicted proteins | sample OWC_soil_day20_C_FD_207650 | JGI IMG/M metagenome (GOLD analysis project Ga0316604, IMG submission 207650) | Wetland soil microbial communities from Old Woman Creek delta, Ohio, United States - OWC_soil_day20_CT | ecosystem: Environmental > Terrestrial > Soil > Wetlands | place: USA: Ohio... | reverse complement strand
TTGAATCCCGGCAGGATTTCACCCGGCGCATCCAGGTCACACGTCGTGACGAATTGGGCGCAACGGCCGGCTCGGTCAATCGCCTGATCGACAAGATGCAGGCCAGCCTGCAAACCATCGCGACCGGTGCGCATTCCCTCGCGGCGTCGGCCAGCCAGATGGCATCAACCTCGACCCATGTCGCCAGCGCATCGCTGCAGCAGAGCGCCGCTGCATCGGACATGGCGGCCACGATCGAGGAAATGACCGTCAGCATCAACCAGGTGGCGGACCGTGCTCAGGAAGCCAACGCGCTTTCCAATGATTCCAGCCATATGGCGGCCAACGGTGAACAGGTGATCGGCCAGACCGTCCGCGACATCAATGACATTGCCGGCTCCGTGCATGAAGCCGCCGAGCGCATCCATGAACTGGATCGGCATGGCGAGCAGATCGCCAGCGTGGTGGCTGTCATCAAGGAGGTTGCCGACCAGACCAATCTGCTCGCGCTGAATGCGGCCATCGAGGCTGCACGCGCGGGCGAGCAAGGGCGTGGTTTCGCGGTGGTCGCCGACGAGGTCCGCAAACTGGCAGAGCGCACGACCAGTTCGACCCAGGAAATCGAAACCACGATCAATGCCATGCGCAGCAGCGCCAGCAATGCAGTCGACTGCATGCAGGAAGCAGTCCGGCGTGTCAGCACCGGCGTGACCGGAGCCGAGGAGACCAATCAGGCCATCCAGCGCATCCGCGCCAGCAGCCAGGATGCGGTACAGCGGGTAGAAGAGATTGCCAGTGCCATCCGCGAACAGGGCGCCGCCACCAACTCCATCGCAGCCCAGATCGAAAAGATCGCCCAGATGTCAGAGGAGAGTAGCGCCTCTGCCGAAGAAAGCGCCAACGCTGCACAGGACCTGGACCGACTGGCCAAGGAGATGCACGGCATCGTCTCGGCCTATCAGCTCTAAGGCAATCTCAGTCGCCGAGCACTGCGCGGACATTCGCCCATTGCCGGCGACTGATCGGCAGCAACTCGGCCAGTCCGTTGAGACGCACGCTCCAGTAACCTTCACCGCCATCTTCGCCCACCGAACGCTCGAAGCCGACCACCGCAGCACGCGCGACCAGACAGTTGCGGTGGATGCGCACGAAGCGTTCGGAAAACTCCTGTTCGAGCTGTACCAGTGATTCTTCGAGCAGGTATTCGCGGGTGGCGGTACGCGCGGTAACGTACTTGAGCTCGGCCTTGAGATAGAGCACGTCGGCAATCGGAATCAGGTGGATCTTGCCACGCTCGCTGCAGGTGAGATGGCGACGCGGTTCGGCAATCGTGTCCAGGCTCTCGCGCGGCACCGGCGTAGCGTGACGCGCCTTCTGCAAAGCGCCGGCGAGGCGTTCGGCGCGTACCGGCTTGAGCAGGTAGTCGATAGCATTGAGCTCGAAAGCCTGTACGGCATGTTCGTCATACGCCGTCACGAAGATGATCGGCGGTGCAGGTTTGAGCAGGCTGGCGTGCTGGGCGAATTCGATGCCGTCCATGGCCGGCATGCGGATATCGACCAGGACCAGGTCAACCTTGGTTGTCTCCAGCAGGCGCAGGGCCTCCAGACCATTGCCGACCATGCCGACCACGCGATTGGGCTGCTCGGCAGCGATATCGCCGAGCAGGTCACGCAGGCGCTCGCGCGCAGGGGCCTCGTCATCCACGATCAGAATTGCCAGCGTTTCCATCATTTCTCCTCTTTCCGCAGCGGTATGCGTACGCGTACCCTGAATTCGCCATCCTGCTCCTCGGTGCTCAAGGTCGCCTCCATGTCGAAGAACAGGGTCAGTCTTTCCCGGATGTTGCCCAGCGCCATGCGGTTGCCACCCGCACGTCGCCCCCCTCCGGGATTGAGGGGGTTGCTGATGCGCATGTCAAGCATGTTACCGCGCCGGACGATGCGCACAAGAATGCGTCCAGGTTCCGGGTTTGGCTCTATACCGTGACATACCGCATTCTCTAAAAGGGGTTGCAGCATGAGCGGCGGGACCTGGGCGTTGAGCGGTGCATGCTTGAGTTCCCACTTCACGTTCAGGCGCTCGCCAAGGCGCAGACGTTCAAGCTCCAGGTAGCGGTTGCACAGCTCGATTTCGTCGCACAGCTGCACCAGTTCACGGCTGTCACGCATCAATTCGCGAAACAGCTCGGCCATCGATTCGAGCGCTTGCTCGGCCCGCTTCGGGTCCGAACGCATCACGCCGAGCACGCCATTGATGCAGTTGAAGAAGAAGTGCGGGCGGATCCGGGCAGTCAGTGCGAGGATGCGTGCTTCGCCCAGCGCCGGCATCTGCGAGATCTGGCGCCAGCGGAAATACGCCACGATCGCGATGGCGTTCCCCAGCGCCCAAAGTACGCCACGCAAGAACGCATCGCCATCCACCGGTGGCAGGATCCAGGCCTGGAAAACAATTGCCAGTGCCAGCGCCATGCAACAGGTAATCAGGGTCAGGTCACGCCAGTGCAGGCGGTTGAGCCAGGGGCCGAGCCAGTAGAACAGCCCAGCCAGCAGCATCAGGGGCAACTCGACCCGCGCGATCATCAAGGTCATGTGATAGCTGAATTCGCGCAGATGGGGCATGCGGACCAGCACCGTGATCAGCATCAGCACATTGCCGCAGGCCAAGACGCGCAGGATGGCACCTAGATTGCGGAAATCCGGCACCGGCACGCGCAGGCGCTCCGGAATCACGGAACGCTCCGGTGCTTGCTTTATACTTGCCATCTTCCCCGGTGTGCCCGCCATGTCCCCTGTCCGTGTACGCCGCTCAAATTCAAGTTTGATAGCCAATCTGCAGATTATGACTGATAAATCCTCTGGCAACGCTTCCGGTGCCTGGTCCGGGCGTTTCTCCGAACCTGTCTCTGATCTGGTCAAGCGCTACACCGCTTCCGTTTTCTTCGATTGCCGCATGGCGGCACAGGATATCCGCGGCTCGCTGGCCCACGCCAGGATGCTCGCCAGACAGGGCATCATTGGCAATCAGGACTTGTCCGATATCGAACGCGGCATGGCGCAGATCCTCGGCGAAATCGAGCGTGGTGAATTCACCTGGACGCTGGACGGCGAAGACGTGCACATGAACATCGAGCAGCGCCTGACCGCGCTGATCGGTGACGCGGGCAAGCGCCTGCACACCGGCCGCTCGCGCAATGACCAGGTCGCCACCGACATCCGCCTGTGGCTGCGCGACACCATCGACTCCATCCTCGCGCTGATCGGTGACTTCCAGACCAATCTGCTGAACCTTGCCGAAGAGCATGCGGCAACACCCCTGCCCGGCCACACCCATCTGCAGATCGCCCAGCCAGTGACCTTCGGCCACCACCTGATGGCCTACAGCGAAATGCTGCGCCGGGATGCCGAGCGTTTTGCTGACGTGCGCCGCCGCGTCAATCGCCTGCCGCTGGGTTCGGCCGCGCTGGCCGGCACCACCTATCCGATCGACCGCGAGTTCGTCGCGCGCGAACTGGGCTTCGACGAAGTCTGCGAGAACTCGCTCGACGCCGTGTCGGATCGCGACTTCGCCATCGAATTCTGTGCCGCCGTGGCCGTGGCGATGATGCACCTGTCGCGCCTCTCTGAAGAGCTGATCCTGTGGATGAGCCCGCGCTTCGGCTTCATCGATCTGGCCGACCGCTTCACCACCGGCTCCTCGATCATGCCGCAGAAGAAGAACCCGGACGTGCCCGAGCTCGTGCGCGGCAAGACCGGCCGCGTCAATGGCCACCTGATCGCCCTGCTGACCCTGATGAAAGGCCAGCCGCTGGCCTACAACAAGGACAACCAGGAAGACAAGGAACCGATCTTCGACGCCGCCGACACGATGATCGACACCCTGCGGATTTATGCCGACATGATTACCGGCATCAAGGTGAAGGCGCACAACATGCGCGAGGCGCTGAAGCTCGGCTTCGCCACCGCCACTGATCTGGCAGACTACCTCGTCAAGAAGGGCCTGCCCTTCCGCGACGCGCACGAAGCCGTGGCGCTCGCCGTACGCGCCGCCGAAACCAAGGGCTGCGACCTGCCGCAGATGAGCCTGGACGCGCTGCGTGCCTGCATGGCTCATGTGCCGGGTGCAGCAGAGAAACTTGCGGATGACATCTTCGGCGTGCTCACCGTGGAAGGTTCGCTGGCGGCGCGCAATCATATCGGCGGTACCGCGCCTGAGCAGGTGCGCGCGGCGATTGCGCGGGCACGAGCCAGACTGGCGAAATAGGCTCGCGGCGGCTTACGCCTTGTGGGAGCGACGTCCACGTCGCGATACGCTGTTTCGCGACGTGGACGTCGCTCCCACAAAATCATTCGCGGCCACTGGCCGCTCCAACGAAAGACTAGCCATGGAATTCCTGAACGACGAACAGTTCAAGGTTCTGAGCAATCCCGGCGTCATCTCGACGCAATTGCTCTCGCCACACAATTCCTTGTCCGAGCGGGTCACCCTGACCCGCGTGGTGGTCGCGCCCGGTGCCGTGCAGAAGCGCCATACACACGCTTCCTCGGAGCAGATCTGGATCGCCGTCGAGGGGCGTGGCACGCTGCTACTGGCCGACGAAGCAACGCATCCGATCGCGGCGGGCGACGTGGTGCGCTTTGCCGATGGCGACGTACACGGCTTCATCAACGATAGCGAGGCCGACTTCGTCTACCTCTCTGTCACCTCGCCACCCATCAATTTTTCCTACGCGTACAAACAGGAAGGTGCGGTGCGTTGATGCTCACACCCGCCCTGCACCTCGCGCTGGAGCACGCTGCGCAAGCCACACTGGGCCATGCCTGGCGCATCGAATCCGCCACGCCTGTTGCTGGCGGTGACATCAACACGGCGCTGAAACTTGCGGGTCCGGGTGGTCCCCTTTTCGTCAAACTGCGCCCGGCCGGCGACCTGCCCATGTTCGAGGCAGAAGCAGCCGGGCTGCACGCATTGTCGCGCTGTGCTGCATTGAAAGTGCCGGCCGTCATCGGACTGGGCTGCGCTGACGAGCATGCCTTCCTGTTGCTGGAGTGGCTGGAGATCGCGCCGCTGCGCGAAGAAGCTGAAGCGCGCCGAGCCGGTGAGGCACTGGCGGCCCTGCATCATGAGTTTGGCGAACACTTTGGCTGGCCGCTGGAGAACTTCATTGGCAGCACCCCGCAGCACAACGGTGAGACCGACAACTGGTCGCAGTTTTTCGTCCAGAAACGCTTGCAACCACAATTCGCCCTGGCGGCCGCCAGCGGTTTCAAGGGTGATCTGCAACGCAATGCCGAACGCATCGCCGAAAAAGCCCCGGCCCTGTTTCTCGAATATCATCCCCGCCCCAGCCTGCTGCATGGCGACCTGTGGAGCGGCAATCTCGGCGCGCTGCCCGATGGCTGCCCCGTGCTGTTCGATCCGGCCTGCTACTACGGTGACCGTGAAGCCGATGTCGCCATGACCGAACTCTTCGGCGGTCTGCCGATGGCTTTCTATGCGGCTTATCGGAGTTCCTGGCCACTGGAAGAGGATTACGAGCGCCGCAAACCGCTCTACAACCTGTACCACATCCTCAACCACCTCAACCTGTTCGGGCGGGGTTACCTCGCGCAGGCCGAACGTCTGGCGGCACAGCTGGCGCGCGATCTGGGACGCTGAGGCTGGCGCGCGGCAAAACCAGACACGCTCATCCACAGCAGAAACGCCAAAGGACCGCATGCGGTCCTTTGGTGCCCTCATCCCGGCCGGAACCGGGAACGCTACGTTCGACTCAGTTGTCGCCCAGACGACGCAAGGCGCTGATGCCGCGCGAGAACGCGCCACGCAGACCGCCTTGAGCACTCTCGGCACGCGCCGCTTGCGGACGGTTACCGTCCGCATCCCGACGTGCTTGCGAAGGCACGTTGCCATTCACTTCGCGCGGTGCGCGCACCACATTCCCATTGGCTTCACCACGTGGCGCATTGCTGCGCTGACCCTGCCCACTGCGACTACGCCCTGGTGCGGCATCAGACGATCCGGCACGACGCGCCTGACCCGCCGGTGTGGCTCCACGCGACGCCGCTGGTTTGCTGCCTGGCGCGCCACGCCGGGATTCACCCTGCGGCGCACGGCCAGCTTCGCCACCTGCGGCGCGTGTTTGCGCGGTGCGCGGCGCAGACCCATTGCCGCCGGCCCGACTACGCGGTGCGCTGGCGGGCGCATTGCCCCCTTCGCGGCGCTGGCCTTGCTGGCGCCCACGACCTTGCGGCTGACGCGGCGCACGTTCTTCGGTTTCGTTGGCGGCACTGGCCGGAATTTCGAAAGCCGGCACGGCCACACGTTCGATCTTGCGCTTGATGAGCTTTTCGATATCGGCGAGGAACTTGCCTTCGTCCGGCGAGACCAGCGACAGGGCTTCCCCGGTCGAACCCGCACGGCCGGTACGCCCGATGCGATGGACATAATCTTCAGGTACATTCGGCAGCTCGAAATTCACCACATGCGGTAGCTCGGCGATATCCAGGCCACGCGCGGCAATGTCGGTCGCCACCAGCACCTGCAGATCACCGCTCTTGAACTCGGCGAGCGCGCGGGTGCGGGCGTTCTGGCTCTTGTTGCCGTGGATCGCCAGGGCCGGAATGCCGCCCTTGGCGAGCTGCTCGGCCAGACGATTGGCGCCGTGCTTGGTCCGCGTGAACACCAGCACCTGGAACCAGGCATGCTCGGTGATCAAATGCGCCAGAAGATGACGTTTGACTTTCTGGTCAACCAGCATGGCACGCTGGGTGACCAGTTCAATCGGCGCATTGCGGCGCGCCACTTCGATCATCACCGGCTTGTTCAGCAAGCCATCGGCCAGTGTCTTGATTTCGTCGGAGAAGGTCGCCGAGAACAGCAGGTTCTGACGCTGCCTGGGCAACAGGGCCAGCACGCGCTTGATGTCGCGGATGAAGCCCATGTCGAGCATGCGGTCGGCTTCGTCGAGAACGAGGATTTCCACGTTCGACAGATCCACGGTCTTCTGCTGCACGTGATCCAGCAAGCGGCCGGGGGTAGCCACCAGGATGTCGACCTGGCCGCGCAACTGCTTGATCTGCGGATTGATGCTGACACCGCCGAACATCATCATCGACTTGAAAGGCAGATGTACGCCGTAGTCACGCACGGATTCTTCGACCTGCGCAGCCAGCTCGCGGGTCGGGGTGAGGATCAGGGCACGGATCGCACCCGGTTTGCGGGCTGGCTTTTCGGCCAGGCGCTGCAGGATCGGCAAGGTGAAACCGGCGGTCTTGCCGGTGCCGGTCTGCGCGCCACCCATCAGGTCGCCGCCGAGCAGCACGACAGGAATGGCCTGGGCCTGAATGGGCGTAGGTTGGGTATAGCCGCGCTCGGTTACAGCGCGGACGAGGGGCTCGATGAGCCCGATGGATGCAAAGGACATATCACTCCAGTAGGGAGTGCTGCGTCGACCTGCCGAAAGCGAAACGATTCGCACGGCACCAGTCGAGGAGGACGAAGCAGGTTCAGAGGATTCAAGTAGAACTGCGAGTCGTGAAACCGGGAGCACTACAGACAGTGGCGAGGGGGACTGGTATTCGATGCCACAGGCTGCGCAGTGTGCACGAGAAGTCGGGCCGAGGGAAGTGAATTCTGGTGTTTTGCACCGAACGCCAGGCCAGACCCTTCTGATCCCCAGGAGCGGTCTGGCCTGTTTGATGGTTTTATTCGCTCAGCACTTCCTGCCAGCGGGTCACCGTCCAGCTCGCATCGAACAGCTTGTTGATGGCCGGCTCGGCCGCTTTGCGGATGGCATCCGCATCAGGCTTGATCACTTTCATGCCTGCCGCTTGCAACTGGGCAATGATGCTGGCTTCACGGGCAACGATGTGCTGTGTGCCCCAGCGTGCGGCACGGCGCATCGCGCTCCGCACCTTGGCACGATCGGCGGCTGACAACTCGTTACGGTAAAAGCAGGCATTCGCCGCCGTTACGCCAAACCCCACCAGATGATTGGTCAAGACCAGATGCGACTGGACTTCGTTGAGCTTGAGCGACTGGATCTGGGTCAGGTCCCCTTCCGAAGCTTCAGCCGCCCCGCTTTTCAATGCATCGTAGATCCCGGGCAGTGGAACCTGGACCGCCTGGGTGCCCAGCGAATCCCACACGGCGATCCAATCCGGAACGGGTGGCAACCGCAGCTTGAGCCCCTTGAAATCGGCGGGCGTGCTGATGGGCCTGTTGCTGGTGAACTGCCGGTAACCCCGATACACCGGTTCAAACATGACCAGATTGCCTTGAGCTTCGAGCTGTTTGGCCATCTCGGCCCCCAGGTCGCTGCGCCACACGTCCATGAAGTGCTCGAAATCACGGATCACGTAAGGACCATTGAAGAAGAAATACTTCGGTGCGTAATCCTGGATCGGCTGCCCGCCGGTCAACAGGATCTCGCCGACACGTTCTCCAGCCTTGCAACCCTGCATCGCCGGATCAATGCGCTGTTCGTTAAGGACACCGGCTTCCACGCTCACCTTGAAATAAGGTGCCGCTTGTTCAAGCGTCTCCTTGAATTTCTCGGCGGTATCCGTCAACAGATGGCCTTTGGCGAACGGCGTCACGACCCGGATGGAGATGGGCGCCGGCTTGTCCTGTGCCAGGACGGGATGGCATACGGCCAACAACGCAGTGACACAAACGGAAAGTGCGTATTTCATCGGCAAGCTCCTATGGAAGGATGCCCTTGCGGAGGACCCCGCGAGAGCGTCAGCCAGCCATTCTACATATTCTTGTCCGCCGGGCCGGCATGACTTCCTCATACTAGCCCAATGCCAAACAGGACAAAAGCCTCCGGTTGAACCCAAAAAAACGGCGCCCATCGGGCGCCGTGCCATGTCCGGAAACCTTCAGCGGATATCCTGGATCGCCTGCAACAAGGCTTTCTGTTCCATATTGACGACGAATTTGTCATATACAGGACGCATCGCACTCTGGAAGGATTGCTTGTTCACGTCGCGCACGAAGGTGCAGCCTGCTGCCGTCACGGTCTTGCGTGCGGAATCCTCACGTTCCTTCCACAGACTCCGCATCACGCCAACCGATTCGCGTGCAGCATCGGCCACGATCTGTTGATCGCCCGGCTGCAGCATGTCCCAGCGCTTCTTGGAGAACACCACGATATCCGGCGCCATGGAGTGCTCGGTGAAGGAGAAGTGCTTGAAGATTTCAAAGTGCTTGAATCCTTCGTAGGACGGCAGATTGTTTTCCGCCGCATCGACCAGCCCCATGCGCACCCCGGAGATGATTTCGTCCAGCGACATCGGCGTGGCATGTGCCCCCATGGCGTTCGCCACGGCGATCCACAGATCAGACTGCGGCACGCGCAACTTGAGCCCGCGCACGTCGGCCAGCGAACGGATCGGCTTGTTGGCATAAATGGAACGCGCGCCACTATCGTAGAAGGCCAGCCCGATGAATCCACCGGCTGCACAGGATTCGAGAATCTGCTGTCCAGGCCGGCCATCCATGGCCCGTTGCATGTGCTCGATCGAGCGGAACAGGAAAGGCAGGGTTGGCACCACGGTCGCCGGGCAATCCTTGTTGAGCTGGGAGACCATCACCCGGGTCATGTCCAGCCCACCGGCCCTGAGCTGTTCCAGTGCTTCCTTCTCGGCGCCGAAGGTACCCCGCGACATGATCTTCAAGCGCATGCGCCCATCGGAGCGCGATTCGATCAGCTCACTCATGCGGTGCAGGGCACGTACGGCAGGGTGATCCTCTCCGTGAATGTCGGCCACCCGCAATTCGATGACCTTCAGGGCGTTGTCGACCTTGTAAAGCGACAAGGACTGGGCGATGTCGCGTCCGGCCTGCGAGATGCGGCTGACGGCTGCCGCCGAAGCCGCCGCCGCGGCCGAATTCTGTTCGCTCATCTGGGCGATCTGCTCGATGTTCTGGGCAATTTCGGTACTGGCTGTCTGCTGCTCGCGGATAGCTCCGGCGATTTCCTGCACCACCCCTGCCGCGGCGCTGGAGCCCTCCTTGATCCGTTCGATCGAAGAACCCGCCTCCTGGGCATTGACCACTCCGTGATCCACGGCACGCTCGGTCGCCGTCATGCTATCCACGGCAGAGCGCGCACTGTCCTGCATGCGTGTCACCAGGGCGCTGATGTCTTGCGTGGACTTGGCAGTCCGCTCGGCCAGCTTGCGTACCTCATCGGCGACCACGGCAAAACCGCGCCCCTGCTCGCCAGCTCGCGCCGCTTCAATGGCGGCATTGAGCGCCAGCAGATTGGTCTGGTCAGCAATCTCGCGGATGATCCCGGCCATCGACGAGATGCCATCACAATCGGTCCGCAAGGTCTTGATCCGCGTTGCTGCATCGCGAACGGTCTCGGAGATCGTGCGGATGCCGTCCACCGTGCTCAGGATCGCTCCGGCACTGCGCTCGGCAATATCGCGTGACTCCTGCGTATGCTGGTCTGCATCCTTGGCCTGCTGGGCCACGATGGAGATGCTGACAGTCATCTCCTCCACAGCCGCCGCCATGTTGGCCGAAGCATCGCTCTGGATCTGCGAGTTGCGTGCAATCTTGCGCGAAGTAACATCGACTTCTTCGGTCACATCCAGCATGTGTGCCGAAGACTTCTGGATAGCGATGAAGCTTTGCCGCAAACGCTCCAGCAACCGGTTGTACGCACTGAGTGTCTGCCCGATCTCGTCATCGGTACGGACATTGATTGATTCCGTGAAATCCAGCTCATCCGCAGTCCGCGCAATCGTGTCCTTCATTTGCTGCAAGGGTTGTACGAGCGAACGCCAGAGCAGATAGCCCAAGCCGGCAATCACGATGACCCCCAGAACCAGCGCCCAGATCGACAGGCTTCGCGCAGATGCGAATGCCGCCTGGACTGCCTGTGACTCGGCCGCACCGGCCGCAGACTGCATATGAGACAAGCCCGTCATGGCTGCACTGAAGATGACACCACAGCAGACCAGTGCCACACAAATCAGTACAAAAATCTTGCGGGTGATGGACATTTGTATTCTCCGACAAACCCTTCGCGTTCCGCCCTTGGCACCTCACGGCGCCACCCCAATCCCAAGCCCTGAATGCCGTCACGTGATGCCCGCCGGAAACAGGGTTACAGGTTTAACTTACGGCCCGCATCCTTCAATCTTGAGCCCTGTTGCCAAAAAGGAGGTAGCCCCTTTATCAGTGGGCTGGCTCGCTCTGTCGGCTTGTGGTTGAATGCCGGTCATGCTTGATGTCGATCAACTTTCCTGCCAGCGTGGCGAACGCCTCCTGTTCCGCCGCTTGGGTTTGACCCTGAGTGCGGGCGAGCTGCTACGGGTCACCGGTGCCAATGGCACCGGCAAGACCAGCCTGCTGCGGTTACTGGCAGGGCTGTCTTACCCTGCAGCCGGATCGGTCCGCTTCTTGAGCAGCCCCATCCTGCAACAACGCGAGTCTTTCCACGCCAGCCTGCTTTATCTGGGACACGCCCCGGCGCTCAATGAATTGCTGACGCCGCTGGAAAACCTGCGTTTTGCCTGTGCCAGCGCGGGAGACGCCGCCAGCAAGACCGCATGCCTGGCCGCACTGGACCGCATCGGCCTGCAAGGCCAGATCGACCTGCCTTGTAGCGTTCTGTCACAGGGGCAACGCCGTCGCGTGGGCCTGGCGCGGCTGTTTCTTGCCTCTCGACGCAAGCTCTGGATTCTCGACGAGCCCTTCACTGCGCTGGACACCCACGCCATCAGCGAACTGGCCGCAACCCTCGACGCCCACTGTACTGCCGGTGGCGCCGTGATCTTCAGTTCGCATCAGGACGTAAGCTTCCGCACGCCACAGCGCACGCTCGACGTGGAGAGTTTCGCCGCATGAAGACTTTCTTCGCCGTCCTGCATCGCGACTTGCTGCTGGCCTGGCGCGCCCGCTCCGATCTGCTGGTTGCCCTGTCCTTCTTTGTGATTGTCGCCAGCCTGTTCCCCTTCGGTGTCGGTGCCGAACCCGAGCAGCTGCGCGCCATCGGCCCTGGCGTGGTGTGGGTCGCAGCACTCCTCGCCAGCCTGCTCGCCCTGCCGCGCCTGTTCGCCCAGGATTTCGACAACGGCGTGCTCGAACAGCTGCTCCTCTCGCCGGAACCACCTGTCATATGGGTGAGCGCAAAGATCCTCGCGCACTGGCTCACCACCGGACTCCCGCTGGTATTGATAGCTCCGGTGCTGGGGTTGATGTATCAGCTTGAACCCGGCGCCAGCGGGATCCTGACCCTCAGCCTTGCGCTGGGAACTCCGGTCCTGTCACTGCTCGGCGCCATCGGCGCGGCCCTCACGCTCGGGCTGCGCGGCGCAGGCAGCCTGCTGGCCCTGCTGGTGCTGCCCCTGTGTGTGCCGGTACTCGTGTTCGGTGCCGGCGCGGTCGACGCCTGGGCCGGTGGCATGCCTGTCACAGCCCATCTGTCCCTGCTCGGCGGAGGCAGCCTGGCGGCACTAGCACTGGCCCCGTTTGCCTGCGCGGCGGCCTTGCGGCTGGCCTGCGAATGAGCGCCCCGAGACATCCCGGATGCGCTTGAGACAGCCCCAGACGCCGCCCAAACCGTGATTTCTTCGTATCATGCAGGACTGCCCGAGAAACCCCAGCAAAGACCATGAATATCTTCAGGTTTTCATCGCCTCAAACCTTCTACCCGCTTGCCGGCAAACTGATCCCGGTCTTCGGAAGCCTGGCCGCCCTGTTTTGCGCGTTCGGCCTTTACCTCGGCTTCTTCGTCGCCCCCACGGATGCCGTGCAGGGTGAGGTCTATCGCATCATCTACCTGCATGTCGCCGCCGCCTGGATGAGCATGTTCATCTACCTCGTGATGGCCTTCTGGTCAGCCATCGGCCTGGGGCTGGGCACGCGCCTGTCGTTCTACATGACCCAGGCGCTCGCACCCACCGGGGCGCTGTTCTGTTTCATCGCACTGTGGAGCGGTGCGCTGTGGGGCCGCCCGACCTGGGGCGCCTACTGGGTGTGGGATGCGCGCCTGACCTCCCAACTGCTGCTGCTCTTCCTGTATTTCGGTTTCATCGCCCTGACCCGCTCGATTGAAGATCCGCGCCGTGCCGACAAGGCGGGCGCCATTCTCGCGCTGGTTGGCGCAGTCAACGTACCCATCATTCACTTCTCGGTGAAATGGTGGAGCACGCTGCATCAGGGCGCCTCGGTCAGCATGACCCGATCCAGCCTGGCCAGCAGCATGCTCATCGCCATGCTGGTGATGGCGTTTGCGGCCTGGTTCTACAGTATCGCGGTAACCCTCGCGCGCGCGCGCCGCATCATCCTGGAACGCGAACGGCATACCGACTGGGCCGCAGCGGAGATTGCACGGCTCGGGCGCGAACTATCAGTAACGGGGAGTCGATGATGCAGTGGCAATCTTTCAGTGAATTCATCGCGATGGGCGGCCGCGGCTTCTACGTCTGGGGCTCCTATGGCCTGGCTTTTATCCTGATCCTTGCGGAACTCCGGCTGCTCGCCCAGCGTCGGAGACAAAGCCTGCAACGCCTCCATCAACTGCAGCAACTGGAAAAGGACTGACGTGAAATCCCGCCACAAACGCTTTCTGCTCATCGGTATTGCCCTGGCCTTGCTCGGCGGCGCCACTGCGCTGGTACTGAACGCTTTCAGCGACAACCTTGTGTTCTTCCATACCCCCAGCGAAGTAGCCGAGGGCAAGGTGCCGCAGGGCCGGACCTTCCGCGTTGGCGGCATGGTACTGGCGGGTTCGCTGACGCGCGAAGCGGATGGCCAGACCGTGCATTTCACGATCACCGATACGGCCAAGACTCTGCCCGTCGTTTACAAAGGCGCGTTGCCGGACCTGTTCAAGGAGGCGAAAGGCGCCGTGGCCCAAGGCAAGCTCGATGCCAATGGCGTACTCATCGCCAGCGAAGTGCTGGCCAAGCACGATGAAAACTACATGCCGCCCGAAGCCAAGGACGCCATCGACCGCGCTCACAAGACCGCGCAAACCCTCAAATAAAGGCAGCCCATGATTCCCGAACTCGGCCACTTCGCGCTGATCCTCGCCTTCGTCATCGCTGCCGTGCTCGGCAGCCTGCCCCTGCTCGGCGCCCAGCGTGGTGACGCGGCCTTGGTGGCCGTCGCGCGCCCGGCGGCGCGCCTGCAGTTTGTGCTGGTCGTGATTGCCTTCATCTGCTTGGCATGGGCCTTTGTCGGCAACGATTTCTCGGTGGCCTACATTGCCCAGCATTCCAACACGCGTTTGCCCTTGGTCTATCGCCTGACCGCCGTATGGGGCAGCCACGAAGGCTCGCTGCTGCTGTGGGGCCTGATGCTCACGGGCTGGACAGCGGCGGTGTCTTTCTCGCAACGCCTGCCGGCAGTCTTTTCGGCACGCGTGCTGGCCGTGCTCGGCCTGGTCAGTTTCGGATTCCTGGCTTTCCTGTTGTTTACATCGAATCCTTTCGAACGCCTGTTACCGGCAGCGCTGGAAGGCAATGACCTGAACCCGCTGTTGCAAGACCCGGGCATGATCATCCACCCGCCACTGCTCTACATGGGTTATGTCGGTTTCTCGGTAGCCTTTGCGTTCGCCATCGCGGCGCTGATCGGCGGCCAGTTCGATGTGGCCTGGGCACGCCTGTCGCGCCCCTGGACGCTCACTGCCTGGCTCTTTCTCACCGCCGGCATCCTGCTCGGCTCGGGCTGGGCTTATTACGAACTGGGCTGGGGCGGCTGGTGGTTCTGGGATCCGGTCGAAAATGCCAGTTTCATGCCCTGGCTGGTCGGTACGGCCTTGATCCACTCGCTGGCCGTCACCGAAAAACGCGGCGCCTTCAAAAGCTGGACCGTGCTGCTGGCGATAGCCGCCTTCTCGTTGTCCCTGCTCGGCACCTTCCTCGTGCGTTCCGGCGTACTGACCAGCGTGCATGCCTTCGCCACCGATCCGAAGCGCGGCGTGTTCATCCTCGCCCTGCTGGTCATCGTGATCGGCGGCTCCCTGCTGCTCTACGCCTGGCGCGCACCGAAGCTGGCAGGCGGCGGAAAGTTCGCCAATCTGTCGCGTGAAACCCTACTCCTGATCAACAACGTCCTGCTTGCCGTGGTCGCGGCTACCGTGCTGCTCGGCACGCTCTACCCGCTGCTGCTCGATGCGCTGCATCTGGGCAAGCTCTCGGTCGGCCCGCCTTACTTCGAAGCCGTGTTCGTGCCCTTGATGACACCGGTCGTCCTGCTGATGGTCGCCGCGCCATTCATCCGCTGGAAGGGGCAGGCTTTGCCGCCTTTGGCGAAAACGCTCCTGCCCATGCTGGGGGCAAGCGTACTCATCGGCGGCGTGCTGACCTGGCTGACCGGCGCCCCGTCATGGCGCAGCGCGCTGGGCTTGAGTCTGGTAGCCTGGGTGCTGCTTGGCAGCGCCCGCCTGCTGTATGAGCGCACACGCGGCGAAGAAGCCCTGTGGGCCAGGCTGTCCCGGATCCCCGGTAGCTGGTGGGGCATGTGGCTGGCGCATCTGGGCATCGGCATCTTCATCATCGGCGTAACCCTGGTGAAAACCCTGGAAGCCAATGCCGACGTGACCATGAAAATCGGCAGCAGCACTGAACTAGCCGGCTACACCTTCACCCTCGACAAAGTGAGCCCCGTGCAGGGCCCGAATTACACGGCTGATCGCGGCCATGTCCGCCTCACCCGCAACGGCCATCCGATCAGCGTGCTGAACCCGGAAAAACGCATCTACACGGCACGCCGGATGCCGATGACAGAGTCATCGATTGACTCCGGCCTCTTCCGCGACGTGTATGTTTCGCTGGGGGACGCCACCGGGCCGGACAGCTGGGTCCTGCGCCTCTACTACAAGCCCTTCGTCACCTGGATCTGGGGGGGCTGCCTGCTGATGGTGCTGGGTGGCCTGTGCGCAGCCATGGATGGGCGTTACCGTAAAACAAAAGCCAAGGCAGCCTGAGCCATGAAAGCCAAAGCCCTCATCCCCCTCGCGATTTTCATCGCCCTCGTTGCCTTCCTCGGCATCGGCCTGACGCTCAATCCGCGCGAGATCCCGTCGCCACTGATCGACAAGCCCGCCCCGGATTTTGCCTTGCCACAACTCGCCCAGTCCGAACAGCAACTCAAGCTTGCCGACATGCAGGGCAAGGTCTGGCTGCTCAATGTCTGGGCCTCGTGGTGCGTGGCCTGCCGCGAGGAACATCCCGTACTGCTGCAATTCGCGAGGCAGAATGTCCTCCCCATCATCGGCCTGAACTACAAGGACAAGCGCCCGGATGCCCTGGCCTGGCTGCAGGAAGGCGGTGACCCCTATACGCTGTCCATCGTCGACGCCGAAGGCCGTGTCGGCATCGACTATGGCGTGTACGGCGTACCGGAGAGCTTTCTCATCGACGGCAAGGGACGCATCCGTTACAAGGTAATCGGCCCGATTACCCCGGAAGTGCTGGAAAAGGAACTCCTACCCCGCATCAAGGTTTTGCAAAATGCATAAAGAATCTGGAATTCCGCGGATGGCGCGGCGCTTTATCGGGGCTACGTTCATCCTCTTGTTCGCCGCCACGGCCCTGGCGGCAACGCCCGACCCCGTGCTGGAAGCGCGCGTGGCCAAGCTCACCGAAGAGCTGCGCTGCCTCGTCTGCCAGAACCAGTCCATTGCCGAATCGCAGGCCGATCTAGCCACCGACCTGAAACGCCAGGTCCGCGAGATGCTCGCTGCGGGCAAGAGTGATCAAGAAATCCGTGACTACATGGTCGAACGTTACGGTGATTTCGTGCTCTACGACCCGCCGATGAAAACCCAGACCCTTCTGCTCTGGCTCGGACCTTTGCTGCTGATGCTTGGGGCACTGGGCACTTTCTTCTGGCGCCTGCACCACCGCGATAACCGCCCCGCCACCGCGGCAGCGCCAGATGAAGCCGCTCTCGCACACGCCCGCGCCTTGCTGGCCGGTAAGGAAGAACAGACATGAGCGCTTTCCTGATCGCTATCCTCATCCTGTTGCTGTTCGTCGTCACGCTAGTGCTGCGCCCCTTGTGGCGGACCACGCCTGTCGTGGCGCTTGCAGAGGCAGAAGAGAGCCCGGCACTGCGCATCCTGCGCGAGCAGCGCATCGATCTGGACGCACAGCTGGCTGCCGGTCTTATCGACGCCAGCACGCATGCCGAAAGCATGGACGAACTGACTCGCCGCGTCCTGGCCGAATCCGCGCCTGTCGCGCCCCTTCACAGCACGGCAGCACGGCGTGGCTGGGCCATTGCCATCGGGCTATGTGTGCCCTTGCTGACGGTCTTGCTCTACGCCGGGCTGGGCAATCCTGCCGGACTGGACCCGGCCCGGCGCAATGCCCCGGCCCAGATCTCGAGCGCCCAGATCAACGCGATGGTCGAGAACCTCGCGGCCAAGGTCGCCGCCAATCCTGATGACCTGGAAGGCCTGCACATGCTCGGGCGTTCCTACATGATGCTGGAGCGCTTCAAGGAAGCGGATGCCACCTATGCCAAGCTGGCCGCCAGACAAACCGGGAACGCACAGGTACTCGCCGACTGGGCTGACGCCAAGGCCAGTGCGGCGGGCGGTAAACTCGCTGGTGAACCGGCAGGGTTAGTCGAGCAAGCATTGAAAATCGACCCGGAGAACGTCAAGGCGCTTGCCCTGGCCGGCACAGTCGCTTTCGATCAGGCCGATTACAGGAAAGCCGTCAGCCTGTGGGAGAAAATGGCTGCCCGCGTCGATCCGAAAAGTGACATGGGCCAGTCCGCGCAAGCCATGATCGCGGAAGCACGCACGCGCGCAGGCATGCCTGCCAAGGCCCAGTCTGCGTCGAGCGCGGCACCATCGGCAACGCTCACCCTGCGCGGACGGATCCGGATTGCCCGTACGCTCAAGACGCCTCTTGATCCGGCATCGACGCTCTTTGTTTTCGCCCGCCCGGCAGCAGGCGGCCCCCCGATCGCCGCGCTCCGCTTCAAGGCGGCGGACTTGCCTCTGGAGATAGATTTCAGCCAGGCCACCTTGATGACCCAAGCATCTGCCTTGCCGGAAAAGGTCATCATCGGAGCACGGATCTCGAAGTCCGGCAAGCCCACGCCAAGTCCTGGCGATCTGCAGGGATTCTCGTCGCCAGTCAGTCCTGACACACGGGATTTCCAGCTCGAAATCAATGAAGAAGTCGGCCAGCCCGACGGAAAATGATCAGGTAATACTTGCTGTCCCGGCGCATTCCGAGCACATTTTTTGCATGAATGCCAAAGTCATCACTACAGACATAAGGTTTTGTTTCCGAACAAAGGATCGGGGCCACGCGCCGTTTTTTCGTTGGTCCGGCACGAACAACCATCGGTCGTCGAGCACGGATTTAGCCCCTTCAGGCAGTATTGCCATCGGCCGCTGACAGCTAGGATAGTCACAGTTGTCAGAAACCCACAGACCATGTTTGACATCGCCATTTACAGCAAAACATCCAAAGGCAGAGCCGAGGTCACCGAACGCACACTCGGGCTGACCCCCCGTCTGCGTCGCGCCCTCATCATGGTGGACGGAAAGACTTCTTTCGGCGTCCTGCGGCAGATGCTGCAGAAAATCGGGGATGCCGACCCGACCGAGATCATGCGCCAACTCAAGCAGCTGGATCTGGTCGAGTCGGACTACGATTTGCCCCCGATGCCCGAGTTCCCCGGCATGATGCTTGACGATCCATCTGGCATACAGGACTTCCAGCCGACCAGATGATGCTGGCGCGGAGTGATTGACCACGGCATGTAGTCCTGCACAGGCAGCACATTGAAACTTCCGTGATCGTATACGGCAAGCTCACCCCCCGACCAGAAGCCGGCCAGAACATCCTCCAGTGCAGTCCCCGGATCGAATTGTCGGGCTTGCCTCGCTCTCGGCGCCTGTGCCGTCGCCAGCACATCGTGATACGTCGCCCAGGCATGCCCGGCCAATGCGGTTTGCAAGACAGACACCCAGCCTGGCGGTAGATCCAGCAGTTTCTGCCCGAGCACGTTGGCAAACAGGATGGCGGCCTGCGGATATGTTCCAGCCAGGGCATACGGGCCATCCAGACTGGCAAAGCAATCCATGTCACCATATGCAAACGCGATTTCCGGGAAACGCCAATGCAGAAGCCGACGCGCAAGCGGGTCGGGCTCCAGGACCGTGACCCGCGCAAAACGCGCCAGAAACGACGCATCCAGCGTATAGCCGGCACTGGGCCCGACCACCACCAGCTCACGCGCCGGAGTTTGCCAGGCACTCAACCAGCGGGCGACCTGCGCAATGAATGGTTGCCACAAGGCATGCCGATAACGCAGGGCGCGCCAGTGATAAACCAGCCCGCCGCTCGCATCGCACAGATGGGCACGCAGGCGTGCCATCTCAGCTCAGCAGCGCTTTCAGTTCTGCTTTCAATTCAGCAACCTCGGCCCGCAATTGCGCGACTTCTTCACGCAAGCCGGCAAGCTCGGCGCCCAAACCACTGCTGCTGACGCGTTCGGGCCCCGCAGAGGCGGGCGGAAGCTCCGGCGTACCACACAGCAGATGCGCCCAGCGACTCTCGCGCGCACCGGGGGCACGCGGTAGCAGGATTGCCAGTGGCGCCGCGGCACGCGTGGACAGCTCTTCGAGAAAAGCTTCCAGTGACGATGCATCGGCAAACCGGTACAAGCGTTCCGCATTCGCCCGCAACTCTGCCAGCGTCTGGGGACCGCGCAGGATCAGGGTCGTCAGGATTGCTACCGAAGGCGTCGGCAGTTGATACACCCGCCCCATGTTGTGAGCATATTTCGTGACCCGACTGCCTGATGACTCGATGATCAGGCTATGTCCGCGCAGATTGTCGATGGCCGCCAGTGCCTCGGCCTCGCTGATCTCCATGACCGGATCACGGGCCGTCTTCTGGTTGCAACCCGTAACCAAGGCATTGAGCGAGAGAGGATAGGTATCGGGAACGGTCGCCTGCTTCTCGATCAGGACAGCCAGAACGCGGGCTTCGATGAGAGAGAGTTGTTGGGGTTCGGACATCGCGGATTCCTTTTGAAACGAAGCTTTGATCATACCGGCCAATCGAGGGTCCACGGCGCATCAGGCAACTGGTCAGCACACCCGGCAAACGCTGCCCCTTCCGCAGGCGGCAGGACGAAGCTCTGCAGAACACCTCGCCACATGAAACGCAAGGCATAGGCATGCAGATAGCCACGGTCTGCCGGGCTCCCGCCATAGCGCTCATCCCCCAGAATCGGGGCCCCCAGGCTCTTGAGCGCCACCCGGATCTGATGGGTGCGCCCCGTCCGTGGGCGCACGACAAAGAGGCGCATCCCTCCGCCCACCGAGAAACTGAAAAACTGGCTGACGGCATACTGTTCCCCTTCGCGCGCAAGCCGCCAGCAGCCACCGCGGGCTTTTTGCATCGCGCCCTTGACCCAGCCCTGTTTCTTTGCTGGCCGGTGATCCGATAACGCCAGGTAGAACTTGCCGATTTCTCCGGCTTCGAACATCCGTCCGAATTCAGCCGCCGCCACCGGATTCCGCGCGCACAGGACCAGACCGGAAGTCATCCGGTCGAGACGGTGCAGCGCGTGCAGATCGGCGCATCCTGGCAGTCGCTTGAGCTGTGCGAAGAATCCGGGCGAATCGCCGTCCTGATGAAAGCTCATGCCTGCCGGCTTGGCCGCCAGGACAAAATCTTCGGACTGATCCCAGATGATTGCCGGGCCGGATTGCGCCGGAAGGACTATCGCGGCCACAGTGCGTGAAAATGATGAACCGGACCATGCCCATGGCCCACACTCAGTTCCCCGGAAGCCGCAATGGCTGCACGCAGCCAGCTACACGCCTGACGCACGGAATTCTCGACCGGGTGGAACCCACCGGCATGCTGGGGCAGCAAGGCCGCAATGGCTGAAGACAGGCTGCAGCCGGTGCCATGGGTATTCGGGGTATCAATGCGCGGAGCCGGTATTTCAATCATCCGGTCGCCATCGAAGAGTAGATCCACGACTTCATTCCCGGGAAGATGCCCCCCTTTCAGCAGCACCCAGCGCTCGGATGAAACCGGCAAGCGTTCGCGCAATTTCTCTGCAGCCCGATACATTTCCTTGACCGACTCCGGCGCACGCTGTTCGAGCAGGACCCCGGCTTCCGGAAGATTCGGCGTGATCATGAAACATTGCGGCAACAAGGCCTCAACAAGCATGCTCACCGCATTTTTCGCGAGCAGCAGATCGCCGCTCTTGGCGACCATCACCGGATCGCACACCACATTCGGCGCGTGCCAATGTGCCAGACGATCCGCCACGACCGCCACAATCTCCGCAGAGCCAAGCATGCCAAGCTTCACGGCATCGATGCGCACATCGGCAAACAGGGTGTCGATCTGAAGCTTGAGAAAGTCGGTGGGTGGCGTATGCACACCGGTCACCGCCTGGGTGTTCTGTGCGGTCAGTGCGGCCACCACGCCGCAGCCGTAAGCGCCCAGGGCGGAGAAGGACTTGAGATCGGCAAGAACCCCGGCGCCACCGGAGGGATCTACGCCAGCAATGGAAACAAGATTGGGAATACGACGGGCCATGGTTCACACATGAAAAACCGGAGGCCGCATTGTCGCAGATGCTGCAACGCAGTGCTGCTTGGATTCAGGCGGCAGGTTTGACCCGACGCGCTGCCGCGCGATGTGCTTCCTCAAGCGCAGATGCATCACCTTCCGATGCCTGCAAGGTCGGCCCGCCAGCTTCCGCCCCCGAGGCACCGGGTGTTCCGCGTGACTCGCCAGAGGTTTCGGAATCAGCCAGCGCAGTAGCCAGCAAGAGCATCAGGAACATCGGGGTTCGCTTCATGGCACATCTCCACAACAACATGCAATGAAGCATAGGAAGGCCTTCCCTTTGGGACAAGACCGGATTGGGATGCTGCAGCGCCGCATTTGATGACATCGATCAAGGAAAACCCTGACGGATCAAAATCCGGCATCTGCACCCAAAAAAACGGCGGCACGCGTACGCACCGCCGTTTCGTCTAAAGACGCCGACTCTCACACCGTCAGCGGATAGATATCCTTGATGTCCATGATGTTCTTGCGCCCATCTGCGACCAGAGTATCGCCATGGATATAGCCCCCTTGCGAACGGAAGCCCGGCACGACTTCAGGGCAACCGCGCTCGGTTGCGATCAATGTCAGCAGCGCCAGCGCATCGGTGTCATCGAAGCGGCAGTGGATGTGTTTCTCACTGGGTACGAACATGCCACGGTGAGCATGATCGGCCATGATGCGCTCGCCCAGGCTCTTGGCCAGCTCCAGATAGGCTGGGGTGCCGGTGGTACGGGCCACTTCAAGCACGGCAAAGAGCAGGATGGCATCCGCTTTGGTCGCCACCAAGGGCCCTTTGGGTGATTTCGGATCCGCCGGATTCCAGTCACCCAGACCGAAGTTGCGCGCCATCGCCACGACATGCTGCCACAGCGAATCGCGGCCGGAGATGGCCCAGGCCGTGACGGTAGACAGGAACACGATGGTGTTGATCGGCTTACGCTCGAAGATCCAGCCCTTGCGCCCGTAGAAGCCCCGGCGCTTGAATTCCTGACCGGTGAGATCCTTGCCATCGGCAAACATCGGCTTGATCTGGTTGGTTTCGGGCACGTACGCGTACTTCAACCAGGCCTCCAGGCCATCCACCGCCCACTGCTTGAGCTTCTCGCCTTTGGGCCCGAGCTGGCGGGCCAGGGTAAGCTGGGCAAGCGTGCTATCGCCGTAGATGCCTTCAGGGCCATTGAGCGCATCCGGGTCCATCTTGAACAGGACCCAGGCTTCCTTGGCCACTTCGCCGTATTCCGCACCGAACTGGCGCTGGGCACGGTCGCCATAGAAGGAATAGGTGAACTGCGGGTGGTTCTCGTCGGCCGGCTCTTCCTCACGCTTGATCGGGCGATTGAACTGATAGCAGCCCAGACCGGTTGCAGGATAGCGGGTGCGCACGTACTGCCAGGCCATGAATTCGGCCCAGTCCAGTGCCTTCTCTTCGCCGGGCACGATCTGGCCGAGCAGGCCGGCAGAGTAGATCAGGTCGTTGCCGATGTTCACGAAGGACAAGCCTTTGGCTTCACGCAGGATTTCGAGATCCGGGTTCATCGGCTTGTCCCAGAAACCTTGCTCGACCAGCTCGCGGCCATAGCTGCCATGACGGGTCAGCTCCAGCGTGTCCCAGTTGTCGATATGGCAGTTCCACTCAGCCTTGATCAGGCGGGCGGCGGCACGTGCATCAACCTCGAACATCAGCTCGTAGAACGGGTAGTGATGCTTGATCTCGTGGACCTTGCTCTTGCCTTCCGGGCCGACGGTATCGAGCGTTTTGAGATCCAGGAAACAGTGACCGCCCCAGGTCAGCAGACCACTGGCATCCGCGTGGTCAAAATGCCATTTGATTGCATCCTTGGCAGCCTGCTTGTATTTGGGCTCGCCAGTCAGCGCCGAGAGGGCCACCAGCGTACGGAACAGATTCTGTTGCGAGGCGATGTTCGACGGCTCCCAGTCCTTGCCCTCCATGTTGCGCCACTTCACGGGCTCACCAGTAAAGGTGTTCATGCCGTCAAAAAAAAGCGGCGTGCCGTGATAGGGGTCACGATATTTTTCAAGGATGGTATCGGCGTAGTGGGTGATGTAGTCGAGCATCTTGTTCATGGCAGCAGTCCTGAAACAGTGAAATCGAAGCTCTGCCATGCAGGTCGAAGGCAGTCCCCATAGCTTACGACATCGGGCGCCCGATTCTTGATATCTGGGTCAGCAAATCGTGACTTGGGCCCCCGGAAACGAAAACGGGCGCCCGGAGGCGCCCGCAAAGTTCCGCTCAAGGCGGACCCGGATCAAATCAATAGTGGTAAGCCGATTCGCCGTGGCTGGTGATGTCCAGACCTTCGCGCTCTTCGTCCTCCGGCACACGCAGACCGATGAACATATCGACCAGTTTGTACGCAACGAAGGAAACCACGCCAGACCAGACGATCGTGAGGCCCACACCGGTCGCCTGGATCAGGAATTGACCGCTGATCGAATAATCCGGCGAGACAGCGTTGGCAACGTAGTCATAGATCCCGACACCACCCAGTGACGGTGCAGCGAAGATACCCGTCAGCAGCGCGCCGAGGATCCCGCCCACGCCGTGGACACCGAACACGTCGAGTGCATCATCAGCCCCCAGCAGGCGCTTCAGGCCATTCACACCCCACAGGCAGACCAGGCCAGCAGCCAGGCCGATCACCAGCGCACCCACAACACCCACGAAACCAGCCGCCGGGGTGATCGCCACCAGGCCGGCCACTGCGCCGGATGCAGCACCCAGCATGGAGGGCTTGCCCTTGATCATCCATTCAGCACTCAGCCAGGACATGGTTGCACATGCCGTAGCCAGCCAGGTATTCACGAAAGCCAGACCAGCAGAACCGTTGGCTTCCAGAGCGGAACCCGCGTTGAAACCGAACCAGCCGATCCACAGCAGGGAGGCGCCGATCATCGTCAGCGTCAGGCTGTGAGGGGCCATGGATTCCTTGCCGAAACCAATCCGCTTGCCAACCAGGAAAGCACCGACGATACCGGCAACGGCTGCGTTGATATGCACAACGGTACCGCCAGCGAAGTCGAGCGCACCCTTCTGGAACAGGTAACCTGCGGTTGCCGTGGCTGCCGTGGCTGCATCAGCAGTCGTATAGGCATCCGGACCCGCCCAGTACCACACCATGTGGCAGACCGGCAGATAGGAGAAGGTGAACCAGATGACCGAGAAAGCCAGCACGGCGCTGAACTTCATGCGCTCGGCAAAGGCACCGAGGATCAGGGCGACGGTAATCGCCGCAAACGCACCCTGGAAGGCCACGTAGATCAGTTCGGAAATGCCCACACCCTTGCTGAAGGTAGCAGCGATGGAGTCCGGCGTGACACCCGACAGGAACAGTTTGCTGAAACTGCCGATCAGCGCATTGCCTTCAGTGAAGGCCAGCGAGTAACCATAGACGACCCACAGCACAGTGATCAGCGCGAACACCACGAAACACTGGATCAGGACCGACAGGGTGTTCTTGGTACGCACCAGACCGCCGTAGAACAGTGCCAGACCTGGCACTGTCATCAACATCACGAGTGCAGCAGAAACCAGCAGCCAAGCGTTGTCACCCTTGTTGACGGTGTCGACAACCGGTGTAGCCGCAGGCGCCGAAGCGGCCGGGGCAGCCTCAGCCGGGGCAGCAGCAGGCGCCGCTGCGACAGGTGCCGATACAGCGGCATCAGCAGGTGCACTGGCGTCTTGCGCCAGAACACTGCCGGAAAGCATGACGGAAAAAGCCGTCAATGCAATGGCGAGAAACTTTTTCATGTCTCTAACTCCCTTGGTTCAATCAGAGTGCTTCCGCGCCGGTCTCACCGGTGCGAATGCGGATGGCCTGTTGCAGGTCGAATACGAAGATCTTGCCGTCACCGATCTTGCCGGTGTTTGCAGCCTTCTCGATGGCTTCAATCACCTGATCAAGAAGATTGTCATCGATGGCCACTTCTACTTTCACCTTGGGCAGGAAATCAACTACGTACTCAGCACCGCGATACAGTTCGGTGTGGCCCTTCTGGCGTCCGAACCCCTTGACCTCGGTCACGGTGATGCCCTGCACGCCGATGGCGGAGAGCGCTTCACGCACTTCGTCAAGCTTGAACGGCTTGATGATGGCAGATACGAATTTCATGGATTGCTCCTTTGTTCAGAAGTGGTGCCTGCGCACCACCGCTGTGGTTTTGAAATCAGAAGGTCTTGCTGACAGTCAAGGTTACGCGCGACTTGCCCAGATCAGAATTCACCGTGTTGTAGTAGAAGTCCTTCTTGGCAGTCGTGCCGGTCCAGGCCAGGCCTGTGGTCACAAAACCCCAGTCCTTGGTCACACCGACCTTGTAGTCGCTATAGGAAGCGTTATAGACGTGCTTGATCTGCTGGTGCCCAGCATGCGCATTCACGCCCCAGCCATCGCCCAGGTCATAGGCGAAGTTTGCTTCGCTATAGCCCGATCCATTGCTGCCACGGTTGCCGAAGACCGAGGTGGTGGCATTGGAATACTTGAGCGTGAACCACTTCCAGCTTGCTGCACCGTAGAGTTCCAAGGTATTAGGCTTGGCATACGCATCCGTCCAGGAACCAGGATAGTTACCCGGGTAGTAGTAGTAGAGCGAGCCGACATCAAACGTGAAATCGCCGAAGGCTTTCTTGAAACCGGCGTAGACGTCCATTTCGGTTGAAGCACTTGCCCCCAGGCCTGCGTCCCCGATCCACGAAATGCTGGAATTCCAGTTGCCGACATACAGGCCGCTGGCATGGGAATAATCGAATCCGCCCTGAATCGCCGGACGGTTGTTGGTCTGAGCAAGACCGCGATAGATATACTCGCTGGTAACCGCAATGTTGCCGGTAAAGGTATGCGGCGAAGCCGGTGCGTCTTCAGCCAGCGCAGGCAAGGCAGCGAACGCGGACAACAAGGAGGCGGCAATGATCGACAAACGCATGTTAGTGCTCCTGAAAGAATATGAGGGTGACACGGCGGATAGCTATTAGCTGGTTTCGTGCCAACTCAGTGAAAACCCCACCACGACTGGATTCCAAAGGAGTTATCAGCCCCTACCCGAAAGGGCTAGCGCACGCTCTTTGCGCAGCGAATCCAGCCTGCACCATTACGATGCATCATTCTGGTGCAGGCTTTGATGCCCCGTGATCGCCCATGCCCGAAAGCCCGCATGGCAGCACGGTTTTCGTACTTCATTGGAATATCCGGAAACGTGCCCCGCCTCTTGGGGCAGGCATGAGGGGAAGCATGTCGTGGGCTATACTCGCAGGCACTTGCGCGCTCTGGCGCGCTTTGATAGGCAAGGAGCCTGACATGATCGACCCCAGCAACCCCGCCAAGATCTTCGAAGAGATGGGCAACAAGTTCTCCGAACTGATGCAGAGCGGCCCCGCCCGCGATTTCGAGAAAAACGCCAAGGCCATGTTTGCCAGCGCATTCTCCCGCCTCGATCTGGTCACGCGTGAAGAGTTCGAAGTACAGAAAGCCCTGCTGGCAAGTACCCGTGAAAAACTCGATGCACTCGAAAAGCGCATTGCCGAGCTGGAAGTGGCCACGGCCAGCAAGGAAGATCCGGAGCCCTGAGACGTCTCCGTTTTCCATTGAACCGGCCCGATCATGTCCCTCGCCCTGCTCAAAAGTCGTGCGTTGTGCGGCATGGACGCGCCGGAAGTCACCGTCGAGGTGCATCTGGCCAATGGCCTGCCCGCCGTTTCGCTGGTCGGCCTGCCGGATACCGAAGTCAAGGAAGCACGCGACCGCGTACGTGCCGCACTGCTGACCTGCCAGTTTGAATTCCCCAACCGACGCATCACCGTCAACCTGGCGCCCGCCGATCTGCCCAAGGAATCTGGTCGCTTCGATCTGCCCATCGCGCTGGGGATTCTCGCGGCCTCGGACCAGATCAAGGCCAACACGCTGGATCAATATGAAGTCGCGGGCGAGCTCTCGCTGTCTGGCGAATTACGCCCGGTACGCGGCGCCCTGGCCATGGCCTGGCGCGCAGCACGTGCTGGCCGTACCCTGATCCTGCCATTTGAGAATGCGGCGGAGGCCGCTTTGGTCGAAGGCCTTGTCATCCTGCCGGCGCGTAACCTGCTCGAAGTCGCGGCGCACTTCAACGGTCATGCAGCACTGGAACCCTATGCCGGGAAAATACTTGCCACAGAACCAGCCTACCCGGATCTGGCCGATGTGAAAGGACAGGCCCAGGCACGCCGAATGCTGGAGGTCGCAGCCGCCGGCCTGCATTCCCTCTTGCTCTACGGTCCGCCCGGCACCGGCAAATCGATGCTGGCCAGCCGTTTGCCGGGCTTGCTGCCGCCGCTCTCCGAGGCCGATGCGCTGGAATCCGCGGCCATCCAGTCACTCGAAGGCCGTTTCGATCCGGGCCGTTTCCGTACCCGCCCCTATCGGTCTCCCCATCACTCTGCCTCGGCCCCTGCACTGGTGGGAGGAGGCATGTATCCACGCCCCGGCGAGATCAGTCTGTCGCATCATGGTGTGCTCTTTCTAGATGAACTCCCCGAGTTTGACCGGCGTGTCCTCGAAGCCTTGCGCGAACCACTGGAGACCGGCCGCATCACCGTCTCGCGGGCAGCCCAGCGCGTTGATTTCCCAGCCCGTTTCCAGTTCGTCGCGGCAATGAATCCCTGCCCCTGCGGTTACCTCGGCCACCCGACCCGTGCTTGCCGGTGTACGCCGGACCAGATCGCGCGTTACCGCGGCAAGCTGTCCGGCCCGCTGCTGGACCGCATTGATCTTTCCATGGAGGTCGGTACGCTCTCAGCCGACGAGTTGCAGAACACGCCCGCTGGCGAAACCAGCCACAGCGTACGCACACGCGTGATTGCCGCCCATGCGCGCCAGCATGCACGGCAGGGCAAGGCCAACGCACATCTGGAAGCCGCCGAGATCGAAGCGCATTGCATTGCCGACGACAAAGCCCGCGCATTGCTGCGGCAAGCCATCGAACGCATGGGGCTGTCGGCCCGCGCCTATCACCGCACCCTGAAAGTCGCCCGCAGCGTAGCCGATCTGGCCAATGCCGAAGTCATCAGCGCAGCCCATGTGGCCGAGGCAGTGCAGTACCGCCGCGGCCTCCCCAGCAACACCGGAAAATAACGCCATCCCTCGCTGCATTGCGCGGGAAGAAGCTCAGCATGGGTCACCAGGCCGCGTTATCTTCGGGAAAAACCGTGGCGCCTGTTTCAGCATTTTCAATCCGGTTACGACCGCTGTTCTTGGCACGATAGAGCGCCGCATCAGCCCGTGCGGTCAGCGATTGCAAGGAGTCATCAGGCCGCAATTGTGCGCTGCCGCCACTGAAGGTTACCGGCAACGCCCCGGCGCTGGTCCCGACGGGCAAGTCCGCAAATTCGGCACGCAAGCGCTCTGCCACCATCAACGCGGTTTCGAGCATGGTGTGAGGCAACAAAGCCACGAACTCTTCACCGCCCCAACGCCCCGGCAAATCCGATTTCCGCAGGCAGAGCTGCATGCGCCGCGCCATTTCGCACAACACTTCGTCACCCACGGTGTGGCCATAGCAATCATTGATCCGCTTGAAGAAATCGATATCCAGCATCAGCAGGGACAGCTGTTCGTTATAGCGATGCGCCTGCTCGATGGCCCGCTCGGCCTCGCGATTGAAATGACGCCGATTGGCTATCCCGGTCAGCGCATCTTCTTCGGCCAGGCGCTTGAGTTCGCGCTCGGCCAGACGCCATTCCGTGATGTGGTGCTCCACCCCGACGATCACCGGATCACCATCCACAAAGATGCTGCGGCGCTTGCTGATGATGCGGAAGACTTCTTCGCCGGTCGCTTGGCGGATCGTGTGATCCTCCTTGGTCACATCTTCTCCGGAGAGGACGCGCGCATCCTCGTCCAGGGATTTTTGGTGCGCCAGCGGATTCTTCGGGACGGGCAGGAAAGCCTTGAATTTCAGTTTGTCGACATCCCGATAGCGCGCAAAGGCTTCGTTGATCATCACGTACTGTCCGCCCGATTTCTTGATGAAGACCGGATCGGGAATCACGTCAATCAGGCGCTGGATGAAGTCTTCGGTGCGCTGGCGCAAGGCCACTTCATTTTCGAGCGCCTCCTGCAAGCGCTGCTTGGCCTGCAGAAGGTTCTGCTCGCTGATCCACCAATGCGTGATGTCGAAATTGCCGCCGACCAGCAGGCGCTCCCCGGTCAATCCCGGACAACTGCCCTTCATGATCACACGATGCCGTTCGGCGCCCGTAAGCGGATGGACATCATGCCGTTCCACCCGCAGCTCAGCGCCTGCCAGTACGGCAGCATCCTCTTCCAGCGAAGTTTTCCCGCTCACCGAATCATTGGTGATTTCACGTACCGTGCGTCCAATGATGCTTTCTGCCGAGCTCTCCTGATCTTCAAGGAAGGCCCGGTTAACCATCCGGTAACGGCTCTGTGCATCCTTCACATAGACCGGATGCGGAATCACGTCGATCAGGTTCTGGGTAAAGTCATAGTGTGCGACAGCTTGCCGCCTGAATCTGCACCACAGCCCCCACAAGCCGATGGCTGGCGGCAGGAATCCGGCAAGCATGCCCACCCCGAATGCCGGCATGGACGCCCCACCGTACAAGAACATCCATATGGCCGCAACCACCAGGGGCAAGACCAGCAAGCTGCGTATGTGCATGTTTGACAACCCTGACTCGAAATGGATAAACCGCCCAATCATAACGGTTATCACACCGTCATGCTTGACTCCATTCTGTACCGTGGACTGCGCATTGGGTAATAATCCATTTCCCGCATCAACATGAGATGAACCACCATGACCTGCTTTACCCAAGTCGTTCTCTATACCGATACCGATGGCCGCGCCCGTTTCCGCGACGAGGAAATCCCGCTGACGGAAGGCAATCCGGCTTCACGGCTGTCCACAATCCAAGCCGCCAGCGGCGTGCAGTTCCGTCAGAGCCCTGTCGGTTTCCGCAGCCAGACCCACTGTACCGGGGTGCCGCAATGGGTCTTCATCCTCAGTGGCGGCATGGAAATCGGCCTGGCCGATGGCAGTTCGCGTGTCTTCCTGGCTGGTGAGCATTTCTACTCCGCCGATGTGCTGCCTGAAGGCGCCACCTTCGACCCCGCCATCCATGGTCACTGGAGCCGCCAGGTCGGCAACCAGCCACTGGTCACCCTGTTCATCAAGGGGTAATCCGCCCCTGTCGGGCAGAGGCTTCAAGTCCTGCTGGGGTAGGCCGTTGTTAAGGGACTACCCCACACCTTGAGATGCCCGAGATGAAAAATTCCGCATTCAACCCCTCCATGGGCAGCCTGCTCGCCGCACTGGTGATGGCGGCTGTCGCAGCGCTGGCTCTGAGTGTCACCATCGGTGGTCTGAGCCTTGGCCGGATGGCCGAATCCAATGCGGCCATCCTGCATACAGGCAACATCACCCGCACCCAGAGCGATGTGGACATGATGCACGACGCAATCCGCGCCGACGTTTACAAAGGGTTGCTCAACGCAGCCGGTGGCCCCGAACTTGAAGCTGCCCGCAAGGAATTCGCGGAACACGCAGCAGCACTCAGGACAAATTTCAACAGCAACCTCGGCAAGCTTCCGGCATCTGCCAAAGCACTGGCTGACAAGGCTCAGCCGGTTCTCGAGCGTTATCTGGCCAGCGCCACCGACATGCTTGCCCAGCCACAAGAGGACAGCAGTAGCCGCCTCCAGTCCTTCCACGCAGATTTCGAAGCGCTCGAAGACGGACTGGGCTCACTCACGAGTGCCATCGAACAAAGTGCTGACGATGAATCGACCAGCGCCCATGCCACGGCGAACAGTGCCCGCAACAGCATCATTGTCAGCGCCCTGATCGGCAGCATCCTGATCGGTGGTGCGGCCTTTCTCGTCTTTCGCCGCAGCGTGCCCGCCCTGCGCCATCTTGCCGAGAGCGCCAACGAAATTGCCCGCAGCCACAACCTCACCCATCCTGTTGCGGCAGATGGCTGTCGCGAAGTCCGCAGCGTCGCGCACGCCCTGCGGCAGATGCTGACCAGCCAGTGCACCGTGATCGGGCAGGCTCACGCCACGACCAATGCGGTACAACAAGGCATGGACAGCGCACATCATCTTTCCGAACAAGTACAGCGCGGCGCCAGCGAACAGAGCGACATGCTCCAGCAGGCGCTGGCCGGTTTTGAAGAGTCTGCCGAATCCATCGAGATCATTGCCAGCAATACCCGCGAAGCCGTTGCCACGGCCCAGAGCACGGGCGAGCTCTCGCAGCGGGGCGCGGACAGCGTACGCAACACCGCTCACGAACTTGAAACCGTCGGCCAGCGCGTACGTGAAGTCTCCAGCGTCATTGCCGGTCTCGCCGAACATGCCAACGAAATCTCCGGTGTCGTCGTCTCCATCCGCGAGATCGCCGACCAAACCAACCTCCTCGCCCTCAATGCCGCCATCGAAGCCGCCCGCGCTGGCGAACAGGGCCGGGGTTTCGCGGTAGTCGCCGACGAGGTCCGCAAACTGGCCGAGCGCACCAGCCGGTCGACCGACCAGATCTTCGAACTTATCGAACGCATCACCCGAACTAGCGGAGAAGCCGTCAGCAGCGTGGATGCAAGCATGCAGGCGGTCACGAGCGGGATCGCTCGCGCAGCCGAATCAGCGGATGCTGTCGCCGAGATTCCCCATGCCACCAGCGAAGTGCTGGTCAACATGCGCGACATCAGCGCCGCGCTGGACAGCCAGCGCCAGATCCTGCGCAACATCGCTCAGGTCATCGAGCGGGTCAGCCAGTTTGCCGCCACCAACAGTACCACGGCCGACAGCCTTGACCAGATCATCGGCGAGGCACACCAGAGTGCCAGCCACCTCGCCAGCTCCGTTGGGCAGTTCCGTATCGGCTGACACCTGCAAAACCACGCAAAAACCCGTGAAGCCCTGCGAAGTGGCTTGGCATGAGGCGGACGCGTTGCCAATACTTGGATCATCCATCCAGATTATCCGGAACCCTCATGGTCAGATATCCTCTGCTCGGAAGCGGCTTCATCCTCTTGCTGCTCAGCCTCGCTGCCAGTGCAGCGTCCTCCGGCAGCAGTTCACCTCCGTCGCCCGGCGGAGATGCCCGGCCTCCCGGCCCTCCGCCTGAGGCTGTCGCAGCCTGCAAGGGCAAGACCGAAGGTACAGAAGTCAGCTTCACCGGGCGAAACGGTGAAACCTTCACCGGCATCTGCCGCAACATCGACGGCACGCTGGCCGCCATGCCCAAGAGTGGCGGCCCCGGCGCGAGCAAAGGTGGCGGCCAGAATCCTCCGCCTCCACCACGCTGATGGGCATCATCATTCCACTCCATCCCCAGCCCCGGCAGAAACGCCGGCGCTGGCGCGAGCGTCCCATTCCGGACGACTTCTGGCTCCCCCAGCAGGCCGATACACAGGCAAGCCCGGATCCGGACACCCACATCCCCAACATCACGCCTCTCCCGCCCAAGCCACGCGCCCGCTAATCCAGGCAGCGAGCAGCACTGTTATCCGCGCAGGCGACGACGTTCGCCGTAGTGGCCGTTGTTCTGCAGGTAGGTGACCAGCTCGGGCAGGGGTAGCGGACGGCTGAAGCAATACCCTTGCAGCTCATCACACCCCAGTGCCGTCAAGGCCTGCGCCGTCGCCAGCGTTTCGACCCCTTCGGCCACGACGCTGAGCCCCAGCGTGTGGCCCAGACCTATGACAGCGTTGACGATGGCCGCGTCCGCACTGTCTTCCATCATGCCGAAGACGAAGGATTGGTCGACCTTGAGCTTGTCGAGCTCGAAGCGCTTGAGATAGGCCAGACTGGAATAGCCGGTGCCGAAGTCGTCGATGGCGATCTGTACACCCAGCGCCTTCAGCGCCGCCACCCGGGTCTGCGCGGTCACCGGGTTGTCCATCAGGTGGGACTCGGTGAGTTCGAGTTCAAGCTGTCCGGGCGGCATGCCAAGCTCCTGCAGCAAGCTGCTCAGCTGGTCGACCAGATCCGGGTTGGCCAGTTGCGCAACCGACAGGTTGACGGACAGGGTCAGGCCGGCGCATACCCCTTGCGCTTCGAGCTTCATCCACAGAGAGCAGGCTTCACGCAACGCCCAGCCGCCGATGGCATTGATGAGCCCGGTCTCTTCGGCCAACTGGATGAATTCGCCCGGCGGAACCTGCCCCAACACAGGATTCTTCCAGCGCAGCAAGGCTTCGGCCCCCTGCACCTTGCGGCTGCGGGCATGCAGACGCGGCTGGAAATGCAAACTGAATTCGCCGGCGGTCAGCGCCTGACGCAACTGGACTTCCATGGTCTGGCGCGCCAGCACGCGGTGGTCGGTCTCCTGCGAGAAGAAACGCGCCATGTCACGCCCGGCAGCCTTGGCTTCGTACATGGCAGCGTCGGCACGGCGCATGAGGGTTTCGATGTCCTGCGCATCATCCGGGTAAAGGGCAACCCCGACACTGCAGGACACGGTAAACGCATGGCCATCCACCGTGGTGGTCTGGCGGATCGACGGGATGAGCCGCTCGTTGACCAAGGCATTGAGGTCGTCCAGATCCGTGACGTGGCGCAGGACAAGCACGAACTCGTCACCGCCCAGACGACTGACAGTATCTTCCGCCCGCACTGTATGGGTGAGACGCCGCGCTACGGTACGCAGCAGACCATCGCCGATGTGATGTCCCAGGGTGTCGTTGATCAGCTTGAAGCGATCCAGGTCGATGAACAGGACGGCAACCTTCTCGCCGGTATCGGCCGCCTGTGCAAGGGCTTCACTGAGGCGTTGCTGGCAGAGCGCACGATTGGGGAGTTCGGTCAGCACATCGTGCTGGGCCAGGAAGCGGATACGGTCTTCCTTGGCCTTGCGGTCGGTGATGTCGATGGAGATGGCGATGTAATTCACCACCTCGCCCGCCGTTGCACCCTTGTAGACGGCCGAGACCATCAGCCAAGCCGGATAGGTTTCGCCATCCTGCCGGCGGATGCGGACCTCGCCTTGCCAGGATTCCTTGGTCTGGAGCGTACTCAGGTCTATCGCGTGGGGAGCCGCCAGGACAGCGGACAGGTCCAAACCGATGACCTCGTAGAAAGGATGCCCGGTACTGCGGCAGAAGGCATTGTTGACGCTGATGATCTTGCGCGCCTCGTCCATGATGATGATGCTCTCGCTGGACGCTTCGAACACTTTGGCCCACAGCTCCAGACGCTGCTCCATGATCTTGAGTTTGTTGATCGGTGTGAATGCGGTGAGCACGGCATCCCGCCCCTGGAAAACCAGGCGCCGCGCGGACAGGACCGCCCAGGCCGGCGCCTCGCCACCATGCCAGCGCACCTCGAATTCATCGACCGCCTCGGAATCGGCCAGACGCTGGAAGAAGCGGCTGCGCACGCTGGATTCCATCCCGGTCCGCCAGGGGTCGGAAGATCCCCCGCCAAGCCAGGGCTGGGCAGGCTTGTTGGCATGCAGCACTTCGTGATCGGGGATGGAGGTCACCATCATCGGGATGGGCAGTGCCTCGACCAGTTCGCGCTGCGCTTCGGCCGCCCTGGCGCTGGCTGCCAGTTCCTGCTGGGCGAGCCGGTGCTGGTCCAGCTGTGCCAGCATGTCGTTGAAGGCTTTGAAGAGTTTCCCGATCTCATCCCGGGCATGCCATTTGGCACGCAACGTGTAGTCCGCCGTGCCGCTGACGGCGTCGGCCACCCGTGCGAGGTTTTGCAAGGGCCGCGCAATCTGGCTGGCCACCAGATACACCATGCTCAGAATGCCGCCCAGCAGCAGCAAGGCGGTACCCAGATGCAACCACATGCGGTGGAACAGGCTGTCCACGCGCGCCTTCAGCAGGATCTGCAACTGCGCGATACCGCTCTGCCAGGTCGAGTCCAGAGACGTCAGCGCTCGCTGATAGGCTTGCTCCAGCATAGCCTCCCGGGTCGCCGTCGAACTCTCGTAGGCTGCGGCTTTCATGGCCATCGAATACGCAGTGGCGTCTTGCAGCACGCGGTTCTTGCCATCTTTCAGGGCGCCCTTGAGTGTCGGAGATGCCGCCAGCCATGCCTGCATGTAATCCGAAGAAACGCCCTGCAGCACAGCATCCAGGCGCCCCACCATGGCCAGAAGTTGCGACTGGCTGTTGGGATCCTGTCGCGCAGTCGCGAGCTTGCGCATGAACTCCTGGCTGTCATAAAGCACCTGCAGCAGTTCGGGGAAACGCAGCAGGGTGAGCGACATCACGTAATAGCTGTCGAGATCCGGATCGAGGATCAGATTGGACTGGTTGCCCACCGTGGTGAGCAGTTCCCGGCCTTGCGTCAGGAGCCGGGCATTCGCTCCCACAGCACTGCGATTGAGCAGAAGCTCGCGCATTTTTTCGGCTTGCTCGGTGGTCTTGAACGTACTGTCGTACTGGGATCGGACCGCGTCGAAGGTTTCCAGCGCCGGCGCTGTTGTGCCCAGAAACACATCCATCAGGTCATTGCGCACGGTTTCCGCGTAAATCGTGCCGGCAATTTCCTTGCGGGCAAAATCGATGGCCAGATATTTCTCGTGAATCAGGATGCCCGAGATATAAATGACGGCTGTCAGGTCGAGCAGGTAAATGAGCGTGAGCTTGCGCCCTACACTCAAGCGTCCCAACCAGAGCGAAATTCGTGAAGTCATACGATTACGCGCGAACCCGTGATTGTGTTCTACAGCTCAGATCGTGTGATTCAGCATGAGCCCGCCGCCTGCATTCACCGTATCTATACAGGCGCAATCCTCACAGCCAGCAAGCGCCGACCACTTGATTGATTTACGGACCCCCCGACCGTATCTTGAACAGACCAAAGGTGCGCCCAAGCGCCCGAGCAGACCATGCAAGCCCTCGTGTCCAGCAAAAAGGCCGCCTGCTGGATGACAGGCGACCACGCTTGCCTGCGGACAGGCTTGTCCGGCACCGTCCCGGATCAAACCTTGTGATACACCTCGGCGCCCTGCTTCACGAATTCCACCGACTTGGTTTCCATGCCTTGTTTGAGCGCATCGATCTCGCTGATGCCTTGCGCAGCGGCAAAGTCACGCACGTCCTGGGTGATCTTCATCGAGCAGAAGTGCGGGCCGCACATCGAGCAGAAGTGCGCGACCTTGGCGCCTTCGGCAGGCAGGGTTTCGTCGTGGTAGGAGCGCGCGGTGTCCGGGTCGAGGCCGAGATTGAACTGGTCTTCCCAGCGGAACTCGAAGCGCGCCTTGCTCATCGCGTTGTCACGAATCTGGCTGGCGGGGTGGCCCTTGGCCAGATCGGCAGCGTGCGCGGCGATCTTGTAGGCGATGATGCCGGCCTTCACATCGTCCTTGTCCGGCAAGCCCAGATGCTCCTTGGGCGTCACGTAGCAGAGCATGGCGCAGCCGTACCAGCCAATCTGCGCGGCGCCGATGGCGCTGGTGATGTGGTCGTAGCCGGGGGCGATGTCGGTGGTCAGCGGGCCGAGCGTGTAGAACGGGGCTTCGTCGCACCATTCCAGTTGCAAGTCCATGTTCTCCTTGATCAGTTGCTGCGGCACATGACCCGGGCCTTCGATCATGACCTGCACGTCATGCTTCCACGCAATTTGCGTCAGCTCGCCAAGGGTCTTCAATTCGCCCAGCTGGGCTTCATCGTTGGCATCCCAGATCGAGCCGGGGCGCAGACCGTCGCCGAGCGAGAAGGCCACGTCATAGGCCTTCATGATTTCGCAGATCTCTTCGAAGTGGGTGTAGGTGAAGTTTTCCTTGTGATGCGCGAGGCACCACTTGGCCATGATCGAGCCACCGCGCGAGACGATGCCGGTCATGCGGTTCGCGGTCATCGGCACGTACTTGAGCAACACGCCGGCATGGATGGTGAAGTAGTCCACGCCCTGCTCGGCCTGCTCGATGAGCGTGTCGCGGAAGATTTCCCAGGTCAGGTCTTCGGCCTTGCCATTCACTTTTTCCAGCGCCTGATAGATCGGCACCGTGCCGATCGGCACGGGCGAATTACGCAGGATCCATTCGCGGGTTTCGTGGATGTTCTTGCCGGTGGAGAGATCCATGACGGTGTCACCACCCCAGCGGATCGACCACGTGAGCTTGTCGACTTCTTCCTGAATGCTCGACGACACCGCGCTGTTGCCGATGTTGGCGTTGATCTTGGTGAGGAAGTTGCGGCCGATGATCATCGGCTCGCTCTCCGGGTGATTGATGTTGGCCGGGATGATGGCGCGGCCACGGGCGACTTCGTCGCGCACGAACTCCGGCGTGATCACATCGGGAATCGCCGCGCCGAAGCTCTGGCCCGGGTGACGACGGCCCATGAAGGCGGCCATCTTCTCGCCGGTCGGGCCGGTGGCTTTCAGCGATTCGATATAGGCGGCACGGTTCAGGTTCTCGCGGATCGCGATGTATTCCATCTCCGGCGTGATGATGCCGCGGCGCGCGTAGTGCATCTGGCTGACATTGGCGCCGGGCTTGGCTTTGCGCGGCTTGCGCTGCAGGTTGAAGCGCAGCGCGTCAAGGCTCTTGTCCGCTTCGCGCTGGCGCCCGAATTCGGAAGTCATGCCCTCAAGCAGCTCGGTGTCGTTGCGCTCTTCGATCCATTTAGCACGCAGGGCAGCTAGGCCTGAACGAACGTCGATGGCGGCACGCGGGTCCGTGTAAGGACCGGAACAGTCATACACGTAGATCGGCGGGTTCTTCTCGCCGCCCATACCGGTCGGCGTATCGGCTTGCGTGATCTCACGCATGGGCACACGAATGTCGTCTCGCGAACCGGCAAAATAGACTTTGCGGGAATTCGGCAGGGGCTGGATGGCAGCTTCGTCCACATGGGCAGACGAAGCGGCGAATTGGTCTTTGGCGTTCATGGGTACTTCCTCTCGTTGGGCAAGGCGAGGAAGTGTGCGCAGGCAGGGCCGTGCTCGCTTCCCTACGCCGGCATGACCCGGATCAGGTTCGGAGGGTTTTTCTCACCATGCGGCACTGACCGCAAGGACCCCTAGCGAATCGTCGTACCTTACTGAAATCTGCCCGCCAAGGCAACCGCCGGCCCGCCGTGAGCGGCACGAGCCTCCCCTATAGGTCCGCCACGGGCGGTTCAGCCCCTGACGGCAACACACCATCCCGAACGAAATCCGGCCCATTCCTCCTCAAGATTTTCGCCATGTCTGCCGCTAATCCCCGGATGGTGCGAACGCTCTGGGAGCCCTCATGCGCAAAATCCTGCCCTGCCTGCTGTTATGCATGACCCTGCCCGCCCAGGCGGCAGAGTGGATCGCGGTAGCCAGCGACCGTCTGCGTACGGTGGAGATCGACCGTGGCAGCGTGGTAAATGCGGATGCCGGCACCAAAGTGGCATGGGGGCGTATCGTACTGGCTGACGCGCAGGCTGAAAAAGCCGGTTACAAGACCGTGCGGGCCATGAACCGCTACGATTGCCGCAACCGTTCCTTCACCATCGTCAAGCGCGTCTACATGTCTGCCGATGACCGCGTCTTGCGGGAAGAGAACGTCGACGCGATGGTGGCCAGCCCGGTTCGCCCCGGCACGGTGGATGAACGCTTTTTCAACACGGTCTGCCCTCAGCCCAAGGCGGTAAACCTGCGGGATCTAGCCCGCGAAGCCGGGCGCCGGGCAGCAGACGTCACCAGAAAGGCCAGGGAGCGCGCAGCCAGCAACACCGAGCCGCCACCGCGCGATGCGATCAAACCGGTCAAAGACACGGAACCAGAGACGCCTGCGACCAAACGCGCCACCCGCATTCCGGCCACCTCTGCGGCGCGCCCCGAGAACTCTGCACTCCCGATCACGACCTATCGCAACACGCCACCGCCCACTTACAGCCCGCGGCCCGTGGCGCCCAAAGCCCCCAAGGCCGCAGTAGCGGGCCATGCGGACATCAGCCCGGCCCCCCCGGCCCATCATCCGCTGGCACACTGGAGTTACGAGGGAGAGAACGGTCCGGAAGCCTGGGGCAACCTGAGCCCCGACAACGCACTCTGCCGTACCGGGCAGCGCCAATCCCCCATCGATATTCGCAATGGCATCAAGGTGGATCAGGAAGCGCTGCAGTTCGACTACAAACCTTCGTATTTCCGCATCATCGACAACGGCCACACCATCCAGATCAATTACGGCGCCGGTTCACGTCTCAGCGCCATGGGCCGTAGCTTCGAGCTGATCCAGATCCATTTTCACCACCCTTCGGAAGAGCAGATCGACGGGAAAAGCTTCGACATGGTGGCGCATCTGGTCCACAAGGATCAGGAAGGCCGGATCGCCGTGGTGTCCGTCCTGCTGGAAAACGGCAGTGCCAATCCGGTGATCCAGACATTCTGGAACAACCTGCCCCTGGAACAGAATGACGAATACTCTGCCGGAACGCCGATCCAGATCGCCGATCTGCTCCCGGCCAAGCGTGACTACTACGCCTACATGGGCTCGCTGACCACACCACCGTGCACGGAAGGCGTGCTGTGGCTGGTCCTCAAACAGCCGGTTCAGATTTCCGCCGACCAGATCGGCGTATTCACCCATTTCTATCCGAACAATGCCCGCCCGATCCAGAATCCGAACGGCCGGGTGATCAAGGAATCCCGCTAAGCCCGCCACCGGTCCGGGCAGGTTTTTCGGGGGTTTTTGTGCCTCCGCAGAACCCGCCTGCGACCAAGCCCTAGACTGGGCGCCTCTTCAGAAGCCCCGTTACAAAACCTGAATGCGCCTAACAGAATCTGCCCGCAACCCGAAACTGATCAGTCTGGTCGGATTCGTGATTCGTTGTGCTGCCTCGGCTTCGATTGCCTGCTGGCTGTCCGACGCCATCGGCCTGAGTCATACGGTATGGGCCTCGATGTCAGCCCTGATCGTGTCACAGGAAAAACTGGAAGCCACCCGCGCGCAAGTCGTCGGCCGGATCGCCGGCACACTGATCGGCGCCCTGATTGCGCTGGCTGTCCACCGGGCCGGCATCGCCACCGGGCTCTCCACCCTCGTCCAGCTCACCATTGCCGTCAGCCTCTGCGCAATCATCGCCCGCGGGCGACCCACGCTGCGTGTCTGCCTGTGGACCTGCCCGCTGGTTCTGCTGACCGGCTCGGCCGATCAGCTGCCCGAACTGACTGCGCTCTCACGCTCCATCGAAGTCCTGCTCGGCGCACTGGTTGGCGGTTTTCTGCACCACGTCGAGATTGCCGTGATCCGCTCTCTGGGTCTGGAAACCGCGCCTGCCACGGCAAATCCCCCTTCGGATGACAACAGCGGAGGGGGCGACTAGCCGATTTCGCCGCTCATTCCTTCTGCATCCGCATGAGCTGCAACTGGCACAAGGAATGGTAGAGCGGCGGCGAAATCAGCTTGGAAATCAGGGACGCCACCAGCGCCGTCGCCATCAGGCTGAGGACCAGCGCATGACCATCGATCATCTCCATCACGATGATGAAGGAGGTGATCGGCGCCTGGGTTGCCGCGGCCAGAAAACCCACCATGCCCAGTGCGATCAGCGGCACCGGCGTGGCGTGCATCAGCAAGGCCACATCGTTGCCCAGCCCCGCACCGACAGCCAGGGAAGGCGCAAAGATCCCGCCGGGCACCCCGCTCCAGTACGTCAGCCAGGTCGCGAAGAACTTCACGCCGACATACAGGAAGGGCAAGGGTGCGCTGCCATTGAGGACATCGTGGGTGTATTGGTAGCCGCTGCCATACGCCGCGCCATGACTGACCAGCCCCAATGCCGCAAGCCCCAGCCCGCAGAGACCGGCAAACCTGATTGGATGACGGTTGCGGAAGGCCGAAATACGATCATTTGTGCCCCGCGAGGAGAGGATCAACAGCCGCGAGAACAACCCGCCGAGGAGTCCTGCCAGGATGACGCAAACCACCGCCGGCAAGAACAATTGTCCGGGCAATGCCGTGATATTGATCCGGCCAAAATAGGTAAAGTTGCCCAGAATCGCCACCGAAACCAGGCCGGCGAAAATGATGGCACTGACGATCAAGCCGCTGGAGCGCTGCTCGAAGCGTCGCGACAACTCTTCGATGGCAAACATGACCCCTGCCAAGGGCGCATTGAACGCCGCAGCAATGCCTGCTGCCCCGCCCACCAGCATCAAATCCTGAGCCGTGACGTAGGAGCGCCCGCTGAACCAGCGACGGAAGCCCAGCATCACTCCGGCAGCGATCTGCACGGAAGGCCCTTCGCGCCCGGCCGAAAAACCGACTGCCAACGCCAGCGATCCCAGCAAGGCTTTAGCCAGGGACAGCCACACCGAAACAAAGTGGCGCACACTGGTCATCGCCACTGCGTCACTCATCCCCGCCATGACTTGCGGAATACCGCTGCCAGCAGCCCCTGGCGCAAAGCGCCGGGTCAGCCACACCACCAGCATGGCGCCCACCGGCGTCACCAGAAAGGGCATCCAGGCGCCCACGGACAGCAGGAAATGGAAACATCCAGCCGCGAGATCCGTCAGAAAGGTGAAACCCACCACACACAAGCCGGCCACCCCGGCAGCCGTCCACATGACAAAACGATCCTGCCAAGCCCCGGGATCGGTCAGCTTGTGGTGCAGGATGCGTGAACGCAAGGAAGGAATGGGCAACATGAGGACTCGACCGCAAAGACCTGCAGCCGGCAAGCAACGAAGGCGGCTATTGTAAAGGCATGGCAGGCTGGACGCGAGCCCATTGCGTCCGCCAATGACTCAAGACAAAGCCCGGGCAAACTACCTGCTGTGCAAACTCTCAAGGTCCCTACTTCAACACCTTCTTCAGGAAACGTTCGAGCCGCACATCCCCGGCATAGACCACGTTCAGACGCAGCCAAGGCGAGGCCTGCGACTGCGGCCGGAACAGGGTACCGGGCGCGAGGATGATGCCTTCCTGGGCAGCCTTGGCCGAGATCTCGACCGCATCCTCGACGCCCGGAATCCGCGCCCAGATGAAAACTCCGCCTTGCGGTGCGATGAAAGGCTGCAGCCCGACGCGATCCAGCATGCGCAAGGCACGGGCACAGCCTTCGCCCAGACGGCTGCGCAGGCGCTCCACATACTTGCGGTAATGCCCCTCGGTGAGCATGCGATACACCATGTCCTCCCCCGCTTCCGGCGTGGCAAGACTGGTCAGCACCTTGATGTCGGTCAGCGCCTCGGCAATATCCGGCCGGGCGGCGACAAAGCCCACGCGCAGGTTGCCCGAGAGGGTCTTGGAAAAACTGCTGACGTAGATCACCCGGTGCAAGTGATCGAGCGCGGCCAACCGGGTCGTGGTCGCCGGATGGAAATCACAGTAGGTGTCGTCTTCCACGACATGGAAATCGTTGCGTTCGGCACACTGCAGGATCCGGTAGGCATTTGCCGGGGACAGGCAGGCCCCGGTCGGATTATGCAAAACGGATTGTGTGAAATACACCTTGGGCTTGTGCTCGACCGCCAGCCGCTCCAGCACCGCCGCATCCGGCCCTTCCGGCGTCCAGGGCACACCGATCAGGCGGGCACCGTGCAGGCGCAGGCAACCGAACAGCGAAAAGTAGCCCGGATCGTCGACCAGCACCGCATCGCCACGCCGCACGAAATGGTGGATCGCCATGTCCAGCGCCTGCGTTGCACCCTGGGTCAGGACGATCTGGCTGGGCTGGGCAGCAATCCCCAGTTCGCCAAGCTTGAAAGGCAGATGCTGACGAAGTGGCAGATAACCCTGGGGGCGCCCGTAATCAGAAAGATTGGCATCGGCATCGCGCAGCATCGCACGCATCTGGCGGCGCACGCCTTCTTCATCCAGCCAGCTACGCGGCAGCCAGCCGGCACTGGCCCGCAAGCCTTCAGCACCCGCATCCAGGGCCTGCCGCATCAGCCATGCCGCATCTACCGCGCCCCGCTCCATCTGTGGCACCGCCATGGGGGTCGCATCCGGCAGGCTGCGATTGGCCACATAGAATCCGGAGCCGCGTCGTGACTGGAGATAGCCCTGGGCCACCAGCCGGTCATACGCCTCGACCACCGTGAAACGGCTGACTTCATGCATCTCGGCAAACTGGCGGATCGCGGCAAGCCGGGCGCCGGGACGCAACACACGGTCGTCGATCTGGCCGCGAATGGCCAGGACGATCTGGTCAACCAGCGGAATATCGCTCTGTGCGGAAAGACTGATCTGCAGCATGTGTCACTCCTTTTGACGGTGCTGGCCCGGTGCTTGGACCGGTACAGTGCGATGAATTGCCCGACAAAGTGTATCGGTTTCAACGCAAAAGTGTCCGGTATTGTCTTGTCTCATCTTGCCACAGGAGGCGAACATGTCAACACGATCCTGCCCCATCCGCACAGCCCTTCCATTTGTCCTGTTGCTCGTCACGGCGACCGCTGCGCTGGCACTCCTGATGGCAACCGCAAACAAGATCACACAGCCTGCAGTGGCTGCGCCGCAGGCTTTCGATTCGGCACGCCAGATCCTGTTCGTTGGCCAAGCCGGGGATGGGGCGGTACGGGTACTCAACCTGCGCAACACGATCGGCGAAATCGGTGTATTACGGGCACCGGCACGGCATCACGTGCACGATCTGCGCCTGGATGCGAGCCAGCGCTGGTTATGGGTACTCGGGGATGACGCGGTGTACCGCTACGATGCCCGGAATCTGAAACCCGCCGGCAGCTATCCCTTGCAGGCAGGGCATCTGCAGCAGTTCTCGCGTGTGGAGCAAAACCGCTACGTGCTGCAGGAAGCACGCAATCAGTCCGGCCCGGATGCCTGAACACACGGTGTGAGCGCAGCCGGGGCCACCTCCGCATCACGATTCAAGACAAACATACTGACTACAAGGAAGCACGGCATGCGCACCATCGGACTCATCGGGGGACTGAGCTGGGAATCCACCGTCCCGTATTACCGCGTCATCAACGAAACCGTACGTGAGGCACGCGGCGGACTCAGCTCGGCCAGGATCATCCTGAGCAGTCTCGACTTCGCTGAAATCGCCGCCCTGCAGCACGCCAACGACTGGGCAGGCTGCCAGCGCGTACTCTGCGATGCGGCCCGCGCCCTGCGCGCCGCAGGCGCTGAGTGTGTGGCAATCTGTACCAATACCATGCACAAGCTTGCCGATGAGGTCGAAGCGGCAGCCGGCCTGCCCTTGCTGCATATTGCCGACGCGACCGCCCGCGCGATCCAGGCCGCCGGCCTGAGCCAGGTCGGGCTGCTGGGCACGCGGTTCACGATGGAGAGCGATTTCTATCGTGACCGGCTGCAGACCCGGCACGGCATCGACACCCTGATTCCCGCCGCCGAGGCCCGCGATACCGTACACCGCATCATCTACGACGAACTCTGCCAGGGCGTCGTGTGTCCGGAGTCCCGCACGGCCGCCCGGGATATCACGGCAGCGCTGGCCGCTCAAGGCGCACAAGGTATTGTGCTGGGCTGTACCGAACTGCCCATGCTGCTGCACGCACACGACAGCGTGGTGCCGGTCTTCGATACCGGCGTGATCCACGCCCGCCATATCGCACGCTGGGCGCTCGGCGAAGCCTGAGCCCCGCCCGCCGCAGCGGGAATGCTACAGTCCCGCCATGAACTGTCGTCCACACTGCGCGGCGTGCTGCATTGCGCCTTCGATTTCCAGCCCGATTCCCGGCATGCCGCTCGGCAAGCCGGCCGGCGTGCGCTGCATCCAGCTTGATGCCGACGAGCGCTGCCGGATCTTTGCCTCGCCCGAGCGCCCCGCCGTGTGTGGCGGCCTGCAACCCTCCGCTGAAATGTGCGGCGACACGCGGGAACACGCCCTGCACTGGCTGGGCGATCTGGAAAAACACACGGCGCCCTGATCTGTAAGGTGGCCGACAGCATGTGCCACGTATAATCGGGCCTCCTCAGCCCGCTTGCGTACCTCTTCATGGATCTTATCCTCCTGCTCAAGGCCGCCATCCTCGGCATCGTCGAAGGCCTTACCGAATTCCTGCCCGTTTCCTCGACCGGTCACCTGATCCTGGCGGGTGCCTTGCTGGACTTTACCGGTGACAAGGCCAAGCTCTTCGAGATCGTCATCCAATCCGCCGCGATTCTTGCCGTGGTGTGGGAATACCGCCAGCGCCTCGGCCACGCCGTGATCAGCGCCACGCGTGAAGCCAGCTCGCTGCGCCTGCTGGTCAACGTCGCCATCGCCTTCGTCCCGCTTGCCGTGCTCGGCCTGGTCTTCGGCAAGTGGCTGAAACTGCATCTGTTCAATGCACCGGTGGTCGCCACGACCTTCATTCTTGGGGGTCTGATCATCCTGTGGGCCGAACGCAAAAGCCACCACGAGCGTGTCAGCAGTGTCGACAGCATGGGCTGGCTGGATGCCGTGAAGGTCGGCATTGCCCAATGTTTCGCGCTGATTCCCGGCACCTCGCGCAGCGGTGCGACGATCATCGGCGGCATGCTCTTCGGCCTGTCACGCAAGGTCGCCACCGAATTCACCTTCTACCTGGCGATTCCGACACTGGGCATCGCCTCGCTCTACGAGCTCTACAAGGAGCGCGCGCTCCTCTCCACCGACGACATCGGCATGTGGACGGTCGGCATGCTGGCGTCCTTCATCTCGGCTTTCTTCGTCGTGCGCTGGCTGATCCGTTTCGTGTCGACCCACAGTTTCACGGTCTTCGCGTGGTACCGCATCGCCTTCGGCCTGCTCGTGCTGCTGACCTGGCAGATGGGCTGGGTGCAATGGGTTGAAGGATGAGTCACGCTGCGTCCGCCGGTGATTATGTTGCCATCATTGGCGGTGGCCCGGCCGGCCTGATGGCTGCGGAAGTCCTCTCAGCCAACGCCTGGCGGGTCGAGGTCTTCGAAGCCATGCCCTCAGTCGGGCGCAAGTTCCTGATGGCCGGCAAGGGCGGGATGAACATCACCCATACCGAACCCCGTCACGCGTTCCAGGCACGCTACGGGGCTCGCGCAGAGTGGATGAGCGGATTGCTCGCGGCGTTCGGGCCGGACGCCTTGCGCGCGTGGATCCATGACCTTGGCATCAGCACCTTTGTCGGCAGTTCCGGCCGGGTCTTTCCCGATGACATGAAAGCTGCGCCCTTGCTGCGTGCCTGGCTGCACCGCTTGCGCGAGCGCGGCGTGACATTCCATGTCCGCCATCGCTGGCTGGGCTGGGATGAGGCCGGCGCCCTGCAGTTCTCGACCCCGACCGGCCCCCTCACGGTCCACCCCGCCGCCAGCATCTTGGCCCTCGGCGGCGCGAGCTGGCCGCAGCTGGGTTCGGATGCCGCCTGGGTACCCTTGCTGGCCAAGCACGATATAGCCTTGGCGCCCTTGCAGCCGGCCAATTGCGGCTTCGACCTGAACTGGTCGGAACACTTCCGGAGCCGTTTTGCCGGCCAACCGGTCAAGACCGTCAAAGCCCGTTGCCTCGATCCGGAAGGTCATGAATGGGAGAAGTCCGGGGAATTCATGATCACCGAGACGGGTGTGGAAGGCGGCCTGATCTATGCGCTCTCGGCGCCTTTACGCGACAGTCTGGGAGCCGCGCAGGGCAGCACCCTGTATCTGGACCTGCTCCCGGATCGCAGCGCAGCGTGGGTCGCCGCCGAGGTTGCCCATCCACGCGGCTCGCGTTCGCTCTCCTCACACCTGCAAAGCCGCCTTGGCCTCAAAGGCGTGAAGATGGGGCTTCTGCATGAATGCCTCGACAAAGACACTTTTCAGGACCCGGCGCAGCTCGCCGCCGCGATCAAGGCCCTGCCCTTGCGGCTGAAGACCACCCGCCCGATTGCGGAAGCCATCAGCACGGCGGGCGGTGTACGGATTGAGGCGCTGGACACGCACCTGATGCTGAAAGCATTACCGGGCGTGTTCTGTGCCGGAGAGATGCTGGACTGGGAAGCCCCCACCGGCGGATATCTGCTGACCGGATGCTTTGCCAGCGGCTACGCGGCAGGCCAGGGAGTCGATGCCTGGCTGAAGCGCCGCACCTGAACAGGGCGGGCATAAAAATCAGCCATGCCACCCGGGGTGACATGGCTGCAGGGCACTGCAGGAGGTTCGTCAAATCAGGTTCGGGTCTGTCCACGCAGAATGGCGGCTGCCTTGATGCGGGCGGTATCGGCCTGTTCCCGACCTTCGCGCGAGCTGCGCAAGGCGCGATACCACTGTGACATGGCCACGCGTGCCGCTTCCGGATCATTGGCCTGCTCCAGGGCGTCAATCACGTCGATGGCCATCACGCCGAGACTTTCACGCGCACGGGCCACCATGAAGTCCGACGCGCTTTCCCAGCCATCCGGCAGATCAACTTCGGCATCCTGACGATCCGCCGCAGGCACCGGTAAGCGCTGACTCCCGTCTTCCAGCAGGCCGCGTAGCATCAGCTCGCGCAGATCCGCTCCCACATCGCGGTCCGGCATCATCTGGCTGAGGGTGAATAGGGTGCGCTGTCCATCCGCCAGCAGCAGCAGGCGTCGCAGTCCAGATGGCAGACTGGAATCGTGAGCAGCAATCAGGCGCGCACCCAATGCGCTCTTGCGGGGGACGAAGTCTTGGGAATCAGGGGCAGGCATGGACTTGCTCCAAAGTGAAAAAGTGTGAAAAAAGTCACTTCATTGTGTGACCCACAGAATTGATAGCGAATAGATAATTTCAATATGTGCCGACGTGCCCGACCAGCGGTAGCGCGCTTCCTGAAAAACACCACAAGCCATTGTTTTATATGGGCAACAGACCGAAGGGCAGGCTTGATCAACGATCCGCGCTGAGACGCCGTTAAGCGACATTGCAGGCATGGGCAGGACAGGCGACTAAGGTAGAATCGGCTTCCCCATCCCGCCGTTCTCCGCCCCCATGCTGTCCCACCTGAATGCACCTCAGCGCGAAGCCGTGAAGTACCTCGACGGCCCCTGCCTCGTGCTGGCCGGAGCGGGCAGCGGCAAGACCCGCGTGATCACCCAGAAGATCGCCTACATGGTGCAGCAGTGTGGCCTGGATGCCCGCAACATCGCCGCTATCACCTTCACCAACAAGGCGGCCCGCGAAATGCAGGAACGCGTCGGGAAACTGCTCGACGCACGTTCGGCCAAACAACTCACGGTGTGTACCTTCCACGCGCTGGGGGTGCGCATCGTGCGCCAGGAAGCCAAGCTGGTCGGCCTCAAACCGCAGTTTTCCATCCTCGATTCGGCCGACATCCTGCAAATCATCACCGAGCTCTCAGGCAATGCCGACAAGGCCACCGCCAAGGGCATCCAGTGGACGATCTCGGGCTGGAAGAATGCCCTGATCACGCCGGGCGAAGCGGAGAAGCTGGTCAACGACGAAGCTAGCTACGCAGCGGCCAAGATTTACCCCGCCTACGAGAAGACCCTGCGCGCCTATCAGGGCGTGGATTTCGATGATCTGATCGCCCTGCCGGTGCGCCTGTTCGATAGCAATCCGGAGGCGCAGGAGCGCTGGCAACACAAGCTGCGCTACCTGCTGGTCGATGAGTATCAGGACACCAATCGCGCGCAATACAAGCTGCTGCGTCAGATCGCCGGGGATCGCGGGGCCTTCACCGCGGTAGGCGACGACGATCAGGCCATCTACGCCTGGCGCGGTGCCGATGTGGAAAATCTCAACCTGCTGCAGCGCGATTATCCGAAGCTGCGCGTCATCAAGCTGGAGCAGAACTACCGCTCCTCAAACCGCATCCTGAACGCGGCCAACACACTCATCGCCAACAACGAAAAACTCTTCGAAAAGAAATTGTGGAGCGAACACGGCCTGGGCGAGCACATCCACGTGGTGATGGCACGCGACCCGGACCACGAAGCCGAGCTCGTCGCCATGAAACTCTCGGCGCACAAGTTCGAGTTCAAGACGCACTTCTCGGACTACGCCATCCTGTATCGCGGCAACCACCAGGCCCGGCTCTTCGAACAGCAGCTACGCAATCACCGCATCCCGTATGTCATATCAGGCGGTCAAAGCTTCTTCGACCGCGCCGAGATCCGCGACTTGATGAGCTACCTGCGCCTGCTCGCCAACGAAGATGACGATCTGGCCTTCATCCGTGCGGTAACCACGCCGCGCCGCGGCATCGGTGCCGCAACGCTGGAAGCACTCGGCAACTACGCCGGTACACGCCACGTCAGCCTGTTTGCCGCCACCTTCGAAGAGGGCGCAGGCGAGCACGTCGCGGCCCGCCAGCTCGAAGGCGTCCGCAAATTCGGGGCCTACATCAAGCAGCTGGCCCACCGCGCCCATCGGGAACCCGCTGGGGCATTGCTCGAAGACCTGCTCCGCACGATCGGATACGAAGCCTGGCTGATGGAAAACTGCGAGGTCCGCGAAGCGCAAACCCGCTGGCGCAACGTCCGTGATTTTGTCGACTGGCTCAGCCGCAAGGGCGAACAGGACGACAAGAACCTGCATGATCTGGTACAGACCATTGCGCTGATCAACATGCTCGACAAAGGGAATGAAGAGGAAGCCGATGCGGTCCAGCTCGCCACCTTACACGCCAGCAAAGGCCTGGAATTCGGTCACGTCTTCCTGGTGGGCGTGGAAGAAGGATTGCTGCCCCACCAGAGCAGCATCGACGAAGACAAGATCGAGGAAGAGCGCCGCCTGATGTACGTGGGCGTGACCCGCGCCCAGCGCAGCCTGACGATCACCGCCTGCGAACGACGGCGTTTCGGCGGCGAAATCCGCAGTGTGGAAATTTCGCGCTTCGTCGATGAACTGGGCGACGGCACCAAACGCAGCGGCAAGGACGCCGAACCCGTCAGCAAGGAAGAAGGCAAGGCGCGCTTCGCCAACCTGCGCGCCATGCTCGGCAAGCCGGAATAGCCTCCGCAGGAGGTCTGCTGCGCCACGCCTACGACAGGCCGCTCATCGGTTCTTCACGTTCCCAGTCCAGGTTCTGCGGCAAAGGCGTTTTTCGCGCCCGACGCCCGAACAGGTTGAGGAACATGGCCACCAGTGGCATGGGTTGGAATTGCGGCGAGGCAGGATGCAAAGCGGGGCGGCGTAGATCAGTCATGATGGGGCTCCGTCGAGGAAATGCGATGCAGGCTCGCAGCGGCCTGTTGATCTCAGCTTGGATCACCAATCCGGTCTCGGCCAATTGGTGTTTTCAATCGCCCGATTACTTGCACTGCTTGACTGATTCATCGCTCCACCGGGGGGATTCTTGAGTGCCCATCCGGGCCATTCACCCCTGCTTGCGTAATGCCATTCAGCCATCTCGATTGCGCATGAAATCAGCCAGCCCGACGAGCCTTTCGCGGAACGCCTCCCGCGCTGCGCTGGCCGGCAGAATTTCTTCGAGCGCCTGCAGCATGCACAGCAGCCAGGCATCACGCTCAGCCTCGCCTATCGCAAACGGCATGTGGCGCGCGCGCATGCGCGGATGCCCGTATTTCTCGACATAGTGCTGTGGCCCGCCCAGCCAGCCACAGAGATATTCGAAAAGTTTCTGGCGTGACCCTGCCAGGCTCTCCGGATGCAGCTTGCGCACCACATAGGCTTCGGGCAATTCGTCCATCAGATCGTAGAAACGATTCACCAGATCGCGGATGGCAGGCTCTCCGCCCAATTCGGCATAAGGCGTCAGATCGGAAGGGGTGGTGGTCACGAGGTCATCCCGGCAGGAAAACAAGCCTCGCGATATTGGCCGGCACTCAACGATAACGCAAGCTCCAGCGGATCGAAAAAGCCCGATCCAGCGTTGCCTTGCGCGTGGCCGCCCGCACACAGGCATGGAGCTGACCCATCGGCGCGCGATAGAGCGGATCACTGCTGACGCTCTCCACCCGGCATTCCTCCAGACCTTCGATGCAAAATGCTGCCGCGGCCCCATCGGTAAACTGCACCGTATGGCCAATCTGCTGACTGATTCGGCTGAAGCTCGCAAACTCAAGCGTGATATCCACGCCAGTCAGGCGCTCGGCTGGCGTGAAACGATCAGTGCGGGTAATGACACCGGAATCAAGCGTATAGACCGTTTCAACAATCAATCGGCAATCCTTCACGGGCGCCACGCCACCAATACGATCCAGTTCGCTCTGCTGATAGCTCACCTGCAAGGCGCTGCCCTGCTCCTCACAACGGATATCACGCTGGAATGCCGCGGGGATCAGTTCGCTGCCATCGGCAAGCGTGAAGCGTGGCAACAACTGCGGCCAGCCTGCATCCGCCGCGCCCTGCACCAGTCCGTTTGAAAACGGGATCGGAAAATACGGGTTGTGGGCATGCTGGGTACTGCCCCCATTGATGATGGGCAGACTCACCACACGCAAGCCATCACGGAAGGTGATCAAGGCCCGGTCGTACTCGCCCCGGGCAAACCAGGTAGTCGTGAAACGCGGCAACTTCGCCAGACGCGCAGCAAAATCATCCACCGGCAACTGCCCACGGAAACCCAGCGCGTTCCAGTGCTGATTGGTGTAGATCAGCTGATGCAGCAAGCTCAGGTTCTCGCCCAGGATGCGATGCTTGCCACGATAGGCATCGGTACGGCGCCCCTTGTCCCAGAGATTGACCGAGTGCGTCGCAGGATCGAACCAGAACTCGGCATACTTGGCCGCCGCGGCCACAGTAAAGGCATAAGCCAGGTCCAGCTCATCCTCCGTCAGAAGTTCGAGCCGGGCGGCCGCCGTCAGCACTTCGAGGAACGCGGTATCACCGTAAGGGCCGATCGAGCGGCCAAACTCGAAACCGTCTCCAGCAGGATTCAGGCGCACCAGAATCACATCCACAGCACGGCGCAACCAGGTCTTGAGGCTCGATGCAACCGGCATTCCGGTCTCGATGAAGCGCTGGCAGATCTCACCGATCAACAGGATGCTGTACCGGTCAAAACGCCCTTCGCCATCGGTTTCATCCGAGAAGCCGAATTCGCCTGAATAGGTCTGGTAGTGCTGCACGGTTTTCTGCAGCAGGATCTCGCTCCCCTGCTCATCTTCCCAGCCCAGCAGGTGGCGCAAGCGCGCAATGCTGAAAGCCACCCCGTAGTAGTTGGTTGGAAGATTGATCAGCGTGTATGCCGCCGCGTCGACAAAACTTCGCCAGTCCAGCTTCACGCGCAAGGCCGCCAGGCTTGCGGGCGATACGGCCTGTTCCAGCAGACCGGCCTGACGCAAGCGGTTCAGGGCCGACGTGTAATAGTAAATGCCCCAGGTTTCGTTGGCGTCATCACACGTCAGATCGGCTATCTGGCGAAAACCCTCCAGATACCGCTGGAATTTCGGGTCATCCGGCAAGGTGTTGAGCAACAGGTAACTCATGCCCATGGCAATCTTGCCGGGCAGGAATTTATCCTTGCCATTGAAGGCCGGCGTTCCATCGATCACGACCTCTTTTTTCTCCGCCAGCAGGCGCGCGCAGAAATGATCAAGCTGGGGCAGCAGGGCGTGCGTGACAATCCGGTCCAGATCCAGTCCAGCCATGCGGGGACGCTGTACGCCAGGTGGCAAATCAACGGAAAACAGGCTTGCGGATGCCGCTGCAAACGGCTGGCGAAATGACATGATGGGAAAACTCCTGCGTAACGGCACGGCTCTCCCATGCTCTTTGGCCGCCGGGAGAGATCTGAGTTAAACGATTAACTTTGATTGAGCTTATGCTGCGTACGCAGAGGTGTCAAGCATTCCAGCGCGTTTCCGGGACCCGTGAAATACATGGAAAGGTTTGACCAAACAACCCCAAGGCGCATAAGGTAACGCTGTTACCTTCTCTTTGTTCTGCCCTGCTCTCTCATGCCACCGAAACGCCCGCCCACCATCCGTGATGTCGCCGCCGCTGCGGGGGTCTCGACCGCCACCGTGTCGAAATTCCTGAACGGCTTGCAACGATTCACACCAGACGTCGAGAAACGTCTTGCTGAAGCCATCACCAGCCTGGGCTATCGCCTCAACCAGCAGGCGCGCAGCATGGTCACCGGGCAGACTCGTACCTTCGGCCTCGCCGTACAGGACGTACGCAACCCGCACTTTGCCAACATCATCAAAGGCGCCAACCGGATTGCCCTGGAGCAGGATTACAACCTGCTGGTGGTCGACGTACAGGAGCGTGCCGCCCACGAACGCCACCTGCTCGAAGCCCTGACCGGCCGCGTGGACGGTCTGATCGTCAGTTCGCGCCTGCCCGATGAAGCCCTGGACTGGCTCAGTGATCTGGGCAAGCCGGTTGTCTTCTTCGGCCGCCGCGATGCACCCGGCATGCGTTGTGTACGCACCGACGGCCATCGCGCCGCCTACATGCTCGGTCGGCATCTGGTGGAGACCGGGCGCCGCCGCATCACTTATCTGGGATTCCCCAGCGCACGCTGGGATAGCGAACGCCTCGCCGGCCTGACCGAAGCGCTGGCCGAATCCGGCCTCACACCGCAACAGCACGCCGTCGAACTGCCGACCATGGAAGGCGGCCAGCACGAAGCCTCAGCCTTGCTGCTGAACAGCCAGCGGCCTGACGCCGTAGTCTGTTACAACGATCTGGTTGCCATCGGCTTGATGCACGAAGCCCAGTCACTTGGCATCCGCATTCCGGAAGATGTGGCCATTACCGGCTTTGACGACATTCCGGTCGCCGCCTTCATGCAACCGGCCCTGACCACCGTCAACATGCGCAGTGAAGAGCAAGGCGAAGCCGCCATGAAACTGCTGCTCGAAGCCGTGCGCGGCGAATCGACGAATGCCAGTGATGTATTGCTGGAGCCGAGGCTGGTGCCGAGGGCATCGACGGCGCGGATGGCTTGAGGCGAATATCGGCCAAGAGCAGGCATTCACGGTAAGACAAACGCGTGGGCTCACCGAGCCCACGCTACCTGGCGTCAAGGTTCTGCCTGACAGCGCGTATTGACCAATATTCCAATAATCGGATGCGTTGGTGTTCACTTCATTCGTTAGAACTAATCCCATCATGGCTATACGCCAAGCAACAAACAGTGATATTGAGCAAATCGCGATCCTCAACCTTGAGGTGCAAGCGATTCACGTGAAGATTGCACCGGAAGTGTTCTGCATTCCGAGCGAGACCGAAGTCTCAGACTGGCTCACAGCACAAATCCAAGCCGAAAACACATACGTTTTTGTTGCTGAGAACGATGCAGCGATCGATGCGTATCTGATCTTAAAATTCATTACTCGGCCGCAAAACCCATTTATGCATGCGCACAAATTTGCATACATAGATCATGTTGCGGTTTCATCGTCAAAACGAATGAGTGGTATCGGTCACGGGATCATCCAACATGCCATCGAGTTCGCGGCAAGCTACGGTTACATGAGAGTGGAGTTAGATGTGTGGTCAAAAAACATTGCCGCAAAAGGCGCGTTCAATCGCCAAGGCTTCAATCCGAAGACAGAGCGTCTATTCACTGAGTCAACGCCGCTCTAATACGTGTGATCAGGCGGACGCCGGCCAGGAGCGGACGGTCGGTAATGTGGCCCGGAAGCGGGCGTTCGTAGGGCGCCGAAGGGAACAATGAGCGAAGCGAATTGCGCCGGATTGGGTGGATTAACGTCACGCATGTTCATACGGTGCAATTCGCTTCGCTCATTGACACCCTACGAGTCGTGCCGGATTGTTCAGAGTACGCCGTACGCGGTGGTGTCGATGGGCTTGTAGCGTGCCATGAAGACTCCTTAATCCAATCACGATCTTTGAGTCTTGATATTCCAGATGGTTCACGTCACGATCTGGCTATCTGATGCATTTTTCTACACCCTCATTAGCTTTCTAGTCATGGCGGATGAACTGATCCTCTTCGTCGAAACCGCGTACAAGTTGGAGAAGAGCACGTTTTGGCAATGGGCAACCCAAAGGCGGGGGGCGTCCGATATGGGGCGCATCATCGCGGGTGATTGGCTTAGCCACGACGGTCTTAGCCCAGAAGCGCTTGACTCATTCTGCCTAACATTGAGACTGCTTATTCAAGACCAAGATGGTTTTTCAATTCGCAAGATCAATTCACTGTCAGAAGAATGGCAGAGTACCTATGCAATTTACCGCGAGGCAATACAGCATGCCACTCAGGATCTCAACGGCAAACTTAATTCTCGAAGTCTGGTGCAGTTTCGAGGCAGAGAAGAAACCACAAACCGCGATGTATTTGACACCATCTTCTACGGCGGGATTGTTCATTTAAATCCAGCCAAACGAGAGCTTTTCCGGCGGTTGAGAGACTCAGGCCTGTTCTCATTCTTCTTGTTCCAGTCTTTTGTCGGCATTCTGTTCCACTATCGAAACTGCATTCAGGCTGTCGCCTTCAATATCGTTCGGTACCTTGAAGCTCAACCAGCAGATGCGTCTGAAAGTTACCCCACTGCTCCAGAGGGGCGCTAAGCCGGCAAGCCGGCTTAGCGCCCCTGAGCTTTTACGTTCAAACGTCTGCTTTTCAATAGCCTTGTCGGGTCATTGAGCCGCGCTGACGAATATGACGCCCCACTCCGCGCGGGTTACGCCTGCGGCTAACCCGCCCTTACCTGAACGTCTGCTTCCCGATATTTCGACCGACCACACCGGGTCGATCTGAGCCACTAGCCTGAAACCCACGCCACACGGCCATCTCCAGCCCCCCCCACAGCAGAAGTCTGCCCGATGCGCGTCTCCAGCCTCCCATAAAAAGCCCCGCCCCGGCATGACCGAAACGGGGCTTTTGTTTCACGTACTCATTTCGCGAAGAACCACTGCTGCGGCAAGGCCGGGCCGGGGTTGGGGTAGGTCCAGCTGATCAGCATCTGTTCGTATACGTTTTGCAGTTTTGCGCTGCGAATCGCCGTGTCATTGGGCGAACGGATCACCCCGATGACTTCGAATTCATCCGCGGCGATTTCCAGGATCTGCTTGAACAGGGATTCCGCCAGGGCCGGACTGGCGGCGGTCTGCCACTGTTCGTAGAGTTGCATGCGCTTCTTCATGCTGGCTGGCGGCTCTTCGCCCTGTTTGCCGTTGGACATGAACCAGCGCACCCAGGGCAGGCTCATGCGCGATTCGAGCGGGTGCACCGCCACCACGGCACGCGGGTTCATGGTGATGTCCATGCCGCCGGGAATGATGTCGACACTGATGTCGTAGTCATTGTTGGTTGCGCGGTCGTAGAACAGTGAGCGTTCGGAGGAAAGAAGGTTCAGCTCGATACCGGCCTTGGCCCATTGCTTGCGGATCAGCTCCAGCGCTTCCATCTGGTTGGTCTGCGCAATCGACACGATGGCATTGATCGAAACGCGACCACCTTCCGGATAAGCGCGCATGCCGTCAGCATCGCGTTTGGCCAGCCCGGCACGATCAAGTATCTCGTTGGCACGCTTGAGATCGTAATTCAGGTATTGCGTACCAAGCTTTTCGTTGTACCACTTGGATTGCTTGAGCGGCCCGATCTGCCAGGGCATGCCTTGCCCGAGGTAGACGATGTCGTTGATCTCCTTGCGGTCCGTTGCCAGCGACAGGGCGATGCGTACATCCTTGTTGCGCAGGAAGGGACGCAGCTTGGCGTTCTTGGTCGAGTGGTTGAGCCACAGACCGACCGAGTTGGCGCCCGTGCCCGGCAAGGCCATCATGCGGTAGCCGCCCTTGGCGGTATTCTCGGAGAGGATCGGACGGTTCTGGATGCCGAAGATGTGGCGATGCTGGTAATCGAGCTGACCATTGATGGCAGCAAGCACGATGGTTTCCACTTCGGAAATGATCTGGAACTGCACACGGTCGATATAGGGCAGTTGCTGACCCGCCGTGTCGACCTGCCAGAAATACGGGTTGCGTTCGAGCGTCACACGCGTCGCGCTGCCGGTGTAGGGTTCCTTGATGATCCAGGGATCCAGCGTCGGTTTTTCCGGATTGCCCCAGCGCGTCGGCACCTCGATATCGCCACATTTCAGGCGCATCAGCGCCGCCCAGTCCTTGACCTTTTCCTTGGCAATCAGCTCATCAACCCTGGGGTTGTACTTGGGATGGAACTGGCCACAATAGGCTTTCTGGTAGAGCGTTGGATGCTGGCCAAGCGGCGTGGCGAGCTGTTCGACGAAACTCAGATTGGGGCCGGCAAATTTGAAACGTACGGTGTAGTCGTCGAGCTTGCTGAGAACAGCCGGCTGGTCCTTGGCGCTGTATTGCTCAGGCGGGTTGACGAAGAATTGCTTGTTGTAGACCACATCGCCCATGGCGAAGAGCACATCATCTGCCGTGAAGAGCGTGCCATCGGACCAGCGTGTGCCACGACGCAGCTTGAAGGTGTACTCACTGCCATCCGGGCTGAGCGTCCAGCTTTCAGCCAGATTCGGTAGCACTTTGTTGAAATCCATCGACCACCGGACCAGCCCCTGCCCGCTGACAACCCGGGTGATGCTGTTCTGATCGGCGTTGCTGCGCATTGCTGTGCGCAGGGTGCCGCCATAGCTGCCAACCTTGCTGACCGGCGCGATGACTTCCGGTTTTTCCGGCAGGCGCTTGTCAACCGGATTGAGTTTTTTCTCCTGAACAGCCTTGGCAAGAACCGGTGCTTCGCTGAAGGCAAGCGCACCAGACGGACCGGCGAGAACAGCAGCAGCTACGGCACAAAGCCAGACAGGCCGCAGGGTGGAAACAGACATGAGCAGACTCCTTTGGTATGCAGGTCAAACCGGTACGCTCTGGAAGCGCTTCGGACAATCTCAAGGTAAAACGTTTAACCTCCATTGTCAATGAAGAATTTTCCAGACATTCTGTCCGTAGCGGCTGCTTGTTGTGAATGCGGATGATGCATGCCCGCGCCCACTCTTGCCTGCTGACACAAGCCCGCTCCATGAACGAACGCGGGCCCTTTTGAAGCAAAACAGGAAAACGATTAACTCTTGCTGCAGAAACAGGTGCTGATAAACCCTGGCAGAGGGAAGTTATTGTGCAGCATCAAGCGCTTGGCGCGCGTGCTCGCCTAAGCTTGAGGCGTTGTATTCCGGTTTCTGACAAGGTATCCATACATGATCGCTCACACCCTCCCTTCCCTGTTGCTGCGTGGCAAAGCTTTACTCCCGGTCGTCCAGGGTGGCATGGGCGTCGGTATTTCAGCTCACCAACTGGCCGGAGCCGTAGCGGCTGAAGGCGGCGTCGGCACCATCGCCAGCGTGGATCTGCGGCGTCTGCATGCGGACCTGATGGCGCGCACACAAAACGCCAGTAAGGAACTGATCGAACTGGCCAATCTGGAAGCGCTGGATCGCGAGATCAAGGCTGCGCTCGAAAAAGCCAAGGGCGCCGGCGTGGTGGCGGTGAACGTGATGCGCGCGGTCAGCCAGTATGGTGATCTGGTGCGCCAGGCTTGCAAATCCGGCGCCCAGGCCATCGTGGTCGGTGCCGGCTTGCCGCTGGATCTGCCTGAGCTGGTGGGTGATTTCAAGGATGTCGCGCTGATTCCGATCCTGTCGGACGCACGCGGCGTATCGCTGGTGGTCAAGCGCTGGATGCGCAAGAACCGCCTCCCGGATGCCATCGTACTGGAGCATCCGGGCTGGGCCGGCGGCCACCTCGGTGCCGCCAATCTGGTTGAAACCAGCAATCAGCGTTTCAACATGGAAACCGTGCTGCCCGAATGTGTCGAAGCGCTCGAAAAGCTGGGCCTGCAACGCGGCGAGATTCCGCTGATCCCGGCTGGTGGCATCAGCTCGCTCTCCCGCATCAAGGAACTGATCGGCCTGGGCGCGGCAGGCGTGCAGATTGGCACCCCGTTTGCCTGCACCCACGAATGCGATGCCGACCCCGAATTCAAGCGTGTGCTGGCCCAAGCCCGCCCTGAAGACGTGGTCGAATTCATGAGCGCGGCCGGCCTGCCGGCACGTGCAGTGCGCACGACCTGGCTGGATCGCTATCTGAATCGTGAAGGCATGCTGCAGAAAGCCGCCGAATGCGCCGCAGCGGGGCGGACCTGCTCGCAGCGTTTCGATTGCCTCTTGCAATGCGGCCTGCGCGACAAGCTCAACAAGTTCGGCCAGTTCTGCATCGACAAGCAACTGGCCGCCGCACAGATGGGCGACATCGCCCAGGGCCTGTTCTTCCGTGGCAAGGGTTTGCTGCCTTTCGGCAACGAAATCCGCCCGGTCCGCGAGCTGCTGGAAATGCTGCTCACCGGCAAGGTGGAAAGCCAGCCGGCCTGAGTGCGGGACACATCATGGATGGCGCCTGCGGGCGCCATTTTCTTGGTACTGCCTGCGCCTGCAACAAAGGCGTGTGAAGTCCTTGATTGTTTTATAAAATGGCCAGCGAAGGCCCCCTTGCGGGCTGTTCACGGCAAGCAAGCGTGAGCAGACCCAGGCACCATCGAATTCATAACCCCTGGAATACAACCATGACCAAACTGTTCATCGAAGATCTGGATCTCGCCGGCAAGCGCGTGCTGATCCGTGTGGATTTCAACGTACCCGTGAATAACGGCGTCGTCGAAAGCGACAAGCGCATCCGCGCAGCCCTGCCGACCATTCAATACGCCCTCGACAAAGGCGCCTCCGTGGTGCTGATGTCCCACCTTGGCCGCCCGGACGGCAAGGTCGTGGCCAAGTGCACGCTGGCCCCGGTGGCCGAGCGCCTGGAAAAGCTGTTGGGCCGCCCGGTGCAATTCCTGAACGACTGCGTCGGCGCGGAAGTCGAAGCTGCCTGTGCCAAGCTCACTGCGGGCCAGGTCGTACTGCTCGAAAACGTGCGCTTCCATCTGGAAGAAGAAGGCAAGGTCAAGGACAAGGCTGGCAACGTCACCAAGGCCGAACCGGCAGCCATCGAAGCTTTCCGTGCCGCGCTCTCCCGCCTGGGTGACGTGTTCGTGCTGGATGCTTTCGGCACCGCACACCGCGCCCACAGTTCCGTGGTCGGCATCAATCTGCCGCGCGCCGCTGGCCTGCTACTGAAGAAGGAACTGGATTTCCTCGGTGAAGCCGTGAACAAGCCGGTGCGTCCGCTGGTTGCAATCATCGGCGGCTCCAAGATCTCCGGCAAGATCGACGTGATCGAAGCCCTGCTGCCCAAGGTCGACAAGCTGCTGATCGGTGGCGGCATGGCCTTCACCTTCCTCAAGGCCCAGGGCTATGAAGTCGGCAACTCGCTGTGCGAAAACGACAAGGTCGAGCTCGCCAAGGCGCTGATGGCCAAGGCTGGCGACAAGCTGGTGCTGCCGATCGACACGATGGTCACCAAGCATCTGGACTTCGGTGCCCGTACGCTGGACGGCCTCGTGGAAGTGGCTTCCACCGCCATCCCGGCGGATCAGGAAGGCGTGGACATCGGCGCCAAGAGCGCAGCGCTCTACGCCGACATCATCCGCGGCGCCAAGACCGTGCTGTGGAACGGCCCGATGGGCGTGTTCGAGATTGACGCTTCGGCCGTCGGCACCTACGCGGTGGCCAACGCGCTGACCGAAGCCACCGCCAAGGGTGCAATCACCATCGTGGGTGGTGGTGACTCTGTTGCTGCGGTTGAAAAGGCCGGTCTGGAAGACCAGGTCTCGCACGTTTCCACCGGTGGTGGCGCTTCCCTCGAGTTCCTCGAAGGCAAGGCACTGCCAGGCGTGGAAGCCCTGACCGACAAGTAAGTCCGGCTGGCCCGGCTGCGACAAGGCCTGCCCATGTGGCAGGCCTTTTTGTTTTCACGGGAAACAATGGGTAGCATCCTTGCCGGGCCGCCATGCTTCCGGCAAAGCCCGAAACTCCACCCTCTCGCACAAACCCCGACATGACAACCAACATCACCCGCCTCAATCCTGCCGCCCGTTACGCCGATGCCACCGTCTTCAACGGTCTGGTCCAGACGGTTGAAGTCCCCGCAAACGAAGATGGCGATATCCGCACACAAACCGCCAGCATGCTGGAACTGCTCGAACGCGTGCTCATCCGTGCAGGCAGCAGCAAGGCACGGCTCTTGATGGCGACGCTGTACCTGGTCGATATGGCCGATTACGAAGGCATGAATGAAGTCTGGGAAGCCTGGTTGCCGGCAGGCTGCGCGCCTTCACGCGCCTGTGTGCAGGTAGTACGCCTGGCCAAACCCGGCTGGCGGGTCGAAATTGCAGTGATGGCAGCGCAGGGCTGAAGCGGCGCTCACGAAAGCCGGCCCAACGGCCATCCGCGTCGCAGACGGCGGCTGCCGGAACGCAGACGCCACCCCTTCACGTTCGTGCCCCAGCAATCCCGCACTCGCCCATGGGTCGCGTTTGCCCGCCCGAAACCCTAGAATACCGGGACAGAAGCCCGCGCTAGCGCCCCCACACAGCCCCATAACAGCCATGCAACTCGCCCCCGAATTCGTGAACGCCCAAGCCCCCGTGCGCCTGCGCGAGATCCCGTACAACTACACCTCGTTTTCCGACCGCGAAATCGTCATCCGCCTGCTCGGCGCGGAGATGTGGGCCGTGCTTGACAGTCTGCGCAGCGAACGCGTCACCGGCCGTTCCGCGCGCATGCTCTACGAGGTGCTGGGTGACATCTGGGTCGTACAGCGCAATCCGTATCTGGAAGACGACCTGCTGGACAACCCGAAGCGCCGTGCCGCACTGCTTGAAGCCTTGCGCCATCGCCTGCGCGAAGTCGAAAAGCGCCGTCTGGATGCGGCCACCGAGGATGCCGAACGCAGCGACAAGGTCGGCTTGCTGGTCCAGGCAGCAAACCAGGCGGTGGATAGCTTTGCAGCCCACTTTGAACAAACCGCCGAGCTGCGCCGCCGTGCCTTGAAGACGCTGACCCGCCACACCCGCCGCGACAACATCTGCTTCGATGGTTATGCGCGCGTCTCGCACGTAACGGATGCAACCGACTGGCGCGTGGAATATCCATTCGTGGTGCTCTACCCGGATACCGAAGACGAAATCGGCCATCTGGTGCGCGACTGCATCGAGCTGGGGCTGACCATCATCCCGCGTGGGGGTGGTACCGGCTATACCGGTGGTGCCGTGCCGCTCACGCCGAACGCTGTCGTCATCAATACCGAAAAACTCATCGACATCGGCAAGGTCGAGCCGCTGAGCGAACTGCCCGGCGTTGCCCAACCGTATGCCACCGTATTCACGGGTGCGGGCGTGGTGACGCGCCGGGTCATGGATCTGGCCGAAGACAATGGCCTGGTGTTTGCCTGCGACCCGACCTCGGCCGATGCGTCCTGCATCGGTGGCAACATCGCCATGAACGCCGGCGGCAAGAAAGCCGTGCTGTGGGGCACCGCACTGGACAATCTGGCGAGCTGGCGGATGGTGACGCCCGATGGCAACTGGCTGGAAGTCGAACGCCTCAATCACAACCTCGGCAAGATCCATGATCAGGCCGAGGTGCTGTTCCGCCTCAAGCGTTTCGATGTAGACGGCAAGACGCTGCTGAACGAAGAGTTCCTCACCATTCCCGGTGCACGCTTCCGCAAGGTGGGGCTGGGCAAGGATGTGACCGACAAATTCCTCGGCGGCCTGCCGGGCATCCAGAAAGAAGGCACCGACGGCATCATCACCTCGGCGCGATGGCTCCTGCACAAGTTGCCGGCGCACACCCGCACGGTGTGCCTGGAATTCTTCAGCCAGGTACGCGAAGCCGTCCCGGCGATTGTCGAAATCAAGGATTACATCGAGAGCCTGCCCAAGACCGGAGAGAACCGCGTGCTGCTGGCCGGGCTGGAGCATCTGGACGAGCGTTACGTCAAGGCCGTGGGCTATGCCACCAAGGCCAAACGCAAGCAGGACACTGCCGGCCGGCCGAAGATGGTGTTGCTTGGCGATATCGTCGGTGACGACGACGAAGCAGTCGCCCGCGCCGCCTCGGAGGTGGTCCGCCTGTGCAATGCACGCGGGGCCGAAGGCTTCATTGCGGTGTCGCCCGAAACGCGCAAGAAGTTCTGGGCCGACCGCTCGCGTACCGCAGCAATTGCCAAACACACCAACGCTTTCAAGATCAACGAAGACGTGGTGATCCCGCTGCCGCGCATGGGCGATTATTGCGATGGCATTGAGCGGATCAATATCGAACTGTCGATCCAGAGCAAGTTGCGCCTGTGCACCGCGCTGGCCGAGTTCTTCCACGGCGAGCTGCCATTGCGCGCCTATGAATCGGTGCAGGACAAGGAAGAGCTGATTGGCGACCGCCGCGTCCGTGCGCTGGAGGCCTTGTCCGCAGTGCAGGCACGCTGGCAGTGGGTGCTGCAGAACCTCGACGCGCCGCTGAGCGAGGCCGAAGCAAGCTTCGCAGAGCTGGGCATCATCACCGGCCCGCTGCAGAACAAAGCTGAAGTGCTGCGCTTGTTCCATCGGCTCCAGGATCATTCACTGCGCATCTCCTGGAAGACCGAGCTGAAAGCCGCCCTCGAAGAAATTTTCGAAGGCAGCACCTATCGTCCGGTAATCGAGCGTACCGAAGCGATCCATAAAGAGGTGTTGCGCAGCCGTGTGTTCGTCGCCCTCCACATGCATGCCGGCGACGGCAACGTTCACACCAACCTGCCGGTGAACTCGGACCACTACGCCATGCTGCAGGAGGCCTACGCTGCGGTCGCGCGGATCATGCATCTGGCCCGCGAGCTGGGTGGCGTGGTTTCCGGAGAGCATGGCATCGGCATCACGAAATATGAATTCCTGACGCCGGAAGAACTCGCACCCTTCCACGCTTACAAGCAGCAGGTCGACCCGGAAGGCCGGTTCAACAAAGGCAAGCTGATGCCGGGCTCGGATCTCTCCAACGCCTACACACCATCCTTCAACCTGATGGGTCACGAATCGCTGATCATGCAGCAAAGCGAAATCGGCGCCATTGCGGATTCGGTGTCGGATTGCCTGCGCTGCGGCAAGTGCAAGCCGGTGTGCTCAACCCACGTCCCCCGTGCCAACTTGCTCTACTCGCCTCGCAACAAGATCCTGGCCACATCCCTGCTGGTCGAAGCTTTCCTGTATGAAGAGCAGACCCGCCGCGGCGTGTCGATCAAGCATTGGGAAGAATTCGAGGATGTGGGGGACCACTGCACGCTGTGCCACAAGTGCTACACACCCTGCCCGGTAGATATCGACTTCGGCGACGTATCGATGAGCATGCGCAACCTGCTGCGCAAGATGGGCAAACAGTCCTTCAATCCGGCCAAGCGTCTGG
>Ga0316604_10000322_pt1 | contig 64874 bp, 60 predicted proteins | sample OWC_soil_day20_C_FD_207650 | JGI IMG/M metagenome (GOLD analysis project Ga0316604, IMG submission 207650) | Wetland soil microbial communities from Old Woman Creek delta, Ohio, United States - OWC_soil_day20_CT | ecosystem: Environmental > Terrestrial > Soil > Wetlands | place: USA: Ohio... | reverse complement strand
ATCATCTAAGTAATCCATAGTGTGAGCACCTTCCTGTAATTAATTGTTTGTGGTGAATTAATTATATTACAGTTTAGGTCCACTATGGATTTTTTCATTAGTTCAATTTCATTTTACAATCAAGCAATGAAATTAGGGATATAAATGCGAAGAAAAAATTAAGCGAAGAAAGCGGATTTTATAATAAGTAAGTTGGAGAACCTAAGATAGATGATTGACAGTGGAAAATATACGAATATAGAAACTAAAGGAGATGGATTTAGCGATGGCTTGTCATGGAGCAAAGGATCCTCAACAGGAGGAACAAGATCAAAAAATTAATCAGTTTTTACAACAAGTAGACCACAAGATCGTAGTTATGAGTGGTAAGGGCGGAGTGGGAAAAAGCACAGTATCTGCGAATTTGGCTGTTTTTTTGAGCAACCAGGGTTATAAAGTCGGTCTTCTGGATGTGGATGTGCATGGTCCGAGCATTGCCGGACTTTTCGGGCTCACTGGACTACAACTGAATATTGCCGACGGGCAAATTCAGCCGCATTTGTATACAGAAAATTTGAAAATCATGTCTATTCAAGGATTGTTGGATCAGCCGGATTCGCCGCTGATTTGGCGTGGACCGGTGAAGATTGGTATCATACGCCAATTCCTGTCGGAAGTAAATTGGGGACCGCTTGATTATCTGATTATTGACAGTCCTCCCGGAACAGGCGATGAACCTCTGACGGTGGCTCAGACTGTGACCGGTTGCCAAGCTGTTATTGTCACTACCCCACAAGAAATTGCGTTGGCGGATGTGCGCAAATCGATTAATTTTTGTCAGTTGGTTAAATTGCCAATTTTGGGTATTGTTGAAAATATGAGTGGGTTTATTTGCCCAGATTGCGGTAAGACGCATGATATATTCAAATCTGGCGGCGGTGAAAAGACTGCAGCTAAATATAACATTCCATTTTTAGGACGTCTTCCTATTGATCCCGGTGTGGCTGCCGCCGGCGATGCAGGTCAAAGTATAGACAGTTTAACCAGTCATGCGAAAAAAGAGATGCAGCATATTGTCGATCAGTTGATCCAACAATTGCCCAAAAAAGAGAAAGAGGATGATGCTATTATGAAAATTGCTTTGCCGTCGCGCAACGACCGTATTGATGATCATTTTGGCCATTGCGAATATTTTACTGTTTTCACCGTCGATTGCGCTAAAAAGGAAATCGTGAACCAAGAAGTTATTGAGTCGCCTGTTGGTTGCGGCTGTAAATCGAATATTGCTCAAACCCTGTCTGCGCTGGGTGTTAAAGTAATGCTCGCAGGCAACATGGGTGATGGGGCAGTCAATGTTTTACATAATTCCGGGATTGAAGTGTTACGTGGATGTTCCGGCGATGTGAAGACAGTTGCTCTCAACTGGCTCGCAGGGTCACTTACCGATTCAGGAGATTCTTGTGCGGCGCATGGCCATGAGTGCCACGGCTAATTAATCCATATTCTCTAAAAACCGGCATAACAATTCGGCTTGAGATTGTTATGCCGGTTTTCATTATGCTGCAGTGAAGTTTATAGGATTTTAATGATTTTATCTTCATATTGAAAGGAGCGGTGTTTAATGACGTTGTTAGAAGAAGCCAGAATTCAATTGATTAAAATAGCGGAAGAACAAAAATGGGACCAGGATGAAAAAATTTCGATTGTATCGGCGCGTGAGCTTACGCCGGAAGAAGCGATTGGGAAGCCGGATCGGGATGATTATCCTCTCCTTACGGGTAAAGAGGTGTTGATGGAGGCAAAATTTCGCGATGGTGTCGGACAGGCGTTTACTGATCAAGCAGGACGCTTTGAAGGCACCTTGGGTGATGTGTTAAACCTGCCGTTTGATACTAATTTTCACCGTGCGGTGTTTGTTGCAACGTTAAACGCCATATTACGCAGCCTGGGGCAAATAGAGGCAACTGTTCATTGTAAAGATAAGGAACCGGCTCTTTGCGCGAAGCAATTGCCTGCTTTTATTCAGGAAAAGTATGGACGGCCCAAAATCGCATTTATTGGATTGCAGCCTGCTTTGATCGAAGCTTTGCATAATGCGGGGAGCGAACTTAAGGTGACTGATATGAATCCGGAGAACATTGGTCAAATTCGCTGTGGAGTTCGTATTGAAGATGCTGCGCTTAATGCCGAAAATGCTCGCTGGGCGGATATTGTTTTGACTACCGGCAGTGTCCTTGTTAATGATTCATATCGTGAATTGCAGCAAGGAAAACCGGTTATTTATTATGGGACAACCGCAGCGGGTTTGGCAAAATTATTTGATTTTCCCAGATACTGTGTTTGTAGTCGATGAAAACCTTAAACTATCAAGATTACCGCCTTTCATTCGCAGTTGTACGAAGAATACGCAGTAAACTAGAAAATTTGACTTAACTAAGATAGACTATCTTTAATCTCAGCAATATAATTAAATTATGAATATTTAATTAGTGTCATGCTTTTCACAGCATGACACTAATCTGTAAAAGCATAATTTAAGTGGATTAGCTCACATTCGAAAGGAGAACAAATACATGGAGTATTTATCCTTTTTTTGGCTGATGCTGCTGGCATCTATTGTGGCTATGGCGGGCAGGTTTATCAAAATTCCCTATACGATAGCGTTGGTGTTGACAGGGTTGATCGTTGGTTATTATAACTTGCTGCCCGGAATCTATTTGGAGCCGCATGTTTTGTTTGCGGCTTTTTTGCCTCCTTTATTATTTGAAGCTGGGATCAATATCCGCTTTCGACCTTTACAGAGGCAGTGGCTGATTGTTAGTATGTTTTCCATAGTAGGGACGCTTATTTCAACGTTGATAGTGGGGTATGGGATGCATTGGGTTTTAGGTTTTCCGATTATGGCTGCTTTGCTTTTTGGAGCCATAATCTCTCCGACTGATCCCATTTCGGTAGTAGCTCTTTTCAAACGACTGGGGATCAACGAACGGCTGTCAATGATTGTTGAGGCAGAAAGTTTATTCAATGATGGGATCGCGGTGGTGCTTTTTAGTGTGATACAAGGGGTTATCATAACTGGCACGTTCTCGTTTTCGCAAACAGTTTTTATGTTTGTGGTAACAGTCTGCGGCGGCGGGATCATAGGAGGGCTTATTGGGGCAATTGGGTCAAGGATTACCAAAGAATTTGATGATCATTTATTGGAAATTATGTTGACGACTGTAGTTGCATATGGTTCCTATTTGGCGGCGGAAAGTATCCATGTATCAGGTGTTGTTGCGGTTGTAGCAGCGAGTTTGGTTGTGGGCAATTATGGGATGCAGCGAGGCATGTCACCGGCTTCCCGTATGGCCGTACTGTCGTTTTGGGAATATGCTGCGTTCGCTGTAAATTCGATGGTCTTTCTGCTCATTGGATTAGAAATGTTTGCAATCCCGATGGCGATGGATGGGAAAGTTGTCGTAATTGCTATTGCCGTTGTGTTGCTTGGAAGAGCAACATCGATATACGGATTGTCTTTTCTTTTATCGATCGTTGGACAATATATTCTTGCTAAATGGCAGCATGTATTGGTTTGGAGCGGTCTTAGAGGTGCTCTATCCATGGCGATGGTATTGGGGATTGGAGCAAGCGTTCCTGAAAAAGAAATTTTGATTCCGATCGTTTTTGGAGTGGTGTTATTTTCTTTGTTGGGACAGGGTTTAACCATCGAACCATTGACCCGCAAACTTGGATTGGATCATAAAAAGGATGAACTTGAAGGATATCAGATGTTATTAGCGGAGAATATGTCGTTGCGGATGGCTTTAAGTGAGCTGGATGAACAAGTGAAAAAGGGAGCGATTTCGCAAACTGCCCGGAATAAGATAGCGGAGGTTATAGGGCTGCAGTTGCAAAAAATTGAGGGAAATATTGATCAATACCATATGTCGGATGAACAAATTATGGGAGATGAAATGAGAAAAGCATCGCGTATTGTGTATTTTTCACAGAAAGCCGCTTTGCAGGAAGCGGTACGTAATGGGGTCTTGGATTGGAATATGGCAGCCCAGCTAATAAGCAAGTTGCAAGAAGAACAAGACCGCCAAGGAAACCATGGAATATAGTTACGAGCGATCCAGCGCTTGTAAAGGGGGTGGTGAATATGATCGGAAGCCAGATACATAGTAAAGATACAATACTATTCGACAGTTCGCCGGATGTAGTGCTTCAGGCTTTGGAAACAGATTTAACCCAGGGACTCACTACCGGAGAAGTAAAGAAAAGGCTGGAGCAGTGGGGTTATAATGAAGTGGCTGAGCCCCAAGCAAATCCCATCCTTCAGCTTGCAAAGAAATTTTGGGGAATTTCTGCCTGGATGCTGGAGTTGGTTGTCGTTTTGTCCTGGTATCTTCATAAATATTCGGATGCCGTCATTGTTGCAGGATTGTTGGTTATAAATGCGATTTTAAGTTATTTTGAAGAACGACAAGCAGAAAGGGCCCTCGACGACCTTAAAAACAAGTTGAAGATAAATGCGAAAGTGTTGCGGGACGGGCAGTGGACAGTTACGCCGGCAACCCATTTGGTTCCCGGAGATATTGTCCGGCTTCGCGGCGGAGATTTTGCGCCGGCCGATATCAAATTAGCTGAGGGAGAAGTACGGGTCGATCAATCTTCCTTAACTGGTGAATCTGCCGCCGTAACTAAAACAAAGACCGAGAATTTGTATAGCGGTTCTGTTGTTCAGCGTGGTGAGGCTACTGGTATTGTGTTAACCATAGGCTCATTTACTTTTTTTGGGAAAACAACGCAACTGGTTCAGTCGGCTCGGCCCAAGCTTCATATCGAAAAAATCATTACAAAGGTTGTCCGCCGTTTATTTATGATTGTTGTTGTCCTTCTCCTGGTAATGTTTGGGATGGTGTTGTATCGCCATTTGCCGGTGGTTGATATCTTGCCATTGGCTTTGATTGTGTTGCTGTCTGCGGTACCGGTTGCTTTGCCGGTCATGTTGACAGTATCTATGGCGTTCGGCGCTAAAGAACTTGTTCGTAATGGCGTATTGGTCACCCGTCTCAATGCTTCAGAGGATGCAGCGATGGTAGACATCATTTGCGTGGACAAAACCGGGACCATTACACGGAATAAACTGAGTGTAACCACCGTATTGCCCCATATACCTTTTTCTGAAGACGATGTTCTTAGAATTGGATTATTAGCGTCGCAGGAAGCCGACCAAGATCCGATTGACATGGCGGTTATACAAGCTGCTCATGAAAGGGGAATCCTTGCGTCCTCCGGCAACCTTATCCGCTTTGTTCCTTTTAGTCCTGAATCCCGTCGTACGGAAGCCCATGTTATGGAAAATGGGGTTGCTTATATAGCCATGAAAGGTGCCGTTGAAGTCATTGTAGGACTCTGCGGAGTTTCTGTTAAACAAACGGAAGAAATCCGGCGGGATACATCGCAACTTGCTGCAAAGGGCGATAAAGTTTTGGCATTTGCCAAAGTCAATGAGGAGGGAGTATACCATTTTGCCGGTCTTGTTGGTTTAAATGATGCTCCCCGTTCTGATTCAAAAGAGCTTATAGAACAAGCACATTCTTTGGGAATCAGCATTAAGATGTTGACCGGCGACGCACTCTTAACTGCGCAAGAAATAGCCCGCCAAGTAGGTATTCGCGGTGAGGTGGTTTCCAGCAAAACGGTGAGGGATTATTTACAGACAGACCCGCAGCAAGCAGTCGAACTGATAAAAACTTCAGGAGGTTTTGCCGAAGTTTATCCGGAAGACAAATTCCTGATTGTGAAAGCCTTGCAGAACGCCGGACATGTTGTGGGAATGACCGGGGATGGAGTGAACGATGCTCCAGCTCTGAAACAAGCGGAAGTGGGCATTGCTGTAAGCAATGCAACGGATGTTGCGAAAGAGGCGGCCAGCGTCGTACTCACCGGAGAAGGGTTGTCAGGGATTATTAGCCTAATCCAAATTGGAAGGACAGTACATCGCCGCATACAGATTTGGGTACTCAATAAGATATCCCGCACTATTTTGAAGTCTTGCTTTGTTGTTGGCACTTTTTTGGCGACGGGAGATTTTCTGGTTTCCGCATTTGCAATGCTGTTATTGATTTTCATGACGGATTTCGCAAAAGTTGCCTTAGCGACTGACAGAGTCGAGTGGTCGCCTAAACCTACTACGCTCAATATCACGTCGATAACGAAAACAGCTACGATCCTTGGTATTGCTATGGTTCTGGAGGTTGGTGGTTTATTGTACATTGGCATCCAATATTTTGATATGTCCCCGGGGGGGAATGCGTTGAATACCTTCTCGTTTTTAGCCTTATTCTTTTTTGCGATCTTTTCATTATTTGTAGTTCGGCAAGAAGGACATTTTTGGTCATCAAAACCAAGCGCAGTTTTAAGTGGGGTAATTTTAGCGGTTGTGGTAATTGCGGTGTCTGTCGGTTTCTTTGGTTTTTCTGATTTGCAGGGGATCGGCTTACGGCCTATTGTGTGTATCATAGTCTACAGCTTTATGTTTTCGTTATTGCTAAATGATTTTATCAAGTTAGGACTCACAAAAAAAATCTAGGTAGTTATAAAATTGTCTGCAAAATTGTTTTGCGGGGAAATATCCGTAGTTTCGCCTGGACGTTTTGTTTAGGCGGATTTTTTTTGTTAAGCAATGTTTTTCTATTTGTGAAAAAGATCGATGATTTTTTGCTGATACTATTTTACTATTTTACATATGTGCGAGGAAATGTTAGAGTAAAGAAGGCAAAGGAGTGATTTTTTATTTTATGAATACAAAGTATATCCCCGGTATTCTATTTTCTTTTCTTTTCGCCATTCCGGCTTTTTTTCTTGGACAAATGTACCCGCTTGTTGGTGGTCCTGTTTTTGGCATTTTACTCGGCATTCTTGCTGCCGGTTTCAAACGGCCGGCAACTGTGGAAGCCGGTATCCGTTTTACCGGAAAAAAAATTCTGCAGTATTCTATTATATTATTGGGTTTTGAAATGAACCTATTTTATGTATTGAATATCGGCGTAAAATCATTTTCGGTTATGATATTCACTCTACTCACAGCCTTTTTGGTGGCCTATTTTGTCGGTAATATACTGAAACTTGACCGTAAAACCACGATCCTAATTGGTGCAGGCACTGCCATTTGCGGTGGTTCAGCGATTGCTGCCGTTGCGCCTATAATTGAAGCCAAGGACAAGGATATTGCTTTTTCCATTTCGACGATTTTTCTGTTTAACGTTATTGCGGTATTTCTTTTCCCGTTTTTAGGCCATTTTTGGGGTCTTTCCGATACCGGTTTTGGTATGTGGGCGGGTACGGCGATTAATGATACGTCATCGGTTGTTGCTGCAGGTTATTCCTACAGCAATGAAGCCGGCAGTTATGCTACGGTTGTAAAACTTACCCGGGCGCTGATGATAGTACCGGTTTGCCTGTTTTTTGCTTTTCTGGTGGTGCATCAAAAAACGAAAAACAGTTCATTTGAACTGACGAAAATTTTCCCTTGGTTTATCCTTTGGTTTGTTGTAGCTTCCGTCATTAATACAACGGGTATTTTACCTTTAATAATTACACAGTATTTAGGCAATGCCGGCAAGTTTGCGATTATTCTGGCGATGAGTGCCATAGGACTGAATACGAATATAAGGTTATTGCTTAATAACGGTCTGCGGCCAATTTTTCTTGGTTTGGTATGTTGGTTTGCTGTAGCTTCCGTGTCTCTGGTTGTTCAACATTATATTGGGCTCCTTTAATTCATGAAAAAGTATCTATTTTGCAATATTGAAAAAAATGGTTTACAACCAGTTTGGTTGCATTAAAATGGTAATCCAATTGTAATTGTATCGGTTGATTTATAAATTATAGCTAAGTGAGGAGAAAAAATGGAAGATACGAAAATGAATTCTTTAAGTTGTAGTGATTGCGGTTTATTGCACTGTTTCCATCGGGATAAGCAGTTTCCTGAATTTTGTTTGACTACTAATACCCGCAAAGAACTCATCGATGAATGCGTCAAATTATACAAAGAAGACGAGTTAGTGGGCAAGCTTGCCAAAACCGCGGCTGAAATAGAAGGTATTTATTATGGCAAATTGACGCGGGCTGAAGAAATTATTGCTTTTGCCAAACGGATAGGGGCAAAAAAAATAGGCATTGCTACTTGTGCCGGTTTAATTAATGAAACAAAGATTTTTAGTAAAATAGTAAGGGCAAAAGGGTTGGAATGTTATAGTGTAATTTGCAAAGTCGGTTCTGTTGATAAGACGGAAATCGGTATTCCTAATGAATTAAAATTGCAAAAGGATTGTTTTGAAGGACTTTGTAATCCTGTTCTGCAAGCCAAATTGCTGAACGAAGCGAAAACCGACCTGAATGTTATCAATGGCCTTTGTGTTGGCCATGATTCGTTATTTATAAAATATTCTGAGGCAATCGTAACCACTCTCATTACGAAAGACCGTGTTACCGGCCATAATCCTGCGGCGGCCTTATATACCTGTAATTTTTACTACAAGCGTTTATTACAGGAAGACAAGGATTGAGGAAGTACTTTTATATGGCCGCATTGCCGAGCTAAAAATATTTTAGATCGCTTACCGTTTCATAATGATAAACGCAAGTGGGTCGTGTCGAAACTTAAGTTTCGACACGACCCACTTGCGTTTATCATTATTTTGTTACGGGTTGTTGTTGCATCATCGGACCGTTGCCATAGCCAGGACAATTGCCTTGCCCTTGACCAGGCTTCATCATTCCATGGCCTCTGCCCATACCGGGGCCGCCAACAAAACCGTTTTGCATCCGGTAGTTCATATGTTCTTGCATCCGGGTAATACGCTGATCGGCATCAGCTTGGGTCATAACTCCATCGGCAACATATTTTTGGAGGATTTGTTTTTTAATTTCCATCATTTGATTGTAAAGAGGGACTAACTCCTGTTTTTGGGCATCGGTAAGAGAGACCGTTTGTGGTGCAGTTTGCTGTGCTTGGACAGCGGGGGGAGCGGCATTAACCAAAGATACGGCAAACGCTAGAACCAATAGGGCAGAAAGTGCAATTGCGATTGGTTTTTTCATTTGTAAAACCTCCATTGTATTGTTTAGTAGAGGACCTCTTCTACAGTTTTTAGTATAAAGGAGAAGTGTCATGAAAGTATGTCGGAGTTGTAACAAAAGTGTAAAATCGCAACCGGAGATAAATAACGGCTATACATGATTGTGTAATGGGAATTCTACCGTAAATTTTGTTCCTTCGCCTAACTGACTGCTAACGGTTACTTTCGCTTTATGACGTTCGATAATTTGTTTCGCAATCGCCAAGCCCAAGCCGGCTCCGGTGTCGGTTCGCTGATGGGATTTGTCGGCTTTATAAAAGCGTTCCCAAATATGGGGAAGATCTTCTTTTGCAATGCCGGTTCCTGTATCGGCGACAGCAAGTTCAATTGCTGAAGTGGTTTGTTTGATCGACACCGTAATGCTGCCGCCGGATGCTGTATGCTGAAGAGCGTTGTCCAGAAAGATGAAGAGAAGCTGGGTTAATCGTTCGCCATTCCCTAAAATCGGCGGAACCGAATTTTTTGCCTCAAGGTTGATTTTGATACCTTTTTGTATCGCTTTTTGCTTGAACATGTGCAGCGCGCCATCGGCAAGCTCGGGTAAAGGAATGGGTTCTGTATGCCAGGCTGCTGCTTCGTTTTGCAGGCGGCTTAAATCCAAAAGATCTTTCACCAGATGTTCCAAGCGGATAATCTCCTCCTGCATATCGTGCAGGTGTTTTTTTACCTGGTTGGGCTCAGTGATGATCCCGTCCAGCAATGCTTCGGTGTAACTTCGCAGAATGGTAAGTGGAGTCCGTAGTTCGTGGGAAACGTTGGCGACAAATTCGCGGCGTAATTGTTCGGCTTTCTCCAGTTCCCCCATATAGTCGGATAGTTCCTGCGCTAATGAATTGATCGCACTGCCAAGACGGCCAACCTCATCGCTGCTGTGCGGATTTATACGAATATTGTAGTCGCCTTTGGCAAGAGTTTCAGTAGCCGTCTCCATTTCTTTGAGTGGTTTCACAATTGTTTGTGTAAGGCGGTTTGCTATCAAAAAAGCAAAAAGCAGGGCGATCATACCGCCGGCGCCAATGTAATAATAAATGCGCTGCATAAAATCATTAATGCCGGTTACGGGAGCATTGAGAAGAACAGCGCCGATCACAGATCCATCCGCTTGTTTGATGGGAACGGCCACAACAACCATTTTTTCGCCATAGTAAGGCTGTTCCATAATTTTCGTCAAGATTTGTCCGCTGTATACGGGATCAAGCTGTCCAATCAGCGACCGCATATTTCCCATGCCTAATCCCATGTTCCCCATATGCATGTTTTGCATATTGCCCATTCCCATACGCCCGCCTGAAATTGCAATGACTTGACGGGACTTGTCCAATATCCAGATGCGGGCGCCCAAGTATTGATCGGCATGGCTCAAAAAATCATTCAGACGGTCCATATTGGTGGGGAAATTTTGCAAAAATTGGATGGATTGGGCCAGTTCGGTTCCTTTTTGCAGCAAATCATTTTGTTTGTCAGCGACTACTTGATCTTTAATAAAAAGAGAGATACCGAATATCACGCTACCTAATGTCAGGCTGATGATAAGCATGAAAGCAATCAACAACTTAAATTGTAATGAATTTCTCATTTTTTTACCTCAAACCGATACCCTACACCCCAGACTGTTTTAATATCCCAGGGAGTTGTATCGTTGGCGCCGATTTTTTGCCGCAGGCGGCGGATGTGGTTGTCAATCGTACGGGTTTCACCGCTGTAGGAATAGCCCCATATTTTTTCTAACAAGAGTTCGCGGGAAAATGTTTGCCCTGGACGTGAGGCTAAACACAAGAGTAATTCCATTTCTTTTACGGTTAATGGAATAGTTTTTCCATTGGTGGTAATATTGTAATCCGTGGCGTTGATTTCGAGATTGGGAAAATGAAGGTGGTCTGCGGCGGTAAATTCATTATTGGGTGCCCTGCGCAGTACCGCATTTACCCTGGCGATTACTTCGCGGGGATTGAACGGTTTGGCGATATAATCGTCGGCTCCCAATTCCAGACCCATGATCCGGTCTTCTTCTTCGGCACGGGCCGAAAGCATAATAATAGGAACACGGGAAAATTTACGAATTTGACGACAAACTTCAACGCCATCCAGAACAGGCATCATAATATCTAAAATAATCACATCCGGTTTGACTTGGTCTACTTTTCGGATCGCTTCGACGCCGTCAACTGCCTGTTCAACCTGGAAGCCTTCTTTTGTAAGATAGAGGGCGAGGATATTACGGATTTTATCTTCATCATCAACAATAAGGATCGTTTGCGTACTCATAAGCTATTCCTCCGTGTATTTGTTAATACTAGTATATAGTAAAAAGAAGCAATCATTTGTAACAAATTTGTAAATAAAACAGGAAAATAGATGTTAGATTGCGAAATTTATTTTTATAGCCCAAATGGCATGATATAATTATAATAAGATAGAAAAAAATGGGAGTTGCTAGCTATGAACTCGCAGTGGAGAATATTTTATTTTCCAAATTTATTGTTTTGATATGACCGGCCTGATAAGGCCGGTTTTTGTGTTTTTATTGTTCTTTCGCTGAAATCTTTCTATTGGGAAGTGAAAACCGATATGTCTGTCATTCTTGCTGTGGTTGTGCTCATTGTCGGGATGTCCATTCTCATTACCAGTTGGACTGATGCCCCGAATACTACTGCGACGGTTATATCCACACGAGTGCTGAATCCCAAGGCGGCAATTGCTGTAGGATTACTGTTTAATCTGTTCGGGGTGTTTCTCTTGGGTTCTGCGGTAGCGGCTACGATGGCGAATATTGCTGCAATTGGAACGGGAAGAGAAGCGCTTGTTGCACTGGGAGTTGTACAGCTTTCGGTGATTATTTGGTCGTCAACAGCTTGGCGATACGGCATACCCACCAGTGGAACTCATGCAATGATCGCTGCTTTGATGGGAGCAGGAATTTCATATGATGGGTTCAATGCTTTAAACGGTAATTCTATTTATAAAGTTTTATTAGGGTTGTTCATTTCTTCTTTTGCAGGCTTTATGTTGAGTTTTTTAACGACGAAACTGATTGAGTTTTTTGGTGAAAATATGAAACGCCGAACGGCAAACCGATATTTTTCGTATGGACAGATCGTGAGTGTGTCTTTATTGGCGCTCAGTAACGGTGCGCAGGATGGCCAGAAATTTATGGGTATTCTTTATTTTGCTTTGGTTGTCGGAGGCGTTTACCCCGAAGTAACTTCAGGGAATATTGAAATCCCTCTATGGGTTATGGTGTTTTGCGCAATTCTCATGTCTATCGGGATCTCGTTCGGCGGCTATCGTATTATAAAAAAAATGGGGATGGAAATGGTTCAACTTGAAAAATATCAGGGTTTTGCCGTCGAAATGGTTGCTGCCGGCAGTATGATTGCCTCTACTTTATTGGGTATTCCGATGAGCAGTACTAATTTAAAAGGGGCGGCAATGATGGGCGCCGGCGCTTCAAAAGGACTGAACAGGGTCAATTGGTCTGTTGCCAAAGAGATGATTTTTGCCTGGTTATTGACATTTCCTGTATGCCTGGCATTTGGTTATGTTTTTTCAACAATAGTTCGAAGAATTTGAAGAGTTTATTGAACCGTTACATTGGAGGTGTACTGGCTCATGGATTGTCAGGATAAAAAAACCATACAGCCTGGTGAGGAAGGACAAAATCTAATCCAGCGCGTCATGGGTAAGTTTATTCATGAGAAAATCGATTATTTTGCTATATTTATTGAGGGTGTAGACATTTCACTGGACGCGGCCAAAAGTTTACAAAAAGCGATTGATGGTGAGTCGATCAAAAAGGAAGAACTTTTCCGCGTCAAGGAAATTAAAGGTTTAGGGAACAAACATGTTAACGAGTCTATGAAGATCGTCGAGGATGCATTTATCACACCGATTGATCAAAGAGATATTATCGAAATTTTAAAAGGAATTGAAAAGATTCAACATAGCATAGAATCGGTTGCCAATCATATTTATATCATGAGGGTTGAAGAAACAGACGAATATATGGAACGTTTTGTTGAAGTTATGGTTTTATCTTGTGAACGCCTTTACGATCTAATGGTTACTTTTAAAGAATATAAAGCAACGTCAACGAAAAATATAACGGGATTGATTGCCGAGATCGATGAATTGGAAAAGGCCGGGGATTGTACGTATTCGGAATCTATGCTTCATCTCTTTGCCGTTGAAACGGATGTTGTAACTATATTGAAGAAAAAAGAAATATACCAGCGACTTGAAAATTCGTTGGATTGTTTTAAACGGGTAGCGGATATGATTGAAAAACTCATAGCGGTAACTATGTAACTAAAGAAAGAGTATCGAAATTATGTAAAGGATTTGCAATTGATATTATAGTATTCGATTATTAGCAGAACGGCTAATAGGGAGGCAGGCAGATGAAATCCTGGTATCAATTCAGTGTAGAAGAAACTGCCGCTAAACTTAGGGTCAGTTCTGACCAAGGACTTGCTGCCCAAGAGGCAATAACGCGGCAAGCTGAGTTTGGTTGGAACGAACTCGTGGAAAAAGAACGAGAAACGCTCATGCGAAAATTCCTGAACCAGTTTAAGGATTTTTTAGTCATAATTCTATTAATAGCCAGCCTAATATCAGCTTTTGTAGGCGATATCACTGATACCATGGTTATTTTAGCAATTGTTGTATTGAACGCATCCCTTGGTGTTTTCCAGGAAGCCAGAGCAGAAAAGGCATTGGAAGCATTAAAAAAAATGTCGGCCCCAATGTCCAAGGTGCTGAGAGGCGGCGTAATACGACTACTGCCTGCGCGTGAATTGGTGCCGGGTGATATTGTTATTCTTGAAGCCGGTGATTATATCCCGGCGGATGTTCGTCTGCTCGAAACGATTAATCTACAAGTGCAGGAAGCTTCGCTTACCGGCGAATCTACCTCGGTGGAAAAATCTACAGCAGCAATTGAGGAAGAATCCGCCGTCGGGGACCGGGTTAACATGGGATATATGAGCACGGTAGTAACATACGGCCGCGGAAAGGGTATCGTAGTGGAAACGGGGATGCGGACTGAATTGGGGAAAATTGCCTTTCTGCTTCAGGATTCAAGTGAGGAATTTACTCCGTTGCAGAAAAAACTTAAGGAATTCGGCAAACTGCTCGGGCTCCTTTGTTTGCTCGTGTGCATGGTAATTGTTGTTGTAGGCGTTTTCCAGGCTTCCAGCCATAATAATTTGAACCTATCTGAAGTGCAAATGATCCTGATGACCGCGATCAGTTTAGCCGTGGCGGCAATACCGGAAGGTTTACCGACGGTTGTGACGATCGTTTTAGCGTTAGGCGTGCAAAGGATGGCTTCCCAGCAGGCCATAGTGAAAAAGCTGCATGCGGTGGAAACCTTGGGAAGCACTTCGGTTATTTGTTCGGATAAAACCGGCACGCTGACCCAAAATCAGATGACAGTTACGAAGGTAATGGCAGGCGGGCGTTTTTTCGATATCAGCGGCACAGGCTATAAACCGGAAGGCGAAATCAAGTTTGCAGGCGTCCCTGTGTCTTTAACCGCAGAACAAGACTTATCCTTATTATTACTCGGGAGTGCGCTATGCAATGATGCGGAATTGAAACAATCAGAGGAAGAATGGAGCATTATCGGCGACCCTACTGAAGGTGCGCTTATAACACTTGCCGCCAAAGGCGGTGTAATGCAGGCGAAACGGAAATATCCCCGCTTGGCCGAGCTCCCCTTCGATTCAAGCCGGAAGATGATGACTACTTTTCATCCAAATGGCGATCACGGCACTATTTCCTTTACCAAAGGGGCTCCGGATTTAGTATTGAAAAAATGCGACAATCTTTTCTCGTCAGGCAATATCGTTACTCTAGACGATTCTGCCATCTCTTTTATACAAAGCCAAAATCATTTGATGGCGCAGCAAGCGTTACGGGTTTTAGCGATCGCTTGCAGACGATGGACTGGACTTCCATCTGTCCTGGAAGCTGATTCAATCGAACGATCCTTGGTATTTATCGGACTGGTTGGCATGATTGACCCTGCCAGGCCTGAAGCGAAAGCTGCCGTCGCCAAGTGCAAAGCCGCCGGTATACGGCCTATCATGATTACAGGCGATCATCCTGCTACCGCGTTTGCGATCGCCAGGGAACTGGGCATAACCAGTGATGAACGACAGGTCCTTACTGGATTGGCATTAAATTCGCTGTCCCCGGAAACCCTTAAGGAAACGGCTAGAGACATACGTGTTTTTGCCAGGGTATCCCCAGAAAATAAGATGTCTATTGTTGAAGCGCTGCAAGCCAATCATGAAATAGTCGCCATGACCGGTGACGGTGTCAACGACGCTCCGGCATTGAAAAAAGCGGATATCGGCATAGCGATGGGGATAACGGGTACGGATGTTACTAAAGAAGCGGCGGACATGGTAATCGCGGATGATAATTTTGCCAGCATTGTTACGGCAGTCGAAGAAGGCCGTGTGATTTATTCCAATATACAAAAATTCGTATATTTCCTCCTTTCGTGCAATGCGGCTGAGGTGTTGGTAATATTTGTCGCCATGCTGTTGGACTGGCCGATACCGTTGCTGCCGATACAACTTCTATGGATTAATCTCGTTACCGATGCTTTTCCTGCCCTGGCGTTAGGGGTTGAGAAAAAAGAGCCTGATATCATGACGATTGCACCCAGAGGGAAGGACGAACCGTTGCTCGGGAAAAAACTAAAAACAATGATCTTTGTACAGAGTGTTGTAATGATGGTAGCTGTGCTTGCCGCTTTCCAGTATGGCTTGACAGAATATCAGGGGGATGTGGCGGCAGGCAGGACATTTGCCTTCATAACCCTTATCCTGAGCCAAATTATATGTGCGTACTCCGCCAGGAGCGAACATTTTTCCGTATTTTCACTCGGCTTTTTTACCAACAAGTATATGAACGCTGCGGTGGCACTGTCAATATTCCTGATGCTGGTTTCGTTATTCGGTCCGTTCCGCTTCGTTTTTAAGACGATTATTCCTACGACGGAAGAACTGGCAATCGTATTTCTGCTCTCTCTAGTTCCCTTTTTGATGATCGAAGCCTATAAGGCAGTAAGCGCAAAGTCTTCGAGGTTCTACTAATAGGAAGGACCTTGACAGCTGACTTTCACTAGATATATACTTTTTATAATACTATATAGCGATTGTTTTTTTGGAGGAGCCTGTCACCAAGGGCTCCTTCTATTTATTTGTCTTCAATTTATTTTAGGAGGTTTTTTAATGGAATTGGGAAACATGCAGGCATTAGTTGCTATTATCATTTTTTTAGTAACATACGGTTTTATCGTATGGGAAAAGATTCACAGGACTGTAGTTGCATTAGCCGGAGCGGTATTGATGATAGTATTTGGAGTCATCAATCAAAGCCAGGCTTTGCACCATGTCGATTTTAATACTATCGGGCTTTTGATCGGGATGATGATAATCGTCACAATCACCGGAGACACGGGTTTCTTTCGCTATGTGGCAATTTGGACAGCCAAGAAGGTCGACGGGCATCCAGTAAAACTGTTGGTCGCGCTCAGTACGCTAACCGCCGTGTGTTCAGCACTTTTAGACAATGTAACCACCGTCATGCTGATGGTACCTGTTACCCTTAGCATAGCCCATCAACTGAAACTAAAGCCAACACCGTATTTAATATCGCAAATCATCGCATCAAACATTGGCGGCACGGCAACCTTGATCGGCGATCCTCCTAACATTATGATTGGCAGTGCGGTTAAGGAGTTAACGTTTCTTGCGTTTATCGAGAATTTAGCGGTTATTTCAATATTGATATATGCAGCAACGATTGTGATGTTGGTATTGATATATAAGGATTCATTAGCGTTTGCCGGACATAATCCTAAAATGCTGTTGGAGCTTGATGAACGCAAACAGATCAAGAATCCGAAACTGCTTAAAATCTGCTTGGCAGTTATCACCTTTACAATTATACTGTTTTGCCTGCATCAGGCAATCCATCTTGAGTCGGCCACGGTAGCGATGCTCGGCGCTACGGTTTTGCTTATTTTCACTCAACGCAGCACGGAACATAATTTGGAGCATCTTTTCCATCGGGTTGAATGGGTCGCATTGTTCTTTTTTGTCGGCTTATTCGTATTGGTTGGCGGACTCATTGAAACCGGCATCATCGCTGAACTTGCAAAAAAAGCGATAGCGGTAACTGCGGGCAATGCGACTGCTACTGCTATACTGATCCTTTGGCTCAGCGCAATCGTTTCCGCTTTTGTCGACAATATCCCATTCGTTGCGACTATGATCCCTATGATTAAAGATATGGGCGATTTAGGGATTACAAATCTGGAGCCGCTTTGGTGGAGTTTGGCGATCGGTGCCTGTCTGGGCGGAAACGGAACGCTGGTTGGGGCCAGCGCCAACGTGGTCGTGGCTGGTTTGGCCGCCCATGATGGATATATAATAACGTTCAAAAGTTATTTAAAAGTAGGGTTTCCACTGATGATTTTATCGATCATTATAGCAAACATATATATCTATCTGCGTTATTTGCTTTAAAATGATAGACTATTTCCTAATAATCAATTTAGAAAACCCGGCTTGCGGTGAGCTTTCATCTCGCTAACAGCTTGTAAACCCCAACCCTTCCGTGTTGGGGTAACAAGCTGTAAATCTCGAAGTAAGTTCGCTCTAAGGTTTCAAAAGAAGTCAAAACTCTTTTGAAACCAAGGCTCACTTATAGCGACGGTGGAAGCCGCTGGTTGCACTTATGTACACCAGATATAGAAGACTTGCTTTAGATGGATAATTCCATCTAAAGCGCCTGTGCCCTTTGGGTATAGTCGCACTTATTTCGAGTTACAGACTGTTGATCCCTAAAAAAGGGATCTTACAGTCTGTACGTAGAGGAAAATCTTATACTTTCTGGTGCACCAAAATAATCCAGGAGGAGCCTTTGTTGATAGACTCCTCCTGGATTTTAATACTATTTTTTATTAGTATACTATCGTTAATAAGCTGATGAATTTAGTTTTTTGTAAAAAAGCATATCCATTCCTTTTTTACATGCTATTGCACGGTAATTGCTTTCTCACTTTCCCAAACTCCATGTATATTGCAGTAAGCGGTTGCAATCAATACGCCTGATGCAGCCAATTTAACCGAAACGCATGAGCCGGGATCTGCGTACAGCGGACCTTTGTTAGCGCCTTCAACTGACTCTCCGTGGGCATTATATTCAAAAGAAGCGACTTCAATGCCAAATTTTGCGCCATCAGGTTTAAAATATAGTTTGATCCAGCGAATATGGTGTTCTGTAGTATTGGGGTGGGCAATTTCTTTGCCAACGCTAACTTTTATCCGGAATTTTTCATTTGCTGCGATTATTTCTGGTGCGTCAATAACCGGAACATGTTTTTCTGTTTTCCAATCTGCACTTTGAACTAAATCAGCAAATTTCATCACAAATCCTCCTCATATAATTTGATTGGATTATTTACGGCCGTTTTTTTACGATCAATTTTATTTTATCATAATATTCTGAATGTAGCAAAGGAATAGGCCAATGATTCTAAAAGATATCGACCGGCCGATATCTTTTAAAAATACGACGGATCATTTATACTACATGGTGAAGGGCAAGAACTAAGGAGAAGGGTTTATGAGTAAGTTAACAACGATCTTATGGGATGTAGATGGGACGTTAATCGATTTCGAAGCTACGGAGAAGATAGCGGTAAATGCTTGTTTATCGAAACATTCTATATTTATCAGTGATGCGCAGTTTATGGCCTATAGAAAAATCAATTCTACGTATTGGGAACGTTTCGCCAATGGTGAGATTGATAAAAATGTGTTGTACCCTGGAAGGTTTGATGATTTTTTTGCTATGCTCGGCGTAACTTCTGTATCAGGGGCGGCGTTTAATCAAGATTATCAACAGGAACTTGGACATACTATAGTTTTGCAGGACTATGCTTTGGAACTGTGTAATTTATTGAAGGGCCGCTATAAACAATACGTAGTAACTAACGGAAGCGCAGCTGCTCAAAAAGGGAAATTGCATAATTCCGGCTTCGATAAATTAATGGATGGTATTTTCATTTCGGAACAGATGGGAACCGCAAAGCCTGACAAGAAATTCTTTGAGTTATGCAGCGAAACAATTTCAGATTATTGTCCGGAAACGACAATGATCATTGGTGATTCCCTTACCTGTGACATGTATGGTGGAAACAATGCCGGTATTATATGCTGCTGGTTTAATCCGAAAAAAATGCCCGTTCCAAGCCACATCAGAGTAGATTATAATATTGCTTCGCTGCGGGAACTGGATGCGTTGCTTTTGGGAAAATGAACGCTCATGATAGCAATTATTTCGTATGGTAAATGATAAACTCAATGGAGACAGATACAGGAGGGCCAGGATGGATAATAAAATAACAGACGGGAAGGTGCGTTGTTCTTGGGTCACAGCAGATCCATTATACATTGCTTACCATGATCAAGAGTGGGGTGTGCCATGCCATGACGATCAGAAACTATTCGAGATGTTACTGCTGGAAGGACTGCAAGCCGGCTTGAGCTGGATTACTGTATTGCGAAAGCGGGAACGTTACCGGCAGGTGACCGGTGATTTTTGTGCTGAAAAATTAGCAGCGTGGAGTAATGAGGATATTGCGGCTGCGCTGCAGGACAAAGGTCTAATACGCAATCGGCGCAAGATGGAGGCATTGCGGCAAAATGCCCGGGCTTTTCTTGCATTGCAACAGCGTTGCGACGTAGTGGAATGGTTGTGGCAGTTTACCGGCGGCACTACTTTGCAGAACCATTGGGAGAGCGGAATGGGTATTCCTGCTGCCACGGAAGAATCCCATTCCATGAGCCGGGAGTTGAAACGGGCTGGTTTTACTTTTGTAGGGCCCACCATTTGTTATGCCTTTATGCAGGCAGTGGGGATGGTGAACGACCATGCTGAGGATTGTTTTCTTAGGTTGCAATTTTGAGTTAAAATATTATGAGGTGCTGTAAAAAATCCACGTCCGAATTTCGCTGGTGCAAACGTATCAGCGAAATTCGAACGTGGATTTTTTGCCATTAGCGGCCAATGAAGCATTGAACTATATACAATGAGCCTTGTGAGTTGAAACGTATGCCGATGCCAACTTCGGTAAAATCAGGGCTCAAAATATTGGCGCGGTGTCCGGAGCTGTTCATTAAAGCTTGCTCCGCTGCAGTAACATCTTGATCGATAGCTAGGTTTTCACCGGCGTAGCGAAACGTTATACCGGCCGCATGCATACGGTCAAAGGGGGATAATCCGTCGGGGTTATTGTGGGCAAAGAAGGCGCGGTCGATTTCGTCCTGGGCATGCCGTTGAGCGACGGCACTTATGGCAAGGTTTAGTTTCAATGGCGATAACCCATTGGCTTCGCGGTCGGCATTTAACAGTGTAAAAGCGAGTTGCTCTTCATTGGAAAGGCCTCCTCTGGGTTGAAGATCTTGAATTGCGTATTGGGGCTTTGCAGCGCAAACTGGGATGGGGAGCGCGCTGCTGCCAACAGCAGTAATGAACGCAAGGGCGAGTAAGCCTAGTTTTAGTTTCCTGGATAACTTATTTTTAACCATCGTAATCTTGCCTTTCTTTTGCTTTTGCGGCATTGCAAAGCAGCGTGCTTTTAAATAGTTTATAATTTTGTTTAATGATTCGCGCCGTTAAGTCAGAAACCCTTTGGTAAAGGTTTCCGGAAAACGTTTTTTGCGTAATATATATTCTTGACAGTATGAAAAAACCATTGTACAATATCTTTAATTCAAGATAATACTTCAACATAAAAGGTGATGGAATGCAAAGTGTTTTATATCCGGAAAAGAGGCGAGCTTTGAAATTGTATATTGCTCTAACCAGAACATACAAGACCTTGTTAGAAAAGGATCAGCGCAACATTCGCAATTATGGATTGAATACGACCGAGTTTGGAGTCTTGGAGCTTTTGTATAACAAAGGGCCTTATCCATTGCAGCAAATCGGTGATAAAATCTTAATTACCAGTGGTACTATTACTTATGTTGTCGACAAGTTAGAGAAAAAGGGGCTGATTGTTCGAAAACCTTGTGACACAGACCGACGCATCATTTATGCAGAAATCACAGAAGCAGGCCGGGAAAAAATGTCGGAAATTCTTCCCAGCCATTACAATGCTATTGCCGAGGCCTTAAACGGTCTTGATGCCGTCGAGCAGGAACAGGCCATTGTGTTGTTAAAAAAAATAAATTTTTATGAAAACGGAAAAATATAATATGTATTTTTTTGCCAAAATATCTTCAAATCAAGACTATTAAAAATGGAGGGAAACACGATGAAAAAGTTTGCGCTACTATTAAAAGGGATGGAGAATTATAAAGACGGAGCGCTTTTGTTTGTTCGGTTGGTACTTTGCTTTATGTTCGTTTATGTACACGGCGGTCCAAAACTCTTCGGCGGACCGGAGAAATGGCTGGAAGTAGGTTCTATGCTTAAAGTCCTTGGAATTACGTCAATGCCGGTATTTCTTGGCTTTATTGCAGCAGTTTGTGAGTTCTTAGGTGGGATTTTGATTGGGTTAGGGCTTTTTACCCGTCTTGGAGCTTTGATGATTTTGGCGACATTGGCGATTGCCGCGCCGGTTATGTTTACCCTGAAAGGTCTCTTTGTCGCCGCGCCTGCTACTGAAGATGCCCTGTTTATGATCGTATTGATGGTAGTAGGAGCAGGAAAATACAGTTTGGATTACTTATGGTTCGAACGATGATCGGGAAGGTACCGGTTGTTCAAGAGGGCTTGAATTAATCTTGTCAGGGGGGTTAGGTCATGGGAGACACAAAAAAAATCATGCCGGTTTTATTTGTAGGCCATGGATCGCCTATGAATGCGATCGAAGATAATATCTATACCGAAGGCTGGGAAGAAATTGCCCGCAGAATTCCCAGGCCGGAAGCTATTTTATCCGTTTCGGCCCATTGGTATACGAAAGGCAGCCGGATTACGGATGCTGAAAAACCGAAAACCGTTTACGATATGTATGGTTTTCCGGATGAATTGTATCGAGTAACGTACACTTCCCCGGGAGCACCGGAACTGGCGCACATAACAAAGCATTTAATCAGCCGGGATGTGCAGATTGATAACAGTTGGGGAATTGATCACGGTACCTGGTCGGTGCTGCATAAAATGTACCCCAAAGCGGATATTCCGGTGTATCAACTAAGCGTGGATAGCGACGCCGGAACCGGAACCCATTTCCGTATCGGGCAAGAGCTTAGCACCCTGCGTGAAAAAGGAGTTCTGTTGTTTGGCAGCGGCAATGTGGTGCATAATCTTGCCAAGATCAATTGGGGTATGAAAACGGGTTATCCTTGGGCCGTTGAATTTGACGACTACATTAAGGATAAAATCATCAACAGGCAATATCAAGATGTGCTTAATTATGAATTAGCAGGAGACTCTTCCAAATTAGCATTTTATACGCCGGATCATTTCTATCCTTTGCTCTACATATTAGGCGCGTCAAAGGGGGAGGATCAACTGTCTGTATTTAATTACGCGTGTACTATGGGTTCTTTGTCGATGACCAGCTACCTGTTTGAGTAAACTGATTTTACGGAATTAAGGTGGAAGTTAAGAAAAAGAGAGGATGTAGGAGGCTGGTTAATGTGGATAATATACGGACAATACGAAAAATAGTCACCGGTCGGCAAGCGGTCGATGGCGCTGGTGTAAAACTGGTTCGGGTTGTTGGCTATCACGACACGAAAGAGTTTGACCCATTTCTGATGTTGGATGCGTTTGATTCTGCGGATCCTAATGATTACATCAAAGGGTTTCCTTGGCATCCCCATCGGGGCATTGAAACGATTACGTATCTAATTCAAGGAGATATCGAACATGGCGACAGCTTGGGAAACAAGGGCAGTATTTTAGATGGGGAATGTCAATGGATGACTGCCGGTTCGGGTATCATTCATCAGGAAATGCCAAAACCGAGCGGCAGGATGCTTGGCGTCCAGTTATGGCTTAATCTGCCGGCGAAAAACAAGATGGTTCCGCCTAAATATCATGGAATCACGCAGAAGGATATTCCGGTAATCGAGGAGGGGGACAAAAGGATCCATATTATTGCCGGCATCTATCAGGAAAAACCAGGAGCAATAAAAGGAGACTATGTCAAACCCTTGTATCTGGATGTAGAAATGGATCCAGGCGCAGAGTGGTCCTTAGATACCGATCCGGAAGCCACCTTGTTTGTCTATCTTGTGGAAGGTGCAGGGGTTTTTGATCCAACGATGGAAGAGGTTATTCCGGCAAAGCATGCCTTGTTGTTTCATGAAGGGAAACAGGTCCGTGTAAAAGCTTCGGCTCAAGGATTACGCTTCTTGCTCATGGCGGGGAAACCGCTGAAAGAACCAGTTGCCTGGGGCGGGCCGATCGTCATGAATACGAAAGAAGAATTGGAATTGGCATTTAAAGAGCTGGAGGAAAACAAATTTATCAAACAGTAAATTCCTTGTTGTTCCATTTGTCAACAAATCTGTTCCCCTCATCTTGAGACTTTGCTGCATGCAAGGTCTTTTCTTTTATTGCGCTTCATTATATCCCGGGATAGAAGAAGCCTTTGGCGTTAAATATAGATTCTTATTTATGAGAAACGGCGGTTTATCGCAAAATGGTTTCTCTAAAACGAGAAATATATTTTTTGGTAAAAATAATCGGAGATTTTGAAAAAGCAAGAGGATTGTACGCTGGCGGTGGTTTATTCTCGGTTTTATATTTTGGCATAGTAATTGCAATATAATGTGGCGTACCTCGTTTTAAGAATGATGATTTTTCATCAAGAGGCAAAAATTTGCCCAACGAATCGGGGCTAACAAAAATGGTAGTTTATAATAAATGAAAGGCGGTGAATTTGATAACCGAAGATCGTTGAGCAGAATGTGCTCGACAAATTTGTAATAATATCTAGGAGGAACAAAATGGGAATTGGAACTTACGAAGCGTATAAAGAACGATTATTGAAAATGAAACCTAACGTATATCTGAATGGTAAGGCAGTTGACCGTTCAGGAAGCTGGATTGATGGTGGCTGCTATGTTATGAAGCAGTGCTATGATCTGGCGAATGACCCTGAATTTGAAGATGTATGCACAGCGACTTCACACCTCACCGGTAAAAAAATCAACCGGTTCACGCATATTCATCAGTCACAGGATGACCTGTTGAAAAAACAACAAATGACTCGCTTGCTGTGCCACCGTGTTGGTGGTTGCACGCAGCGCTGCATGGGCGCTGATGCACTCAACGCGATTGCTGTAGTCAGCTATGACTGCGACCAGGCTTGTGGTACAAACTATCACGAGCGCTTCAACAAATATTTGCTGTATTGTCAAGAAAATGACCTTATCTGCAACTGTGCCCAGACTGACGTAAAAGGTTCCCGTAACCCGAAATACAAGAGAGCCCATATGCAGCCGGACCCGGATCAGTTTGTTCATGTAATTAAGACGGATGTAGATGGTATCGGCATTGACGGCAAACCTTGCAAAGGGATTATTGTCCGCGGTGCGAAAATCTGCAATTCAAACGCTCCTTATGTGGATGAAATCATTGTCAACCCGACCAAGTTTATGGGTAAAGGCGATGACGGCTATGCAATTTCCTTTGCGCTGCCGGCCGACTGGGATGGCATTAAACTCATGGCTCTACCTGGCCAGCACCATAAGAGAAAACACCTTCAAGCTCCGTTTAATCAAGTAGGCGACGTAGAATCCCTGACTATTTTTGACGATGTATTCGTTCCGAACGACAGGGTATTCATGAACGGCTTCGATCATCCGGATGTACTTCAATATGCCGGTTATCTTGCTCTCATGTTCGCTCACTTCCATAGACATTCCTACACTGGCTGTAAAACTGCCGTTTCCGAAGTTATTGCCGCCCAGGCAGCGTTGGTTGCCGATGTGAATGATATCGCAGGCGAACATCACGTTCGTGAGAAAATCTGTGAAATCATCAGCACGGCTGAATTGGTCTTCGCTGCAGGACAGTCTTCGGCGCTGCGTGCAGTGAAATTCCCGAATGGTTCCTGGGTACCGGATGAAATCCTTACCAATGCCGGACGGAAATTGGCTGGTCAGAAAATTTATCATGAATACGAGACCTTGGCTGACTTGACCGGTGGTGTTTGCGCATCACTGCCAACGGAAGAAGAATTCTTTGCTCCGGAAACAGCTGAACTTTGCAATAAGTACATCATGCGTAATCCTGCTTACACAGCGGAAGAAACCCACAGAACGATGCGGATGATGGAGGATAAGCTTTGCGATGCGTTTGAAGCTGCGCAGGCGGTAGCTGGCGTACATGGCGGCGGATCTCCGTTAATGGAAACAATTACCATGATGAGCCGCTACGATTTGGAACCACTGAAGAACCTGGCAAAATATCTTGCCGGTTTTGACGGTGTAAAATGTCCTCGTATCGAACGGCCGACAGTAACCCCGCGAGCTATGCTTGACAGATTTAAAAAGACTGAAATAACAAAATAGTAAGCGCTTCTTCTTAGTTTCCCTGTTTAAAGAAAAACTACCAAATTTTCTTACCTCCTAGATTCCTAGTAAATAAAACTACCAATTTTATTTTACAAAAGCAAAAGAGACTGGAACTCGTAACGCCAGTCTCTTTTGCTTTTGTATCTTTCGACCAAATTATGGTAAATAGAAATAAACACAAGGAAACGACGTCTGTGGCATCACAGACGTCGTTTTAGGTTAAGAAATTAAAGTTGTTATTGTCATACTTGAATCGATAAGAAAATAGGGAGAGTCATTTGGGCAACTTGATCCTGGAGTTCCTCGATATTATCAATATGCCGGTCTTCGTCGCTCAAAATGTGTTCGAGAATTTCCCGGGTTGCAAAATCGCTTACATCGCCTGCCACTTTAATACCGGCGTTGTAGGCAGCAATAGCATCCGCTTCAGCCGCATGGTCGAACGCCAGCATTTTGGCCACATCGTCACCAATATGAATAGTTTTCAAGTTACTGACCATGGGCCGACCTTCCAGAAAAATAATCCGTGCGATTAATTTTTCAGCGTGTTTCATTTCCTCAATAGCCCGCTTTTCAAAATGGTCGTGCAGTTTTCCATAACCCCAGTTTGCGCACATTTCGGAATGGACGATGTACTGGTTGATTGCAGTCAGTTCGTCGGCTAAGAGAGAGTTCAGGGTTTCGATGAGTTGTGCATTTCCTTTCATCTAACAAAAACTCCTTTCTTTTGAAAAAATTTACCATTTAAACAAAAGAGATATACTCTTACATTAAATATATAATATTCGGAAAATATAAACAAGATTTAACAAAATATATTTGAAAAAATGTTCTCTTTTGTTAGTAAAAGGGAAGGATTTTTTTGCGCAAAAGAGAATTTTTACCAATTAAATAGAAAAAAAGGATAGTGACGGCATTGAAAATTTTCACAACACTGTTTGGCAGTCCGCGGGCAAAAAAAGTTTATGAAGCAAGAGAAAAATTCCGAAAAAAAACAAGTGCATTGCGGAGTACCGGTGATGCGATTGCAGATGCTGCCGAAACTTGTTATAGGAAAACTTTACCATTGCTTAATCGTAAGGAAGAAAAAGAGCGGCAATTGGCGAGCGTTTATCTATACTATGAGTATTTGTATTTTTTTCGGCACATTGTATTGAGGGAAGCGTTTATTCATTTATCTATCTCACAGATGAATATTTTACATGAATATATAGCAGGAGTATTTACCCCGCGTACTATCGATAAATTTTTAAAGCAGTGGCCGCAAGAGATGAGAAGCGATTTGCGGACTGGATTTTTTGAACGTTTAAACGACATAGAAGCTAACTATGGGAATTCACGAGAACTTTTTGTTAAGAAGGACCCTTGTTCCAGTGACGCATTATCATCAAAAGTCAGCAGAAACGTTGCCTATATTCTTGAAGATCCGAATAATTTGACAACGATCCGGACCGTAGTTATGATTCTCACTGAAGCGTACCACTCTATGAAGTTAAAAAATTTGATTGGCAAAGCAAAACAACATATTAAAATTGAATAGGAGCAAGGAGGATTTAATATTACAGAGAAGTGTTGTGAATATTGTGATAAATAAGCAATTGTGCGATAATAAGTTTAGACAATACTTTTGTTGAAGCATTCATAACGAAGCTGTTCTTGGAGATACTGAATTTCATAGTTCAGTATCTTTCGTTTTCTCAAGTATTTTGCTGTAGGCAACCTGTATTCCAATAATACGGGGAGAGTGTTTCCATGAAACCGTTTCGGACCGCAATGTTGTGTGGACGTTTTCAACATATTCATATTGGCCATGAGCGTTTGATCCAATTGGGTCTCGTTTTAGCGGATGAGATTTTAGTGGTTATTGGTTCTGCACAAGAAAAAGGTACGGCGAAAAATCCCTTTTCTATTACAACCCGGATTGAATTAATAAAAGTAATTTATCCGGAGGATTGCGTACGGACAATGGGATTAGCCGATCTTACAAATGGGAGTTATATTACACCGGCCTGGGGCCAATACTTATTTCGGAATATCCTGCAATTTTGCGGGTATCTTCCGGATATTATGATCTATGGAAATGATGTTCCCCGCAGCCTTTGGTTTGCGCCAGAAGACATCATTACTATTTCCGAATTGATTGTAGCGCGTCAAAAATTACCGGTTAGCGCTACGGTTTTGCGCTCATATTTATTAGCCGATCGAAAGAAGGAGTGGCAAACGATAACGAATCCCAAGATACATGGTTTTTATCAGACATTACGGTCGGAAATTTTGCAGGCTGAAGCTTTTAATATTGCGAAAAACTAGAGGAATTGCTGTTGGCTTGCCCATATGTGGCAGGGTAATCCTTGTTAGCTTGGCAAAACTGTTTAGCATAAAGGGGGTTGCGATATGAGTACTGCGTTATTTACGGACTTGTATGAATTGACGATGGCGCAAAGTTATTTGGAACATCGTAAAACCGGCAATGCTGTTTTCAGTCTTTTTGTTCGGCGGTTGCCGAAAGAGCGGAATTTTTTGGTATCCTGCGGATTGCAAACGTTAGTGGAGTATTTGGCCAATTTTCAATTTACCCAAGAAGATATCGTGTATTTACGCAGTCTCAATAAATTTAGTGAACCGTTTCTTGATTACCTTGGCAAGTATCGGTTCCACGGCAAGCTCTATGCGATCCCGGAAGGGCGCATCGTATTTCAAAATGAACCGCTCATCCAGGTTGAGGGAAGTTTGCCTGAAGTGCAAATTTTAGAAACGTTAGTGATTAATGTGATCCATTTTCAGACCTTAATCGCTGCCAAGGCGGCAAGAAATTATTTGGTGGGACGGGGGAAACTGCTGGTTGATTTTGGGCTGCGGCGGTCCCATATGCCCCTGGCCGGTATTTTTGCCGCCAGGGCCGCTTATATAGCCGGTTTTGACGGGACCTCCGATATTGAGGCGGGACGGCGCTTTAAAATTCCGGTTTTTGGGACTATGGCCCACTCGTATGTGATGGCTTTTTCGAGTGAAGAAGAGGCATTTCGCGCTTTTGCCAAAACTTTTCCGAAAAGCGCGCTGTTGTTGATTGATACTTATGATACGTTGGTGGGAGCACATATTGCGGCCAAGATGGCCCGGGAAGGAGTGCCGATTACCGGGGTTAGAATTGACAGCGGCGATATTCCCAGTCAAGTAGTCGCTGTACGAAAAATTTTAAATGAAGCTGGCCTTAGCCAGGCAAAAATATTTATCAGCAGCGGCGTTGATGAATATTCGATCGATAGTTGGTTATGCGATGGATTGCCGATTGACGCCTTTGGCGTGGGAACCCATTTCATTACTTCATCCGACATACCTTATCTGGATATGGCCTATAAACTGACGGAATATGAAGGGCAGCCTAAATTTAAGACGAGTCCGGGCAAGGTGACGTTTCCGTTCAAGCGGCAAATCGTACGAGCCTATGAAAACGGGATGATGGTTCGGGATGAGACCCTGCCGATGGGCAATCCGTGTGAGGGGGAAACTCTTGTCGAGTTGTATATGGATAACGGTGAAGTCGTCAGGCCGGTAGCCGCTGTGAAGGAAATACGGGAAATTTTTTTGCAGGACGTGCAACGGCTTCCGCTGTCCATGCGCGGTTTAAAGAAAGAAGAATACAGTGTGGTTATTTGTTAAAAAGGCAACAGGAAAATGCAGTGAGGGGGGGAGGAAAATGAAGGTTTGCCTGACAGCAAAGGATGCTTTACTTGTTGTGGATGTGCAAGTCGATTTTTTACCGGGCGGAGCGTTAGCGGTCCCGGAAGGCGATAAAGTCATTCCGTCGGTCAATCAATACATCCATGTATTCTCTGAAGCAGGGCTGCCGGTATATTTTACCCGTGACTGGCACTCCCATGACCATTTGTCTTTTAAAGTGAATGGTGGATTGTGGCCGTCGCATTGTGTAGCCGATACCGCCGGCGCGCTGTTTCCCAAGGAATTATATTTGCCGCCGGATAATAAATACATTATATCGAAAGGTGTAAAGCGCGAATTCGATGCTTATTCCGGATTCCAAGACACTCCTTTGCTGGCGCTATTGCAAGAACGTGGAATTCGACGGGTATTTGTTGGCGGTCTTGCCACTGAGTATTGTGTAAAGAATACTGTTGAAGGCGCTTTAAACCTGGGCTTTACTACAATCGTTCTGGAAGATGCAATTCGTGGAATTGAACTGACCCCCGGAGATTGCGGGAAAGTATTGGAAGGTTTGTTGGCCAGCGGGGCTATTGCCATGATGCCTCAGGATTTATATTAAACAATACTACAATTAAAACCCCTTGCCAAGAAAATGAGATTCGTTTAGTGATATTCCACGCAACGCGTATTTTCTCAATCAGTATGGATAGGGGATGAGTTTTTGAAGGTCCATCTGCCGATTATTGGTCTACGGACTAAAATCACAGTGCTTGTATGCGGTGTGGTTGCAATCGCCTTGCTTGTGACCAATATATTGATCAGCGCGAATGTTTCTGCTAATATGCAGAAGGCGTTGGACGACAAAGCGACAGATATAGCCAGAATTGTTGCGCGGTCACAGATTGTGATCGAAGCATTGTCAGGACAACGGGATGAATCCGAAATACAACTTTTTGCGGAAGAAATTCGCAATGTTACCAAAGTCGAGTTTATTGTAGTTATGGATATGAATAGTGTGCGGAAATCTCATCCGGATGAAAGCAGGATCGGAGAGAAGTTTGTTGGCGGCGATGAAACGGAAGCTCTTGCCGGAAGGGAATATACTTCTTTTGGGTCGGGGACGCTGGGGCCTTCTTTACGGGCTTTTGCACCGATAGTGACCGGGGATGGAAAACAGGTGGGCGCTGTTTCAGTTGGCATTTTGCTTGACAGTGTACAACAGGCCGTAGATCAAAGCAGAAAGTTTATTTATTATGCTGTTGTTTTCGGATTGCTGGTTGGGATCCTTGGTGCAGTTTTATTGGCACAGAGCGTAAAAAAGACGTTGTTCGGGTTAGAGCCTATTGCAATTGCTAAACTGTTAGAAGAGCGCAGCGCGATGCTTCTATCTGTACGCGAAGGGATCATCGCAGTGGACCGGAACGCGAACATTACGCTTGTGAACGATGAGGCAGTTCGGCTGCTGCAGCAAGCGGGAATTGAAGGAGATCCTATTGGGAAAAATGTCGAATCGTTCATACCGAATACACGGTTGCAAGATGTGTTAAAAACAGGTAATGCGGAATTAGACCAAGATCAAGATTTACAGGGTATAACATTATTGACCAATCGCGTTCCTGTCTGTGTTCACAATGAGATAGTGGGAGCTGTCGCCACATTTCGCGATAAAACAGAATTGAGGCAACTTGCAGAACAGCTTACCGGCGTTCGAAATTATGCCGAAGCGCTTAGGGCTCAAACACACGAGTTTATGAATAAAATGCATGTTATTCTCGGCTTGGTACGCTTAAAAAGCTATGATCAGCTGGCTGACTATATCAATGGGATTGCCCATCAATATCAGAAAGAAGTTGGATATATAGTGCGGCGTGTTAAAGATCCAATATTAGCGGGCTTTTTGTTGGGTGAGCTTAGCCATGCCCGGGAAGTGGGTGTGGATTTAGTCCTTTCAGACGGAAGCTATTTGCCTGAGGTTGAAGATGCGGAGCTAATCCATGAATTAGTCACAATAATAGGAAACCTCGTTGCCAATTCATTGGATGCAGTTGCTAATTCACCGGTAAAACGTGTTGGTATCGACTGTAGGTATGATGGGGGAGTTTTATATTTAACGGTGAGTGATACCGGGCCGGGGATTACAAAAGAACAGAATAAATATTTATTCGATAAAGGATATTCAACTAAGGATGGAAACCGTGGGCTGGGGTTGTTTTTGGTTCAACGCAGTTTGAAACGGATTGACGGAACGATCGAGGTTTTTTCGGAGGCGGGACAGGGTACCCGGTTTTCCGTGCGCATACCTTACCGAAGCAAAGGTGATGATGTATGATTAAAGTACTAATTGTAGAAGACGATCCAATGGTCGCGGAATTGAACCGCCGCTATTTAGAACAGATTGAAGGGTTTCAATTAATTGCCATGGCTCGTACGGCGAATGAGGCCCTTAGTTTACTCGAAAAATATAAAATTGACCTTATTTTGCTGGATATATTTATGCCGGGGATGAATGGGTTGGAGTTATTGAATCAGATCAGGGAAAAAGGACAGGACGTTGATGTGATTGTTGTTTCGGCAGCTAGTGATATGCATACGATTAAAAAAGTTCTGCGTAGTGGTGTGGTCGATTATTTGATAAAGCCGTTTGAATTTGAACGGCTAAACGCTGCGCTTTCTGATTATCGTAGTCAGACACTATTTATGCGTAACCGGCAGGTTATGAGCCAGGAAGACTTGGATCGGCGCATATTAGGCAGAGAACAACAAGTGCCAGCAGAATTAATCAAGGGTTTGTGCCGTGACACGCTTAAATTTATTTGGGAAATTATACGTTCTATGCAAGGACAAACCTTTACTACTGAAGAAATGGCAAAGAAAGCCGGTATTTCGCGTGTGTCAATGCGTAAATATCTTGATTTTTTAAAGCAGATTGGTGTGTTGGACATGGAGATTATTTATGGGACTGTAGGTAGACCCGTCTACAAGTATCGGTGCGTCAACTCCGAAAACAGCATAATCAAGCGTTACCTGTAAACCAGCCGAAAGGGAGATTTCAGAGCGTAGACAAAGTATTTGATAAGCCTTATCCTCTTTTCTAAAGAATAATAAAGGCTGTTCAAAAAGGTCAAGATGCTAGAAACGGCAAGGCTTGTGAAGCGCAGCGTGCTTTTTGTACGTAAGCGAGCAAACGTAGCTGTGACAACGCAGATTGGCCTTTTTCAACAGCCTTAAACCAGCCGAAAGGCTGGTTTTTTACTTACTTTACTTACTAAATGCTTAACTAAATTGCATAATATTTTCATTTTTTCCTGGATAGTTTAGTATGAAAATCAAATAAGCAGGAGGTGTATCCATGAATAGTCAAACGAGTAGTCAAGAGTTGAATGAACTGCAAGTACCAGGACAGATGGCGGAAAATAGGTTCACGAAAGTATTAAGTTTAAAAGTTGGGGTAATTCCTCTTCCGCTATACTTATTGCTGGCACTGATTATCTATGCCGCGTCTATTTATGGGAAGTTGCCGGCTGACATGATAGGCGGGTTCGCCGTCATCATGATTATGGGTATTTTTTTGGGAGACGTTGGACAAAAGGTTCCAATTTTAAAGGACATTGGTGGTCCGGCAATTTTATCCATATTTGTTCCTTCCATAATGATTTTCTATAATTTGATTAATCCTGCTGCGTTAAAATCCATCACAGCGTTAATGAAAGGGTCTAATTTTCTGTATTTATATATTTCTTGTTTGGTGGCAGGCAGCATTCTCGGTATGGATAGAAAAGTTCTGGTTCAGGGCTTCATACGCATGTTTATCCCGCTTGTTGTTGGAACCGTTGCAGCAATTACAGCAGGGTTGCTTGTAGGTTCGCTGTTTGGCTACAGTATGCATCGAACATTCTTTTATATCATTATCCCAATTATAGGAGGCGGAATTGGCGAAGGGATTATTCCTCTCTCTATCGCTTATTCTGAAATCCTTGGGAAAGCTCAGGAAACATTTATTCCACAACTAATTCCGGCCGCGATGATAGGGAATATTGTTGCCATAATGGTTGCGGGATACCTGAAACGCTTGGGAGAAAAACGGCCTGAACTGAGTGGCAATGGGGTGTTGGTACGGACTGGAGGCGATAAAGAACTTTTAACGGCAAAAAGCACGGATAAACCGATCGAGTTTCCTCTGATGGGGGCAGGATTGCTGATTGCTTGCAGCTTCTTTATTTGGGGCAAGTTTTCCGAAGGCTTTATTGGAATTCCAGGCGCCATTATCATGATTTTTTCGGCGGCCATTGTTAAATACTCAAATCTTATGCCGGCAAGAATGGAACAGGGTGCTTACCATATGTACCGTTTCATTTCCGCAAGTCTTACATGGCCATTATTGGTGGGATTAGGTGTTCTATTTACTCCATGGAAAGATGTTGTTCTGGTTCTAACGGATCCTGCCTATATCGCGATCTGCGCATCGACCGTTTTGGCGATGATATCTTCCGGATTTTTTATTGGCAAATATTTAAACATGTATCCGATTGAATCCGCTATCGTAACCGGTTGTCACAGCGGTCTGGGCGGAACCGGCGACGTTGCTATTTTGTCTGCAGCCAACCGTATGGAGTTAATGCCATTTGCGCAAATATCAACCAGGATCGGCGGCGCATTAATGATCGTAATGGCTACGATATTAATGAAAATGTCTTTGTAAATAACTTTGAGAAGGAGTATGAATATGAATATTAAATCAGAAGCAATGCAAATGCATAAAAAATATCAAGGGAAATTAGCGGTGGTCAGTAAAGTGCCGCTTGCAAACGGCCGAGACTTAAGTCTGGCGTACACGCCTGGAGTGGCGGAACCTTGCAAAGCCATTAAAGAGAATAAAGATTTATCGTTTGAATACACTTGCCGGGGCAATATGGTGGCGGTTGTAAGTGATGGTACCAGAGTGCTTGGGCTGGGGGATATTGGGCCGGAAGCGGCAATGCCTGTAATGGAAGGGAAAGCGGTTCTATTCAAAGTGTTTGGTGATGTTGATGCTGTTCCGATTTGCCTGGATACAAAGGATCCTGTAAAAATTATTGAGGCGGTAAGACTACTTCAACCGACATTCGCAGGAATTAACCTGGAAGATATATCGTCTCCCAAATGTTATGATATTGAGGAGGCATTGAAAGCTCAGATGGACATCCCTGTATTCCATGATGATCAACATGGCACGGCTATAGCTGCCTTATCAGCAATTATCAATGCATTGCGATTGGTGAAAAAAGAGTTAGCAACCGCAAAAATCATTGTGAACGGGGCAGGGGCTGCGGGAACTGCCATTGCACGTTTGCTTGTTAATGCTGGAGCGAAAAATCTTATTGTGGTAGATGTCAATGGAGCTTTATACAACGGATTATCCGGGCTGAACCGCATTCAGGAGCAGTTAATGAAAACGACAAATGTCCACAGACAACGCGGAAGCCTGAAAGATATTGCGCAAGGAGCCGACGTCCTTATTGGCATTTCGGTTGCGGGTGCCTTCTCGAAAGAGATCATCCGATCCATGAACACTGACGCCATTGTTATCGCTATGGCTAATCCTGAACCGGAAATAAGTTATGCGGAAGCTAAAGCTGCCGGAGCCAAAGTTGCAGGAACGGGACGATCGGATGCGCCAAATCAGGTCAATAATGTAACTGTTTTTCCCGGCGTTTTCCGCGGTGCTATTGACGTAAGAGCCCGTCAAATTAATGAGGAAATGAAAATTGCTGCAGCGTATGCAATCGCTGATTTAATTGCTAAAAACGAATTGAGAGAAGATTATATTGTGCCGGATGCGTTTGATCCAAGAGTCGCCCCGGCAGTGGCTGCTGCTGTGGCTCGTGCAGCAATGGAAACAGGTGTGGCAAGAATTCAAGTTGATCCTGAACAGATACGAGTAAGAACTGCTGGCCGCACTCATTTGAAATCCGGGAAAAGGGCCATATAAGATCAAATTATTTGTCATTCAAAATTAGTAACAGAAAGTTTTTGAACTAACCTATCCATCCTGCACCTTTGCACAGCCTGTAAGATCACCTTGGTTATTGGGTGGCCTTACAGGCTGAAGTTATAATTCCATGTATTTAACTACTCCGACCACTTCATAAAGCTGCTTGTATCAAAATGGTCTGAGACGAAAATTATACAGGAAGTTTAAAAAAAGAAATGTTTTTTGCATAGGATTCTGTGCAAACATATGGTAATATAAACAAATAAACATGGCTTCTGTCGGTTTGGCTTTGTTTGCAACCATTAAGCGGCCATACCGATAAAGAAATACGAATAGGATATGGTGTATTTTTGGATATGATTACATTTATAGTTCTTTTTATTGCAGCGTTTTGTGCTGGTGTTCAAAATGCGTTGGCCGGCGGTGGGTCATTCCTTACTTTTCCGGCGTTAATGTTTACGGGGTTGGATGCCCGGGCTGCAAACATTACTTCGACGATCGCTTTATTTCCCGGACAGATTACGACGGGGTTTGCCGGCAGAAAAAATGTATCAGATTTACCACAGCTATCGTTTAAGACGCTGTTTATCATTAGTCTGGTTGGCGGTGTCTTTGGTGCGATCCTGCTGTTGAAAACGCCTGTTTCGGTGTTTGAGGCGTTGGTTCCCTGGTTGGTTCTGTTTGCTACTTTTGTTTTTATATGGGGTAGTTTTTTTCGTAAAGCGCAAGAAGGCGTGCAGCAGTTAGGACCAGTCGGAGCGATGATCGCCCAGTTTGTGATTGCCATCTATGGCGGCTATTTTGGCGGAGGTATTGGTATCCTGATGCTTGCGGCCTTGACGATCGCCGGTCTGGCGGTCCGCAAGGCAGGGGCTACCAAAAACGTATTAGCCGGGGTGATGAACGCGTCGGCTGTTCTAATTTTTCTTTTCTCGGGTCAAGTTGCCTGGACCCAGGTGGCAGTGGCTTCGATTGCTTCGATTGCCGGTGGGCAGGTGGGGGCGTTTGCGCTGCAGCGGGTCAATGAAAAAATATTGCGTATTTGTATTATTATTATTGGTTTCGTATTGGCAATTGGTCTTTTTATGAAGGCGCACGGACTATTAGTATTATCATAAAAACAAGCCATAGAACAGGCCAAAAGCTTTGGAAAATCCCAAAGTTTTTGGCCTGTTCCACGTTTAGCATACCATATAAATTTTGCCGATAATGAATGGGGGTAAGTATTTAACTGATGAACAGCCTTATCCCTAATGCCGCTAATGCCAAAGCCAATAATAGCTGGATAATATTTGAGTTTGCCTTTATCGACAGCCGCGCCCCCAGTTGAGCGCCGCAAGTTGCGCCAAAACTAATGGCCAATGCCGGCCCTAGAAGAATATTGCCGGCGATAAAGTGGGAAATTACACCGAACAAGGTAGAAACAGCGAGGACAAAATGGGATGTTGCGGTCGCGATGTGGGTAGGGAAGCTTAATAAGTAGATGAGTACCGGAACGTGGATTACCCCGCCGCCAATTCCTAGTATACTGGAAATAAAGCCGACGAGGAAACTGACACCGACTCCTAGTGTGCGGTTGTATATGAACCGGTCCGGATGGAATGGTTTTTCATCAACCCTTTGGAACACAGAGCGTAAGAACATAATGATGGCTAATACAGCCAATAACAGGCCGAAAGTAATACTAAACGTCTTGCTGGTAAAATATCCGGCGAGATAACTTCCGGCCAATGATCCGGGAATGGTGGCCAAGCTAAAGCGAAACGCCGCATCGTAATAAATCCTTTTTTGCCTGATGTAAGCAAATGTTCCGGAAAGGGCATTAAAGAACACAACAGCCAGCGAAGTGCCGATGGCGTGCTGCGGGGTGTAGTGGAGAACGAGTAAAAAGATCGGAACCAGTATTACGCCGCCTCCGATTCCGACCAATGTTCCGAACGTTCCGACTGCGAAACCAAGTAGAATAAAACTTAAAATGGTCACTTATGGCCTCCTGGTAGTTGCTTTGTTAGCAGCTTTGTTATTTGTTATGCAAAAAAAGATTTTTAACGCGTATTGCTCACTATAGGTCTTAGTATAATACGTTATACGATGAATTTAAAAGAGGAAATGCATAGAATGGAATGTTTTTATGGAGAGTGGTATACTTAAGTTGGTAAACTTTGGGATGGATATCTTTTGGCGACGCTGTTTTATAGGTCGGTCGTTTTAAAATGGTTTGATCTTAACAGGCAAAGGTGAAGCTATGAATTATCTCTTGGTATCAATTACAATGGCTTTTACCGGCGGTATATGGTTGTCAGGAATTATAGCCTGGCCGCTGCCGCTGTTATATTTTTTGAGTGCCGGTATGACGTTGGCTTCGGTTATTTTTCTGCTGCGTGGTGATCACCGGGTTTCGGCAGCTGTTTGCGCAGTTTTTTTTCTTCTGGGAATGATTCATTACTTGCACTCCGTTCAATTGGCTGCAAATGATATTGGCAACTGGGCTGGACATACCAAGACAGTAAGCGGTGAAGTCCTGGAAGTTCCGCAAGTTATTGATCTGGAGGATGGTAAAATTCGCGTTCGCTATGTTGTAGCGGCGAAAAACGTGTTGGAGCAAGGGCAGACTGCGGTTGCCAGCGGCGGTATGATGGTTTATGTCAAACAGGCTAAAGACGTTCCAATAGCCCAAATAGATGATCAACTGACGGCTGTTGGTACGATTGTTTTGCCGGCTGGGTATCATAATCCCGGTCTGGTTGACACCGTCGCCGGGTTGAAACGGCAGGGGATTACGGCGCGAATGAGTGCAATCGCCAATACAGTCCACATCCAATCAAACGGACCGGCTGTTGCCTGGAAAACGCGGTTGGCCAATTGGCGACAAACTATGACCGCGAACATGCAAAAGGTGATGCCGCCGGCGGATGCAGCTGTTTTAACCGGAATGCTGTTTGGCGGTTATACCGGGATCAAGACGGACGTAGTGCAAGATTTTGCAGCCACGGGTATTGTTCATATTTTATCGGTTTCAGGATCGCATATTGCTCTTGTTGCCGGCGTTTTGTTATGGGTGGGCAAACGTCTTCATTTGCGTTTTTGGATGATTGTTATGCTGGTAACCGGGAGTATCCTGTTTTATGGTTGCTTAAGCGGTTTTACACCGCCGGTGGTTCGATCGGTAGCGATGGGGATTGTTGCGTTGGCGGCCGTCGGTTTTGGCCGTGAAAAAGACGGCCCCAGCGCTCTGGCAGTTGTTGTTTTGGGTATGCTGGTGTATCAGCCGGCTTTAATTTATGATATCAGTTTTCAACTATCGACCGGAGCAACTGCCGGCATCCTTTTCTTCTATTCCCGTACCGTCAAACAACTTGCTTTTTTGCCGGACTGGCTGCGGAGTGCCATGGCGGTAACCTGGTCGGCTCAAATTGGGGTTATTCCGTTTATTGCTTGGTATTTTAACACGGTTTCATTAAGTTCGTTTCCGGCCAATTTGCTGGTTGTGCCGATCATTGAATTATTGGTGGTCATGGGGTTAGCTGGTACTTTGTTGAGTTTATTGCTGCCGCCTTTGGGCAGCATGATTCTGGTTATTTGCAGTTTATTGACCGGATTGGCCATTTTGCTGACCTCCGGACTGGCCGCGTTGCCTGGAGGAACGATGTATTTGCCTCCCTTTACAATAACTGGCGGGCTGGTTTATTATTTACTGCTGGCTTGGCTTTACGGATATTGTCCGGCAAATCTGCCGCGCCCGTTACAAGTTATACAATGGGTTTGGCGGTCCTATTTCCGGATAGGCGGTTTCATCACAGTAGCAACTGTTTGTTTTTGGTTCGGATTCCTGTGCCCTAAGCCGGTTGGTGTTCATTTTATTGATGTTGGGCAAGGCGATTCTACGCTGATTACGACTCCGCATGGCAGGGCTATATTGGTAGATACTGGTGGAGTCATGGGGGACAGTGCAGCAGCGTTCGATGTTGGCGAACGGGTGGTTTTCCCTTATTTGCGGCATTATGGTATACTTTCACTAGACTATCTGATTTTAACGCATGGCCACCAGGATCATGCCGGCGGTGCGGCAGGGGTCAGTCGACATATGCCGGTGCGGCAAGTGATGTTGGCGCGGGAGGAATACGCTCCGCCGGTGCAATTATTGCTGCATGAAATCGGCTGCAGAAACATTATTCCCATGTATGAAGGACAGCGTATCCTGATTGACGGCGTTGCGGTTGATGTTTTACATGCTGTTGAATCGTTGGGTGCTAGCGGTAATGAGGTATCTTGCGTGGTTCGCGTGAGTTATGGCAACCATAGCTTTTTATTGACCGGCGACTTGGAAACGCAAGGCGAACTAGCAATGCTTCACAAAGGGACTCCCCTGGAGAGCACCATATTGAAAGTGGGACATCACGGCGCGAAAAAATCAACAACACCGGCTTTTTTGCAGGCTGTCGATCCGGCGTATGCAGTGATTTCGGTAGGCAGCAATAACCGGTTCGGACATCCGCATGCAGAGACGCTGAACCGTTTGGTTGAACGGCAAATTCCGGTATATCGCACGGATCAACAAGGTGCAATCGCTTTTTATACTGATGGGAATGTGTTAACGGTGGAACCGTTTTGGAGAGGGGATCATCTGTGACGTATAAAACAGAGTTGAATAATGTCCATGCCGGCCAGATCAAACCGGTATATCTTTTATACGGGGAAGAAACTTACCGGATGCGGGAATTTGAAACTGCTGTAATTGAGGCCTGTCTGTCCGTTGCTGACCGGGAAAACGGATTGGTAGTATTTGATCAGGAACCGGATTTGCGTGATTTAACGAACCAGATTGAAACAGCTCCATTCTGGAGCGAAAAAAATGTCATTGTGGTGAGAAATACCTCGTTATTCCGCGCAGCCCGTAAAAGCAAGGCCGGAGAACCCGATGAGATAGGCGAGACGGAAGAAACGGAACCAACCGCGGCTAAACCCGGCGAGGATGCGTTGCTTGCAGTTCTGAATGATATGCCGCCATACAGTACCGTGATTTTTTCGCTTACGGCCAAAAAAGACAAAAAGGCGTATAAAGAAATTGATAAACGCCGCAAAAGTTTTAAAATTGTTGAGAAATCCGGCGTGGCGATTGAAGTAGCTCCACTGCAGGCCAATGAAGCCCGGGAGTGGGTTCAGGAAAAATTGCAAAAGATAGGGAAACAACTAGACAGGACGGCGGCCGAACAGCTTTGGTCGGCAATCAGTGTGATGTCGTCGGTACCGATAGGTTTTTTGGAAAATGAACTGGATAAACTGGATTTATATACCGGAACTCGCAGATTGATCACAAAACAGGATGTGATGATGATGATGTCGGCTGTTCCGGAGGTTTCCATCTTCGCAATGCTTGAGGCGATGAGCCGTAAGCAGGTTGATGAGGCGTTAGTTTTATTGAAACAGCAATTGTCGTCCGGTGTTTACCCGCTGATCATACTGACTTTGCTGGTGCGTCAGGTCCGGTTGTTGTGGCAGGTAAAAGTGTGGACGGAGAGTGGAAACAGTGCGTTGTCTTTTGCCCAGCAGAATAAACTGCCTGGCTTTGTCGTGGAAAAATTGCAACGGCAAGGTAAGGGTTTTTCCATGCAAACATTGCAAAGAACCATATTGTCCCTGGCAAATGCGGATCGTGATTTGAAATCGGGAAAAGCGGACAGCGCCGTTTTTGAAATAATTTTGATTGATATGTGCCGATAAAAGTTGGCATAACTACAATAAATAAACCAGTTACGCCCTACAGTTTCGAGAAAAGTAACTGTAGGGCGTTTTTTACCATGTATTTGCTGATTGGAACGGACCTTCCAAGTGATAATTTTTAAAAAAAAGAAAGGCCGGAAAAAATTTCCGGTCTCTCAATTTTGCAATTATGAATGCTTATTTCGCCAGTGCGTTGGTTTTGCGAGCGAGGCGAGATTTTTTGCGGGCTGCGGCATTTTTATGAATAACACCTTTGGCGGCTGCTTTGTCAATGGTGCTGCTAGCTTTAGTCAGGAGGGCTTTAGCCTCATCCGCTTTACCGGCTGATACCGACTCAACTAATTTCCGGGATACAGTCTTTACGGTGGATTTTACCGCAAAGTTTTCGGCGCGTCTTTTAGCGTCGGTAATTACGCTACGTTCAGATGATTTAATGTTTGGCAAGTAATTCACCTCCTTACGATAATCTTACTAAAACATTCTAGCATGTTGGGTTTTAAAATGCAAGCTCTATCATTGGTAAAATTCACCTCGTATTCGTAAAAAGTAATTTATGGGATGAACGGCTAGTTGCAGTCATACTGGATCGGATGCTATAATCAAATGATATAATAAGTATCTTTAATGGAGGAAGACTAGGCATGGATACTGCTCATATTCGTAATTTTTCAATTATAGCCCATATTGATCACGGGAAGTCAACACTGGCGGACCGTCTGATTGAATATACCGGTGCGCTTTCTGCCCGTGAGATGGAAAACCAGGTTTTAGACCAGATGGATTTGGAACGGGAACGGGGTATTACGATTAAAGCCCAGGCGGTCCGCCTTGAATATAAGGCGCAAAATGGCGAAGAATATATGCTGAATTTAATAGATACGCCAGGGCATGTCGATTTTACCTATGAGGTTTCGCGCAGTCTGGCCGCCTGCGAAGGCGCGCTTTTAGTGGTGGATGCAACTCAGGGGATTGAGGCCCAAACGTTGGCCAATGTGTATTTGGCCCTTGAACATGATTTGGAAATTATTGTTGTGATTAATAAAATTGACCTTCCCAGCGCAGACCCGGAAAAGGTAAAGCACGAAATTGAGGAAGTTATCGGGTTGGATGCCTCTGATGCAATCCTGGTCAGCGCCAAAACCGGATTGGGGATTCCGGATGTGCTGGAGGCGATTGTCCGCAAAATTCCGCCGCCACGGACGAATCTGACCGAACCGTTGCGCGCCTTAATTTTTGATTCCCACTTTGACTCGTATAAAGGGGTTATCGCTTATGTTCGTATCATGGACGGTTCGATCCGTCCGGGAATGAAAGTAAAAACAATGGCTTCGGACAAGGTGTTCGAAGTTACGGATGTAGGGGTTTTTCGTCCGGCGTTGCGCAATATTGATGAACTGGGGCCGGGGCAGGTTGGTTTCTTGGCTGCCAGTGTTAAAAATGTCAAAGATACGCGGGTAGGGGACACGATTACGGATGCAACGCGTCCGGCTGCACAGCCCTTGACCGGCTATCGTAAAATTACCCCGATGGTGTTTTGCGGCTTGTATACGGTGGACAGCGTAGATTATGAGGCGCTGCGGGACGCATTGGAAAAATTGCAGTTAAATGATGCTTCACTGGTCTTTGAGCCGGAAACTTCGGTAGCTTTGGGCTTCGGATTCCGCTGCGGATTTTTGGGCTTGCTGCATATGGATGTTATCAAGGAACGGTTGGAGCGGGAATATGATCTGTCTTTGATCACGACGGCGCCTAACGTTATTTATAAAGTGTATAAGACGGACGGGCAGGTATTGCAGATTGATAATCCGGCTCATTTGCCTTCGCCGCAGGAAATTGAACATATTGAAGAGCCTTACGTAAAAGCGACCGTTATTGTTCCCAACGAATTTGTCGGGGCGGTCATGGAATTATCGCAGGAAAAACGGGGCGAGTATAAGGATATGAAATATCTGGACACGACCCGGGTTATGCTGACCTACCATTTGCCGCTCAGTGAGATTATTTACGATTATTTTGACCGTTTAAAATCATCGACGCGCGGGTATGCTTCCCTGGATTATGAATTGACTGATTACCAGGAATCGAGTCTTGTCAAACTGGACATCTTGCTGAATGGCGAACCGGTTGACGCATTAAGTGTAATTGTCCACCGTGACCGGGCGCAGTACCGGGGCCGGTTATTGGTTGAAAAACTGCGGGGCATCATTCCCCGGCAGATGTTTGAAATTCCTGTCCAGGCAGCGATTGGCAATAAAGTGGTTGCCCGGGAGACTGTGCGGGCAATGCGCAAGGATGTATTGGCAAAATGCTATGGCGGGGATATTACCCGTAAACGCAAATTGCTGGAGAAACAGAAGGAAGGTAAAAAGAGAATGAAACAGGTCGGCAGCGTGGAAATACCGCAGGAAGCGTTTATGGCGGTTTTGAAAATTGACTGATTTGTTAGGCGTTTATATCCATATTCCGTTTTGCCGGCAAAAATGTTTTTATTGTGATTTTCCTTCCTACGCCGGACTTGAAAAACTATTTGATGATTATGCCGCCGCTTTGTGCCGGGAGATCGACCGCCGAAGCGGCCTTTTCTCAGCCTGCCGGGTTGATACGGTTTTTTTTGGCGGCGGCACTCCGACGCTGTTGCCCGTTAAGACTTTGACCTCGATCCTCGAAACGCTCCAGCGTCGTTTTTCGGTGCTGGGTGATGCGGAAATCAGTACCGAGGCCAATCCGGGAACCATCGATCGCGAAACACTACGGGCTTTGCGATCGGCTGGTTTTAACCGGCTTAGCATTGGTGTGCAGTCTTTTTCTGACCGTGTTTTACAGGCCGCCGGACGAATCCATACCGGACGTCAGGCAATACAGGCGGTCCTGGCGGCGCAAGCTGCCGGTTTTGATAATATCAGTATTGATTTAATGTACGGTTTGCCAGAACAGACTTTGCAGGATGTCTCATCAAGTCTCCGGCAGGCGGTTGATTTGCCGGTTTCCCATGTCTCGGTCTACGGTTTGAAAGTGGAGGAAACAACACCGCTCGAAGCCGCTTTGTCAGCCGGACGGGTTACCTTGCCGGAGGAAGACGATGAATTAGCGATGTATGAATTGGCAACACGGTTTTTGCCGGACCATGGGTATTTGCGTTATGAAATATCAAATTATGCCCAACCGGGAAAAGAGTGCCGCCATAATTTGAAATATTGGCGCTATCAGTCCTACCTTGGTTTTGGTGCGGCCGCCTGTTCTTTTTTCGCTGACGAACGTTTGACGAATACAATGGATGTGCGGGAATATATTGTTGACGTGAACGCGGACAAAAGTCCTGTAGCAATAAAAGAACGAATTGAAAAGGACACGGCGATGGCGGAATATGTCTTTTTGGCTTTGCGTACTAAAGAAGGAATCCGATTTGCTGAGTTTTTCCATCGTTTTTGTGTAGATTTTCCGTCTTACTATATGGAAGAGATCAAAACGTTGCGTCAACAACAGTTAATCTATGTTACTGCTCATGGCATTGGATTGACTGTATTGGGTATGCGGTTTGGGAATCGTGTTTTTGCTGCTTTTTTACCGAAAAAAAACAAATAACTCCATTGCTATCTTGACATCGAACGGAACAAGTGGTATTTTTTTAATAGGCGTTAGCACTCTATTAGTGCGAGTGCTAACAAAGGAGGCGGGTAGTGTGTTGGACGAGAGAAAAAGGAAGATTTTGCAGGCGATCATTGATGATTATATTTCAACAGCCGAACCGATTGGATCTCGGACCATTGCCCGTAAATACGATTTAGGGATTAGTCCGGCAACAATCCGCAATGAGATGGCTGATTTGGAATTGCTGGGTTATTTGGAGCAGCCGCATACTTCGGCGGGGCGTATTCCTGCGGCAAAAGGATACCGGTTTTACGTCGATACTCTGATGTCAACACCTACGATTTCCGACAATGATGTTACGTTGATTACCAATTGGTATCGATCGCGGGCGCGCCGGATTGAAGAAGTATTCCAGGAAACTGCAAAAATTATATCCCGTATGACGCGGAATGTTTCGTTGGTGCTGGCGCCGCAATATGCTCCGGCTGTATTTAAATATTTACAATTCATGCCGCTCGATAATCACCGTGTTATTTTGGCAATTGTTACGGACACCGGTTATGTGGAAAATAAAGTCCTGCCAATTCCCGAAGGAGTCCGGTTTGAAGATTTACACAGGATTGCCGAACGGATTAACCAGCGGCTTGCCGGACAGGCGTTTGGCCAAATTCACTCTTCTGTGTTCAAGGATATCCATCAGGATTTTGAGCATGATCATGTGATTTTCGACGCCCTGTTGGAAGTACTTCGGCAGGTGGTACCTGCCAACAAGCAGGAACGAATTTATTTGGGCGGCACGTCGCAACTGTTGGCGCAGCCGGAATACCGCGATATGAAAAAAGTCAAAGAATTATTGACGATGCTGGAAGAAGAACGCTTATTGTGTGATATTTTGCACACCCAGGACACCGATGGTGTTGTGGTTACCATTGGTGGTGAAAACAAGTATTCCGGAATCCAGGATTGCAGTGTGGTGCAGGCTACCTACCGGATTGACGGACAGGTGGTGGGAACGGTTGCCGTTTTGGGACCGACCCGGATGGAATACGGAAAGATTACTGCGGTATTGGATTTCATGCATCATCATTTTGGGGATATATTGAAGCGTTATGGGGTTTGATTTTTTAACGCAGACTGAAAAGTAGGAGGCGAACGCATGAATTTGAAACAGGCAGGCAGCGGCGCAGATGTAGACGAACGCTTAGCGGCCTTGATGACGAATGCTAATGCTGTCCGGGCAATCACGGCTGCAGTGGAAGGAACGATTGGTCCGAAGGGCTTGGATACGATGCTGGTCGATCGTTTTGGCGAAGTAGTTATTACTAATGATGGTGTAACGATTTTAGATAAAATGGATGTGAATCATCCGGCGGCAAAAATGCTGATAAATATTGCCAAGGCGCAACAGGCTGAGGTTGGCGATGGGACGACAACGGCCACGATTTTAGCCGGAGCGTTGGTTACCGAAGGCGTTGCGCAGGTTTTGCGCGGCGTGCCGGTTGCCCGGGTGATTGAAGGCATCCGCTATGGTGTGAAACAGGTCTTAGCCCAGATTGAGGAACGCGGGCGCAAGGTAACGGATATCCATGATCCGATTTTGCATAATATCGCGATGATTGCCGGTCGGGAATATGAGGATATTGCCAATCTGGTTGTTGAAGCGGTCCAATTGATCGGAGTGGAAAAGCTTTGCGAAAGCAATTTCAAGTTATCGGACATCATTACTGCGGAAGAGGGCGCCGGCAATGAAGTGTTCATGGGCGTTATTGTCGATAAGGAACGTATGAACCAAGAAATGCCTGCCGAAGTGTTTGAAGCAAAAGTTCTTTTGGTGGATGATGCTTTAGAACCGGAAGAGATAGAAGACGAAGCGTTAAGCACGGAAACGGGTTTTAAACGGTATATCGAGTTTCAGGATGAGTTTAAACGCAACGTGCAAAAAATTGTTGATTTGGGAATAAAAGTTGTGCTGGTTGATCGCGGCGTCCATGCGACAGCGGAAGAAATCCTGATGGATGCCGGAGTATTGGTTGTGCAGCGGGCCGCCAATAAAGATTTGCGGCGCGTCGCGGAACATGTCGGCGCCAGAATGATGAAACGGACCGGTTTGAAAAAAGACGGCGCGGATATTGAGAAATATCTTGGTTTTGCCAGCCGGGTTTATGAAGATGAAAAACTGCAACAAATTCGTATTCTTGGCGGCGGCGGGAAGCCAATGGCGACCATTTTAGTAGGTGCTGCGACGGAAGAAGTCGTTGGCGAAAGGGAACGGATCGCCAAAGATGCCGCTTCCAGCGTGCAGGCAGCTGTTCGCGGCGGATATGTAGCTGGCGGCGGCGCGACTGAGATTGCTATGTCGCGGACCGTGGAAAAAATGCGCGATAATGTAAAGGGCATGGCTTCCTATGGTGTGGATTGCGTCGCGAACGCTTTGAAAAAACCATTGACGCAGATTGTGCAAAATGCCGGTTATAATCCGCTTGAGAAAGTGGAAGAGGTGTTGAATGCTCAATTGTCGTCAGGCAGTGATACGCTGGGCATTGATTGCGATGCCGGCGTAGTTGTGGATATGCTGGCGCAAGGCGTTGTTGATCCGGTGCCGGTTAAATATCATGCTATCCGGGCTGCCGGCGAAGTTGCAGTCGCCATTCTGCGAATTGATACCATTATCAAGAAAAAAGAAGAAGGGGCGAACGCAGCAAAAACTGCAGCCGGGACTGATGCCGGAATGCCTGATTTTTAATGCGGATGTGAGGTGAAAATAGTGGGAGATACCAAGCAAACAGAACAGGAAAACAGGAAACAAGAAACACTGGAACCAGAAAAACCGTCGGCCGGTGCGGAAGGCCGCATTGAAAGCGGCGATCCAACAGTAGACAAATTGATGGCCGAAGTCGAAGAAAAACAAGCTTTGTTAGAAGAAATGACCAATCGTTGCCAACGATTGCAGGCTGATTTTGATAATTTTCGCCGACGGACCCGTCAAGAGAAAGAAGAATTGTCGGCGGTTGTCGCTCAGGATTTGATATTGCAGATCCTTCCGGTTATTGATAATCTGGAACGGGCATTAGATGGCAAAAGCCAACAAGATGCGCAAGCGATTGTTGCCGGCATTGAAATGATTTATCGCCAGATGGTTGGCTTATTGGCCAAAAATGGCTTGGAGACGATTGACGCGGTTGGAACTCAATTTAATCCTGAACAACACCAGGCGGTAATGCGGGAAGAAGATCCCAATCAGCCAGAAGGAATGATCATAGAAGAACTGCAAAAAGGGTACCGGGTCCGGGAAAAAGTAATCCGGCCCAGTATGGTCAAAGTAGTAGGATAATTGATAACCCATAAAGTGCTTTTAACGGTAAATTCAGTAACCATATAAAAGGGGGAAAAGAATATGTCAAAAGTAATTGGTATAGACCTTGGAACTACAAACTCGGTTGTTGCTGTTATGGAAGGCGGCGAGCCGGTTGTTATCCCGAACGCGGAAGGAAGTCGTCTGACTCCGTCTGTTGTCGGCTTTTCAAAAACAGGCGAACGTCTTGTCGGCCAGTTGGCGAAACGCCAGGCTGTATCGAACCCGGACCGTACGATCAGCTCGATCAAACGGCATATGGGTACGGATTATAAGGTGGCGATTGATGAGAAAGCCTATAATCCACAGGAAATCTCTGCCATGATTTTGCAAAAATTAAAGCAAGATGCAGAAGCTTATCTGGGTGAGAAGGTTACGCAGGCGGTTATTACCGTTCCGGCCTATTTCACAGACAGCCAGCGGCAAGCTACAAAGGATGCCGGAACAATTGCCGGCCTGGAAGTGTTGCGGATCATCAACGAGCCGACTGCTGCATCTTTGGCGTACGGTATGGACAAAGGCGAAGATCATACGATCCTTGTATTTGACTTGGGCGGCGGTACGTTTGACGTATCCATCCTCGAACTCGGCGACGGCGTATTCGAGGTAAAAGCAACCAACGGAAACAACCGTTTAGGCGGCGATGATTTTGATGAGCGGGTCAAAAAATGGCTGATTGATGAATTCAAAAAGCAGCAGGGAATTGATCTTTCCAATGACCGCATGGCTCAGCAACGGTTGTTGGAAGCTGCTGAAAAAGCAAAAATCGAGTTATCCGGTGTATTGAGCACCAATATTAATTTACCGTTTATTACTGCGGATCAAACTGGTCCTAAACACATGGATCTGAACCTGACCCGGGCAAAATTCGACGAGCTTACATCGGATTTGGTAGAGGCAACCATGGGGCCAACCCGTCAAGCGATGAGCGATGCCGGATTATCACCGAAAAATATTGACAAAGTAATTCTGGTCGGTGGCTCCACCCGTATTCCGGCCGTGCAGGAAGCAATTAAAAACTTTTTTGGCAAAGAGCCGCATCGCGGCGTAAATCCGGATGAGTGCGTCGCTGTTGGCGCTGCGATCCAAGCCGGCGTATTGGTCGGTGAAGTAAAAGATGTTCTCTTGCTGGATGTTACTCCGTTGTCGCTCGGTATTGAAACCATGGGTGGTGTGTTCACCAAGATTATTGAACGCAATACAACGATTCCTACTTCCAAGAGCCAAACATTCTCTACTGCAGCCGATAACCAGCCTTCCGTAGACATCCATGTGCTTCAAGGGGAACGGGAAATGGCTTCCTACAATAAAACCCTTGGCCGGTTTGAATTGTCGGGAATTCCTCCGGCTCCGCGGGGAGTGCCGCGCATTGAAGTTACGTTTGATATTGATGCGAACGGGATTGTCCATGTTTCTGCAAAGGATCTTGGGACCGGTAAAGAACAGAAAATCACAATTACTTCCTCCGGCGGCTTGAATAAAGACGATATTGACCGGATGGTAAAAGATGCGGAGGCGCATGCGGCTGAAGATAAGAAACGGCGTGAAGAAGTAGAAGTTCGCAATAACGCAGATTCGCTTGCTTATAATGCGGAAAAAACCATTAAAGATGCCGGCGACAAAGCAGACAAAGAATTGGTTGCCAAAGTCCAGGCGGCAGTTGATAAATTGAAAGAAACCCTGAAAGGAACCGATATCGAAAAGATTAAGGCTGACACGGAAGAATTGACGAAACCGTTGTATGAATTGTCGTCAGCGATGTACAGCCAGGCCGATGCTGCTGCTGCCGGACAACCAGGCGGACAAGCTGCCGGCGCCGGAGCTCCGCCAAAAGATGAAAAAGTGGTCGATGCCGAATACAAAGTTGTAGACGACGAGAAGAAATAAAAAGGCTTAATTCCGCGAACCATTATATTGAACGAAGTTTAAAAGCATAGGCATAACTTGGAAGGGGTACAACCCCTTCCAAGTTATGCCTATGCATGGTGGTAAGAATGGAGGCCTAAAACAGAGGGTTGAAAAAATGATTTTGGATGGTGTAACGAGTGAGTAAACGTGACTATTATGAAGTGCTGGGCGTTGAGCGGTCAGCGTCGGAAGATGAAATAAAAAAAGCATTTCGCAAGGCGGCCCGAAAGTACCATCCCGACGTAAACCGCGATAACCAAAAAGAAGCGGAAGAAAAATTTAAAGAAGTAAATGAAGCATATGAGATCCTGTCTAACCCGGAAAGGCGTGCCCAATACGATCAATTTGGCCATGCTGCCTTTGAAAATGGACAGGGGGCCGGAGGGTTTGGCGGCGCCGACGGCTTTAACGATATCTTTGATATGTTTTTCGGACAGTCGGGTTTTGGCGGCTTTGGCCGTCGTCCGCCCGGACCGGAAAAGGGCGCCGATTTGCGTTATGACATGGAGATTACTTTTGAGCAAGCTGCGTTTGGCATGGAGACGGAAATAGAAGTTCCCCGTACGGAAAATTGTTCGGTCTGCGATGGTTCCGGAGCAAGTCCGGGGACCCATGCCCAAACCTGTCCGCAGTGTCAGGGAACCGGTCAAGTGCAAGTAGCCCAGAATACGCCTTTTGGCCGGATGGTCAATGTTGTAACTTGTGATCGCTGCCGGGGTGAAGGGAAAATTATTCAATCGCCGTGCAAAGAATGCCATGGCCGGGGAAAAACCCGAATTCGTCGCAAAATCAAGATTAAAATTCCGGCAGGGGTGGACAATGGAGCCCGGCTGCGGGTCAGCCATGAGGGTGAAGCCGGTACACGCGGCGGCCCGCCAGGAGACCTCTATGTTTATTTATTTGTAAAAGCACATAAATTGTTTATCCGCGAAGGGAATGATGTGATTTGCGATGTGCCGATCAGCATTGTTCAAGCGACGATTGGTGATGAAATTGAAGTGCCTACTCTTGACGGCAAAGTGAAGTTGCGGATACCGGAGGGTACACAAACAGGAACAATTTTCCGGATAAAGGAAAAAGGGATTCCGTATTTAAAAGGACATGGCCGCGGCGATCAGCACGTTCGTGTTAAAGTTGTTACGCCGAAAAAATTAACGGAACGTCAACGAGAGTTAATGGTAGAGTTTGGCCGCATTGGCGGCGTCGATGTGAATCCGGAACAAAAAGGATTTTTTAAAAAGGTAAAAGAATTTTTGGGATAAAGTGATTCTACAAATGAGGAGCGGTTGTGATGAAGTGGGCTGAAATTAGTGTCCAAACTACCCAAGAGGCCACAGAAGCGGTGGCCAACATCTTTCATGATCTGGGAACAAGCGGAGTGGTGATTGAAGATCCTGAACTGATTAATTCTTATCGGCACTCCGGCACCTGGGATTATTGCGGGATTCCCGAGGATGACACGGGTGTGGTAACGGTCACTGCGTATTTGCCCGTTGACAACCGTTTGCATGAAAGCTTACGGCTGTTTGAACAACGGCTGAATGAACTTTCTTTGCATAATATCGATAAAGGGATTGGAACAATCCGTTGGCGTGAAGTTCATGAAGAGGATTGGTCTTCGGCCTGGAAACAATTTTTTCATCCGGTGAAAATTGGTGACCGAGTGGTTATTAAACCGTCTTGGGAAGATTACCAACCGGCGGAAGGAGAAATTATCATTGAACTGGATCCGGGAATGGCGTTCGGCACCGGAACCCATCATACAACGCAGATGTGCATTCAGTGTTTGGAAGAAATATTGGTTCCCGGCTGCACGGTTTTTGATATTGGGACTGGGTCTGGCATACTGGCGATTGCAGCGGCAAAACTGGGAGCCAAGGATGTTCGGGCGGTTGACTTGGATCCCGTGGCGGTTAAAATCGCCGGCGAGAATGTTTGTTTGAACGGAGTGCAAGAGCAAGTTACGCTTTCGGAAGGTGATTTGCTAACCGGGATTGCTGGCAGCGACAAGGCGGATTTGATTATTGCCAATATCATTGCTGACGTCATTATCCGGATGGCGCCTGATCTGCCGCTCCGTCTTAAAGATGAAGGAGCAGTCATCGCCAGTGGTATTATTGCCACTCGTCTCAGTGATGTGATTGCCGCTTTAGGCCAAGTCGGCTTGGTTGTTGAAAAAATAGTGGAAGAAGGTACCTGGGCAGCTGTGATAGCTCGCCGGGGAGGAATGTAAGTTGGCGCGTTTTTTTATTGAAGGCAAAATAGCGCCCCAGATGGCGTTGACCGGCGAAAATGCGCATCATGCACGCAATGTGCTGCGGTTGCAGCCGGGCGAAGAAGTGATCGTTGTTGATTCAGAGGGGAACGCCGGTCGCGCCAAGGTAGGGAAAAGCAGTTTGACGGAAACTCCATTAACGTTAATTGAACAGATTGACGATCATAGCGAACCTCCGGTTACCGTATACCTTGCCCAAGGGTTGGCTAAAGGCGATAAGATGGATTATATTGTGCAAAAAGCAGTGGAATTGGGGGTCTGTAAAATTATTCCTCTGGCAGCGGAGCGCAGTATCGTCCGCTATGATGCGGCTAAACAGGCAAGCCGGCGGCAGCGCTGGCAAAAAATTGCCTTGGAAGCTGCCAAGCAGTGCGGCCGGTTGACGGTTCCGGAAGTAACGGGCTTCAACGATGTGAGAGGTCTGTTAGCGGAATACGGAAAGGACAGCTTGATTGTCATGTTGTATGAGGGCGAGAAAAAAAGCGGTTTAAAAGCATTATTGAAAAATTGTCGCGCACGCACTATTTTGCTCCTGATTGGGCCGGAAGGCGGATTTAGTGACGGAGAAGCGGCGCTGTGCCGCCAAAACGGAGTTCAGACAGTATCGATTGGCCCTCGGATATTGCGGACGGAAACAGCGGCGTTGGCTGCGCTGTCGGTCGTGATGTATGAATGCGGCGATTTGGGGGGATACTAGTGCAGCGCGTGGCTTTTGTCACCTTAGGGTGTAAAGTGAACCAATTTGAAACGGAAGTCGTGGAAGGGTTATTTCAGGAGCGAGGGTATACCGTTGTTGATTTTTCTGCCACTGCCGAAGTATACGTGATTAATACGTGTTCGGTGACTCATTTGGGAGAAAGAAAATCACGACAACTGATACGCCGGGCGGTTCGCACAAATCCGGACGCTATTGTGGTAGTGACGGGTTGTTACGCACAAGTTTCCGCGCAGGAAATTGCTGCGATTGAAGGCGTGGATATTGTTATTGGAACGCAGGATCGAAACCGGATAGTGGATGTTGTCGAGGAATTCTCCGATTTGCGGCAGCAACGGAATTTAGTTACCGATATTATGAAGGCGGATCATTTTGAAGATATTCCTCTTCTGACAACTCCTGATCGGACCAGAGCCTTTTTGAAAATTCAAGAGGGCTGTGATAATTTTTGTTCCTATTGTATTATTCCTTATGCGCGCGGTCCGCTGCGGTCAAGACCGTTGGCCAGCGTCAGGAAAGAAGCGGAAAAATTAATCCGGGCCGGATTTAAAGAGCTTGTATTAACCGGCATTCACTTAGGTTCTTACGGACGTGATTTGGATGGTCATACTACCTTGGCGGATGCGGTGAGAGCTATATTGTCATTCCCCGATTCGTTCCGGCTTCGCTTAGGTTCTGTTGAATCACTCGAAATATCAGATGACCTGATTCATCTTTTTCAGACGGATCCGCGCCTGTGCAAACATTTGCATTTACCTTTACAGGCCGGTGAAGACATGATTTTAGCGGCCATGAACCGTCACTATACGACTGAGGAGTATCGTGCCCTCATTCGCCGAATCGAACATGAAATTCCTGACATCGCTGTTTCAACGGATATCATTGTTGGTTTTCCGGGCGAAACGGATGAAATGCATGAAAATGCATTACGGTTTGTAGATAGCATGAACTTTTCTCGCATGCACATTTTTCCTTATTCGCGGCGACAAGGAACACCTGCTGCGTCGTTTCCCCATCAGGTACCGGAACCGGTAAAAAAACGGCGTCTGTTGGCGATGCAGCAATTGGCAGAACGCAAGTCGAGTGAATTTGCCGCGCGTTTTATCGGCAAGCGGGTGGAAGTATTGGTTGAGACGTCGACGGAGGATGGTGCCGAAGGGTTGACGGAGCAGTATCTGCGGGTTTATATTCCAGGTTGCCAGCTAAAAACGGGACGTACGGTTACGGTTATTCCGGACGGTGTTGATCAAGATGGCTTACGAGGGATATGTATATAATTTATTGTAGTTTCTTTGTTTCCTAGCAGGATATTGGCAAAAAAAACAGAATGCATTCTTATTAAAGTAATGTTTCTTAGTGTTGTTTCAAGTCAATCTCTGGGCTGTTGAGGCGTTCAATCGAAGAACGTTTTGGCAGAATTAGAAAACCCGGCTTGCGCTGAGCTTTCATAGCGACGGCGGAAGCAGCAGGTTGCACTTATGTACACCAGTTATAATGTTATATTTTCTGGTGTACCCATGAAAGGGGCGTATTTGTGCAAAACGACTGTATATTTTGCAAAATTGCTGCAAAAGAATTCTCAACGGAAGTAATTTATGAGGATGACCATGTATTGGCCTTTCCGGATATCAATCCAATGGCCCCGGTTCATATATTGGTTATTCCCAAACATCATTTTGACAGTCTTCTTACTGTGAAATCGGAAGAAATGCCTGTCGTCGCACAAGTAATGGCTGCGATTCCGGCAATTGCCGAAAAGGCCGGCATCGCCGAGGATGGCTTCCGGATTGTTATTAATACGGGGGTTGATGGCGGGCAGACCGTAAATCATTTACATTGGCATCTTTTAGGTGGCCGTACTATGACTTGGCCGCCAGGCTAATATTGACAATGTTTATTCTTATCGTGTATAATGTTTAAGTATATGTAGCAGTAATGTGCTTCCCCAAAGGTCTATGTGTGGAGGGAGGGATATCAGATGTCAGAAGTTAAAGTAGGTAAAAATGAAACGATTGATAGCGCACTCCGCAGATTCAAACGTACATGTCAAAAAGCCGGCGTTCTCTCTGAAGTTAGAAAACGCGAGCATTATGAAAAACCCAGCGTAAAGCGCAAGAAAAAGTCCGAAGCGGCACGTAAACGTAAGTTTTAGTCACTGTCGGAGGTAATGTCTATGACTCTTAAAGAACGATTAATGGCCGATATGAAAGAAGCCATGAAAGCAAAGGAAGCCGGCAAGCTTCGGCTTTCCGTTATTCGAATGGTTCGTGCCAGTATAAAAAACGGTGAGATTGACCGGAAAAAAGATTTCGAAGATGATGAGGTCTTGGACATATTGGCGAAAGAAGTCAAAATGCGCCGTGATTCAATGGAAGATTTCCGTAAAGGAAATCGACCGGATCTTGTAGAGCAGTTGGTACAAGAAATCAGCGTTCTCACGGAATATCTTCCGGAGCAGCTTACTGAGGAGGCCGTTCGGGATCTCGTCACGCAGGCAATTCAAGAAACGCAAGCTGCCACTGTAAAAGAAATGGGAAAAGTGATGGCTGTGTTAATGCCAAAAGTAAAGGGAAGAGCCGATGGCAAACTGGTAAATGCCGTGGTTCGGGAACTGTTGCATAGTTAAACGTTACAAAAATAATGACCCGGTACCTTGCGGTACCGGGTCTTATTTTGGCTTTACAGAAAGTGTATCGACCAACAGCTAGCCATCGTTGATAAAGCTGGGCGAAAACAGGTTATCTAATAAATCATAAGATAGTATAACAGCAAATTTACAACAAAAAAGACAGGCGCGAACCTGTCTTCATGTAGTTTCGGAAAGCATGGCTGCTTTCTGAAACATAAGAGCAATCAACGGCTTGCGCCGTAGCTACGATAGCTCAACGCAAGCCGGATTTTCTAAAGTTAAAGTGAAGGTGTTGCGATGAAGCTGGAAATTATACGGCAAAAGGTGTAAATAATCAAGCGGCAAAAAAAATGCTGCAATCGATAGTAAAAATCAGTGGACGATCTGAGGAACGAACAACTATAACAAATAGACAAATAAATTGCAAAATATGTTAAAATGATAATGGTACGAATAGAGTAAGACGATAATTATGTTGCGTAAAATCTGCTGCATAAGTTATGAGATTAGGAAAAATACTCTTCACTAGAACTTACTGGTTCATCATAACAAAGTAGTATTAAGTTGTCAATGTTATTTAAAAGAAATTATTCATTGGTTATTACTACTAAATAATGGAGTATTATCATTAGGTGGCGGCGCATTTACAGGAATATAGGGATTGGGCGGCGAATTACGTGAAATGAGAGATAAGAAGCGGTAATGGGGATTTTCTTATTGTCGTGGGAGTGGTGTTATGGTTGGCAAACGGCTTGTTGTGGTATTGGCAGCGCTTGTTACTTTGTTTTGCCTGTTTTTGCCACAGGCAGCGGCCGCTGAAATACCTGTAATTGTCATCCAAATTAAAGGAGAAATAGATGCCGGGCAAGCTTCTATTGTGCATCGGGCCATGGCGGCTGCTGCTGAAAAACAGGCACAGGCTATTTTGCTGGAGGTTGACACCTTTGGCGGACTGGTAGATTCAGCGGTGAATATTCGGGATATGATTAGTGATTCGCCGATACCGACAATTTGTTATATCCGAAACCGGGCCTGGTCTGCCGGCGCGCTGATAGCGCTTTCACACCGGCATATTGTAATGGCGCCCGGAGCGAGTATTGGGGCGGCGGAGCCCATTCCGGCAACGGAAAAAACGATTGCTGCTATTAAGGCTGAATTTGCAGCAACGGCCGGAAAAACCGGTCGTGACCCGCGGGTTGCAGAAGCGATGGTGGATAAATCATTAGGATTGCCCGGTTATGCTGAGCCAGGGCAAATTTTGGCGTTAACAGATACCCAGGCGATGAAAGTCGGTTTTGCCGATTTCATCGCAGCCGATCGGGAAGCTGTATTGGCGCATTATGGGCTTTCAGGAGCTCCGATTGTAGAATATAAACGGGAATGGACCGATAGTTTTACTGGATGGCTTTCTGATCCGGCCATCAAGTCGATTCTCTTAACGATTATTTTCCTCGCTGTCCTGACAGAAATAAAAACGGCAGGAACCGGCATTGCAGGTTTGATTGGTTTGGCAGCTGCATTGCTGTTTTTTGCTGGGCAATGGATGGCGGGAGTAGCGGGCTTTATCGAAATATTGTTGTTTTTTGGCGGAATTGCTTTGATTATTCTTGAATTGTATACGCCTGGAATAGGTCTGTTTGGCTTTACTGGTGTCGGCTGTATATTGGCCAGTATGTTTTTTTCGCTTGGGGGCGGCATGAGAGCGCTCAACATATTAGCTGTCAGCATGGCGGGAGCTGTGGTCTTATTTTTACTGATTTTAAAGAAGCTGCCATCCAGTAAATTATGGTCCCGTATCGTATTGAAAGATTCGGAAACGACACAGGGTGGTTTTGTGAGTACTCATGATTATAGCCGTTATCTTGGACAGCAGGGAAAAACCCTTACGTTGCTGCGTCCTGCCGGAACGGCGGAAATTGCCGGAGAACATTTGGATGTGGTTTCTGACGGGCAGTATGTGAAAAAAGGGACCTTGGTAACTGTAATCAGCGTAAGCGGCGGTCGAATTGTAGTTCGGCCTGTTTTTGAAGATAAGGAATAAATGTTTATCACAAGGAGGAATTGTAATTGATTACAATGTTTGGCAGTTTATTTGTTGTTGTTCTATTTGTTATTGGTATATTGGTATTTTTACATTTTGTGCCATTGGGTCTCTGGATTTCTGCCATGGCGGCCGGAGTACATGTAGGGATTTTTAATCTTATTGGAATGCGATTGCGGCGTGTGCCGCCGTCCAGGATTGTCCTGCCATTGATTAAAGCGAATAAAGCGGGACTGGAAGTCAGTGTAAATCAGTTGGAAGCCCATTTTCTGGCTGGCGGTGACGTTGATAAAGTAGTGGATGCGCTGATTGCGGCGCACCGGGCCCAAATCGCGCTGCCTTTTGAACGGTCAGCTGCAATTGATTTGGCGGGACGGAATGTCTTGGAAGCGGTTCAAATGAGCGTCAATCCCAGGGTCATTGAGACTCCGGTTGTTTCTGCCGTAGCAAAGAACGGCATTGAACTAAAAGTCAAAGCCCGGGTTACGGTGCGAGCCAATATTGATCGGCTGGTTGGCGGCGCGGGCGAAGCAACTGTTATTGCCAGGGTGAGTGAGGGAATTATAACCAGCGTTGGTTTGGCGGACGACCATAAACAAGTGCTCGCGAACCCGGATCATATTTCACAGGTTGTTTTAGCGAAAGGCTTGGATGCAGGAACGGCGTTTGAAATCTTGTCGATCGATATTGCCGATGTTGACGTCGGTCGTAATATTGGCGCGGCGTTATTGACCGATCAGGCGGAAGCGGATAAACGTATCGCGCAGGCCAAAGCGGAAGAACGGCGTACCATGGCTGTTGCCAGAGAACAGGAAATGAAAGCCTATACACAGGAAATGCAGGCCAAAGTGGTTGAGTCACAGGCAGAAGTTCCGATTGCCTTGGCGATTGCCCTGAAAGAAGGCCGTATTGGTGTGATGGATTATTATAATATGAATAATATTTTGGCGGATACACAAATGAGAGATTCCATCGCCAAAGTAAGCCCGGCGACTCTGCCTGCTGCAAAACCGGAAGAGCCGAAGAATAGGTGATCGTATGGATTTTATATTCATTATTATTTTGATGGCTGTTCTTTATATAGTTCCTGAACTGTTAAAGCGCCGGGGTAAGCCGGAAACCTATCAATATCCGGATATTCCCCAGCCGGCGCCGCAGCCGTTGGAAGTGAAGATAAAGAGCAAACCGGCGGAACCGGTTCAGAATGGATTTTTGAATGATCTGGCTCTGCGAGAACAAGAGGCGGCACAAACAAGAACGCCAGCTGCTTCTGAATTAAAAAAACAGGAAGAACCGACTCTGGTACCAGGCCGTTTCTCTCAAGAGGCGCTGGTCAATGGTTTTATTTTTGCGGAGATTATTAATCCGCCACGGGCCTATCGGCCTTTTCGCCGTCGATTGTAACGGCGAAAGCTGCTACGCTAAAATACAGGAGGCGGAAAACAATTGGAAAAAATGATCAGCTTGCGCGATAATCAAGAAACTTTGGCCGTATTGGGACGTAATGATAAACATTTACGTTTGATCCAGGATCAAACAGCGGCTCGAATTACTGTACGCGGCGAGGAACTTGTCATTGTCGGCGAAGAAGATGAGACAGAAAAACTTGTCCAATTATTTTCAGAGTTATTGTTTCTTTATCGTGATGGGAATCCTATTACTGACCATGAGGTTCGTTACGGGTTGCAACTGTTAAAAGAAGGACAGTTTGACCGTTTGCACCAATTGTTCGCCGATACGGTTATGGTTACCCACCGTGGGCGCAGGATTAAACCGAAAACGTTTGGGCAAAGAATTTACCTTGAGGCGATCCGTAATAACAGCATTACGTTTGGAGTTGGTCCGGCTGGAACCGGGAAAACGTATCTTGCCATGGCAATGGCAGTATTGTCGTTGAAAAATAAAGAAGTGGAACGGATTATTCTAACTCGTCCAGCGGTGGAGGCGGGGGAAAAGTTGGGCTTTTTGCCGGGAGATTTGCAGGAAAAAGTGGATCCTTATCTCCGGCCGTTGTATGATGCGTTGTATGATATGCTTGGTGTTGATACCGTGCAGAAATATATGACAAAAAATATTATCGAGGTTGCTCCGCTTGCTTATATGCGGGGAAGGACTTTGGACGATTCGTTCATTATTTTGGATGAAGCGCAAAATACAACTTTTTCACAAATGAAAATGTTTCTAACCCGCCTGGGATTTGGCTCTAAAATCGTTGTAACAGGCGATACAACGCAGGTTGATTTGCCGCGTGGGAGCGGTTCCGGCTTAAAGCAGAGCCAACAGATTTTCCAAGGAATCGATGACATTGCCATTGTGCATTTACGGGAAGGCGATGTCGTACGGCATGAACTTGTCGCTAAAATCATTAAGGCGTATGAACGGTATGAGGAGAATAAAGGTGAAGGTTAATGAATTTGTTTACTGTAAACTGGAGTGGAAAAAAGCATGGCAATAATTGATAGTCAAATGCGCGATTTTTTAGCTCACCCGATGAATCGGCAGAATCGTTTGTTTGCCCGTCGCATCATGTTTGGGATGTTTTTCTTTGTGTTTACATTGCTTGCGTTGTCTACGGATTTTATTTCGGATAAGATTTCTCTGCAGGCGGGGCAGGTCAGCGATCGTGACATTGTGGCTTCAAGGAGTATTTCTTACATCAATGCCGCAAAGACGAAAAAACTGGAAGCCGAAGTATTGGCCAGCGTCGCGACTGTCTATGATTTGGATGTTGCGGTATCCGCTAAATTGGATGAAATGGTGGGAGCTATTTTCCGCGCCGCTCAGAAGGTGAAATCGGATCCGATGCTTTCCACAACCGAACAAAAGGTCAACACCTTGCAAGCCATGTCGCCGGTGCCGCTGCCCAGTTCCACGTTGACCGGCCTGCTTAATTTAAATTCCGAAGGTTTGAATAAGTCCAATGAATATACGGTCCAATTGCTGCATAAATATTTTCAGCGCGGCATACGTGATGATGACTTGGATGTCATGCGCAAAAAAATTGTCATTGATGTTGAAGAAATGGGCTTGGCCAAAGACGGCGAAGCTGTAGTTGCCGGTATTGCACAAACCTTGTTGCAACCGAATTTTATTCTTAACGTTCGTGAAACGGACAAGCGTAAGCAAATTGCTCTTGCTAGCGTGGAACCAGTGCGAGAAACGGTAAAAAAAGGCCAGGTTCTTGTATTGCGGGGCGATGTTGTCACTGAAGAGCAAATACGGATGATGGAAGAGCTGGGCCTTCATAAAGGCTCCATCAACAGCTTGCGAATCTTTGGTTTATCACTGTTCATAGTCGTAATTATGGCAATGACGCTGGGCTATTTATATAAATTTGAAAACTGGGTTTTTAACGATGAAAAACAGATCGTATTAATGGGTCTTATCCTGTTGGTTTCTATATTCCTCGGCAAGATCGCTCATTTTTATTCGGATTTTGCGGCGCCAATGGCCGCGGGCGCCCTTTTGACAGCAATTTTAATTGACAAGCGGATTGGTCTGGGAGTTAGTATTGTTTTGGCTTTGTTTTTTGCTGTCATCTCCGATAATGGTTTTCGGCCGATTGCTGTTTTGTTGGCAGGCAGTATTTTTGGCATATTTAGCGTTTCGAAAATGACGCATGGTTATAGTTTGACCAAGGCGGGTATCTGGATTTCGGCAGTAAATTTTATTACAATTATTGCTACCGGGCTTATCGAACAAGCAAATATTACACAATTGCTTACCGATGGGGTCATTGGCGCTTTAAACGGAATCGCCGTAGCTGTATTGACGATTGGGATGCTTCCGTATTTGGAAAACACGTTTAATATCACCACGTCGATTAAGCTGCTTGAGTTGACGAAACCAAACCATCCTTTATTGCAAAGGCTTCTTGTGGATGCGCCAGGTACCTATCATCATAGCGTATTTGTCGGTAACTTGGCGGAAACTGCGGCGGATTATGTTGGCGCAAATCCAATTATCGTAAGAGTCGGAGCTTTTTATCACGATATTGGCAAGATAAAGCGGCCGTATTTTTTCGTTGAGAATCAAATTGATGCTGAAAACCCGCATGATAAAATTTCTCCTTCATTGAGTACATTGATTGTTACTTCCCATTTAAAAGATGGCGTAGACCTTTGCCGGGACTATAAACTGCCGCAGGTGATTTTGGATGTGGTCCAGCAGCACCATGGGACCACGCTGGTTTCCTATTTTTATCAAAGGGCGACGGAAAATGAACATGGTGAGTGCATTATTGAGGCTGATTTTCGCTATGAAGGTCCCCGACCGCAGACAAAAGAAGCGGCATTGGTGATGTTGGCGGATTCCTGTGAGGCGGCAGTACGTTCAATATCCCGTCCGAATGCGAACCGGATTGAAGCAACGGTGCGGAAAATTATCCGCGAACGTTTGCATGACGGACAGTTGGATGAATGTGATTTAACGTTACGGGATCTCAACGTGATTGGAGATGTGTATATTCGCATTTTATCAGGCATGTTCCATCCACGCGTGGAATATCCGGAAGCGCTCAAAGAGCTGGAGAGGAGAAAAGCGAAGAATGGAAATTGTAATAAGCAATGCACAGGAAAAGATGAAAGTAACACCGCAAATGGAAACAACGTTGCTTGCAGTGTTAAATAAAGCGGCCGATGCACTGGAAGTAAATCCGGACGCGGAAGTCAGCCTTGTTTTGGCGGATGATGCATATATTCAAGAATTAAATTGCCACTACCGGGGAAAAGATATGCCGACGGATGTTTTATCATTTGCTTTGAATGAGGGGGAAGAACCGGAAATTTTTGATGGGCCGGAAGAGAACCTCTTGGGCGATATCATTATTTCCCTTGAAACCGCAGAACGGCAGGCTGTAGATTATGGCCATAGTATCGAACGGGAATTGGCCTTTTTAACAATTCACGGGTTGTTGCATTTATTGGGATATGATCACGAACAAGAGGAACAGCGTCGGGTGATGAGGGCGGAAGAAGAGCGAATACTGTCTATTATCGGCTTAAGCCGGGACTGAGGCGAAATAATGGCTCGACAACATCTATTACAAGCGTTTCGCTGTGCCTTTGCCGGCATTATGCATTGTATTCGCCGGGAACGCAATATGAAAATTCACGTTGGCGCCATGATTGCGGTGCTGTTTTTGGCCTGGTGGACGAATTTGTCCCGTGGTGATTGGGCTTTGCTGATCTTGACGATAGCTTTTGTTTTGAGTGCGGAAATGATGAATACGGCGATTGAAGCGGTTGTTGATCTTATGATCCCTGAATATCATCTTTTGGCTAAGATTGCTAAGGATGTGGCCGCTGGCGCCGTTTTGGTGAGCGTTTTTGCCTCTTTGGCAATTGGCTGTTTATTATTTTTCCCTCGCCTATTTCGTGGATAAATGAGGTGAACAAAATGGATGATGAATTAATTCAAGCTGCAATGGCTGCCCGGAACAACGCGTATGCCCCGTATTCCCGTTTCTTAGTGGGAGCGGCGCTACGGACCGAGACAGGACGGGTGTTTACCGGTGTTAATGTAGAGAACGCTTCTTATGGATTAACGATTTGCGCCGAGCGAGTGGCTATTTTTCAAGCGGTTACTGCAGGTGAAAGAAACTTTTCTTCCATGGCAATCGCGGTTGATGCGCCGGTTCCAGCAGCGCCGTGCGGGGCTTGCCGCCAGGTAATGGCGGAATTTGGGGTGCAGGAAATCATTTTATGCACGAAGAATCATCAAATGAAACGATTCTTGTTGGCAGATTTACTGCCGGAAGCATTTTTAAAAGAAAACATTTCTGAAGGAGTGTGCCATGAGCAAACCAAATGAATATAAGTCCGGATTTGTAGCCGTTATTGGTCGGCCTAATGTGGGTAAATCCACATTGGTAAACAGTTTAATCGGACGAAAGATAGCGATTATGTCGGACAAGCCGCAAACAACCCGTAACAAGATTGTCTGTGTTCTTTCTTTGCCGGATGCGCAGATTTTATTTATTGATACGCCTGGCATCCATAAGCCGAAACACAAACTGGGTGAATATATGGTACGGACGGCGGAGAATACATTGAAAGAAGTGGATGTTGTTTTATTTGTTGTGGATGGAACGGCAGAAAAAGGGGCGGGCGAACAATATATTCTCGATCGCCTTGCTTCTGTAAAGACACCGGTTGTTCTTGCTGTGAACAAAATTGATCAAATACCTAAAAATAAAATGGCGGCAGTCCTTAAAACGTATGCTGACGGGTATGATTTTGCAGCCGTGGTTCCGATTTCGGCGTTAGAGCATACAAATTTGGAGATATTGACGCAAGAACTGAAAAATTATATGGAACCAGGACCGCAGTATTATCCGGACGATATGATAACCGATCAGCCGGAACGTCTCTTGATCGCTGAATTAATCCGTGAGAAGACGCTGCAATTGACACGGGAAGAAATTCCTCATGCCATTGCGGTGGATATTGAAGAAATCACAACGCGGCCGAATGACGACCTGTATGTAAGGGCTGTCATTTATGTCGAGAGGGATTCCCAAAAAGGAATTGTTATTGGCGCCGGCGGTAGTTTATTGAAAGAAATAGGCCGCTTAGCCCGGATCGATATTCAAAATTTGCTTGGATCAAAAGTTTTTCTTGATTTATGGGTCAAAGTGAAAAAAGATTGGCGGAACCGGGAAGGTATTTTACGGAGTTTTGGCTATGATTGACCAGATGAACAGTAAATGGTATGATTTGTAAAAGGGGTGAACTATGAAACCGGTATCCCGATATTTTTTGAATGGGTTAATGGTTACAGTGCCTATTACCATAACCATATTAGTTATTAACCAAATTTTTTCGTTAGCGGACAAATTGGTGGGGCAATATTTGCCAGTCTACTTTCCCGGTTTGGCTTTCATTATTGTTTTGATCGCAATTTGTCTTGTAGGCTGGTTATCTTCCAACTGGTTATTAAGGAAGATTTTTCTCTTTGCTGAGCGGATGGTCGATACCATTCCGATCGTGAAGTTTATTTATGGTATCGTGAAACAAATTTCTACCGCTATGTTGGAATCTAAGCAATTATTTAAAAATGCCGTATTAGTTCCATACCCCCATCCGGGTACCAAGGTTTTGGGTTTTGTGATGTCCCCGCTGTCGGAAGCGGTCGCGGAAAAATTAGACGAAGAACACGTTTGCATTTTTATTCCCATGAGTTTCAATATGACTGCCGGATTTAATATTTTAGTTCGTAAAGATGATGTCATCCCGTTGGATGTGACCAGCGAAAGCGCTTTGCAGTATATTTTGACTGCTGGAGCCATAATGCCGCGGGGCAATGATGTGACGAAATGTTAAGGAGAGATGCTTTA
>Ga0316604_10000321_pt1 | contig 64948 bp, 60 predicted proteins | sample OWC_soil_day20_C_FD_207650 | JGI IMG/M metagenome (GOLD analysis project Ga0316604, IMG submission 207650) | Wetland soil microbial communities from Old Woman Creek delta, Ohio, United States - OWC_soil_day20_CT | ecosystem: Environmental > Terrestrial > Soil > Wetlands | place: USA: Ohio... | reverse complement strand
TTGTGTAGAGTTTTTCATAGCAGTTTAATTTTACACCGAGAGGCAGGTTCTTCGGAACCCGCCTCTTGTATTTTTTTACAAAAAAAAGAAACTGTCCCAATTTTTCTTATTGAGACAGCCCCTTTTTTATTCACGTGGACTGCCCTAACTGCGCCGTCCATGCTAACCCGGTAGGAGAAGCAGCCAATCCGCCTTGTGCCGTCTCTTTCAGAGAGGAGTGCATGCATTTTCCTACTGCGCCCATCGCATCAATCACTTCATCAACCGGAATGACACTCTTTACGCCTGCCAAAGCCATTTCAGCGGCAACAATCGCTTGCGCTGCCGCTCCGGCGTTTCTTTTTACACAAGGAACCTCCACCAATCCCGCTACCGGATCGCAAACCAGTCCCAGCATATTTTTCATCGCAATCGCCGCCGCATCGCCGACTTGTTCCGGGCTTCCGTGCAACAGGCTGACAATAGCGCCTGCCGCCATCGCAGCCGCTGACCCGCATTCTGCCTGACAACCGCCGCTAGCGCCTGACAAAGAAGCCCGATCGGCAATCACCATGCCGATCATTCCGGCAACAATTAAAGGCGGCACCAGTTCTTCGCGGGAGAACCCTTTCGCTTCGGCAAGTGCAAACAACACGCCAGGCAATACTCCGCTGGCTCCGGCAGTCGGCGCGGCAACAATCCGACCCATGCAGGCATTCGCCTCGCCAACCGCAAGTGCAAATGTAATCGCCCGGTTCAAGACCGGTCCGGCCACACTGCGTTCCGGCTGTGAATGAAAATAGTTTTGAATGCGCAGCGCATCACCGCCAACCAGCCCGCCTTTGGAACGGTTCCCTATAAGTCCGGTCTGTATCGATTCTTCCATCACCTTCAAAGCCGTCAGCATTTTACTCAAAAGATCTTCTGCCGTTATTTCCATTGCCTGTATTTGATGCTGCAAACCGATCACATATAAAGAAGTATGCTCGTCTTGGGCCTTCTGGATCCAATGCTGCAATGAATATTTTTCGGCCAATGGCCCGCCCTCCTTTTCCCTTCTCATACTGCCAGAAGTATTGCGTTATTGGAGCGGTACAATTTTCCGTACCGTGTTGATCTGCGGACAAGAACGAATCTGATCGACAACCTCATCGTCGATCATCTGGTCAATTTCCAGCATCATCAGTGCAGAAGCGCCCTTATCGGTGCGAAAAACTTCCATTTTGGCAATATTGACTCCCTGCTGGTATAAGATATTGGTTACTGCCGCAATCGCTCCCGGCTGATCTTGATGACGGATCAACAGAGTCATTAACTCACCATGAAATTCTATGGAAAAATCATCGACTCCCGTGATCATAATCCTTCCGCCGCCAATCGATGCGCCTACGACGCTGACCTGTTCGTTTTTCACACCGGTTAATTGCAATTGTGCCGAATTGGGATGAGCAGCATCGCCCAAGTCGATGATTTCAAACCGAAAATCCAATCCGGCTGCTTTCGCATAGGAAAAAGACGAGGGGATCCGGCTATCATGCGTTGGCCACCCCATCAGCCCGGCGACAATGGCTACGTCCGTTCCATGACCGCGATACGTTTTCGCAAACGATCCATGCAGGCCGATCGTTGCCTTTTGCACAGCTTCGCCCAGAATAATCCGCGCCATGTTGCCCAACCGGACAGCACCGGCGGTATGAGAACTGGAAGGACCGATCATAATTGGCCCGATAATATCCAAAATATTCATCTTTCAGCGCCTCCCAAACTCAAAGATCACTTGTTTGTGTTGGAGTTTTCTTCCTGATAACATTCCAATGCTTGAGCAAATTGGTCCGCGCAAGAAGTGGGGTTGTTTTCGCAGCGGATCCCTTTCAGCCGTTTAATGGCTTCTGCAACCGTCATCCCTTCCACCAGCCTGCCTATCGCCTTCAAATTGCCGTCGCAGCCGGCTACAAACGTTACATTGTGCAGCAAACCGTCAATTACTTCAAAATGAATACCACGAGAACAGACTCCCTGTGGTGTATATTGGTTCTTCAATGAATTCATCCCTTTCTGCTAACAAGATGCCATCTATTGGCATAGTAGCACAAACAGCAATAGATGCCAAGTGTTCTGTCCATTCGCCGACTAAGAAAATGCGCCTGCCAAAATCCGGCAGGCGCATCGTTGCCCTCTGCAAAAAATTATTCCTTTTTACCGGTTTTGGGAACACGAGGCGCCCGCAGACGGGCAATCGGCTGCAGCCCGGATCCCAATAATGGCCGTACATAAAATTTGAATGCATCGGTAACGTTATTGCCGGCGGCATTAATAAATTCATCCGGAACGGATTGTGTCCGGCCCGCAATTTCCGCCAAAGGCATTAATTTATAATCTACGGAATAATACCCGGTGCGTTGGATGGTTACTGATCCGTCCTCGTCATTCCACACCGCAAGCTGGACCGCCCGTTCGCCGACTTCGCGCGCTTCCGCCTGGTCCACATCAGAAACACAGCCCAGGAAAGACCGTTGCAAATAGCCAAACGTATCGCTGCGCACCCGTTTGATTTTCAGTTTTTCCTTTATCGTATCCGCCAGCAGATCACCTAAGGCGCCGGTCCCGGACATCGATATATTTCCATGAGGATCACATTCCACATTTTTCATTAAATTAGCAATCATCGGAGTTCCATTCACATCCTGAATTCCTTCCGAAACCGCGGCAATACAAAATCCATACTTATCGTTTACCGCTTTGACGTCATGCAAAAACGTTTCCATGACGAAAGGTCTCTCCGGTAAATAAATCAAATGGGGTCCATCCTCCGGATACTTTTTGGCAATGGATGAAGCCGCTGTCAAAAAACCGGAATGCCGTCCCATCACAATGCCGAGATAAACGCCATTCAGCGACCGTACATCCAGGTTGATGCCGGTAAAAGCCTGGACAATGAAGCGCGCCGCTGATCCATAACCAGGCGTATGATCGTTGTGGACCAGATCATTGTCGATCGTCTTCGGTACATGCATCGCCCGCATTTCATAATTGGCTTTCTTGGCTTCTTCACTGACAATACGCACTGTATCAGAGGAATCATTTCCGCCGATGTAAAAGAAATAACGAATATCGTGGGCCTGCAATACTTTAAAAATCTTACGGCAATATTCCTCATCCGGTTTAACCCGGGTAGACAGCAACGCCGAAGCAGGAGTCAAAGCCACCTGTTCCAGATTGTGGCTCGTTTCCTGTGTCAGATCCAAAAAATCTTCATTCAAGATCCCCTCTACACCATGCAGCGCTCCATAAATTTTGCTGATTTCGGGAAATTTGCGAGCTTCTAAAACAATTCCAACCATGGTTTGATTAATGACCGCTGTCGGCCCGCCGCCTTGCGCGACGAGAGCCTTTCCAGATAAAGCCATATTTTCATCCCTTTCTACATCTGTATTTTTACCTCACAATTGTTGTTCACTTTACTATTTATATATTGCGCCCGGAACATGATATTTCCTGCCGGCGACCTGCGTTTTTTTACTGTATGCCAAAGAAGAAGAACTGTATCGATCTGGAAAATCAGCGGAGTAAGCGCGGTAAAAGTTTGCCGACCGCTTCCTTCTTGATATATTCTTCATTCAATGCCGGCTGCCCCTGCGGCGCAATCTGCGCCAACGCCTCTTTCGACAATTGTTCCGGATAAATCGTTCCTGCCATCGTCTGCATAGCGATGCCGGAAAGTTCCGTCGCACTGCCTCGTTTAACGAAATTTCCTTTCATTGTGATAAACGGTATTCCATACGCTTTGCCGTCTCGAATGTTGAACGTCCCCTGCGTCACGGCTGCATCGCCTTTGCCGCTCACATGAGCGGTAAAGGCAAGCGGGCCCTGCACATCTTTGTCTGTTAATCGAGAGCTGTCAAGTCCCTGGCCGGATGCTTCCAGTTCATAACTCTCATTACTGATCTGTACTTCCCCCGAAACCCCTATGGTTCCTTGATAAACCGATCCGGAAACCCCCTGCAGCCACAACCGGTTCCCGCCATATTTGAAATTCCCTGCAACACGATCCACCGGCATGTTACTGAATGTAGCTTGCGAAATGCGGAAGCTTCCGGACACATCGGGCTCTGCCAGCAAACCGGTAAGCTTAATCCGGCATTCCGCCGGCCTTTGGACTGTAAGTCCAGAGATAAAAGCCGCCGGATCGGCATCCGGAATCGAAACATCAGCATCAATCCTAGCTGAACCTTGAGACCAGAATAAACGTCCTTGGCCTTCTGCCCGCTGACCGGAAATGGCAAATTTTATATTCTGTAATTGGAACCCATCCTGATTGCCGCTAAATTGGCCCTGTCCCTCTGTAATATCGGCTTTTCCGGACAATTTCACGCCTGCAAAACCGCCTTCCGCCTGCCATTGCACGGTACCGGCCGCATCACGTTCTATTGTTACTGCCGCCGTTGTTACTTTTCCGCCTTCGAGACTGACCGGTTGCCCAGCCGGCAGACTATCGCGAAATTCCAGCAAGTCAATGTCTTGCGCTTTCACAATAATCAGCGCGAACTGGCCGTTTGTCCAATTGCCGTCAGCCGCAAGGGTTCCTTGACCAATTTTCCCTTTAAAACTGATCGTCAAATTCGGGTACGCGTAAAAATCAATTACTCCGTTTACTTCATTGATCGTTTTTGACAATAATGAGGCCTGGCAATGAACCTTAGCCGCTTTCATCTGCATTTTCCCCTGAAACTTACTATCAGCAGTTTCTTCTTCTTTGATCAACCCTTCCCAATTCCAGCGGTTTTTTTCTTCCTGGAGCCAAATTTCCGCTCCGTTCACTTCCACTTCCTGAATATTTGAGACGCCAAAGTTCAATTTTGCCAAATCAGACCAGCTATACTTTATCTTTACCATCGGAACCTGCGCCAGTAAGACTCCTTGTTTCGAGTAGAGCTCTACATTCTGGATACGGACCTGTCCGAGCAGCGACAAGTCGACCGTTCCCACTTGGATTCGGCCGTTGACTTGCCGACTGCTGCGTTCCGTTAAAAATGCCTGCAGCGTTTGACCGGCCCGGTCCGCAAACACATGCCATAATGCACCGGCTATTACCGATAGTATGATTATACCCGTGAGAAATCTCCGATAGCGGAACAATGTTGCGCTCATGATTTTGCCTCCAAACCTACATAAAATATCCCATCTTTCTTTTTTCTGTGCGGAGCCCTAATAATCCTGTTTACCCGCCGTAAACACGATTCTTGACGCCAAAAACAAGCTATAGTAAACTGATGACGAAATGGTTAAGAAAAACATCGGGAGGAAATAATGCGCATACATCCAGTGTTCAAGATATTCACAATCATGATGCTTTTGTTTGCCCTGACCGTGTCTGCTGCACATGCCGCCAGTACAGAGGAAAAACGGGATTCGATCCGAAAGATGCGGAATGAAACGCTGCAAAAATTATACACTTTTCGTCCTTCGGCCCAAACAGCCTTGCAGGATGCATATGGATACGCCGTTTTTAACAATTCCGACTTTCACTTGGGTCTGCTCGGCGGTGGCGGCGGCAAAGGGTTGGCCGTAATCAACAGCACCGGCGGCGAAATTTTCATGAAAACTCTTGAAGGATCTGTCGGAATCGGTTTTGGCATCAAACAATATATGATGGTCTTTGTTTTCGAAACAGAAAAAGCTTTTGAAGATTTTACCGATCAAGGCTGGGAGTGGGGCGGTCAAGCTACTGCAGCGATCACCGACAGCGTAGCGGGAGGCGCTCTGCAGGGTGCGATTTCTATTGCGCCCGATACCTGGGTCTATCAAATGACAAACAAAGGTCTGGAAGCCAGTGTAACGCTCCGGGGGATCCGCATCTATAGAAACAACGCCTTAAATCAATAAATAAACCACCAAACCACGGGTTGCACCACGGACAAAACAAAGCGAGGATGACGTTTTTGCGCTACGTCATCCTCGCTTTGTTTTGCCTATGAATCATTTCTATTCATTTTTGGTTTTTGGCAGTTTCATGCCGGCCAAATTAATGACCGGAAGGATTTTCCGCGAAAATTGATTATCTATCTGGCTCGCAATCCTAAAAAACGTCAGAAAAATTATTTCGCATCGGGGTGACTAACGATATTTTCGTACGCCATAATAACATGATGGGTCATCGCTTTTTCCGCTGCAGCCGCATCCTTTTTGCGAAATGCTTCCAACAACGCCAGATGCTCGGTAACGGATGCAGAAAACCGGTTTTCAATATTAATCGAATGCAGACGTGCCGGTTGAACGTACTCGTGAAGATTTTTGAGCGTCAGGTTTAACATTTTGCTGCCTGAAGCCTCGTAAACCAGTTGGTGAAACCGATCATCCAATTTTGCCAGCTCTTCCATATCCCGTTTTTGTGCATAGAATTCGCTGAGGTCACATATTTTCTGAAGCTCTTTGATCTCAACTTCGGTCAGTTTTGAAACGGCCCAGCGCGCTGCCAAACCTTCCAACAACTGCCGTATGGCAAAAATGTCTGCTACATCTTTGGCCGAAATGCCGACAACAATGGCTCCCTTCTTAGAAGTGGTTTCCACTAAACCTTCCACTTCCAATAACCACACTGCTTCCCGGACAGGGGTTCGACTTACGCCAAGTTCATCGGCGAGTTTCGTTTCCAATATCGTGTCTCCGGGCGCATAAACTCCTTTAATAATTTGGGATTTGATATGCTGAAATACCTTATTGCGCAAGGAGGTATCGCTTCCAGAAAAATCTAGGTCTTTAGACACAAAAAAACCTCCTAAATAATATCGTGATAGTTATATTCTATTACAAACAAGAAAGTTTCACAAGCCGCTTTCAGTCCGTAAATATATGCATTTGCAAGCGTTTCGGCCATGCTGCGGCAACCACATGACTGCAAACCGCGCACACATATCGCTTGAAAAAAACAAAATAAACTAAATGTTACAACTTTTCATAAACATATTGCTTTTTTTGCAAAATAGTGTTACAATGCTTTCAAAAATACATGTATTTAAGGAGGCTTGTATTTATGTATACGTTAATTCATTGCATCGATGAGAATGAAGAAAGAGAGTTGGATCTTGATATTTTGGAAGAAGAATTAAAGTTACAGGAATTCGAGCTGGGCTTATTTGCCGAATATTAATCAACGCACATGAAAACCGCATTCGTGAACAACCGATGCTGCCGAAGCCACTGCTTCAAATGGAGGCCCAAAAATGAATATTTTTCAACTGTCAACGAGTGTGCCTAGGGATCCGCAGCAATTACGCTGGCCTGAACCGAGCGGCACAGATGCAACAATGCATTACACCGTGGGGAAAAAAGCCTCTGCGGAAGGTCGTAGGTGCGATTTTCTGTAAAGGCTTTTTTATTTATATTCCCTTGTAATAATACATCTTTTCACCGCATAATCATATATTTAATATTATTGAGGAGGAAATACAATGACAATAGTCAAATCAAAAACCTGTAATAAACTGGAAGAAGGAAAAAATTTATACATCGTTGACACCACTCTGCGCGATGGAGAACAAACGGCAGGCGTGGTATTCGCCAACAACGAAAAAATCTATATTGCCAAACTTCTGGACGAAATCGGCGTTGATCAAATTGAAGCCGGCATCCCGATTATGGGCGGCGACGAAGCGGAGGCCATTAAGGCCATCGCAAAACTCGGTTTAAAAGCCAGCATCATGGGCTGGAACCGCGCCAATATCAAAGATATTCAATCCTCCATCAACTGCGGCGTCGATGCCGTGGCTATTTCCATTTCTACATCGGATATTCATATTAAATACAAGCTGCAGTCTTCCCGGGAAAAGGTGTTGGAAAGCATGGTCAAAGCAACCGAATATGCTAAGTCTCAGGGGATGTATATATCCGTCAACGCAGAAGACGCTTCACGGAGTGATGAAGAATTCCTCGTACAATTTGCCACAGCTGCGAAACAAGCCGGAGCTGACCGCTTGCGTTACTGCGATACGATCGGAACCCTAGACCCCATTCGCGCTTTCAATAATATTCAATCTTTGCGGCAAAAAGTGGACATTGATATCGAGATGCATACGCACGACGACTTTGGCATGGCGACTGCGAATGCAATGGCCGGCATGCAGGCGGGGGCCCGCTTCATCGGCGTAACCGTCAACGGACTTGGCGAACGGGCCGGAAATGCAGCTTTGGAAGAAGTTGTCATGGCGCTGAAATATGTGTTCCAAAACAAAAACGTCCCCTACAATACTTCAAAACTCAAAGAAGCCTGTGAATATGTCTCCCGCGCTTCCGGGCGGATCGTGCCGATCTGGAAGTCCATCGTTGGTTCTAATATGTTTGCGCATGAATCTGGCATTCACGTTGATGGCGCTATCAAAAATCCTTTGACTTATGAAGTGTTTAAGCCGGAAGAAATCGGCCTGGAACGGCAAATCATCATTGGGAAACACTCTGGTTCTGCTTCCATAGTAAAAAAATTCCGCGAATTCGGTATTGAGCTCGATGATGCGGCAACCGCACATATTCTCTCAGAAGTAAGAGCGCTGTCGGTTAATCTAAAGCGCACCGTGTTTGATAAAGAGTTAATCTATCTGTTCGATGATTATGTGCGCCACCACAAAAAAGCGGCAACAGAATAACGATTAAATTTTCAAGTGCAATTTACTGCCAACATTATGAGACAGGAGGCGTCACAATGCCTAAAGTGACACTAATCCCCGGTGATGGAATCGGGCCGGAAATTTCCCAGGCCGTACAACAAATTTTCTCGGCGGCTCAAGCCCCGATTGAATGGGAGATCTGTTTTGCCGGACAGGCTGGAATCAGCCAGTCCGGCGATCCTCTGCCCGAGGCCACTGTTCGAAGTATTCAGCAAAACCGTTTAGCCCTGAAAGGGCCTTTAACGACTCAAATCGGCAAAGGGTATCGCAGCATTAATGTGACGTTGCGACAATCCTTTGACTTATATTGCAATTTGCGGCCTGTAAAATCATTAAAAGGAATAAAAAGCCGTTATCAAGATATCGATTTGGTCATCTTTCGTGAAAATACCGAAGATTTATATGCCGGCGTTGAACACAAGGTGGGCGACGAAGCTGCTGAATCCATCAAAATAATCACAAAAAAAGCATCTTTGCGCATCGCAAAAGCAGCATTTCGTTATGCCGCTTCACAGGGACGCAAAAAAGTTACCGCCGTGCACAAGGCAAATATTATGAAATGTTCGGACGGACTTTTTCTTGACTGCGCTAGAGAAATTGCCGCTCAGTACCCACATCTGACCTATGAAGAAGTGATTGTCGACAACATGTGTATGCAACTGGTCATGTACCCGGAAAAATATGATGTTCTTTTGGCTCCTAATCTTTACGGTGATATTATTTCCGATCTTTGCGCCGGATTGGCAGGCGGTTTGGGCGTCGTCCCAGGCGCTAATGTCGGAGAAAACTGCGCTATTTTTGAAGCAGTCCACGGAACCGCACCGGATATCGCAGGCAAAAACATTGCCAATCCGGTCGCAATGCTCTTATCCGGCTTGATGCTGCTGGAACATATCGGTGAAAACGCAATCGCTTCACGCATTCGCTCCGCAACCGAAGCGGTTCTCATGGAGGGACAAGTATTAACTCCCGATTTAGGCGGAAAATCAACAACTACTGAAATGGCAAATGCCATCATCAGTAAACTCTAGACGATCTTGGGAGAACGGGGGAAAAAAATGATTGAATTAATTGCAAAAGGAAATTATCTTTTAAACGGCGCATTGCTGCTGGAAGACGCCGACAAGCTGGATATAGCGGAAATAAATAACCGGCTGCTCCACGCAAAACTTGCACCTCTGTCCAACAACGGGATCACACAAGAGATCGCCCGTACAGGCACAATTGCCTACCAAATTTTATCTTCCCATAACACAACAAATGATCAGCGCAATTTAAAACTGAAATTTGATGCGCTGGCATCGCATGATATTACTTATGTAGGAATTATCCAGACAGCAGTCGCCAGCGGGCTAAAGGAGTTTCCTGTCCCGTATGTTTTGACGAATTGTCACAACAGCCTTTGCGCCGTAGGCGGAACAATCAACGAAGACGATCATGTATTCGGATTATCGGCCGTCCGGAAGTATGGCGGTATTTTTGTTCCTGCCCATCAAGCAGTCATCCATCAATATATGCGTGAAATGATGGCCGGTTGCGGGAAAATGATCCTTGGCTCCGACAGCCATACCCGCTATGGTGCATTAGGGACTATCGCTATTGGCGAAGGCGGGCCGGAGATCGCCAAGCAGCTATTAAAACGAACCTATGACATCTCTTACCCTGAAATAACTGCCATTTATTTGGAAGGCAAACCAATCAACGGAGTTGGCCCGCAAGACGTGGCATTGGCCATCATCGCTGCTGTCTTTAAAAATGGTTTTGTGAAAAATAAAATCATGGAATTCGTAGGTCCCGGCGTAAGTAATCTTTCTGTTGATTTCCGCAACGGGATTGATGTGATGACAACGGAAACAACTTGCTTATCCTCAATTTGGCGGACAGATGCATTAGTTGAGGAATATTGCAAGATCCACGCGCGTGCCAATGAATATCGCAAGCTTGAACCCGCCGCTGTGGCCTATTATGACAGTGTGGTGAAAGTGGATCTTAGCCGCATCGTACCGATGATCGCCTTGCCATTTCATCCGAGCAATGCGTATGCAATTGACGATGTCATTCGAAATGCCGATGAAATTCTCCATAAAGTGGAAGCGGAGGGACAACAACAACTTGAAAATCCTAATTTGGTTTTTCACTTGAGAAACAAAATTGTTGACGGGCGCGTAAAAGTCGATCAAGGCGTTGTCGTCGGCTGTTCAGGAGGAACTTTTGAAAACATCACTGCGATGGCAGCAATCTTGGAAGGGAAGTCGATTGGAAATGGCGACTTTGGACTCAGTGTTTACCCTGCCAGCCAACCCATTTTTTCCGAATTAATGAACAACCATTCTGTTCAACGGCTGATGTCTGCAGGAACCGTTATTCGCACTGCGTTCTGCGGTCCTTGTTTTGGCGCCGGTGATACTCCAGCCAATAACCAGCTTAGCATTCGTCATGCCACCCGTAATTTTCCAAATCGGGAAGGATCCAATCCAGCGAACGGCCAAATCTCTTCCGTTGCATTGATGGACGCTAGATCTATCGCCGCAACTGCCATGAACGGAGGCATTCTGACCCCGGCTACGGAAATCGGCTTTGTCGAAACGCCGGTAAGTTACCGGTTTGACAAACAAGTTTACGACAAACGGGTCTATCAGGGGTTCGGCAAAGCCAAACCGGAGGAAAGCCTAACGTTTGGCCCTAATATTGCCAACTGGCCGCAAATACGTCCGCTTCCCAAAAACTTACTGCTCAAAATAGCATCGGTGATTCATGATCCGGTAACCACTACGGATGAATTAATTCCTTCCGGCGAGACATCGTCCTACCGTTCCAATCCATTCAAACTTGCAGAATTCACATTATCCCGCAAAGATCCCGCTTATGTTGGCAGAGCGAAGGCGATCCAGTCATGCGAAACACAGCGTCAGGATCTGATAACGGGCAATGAAGCTTCACCTTGCCTGGAAGAAGTATTTTCGCTGTTGGTAAAAGCAGGGCTCATAGCCGCGAAACAAGTATCGCAGATTGCACAAGATACGGGTATCGGCAGCGCGATTGTCGCCATGAAGCCGGGAGACGGATCCGCCCGGGAACAGGCTGCTTCCTGCCAACGGGTGCTCGGCGGCGACGCCAACATCGCCGTCGAATATGCTACCAAACGGTATCGCAGCAACATGATTAATTGGGGAATGCTTCCTTTCACTATGGCCCGAAGCAATATCGAAAAGCTATGTGTCGATGATATGATCTTTATTCCGGACATCCGGCAAAACGTCAAAAACGGCGCAACAAAAATTCCTGCTTTTGTCATCAACGAACATGGTAGTGCCGCGATCGAACTAGGCCTTGACAATCTTTCCGCAGATGATAGGGAGATCATATTATCCGGTTGTCTGATTAATTATTATGCCCAATAAATGATTTAAATGGTTTTTTTACAAAAAGACTGAAGAAACGGCTTGCACCGTTTTCTTCAGTCTTTTTGTCATTTTCATTCATTTTCCTGCTTGCTTTCAAGGATGGCAAGATCATACGGTGTTTCTTGATATACATAATAGTTAAGCCAGTTGGAAAAAAGCAAATTGGCAGCGCTGCGCCATCTTACCAACGGCACTTTCGCTGGATCGTCATTAGGATAATAATTGTCAGGAATATTAATCGGCTGCCCTAACCCGATATCCCGGTCATATTCGGTTTTTAACGTAAGCGGATCGTATTCAGAATGCCCCATAATAAAGATTTGCCTGCGTTTGGTATTCGCTACAGCATAAACGCCGGCGCTTTCCGATTCTGATAAAATACTCAACTTGGGAATTTTTTCAATATCCTCCCGTATTACATGGGTATGCCGGGAATGGGGAACATAAAAGATATCATCAAAACCACGAAATAGCTTTTCATGCTCTACATTGACCGTATGCGGAAAAACGCCAAACATTTTTTGCGGTAAATCGTATTTGGGGATACCATAGTGGTAGTATAGCGCCGCTTGCGCGCCCCAACAAATGTGAAGAGTTGAGTATGCGTGTTTCTTACTCCACTCCATGATTCTGCAAAGTTCGTCCCAATATGCTACCTCCTCAAACGGCATCTGCTCAACGGGCGCACCGGTGATAATCAGGCCGTCATAGCTGCGGTCTTTGACATCATCGAACGTCTCGTAAAATTTAATCAAATGCTCTTGAGCCGTGTTTTTTGGTTCATAACTGGCTGTATAAATAAAATCCACCTCGATTTGCAGCGGCGAATTGCCCAGGAGGCGCAGCAATTGGGTTTCAGTGATGATCTTTGTAGGCATGAGATTCAAAAGCAATATCTTGAGAGGCCGGATATCCTGCTGATATGCCCGGTCTTCATACATGACAAAAATGTTTTCCTGTTCCAATATGCTGGTGGCGGGCAGTTGATTTGGTATTTTTATTGGCATATTCATTCCTCCATTATTCAATTCGAATTGTCGTCCGATGAAAGAGCAAATCGAGAGCCCCTTTCAAATGATGAAAGGGGCTCTTTTTAACAAGCTCACTTCCTCTCATCTGTCAGGATTTCTCCTGCTGGATTTAGCACCTTGCGATTAAGCCGGTTGCCGGGTGTCATTGGGCCAGTCCCTCGACCACTCTGGATAAGAGTTCCTATTAAATTGTACATCGATAATAGCATACCATTGTCGCCATTGTCAATATGAATGCCCATTCTGCCAATACCGATTATCTTCAGCCGCAGATTCCAATTTGCTCTCTTATTTCTTTGTGGCGCAAGTAACGTTTGCGGCCCTGTTCAAACAAACGCCGTTCTTCTTCCGTCAACGGTTGAAGAGATGGGACCGGCTTCGGTACTCCATCTTTTCCTATGGCAACCATCGTAAAAAACGCGGTTAAGGCTTTTTGTGTTGACTGGTCTTTGTACAGATCTTCTATCGTCACATTAACCGCTACCTCCATGGAAGTTTTCCCTGCATAAATTACCTGCGCATGGTATGTGACCAAATTGCCAACCCGTATCGGGAGATGAAATGTCACTTCGTCTATCATCGCGGTTACAACAATACTGCGTGCATGCTTGTGAGCGGCAACTCCAGCTGCGGTATCCATTACCTTGAGAATTTCGCCGCCATGAATATTTCCATAAAGATTTGCCTGATCTGCCATCATGACAACCGACATAGTGACTTTAGAATAGTCCATTGTTCTGCTTTCCACTGTTTCTATCTCCTTCAAGTGCTGCGTTTCCTGCAACATTGTATCCTATTAAAATTTGTGTTTCCCTTTATTTTACTGCATAACCGTTGATATCGTCAATATCGTTTCCATTGAACGGACCAGTTTTGCAAAAACGTATTTTGCGGTTATCGTATAAAACAAGTGAAAGCGACCCTGCAGAAAAGGGCCGCTTCTTATCTGAGTGCATGATTGTTATAACCCATTATGCTTATAGTTTTACTATCCGCGTTTCACCCCAGGCGGCCAATGGATCGCATTGCCGGTCACGGCTAATGCCGCTTCCCCCACCGCCTCGCTCACGGTCGGATGGGCGTGGATCGTACTGATTAATTCATCGACCGTTGCTTCCAGGCGGATCGCCAGGGCAGCTTCCGCAATCATGTCTGTCGCTCGCGGGCCAAAAATATGAACGCCGAGAATTTCTCCGTGTTTGGCGCCGGCAATGATTTTGATCATTCCGGTTCCGCCGCACTCAATCATCGCCTTTCCATTGCCTGCAAGCGGGAAACGGCCTACGTTGTAAGCAATCCCTTGGGCCGCAACTTGTTCTTCCGTCATACCAACACCGCCGACTTCCGGACTGGTGTAGATGCAGGACGGAACAATATTGGCTGCATAGAAAGCTTCGTGCCCAAGAACGTGTTCCGCGGCGGCATGACCTTGCGCCGATGCGGCATGAGCCAGCATCATCATCCCGTTGCAATCGCCGATCGCATAGACTCCCGGCACGTTGGTCATGAAATTTGCATCGACTTTGATCTTGCCGCGCTCTGTTGCAATGCCCAGAGCTTCAAGGCCAATTCCCTCCGTGCGGGGACGCCGGCCGACAGCGACAAGAACCAGTTCTCCCGGCAGATCCTGAATGACGCCATTGACCTCGGCCTTGGCGCATAATCCTTCTCCCTGCCGGACAACTTCCGTCAGGCGGGCTTCGGTAAGAAACTGCACGCCCTGCGTTGTGAGTTCCTGTCGGACTTGCACAGCGATCTCACCGTCAATCGGCGGCAGGATCTGCGGCAGCATTTCCACAACAGTGACTTTGGCGCCAAAGGCGCTGAACATGGCTGCAAATTCAACACCGATCACTCCTCCGCCGATAATGACGATGGATTTCGGTATTTTTTCCAGGCTGAGGGCAGCCGTACTGTCAATCACTCCAGGCAGATCGGCTCCGGGGAATTTCAGCTTGACCGGTTCCGAACCGGTGGCGATGATGATGGCGTCCCCAATGATTTTTTTCGTCTCCGCTCCATTGACTTCCACGGTACGAGGATCAACCAAGGTTCCTTTTCCTTTGTGAACAGTGACTTTGTTGGCTTTTAACAGTCCGTCTACGCCGCCCACCAGTCGTCGTACGACTTGCTGCTTGCGTTTCATAACCGCCGGCCAATCAACACGGATGTTGTCAGCCAAAAGGCCAATGCTGGCGCCTTTCAACACTTCCTGATAAAGTTCAGCTGTATGCAACACGGCTTTGGTCGGTATACAGCCTACGTTGAGGCAGGTTCCACCTAACTTGTCCGTTTCCACCAGATGGACTTCGGCTCCCAATTGTGCGGCCCGGATCGCAGCAACATAGCCGCCTGGTCCGCCGCCCATGATAATTATTTTTTTCATGGCATCCTCCTTTTCATTCTAACGAACAGTACTGCTTATTCTAACTTTTTTCGGCTTCTTGCACCTGCTCATCCTGTCATAATTAGCCCCAGTTGCACCCGTTCGAATTCACTGCCTGTCAGCTAAATTTTCTTAATAATCTTTCTTTTTCTTCATTGGCGTGAATTCTCCTGCTCATGAGTGATGAACGAATTCTTCCCTAACGCAAAGCGGCAGAAATATGCTTTTCTTAGCACATTTCTGCCGCTTATCAATCCAACTCTACTGCTTAGAAGTTTTCAAAGAATCGGCGCTAACTTGCTTGGACGGGATGGCAAGCACAGAAAGCGTCCCCAAAATCGCAAAGGAGGCAAGGAAGTACATGCTTGCGTTAGTGGAACCGGTAAAATCTTTGAGGAAACCGACAAAATAGGGTCCAAAAAATCCGCCTAAGTGGCCGGGAAAATTCGAACAGATTTTTGAGTTATTTTATGCTTCAGGACCGGCAGCCAGGATCTCTGGTGGAATTTGCGCTGCAAAACGATTGATATTTTGCGCAAATAATCCAGCTAATCTCCTCGCCATGAGGTCATAAGCCGTTTTATCGTCCCATGTATTGCGAGGATTGAGCAATCTTGCATCCACTCCCGGACAAGATTGCGGCACGAACACATTGAAAACCGGGTCCATTTCATACGCAACACTATTCAACTGTCCTTCTAACGCCGCACTTACCATTGCACGGGTATAAGACAGTTTGATCCGTTTGCCAACTCCATGAGGTCCGCCCGACCAGCCCGTATTAATCAAAAATACATTCGTATCATGCTGTTCCAGTTTTTCTCCCAGCAATTTCGCGTACGTTAATGGCGATAGCGGCAAAAAAGGCGCGCCAAAACAAGCCGAGAATGTGGCTTCCGGTTCAGTAATTCCTCGCTCTGTCCCAGCAACCTTACTGGTATACCCGGAAAGGAAGTGATACATGGCCTGCTCTTTTGTCAATTTTGCAATCGGCGGCAATACGCCAAAGGCGTCTGCTGTCAAAAAGATCACCGTTTTGGGATGTCCGGCCAAGCTCGGGGAAACAGCATTGGAAATGTGATCGATAGGATATGCTACCCGGGTATTTTCTGTGATCGAATCACAATCGTAGTTCACCATACAATGATTATCCACTACTACATTTTCTAACACAGCGCCAAACTTGATGGCCTCCCAAATTTGCGGTTCTGTTTCTGCTTGAAGGCGAATGCACTTCGCATAGCAACCACCTTCAAAGTTAAAAATTCCACTGTCGCTCCATCCATGTTCATCATCACCGATCAAGCCTCGCTTGTGGTCAGCCGAAAGTGTTGTTTTTCCCGTGCCGCTGAGACCAAAAAACAAGGCCACATCGCCTTCTTCGCCAACATTAGCCGAGCAGTGCATGGGCATAACTCCCCGGGCAGGCAGTAAAAAATTCATCAGAGTAAATATCGATTTTTTCATTTCTCCGCCATAGTGCGTTCCGCCAATAAGCACGATCCGTTTTTCCATATTCAAGATAATGAAGGCTTCAGAATTCGTACCGTCCACTTGCGCTATTGCTTTGAATTCCGGCAGGCAAATTAAAGTGAAATCAGCCGCAAAATTTGTATCTGTTTTTTCCGGGCGGATAAACAATTGATGTACGAATAAATTCTGCCAGGCAAACTCGTTAATAAAGCGCACTGCAACACATTGTTCCCGGTCGGCTCCTGCATAGCCGTTAAAAACAAAAATATCGCGGTTCTGTATATACCCCATCATGCGATTATATAGTTGAGTAAACTGCTCTTCCGAAAAAGGTTTATTGGCGCTCCAATCAATCACCTGCTCTGTCTTCGGCGATTTTACAATAAACTTGTCATGCGGCGATCGTCCTGTATATTTGCCCGTTTCCACGCGTAAAGCGCCTGTATTTGTAAGCATTCCTTCGCCGCGAATGATTGCCATATTCACCAATGCTGCTGGAGAAAGGTTCACATATTCATTTTTTGCCCCATGCAGTATCGTAATTTTATCGCGTCCTTCCATACCAACCCACACCCCTTAATTTTTTCATGTATTTCTTTTGTTCTCTCTTAATGTCAAAGTTACCTTCAAAAATACCCGCTGCCGGGAATTATACAATCTTATCGCAACACGTCTTGGATTTTGTATACATTGTACAACGAAAGCGGCAAAAAAAAAATTAGAAAAACGACGGCGAAAGCCGTTGGTTGAACTTATGTCCATCAGACAAAATTTATCCTTTCTGATAGACTAAAAAAGCTTCCGTGGCAAAATCCACGAAAGCTTTGTATGCACCAGCACTATCGTAAAAGTTCTTGTCGCACTTCGGAAGCGATCTCTTGCATTCGTTTGCAATGCATTTCCTGGCCCCAATGGTATTGGGGCAGATCCCAGGTTATCGTCTTTAAGCTGTCTACAATTCCCGGCAGCACATCAAACGGCAGCGATAATAACAACAAGCCCTCAGGAAATAAATTTCTCGCCTTCATACCGTGATGAAGACCGGTAACCATCATGTTGACTTCGCCATGCACGTATGGGTACAAATATAGCCATGCGCATCCCAAAACCGTAGTGCCTTTCGCGTTCCAACCACTGCCTGTCTTGTATCCCGCAGCCCTGAACACTATTTCCGCCTGGCTGGGTTTGGCGGTGATAATGAGCAAATCAGGGTCAAATGACAGTTTTGCCAAAGAAGAAAAAGCAGTATAGTTGACGCTGCCCTTGGCCAATTTTGGCATCGTTTGATAAATCCTGCGGTTCGCACGCGGATCTTCATACACCCCGAGTTTCGGCCCAATTTGTCCGCTTTCGAAAACAGGATCAGGATCCTTCATTCCCAATAAAATCGGTGCTGCTGCACACTCCTGATTTTCTTTTGCTGCATAAAAAGGTTCTGCCTCTTGCGCTATTTTAAGCATTTCGCAAAAAGCCGCAGAACGATCGAGTTGGTTCATCCCTTCCGGTTTTGCCAACAAAAACTTTACCCCTACCGGTTGATAATCAAAAGCAAACTTTTCAAAAATGGATAAATCGATTTTACCAGACATCTTTTACCTCCTAAAAGAATACCTTCCCTTGTCATGGCAATTTTTCCGCAAATTCAGCTAACATTCTGGTCAATCCTCTGATCAGGCATTTTTTTCTCCACAGTTTGTGCTTTTTCCTGTTGTGCGTAGGCCCTGGCTAAAATGCTGTTAATGGTGGAAAGCAAATTTTCCAATCGCTCACTTTGCAATGTTTTATCATGAATGGAATCAGAAAGGTCTCCGCTAAATCGTTTCAAGTAGTCCGCGGTTTCAATAAAATAATTGTTGATTGCCGGCTTAAATTCCCGGCGCATATAATTATCCAGAGTGATCCATAAGATATCAAGATCTTTTTTTACCTTTTCCTGCAATTGTTCGACTACATCCTTCGTATAAACGCAATATACATGTTCCTGATGTTGATATACGACCTTATGCCTGCGGCTCCATAATGTGTACCATTTCCGTTCAAACTTCGTATTTGTCCGGATGATTGTATCTTCTTTTATGGAAGATTGGTACAAACTGTTAAAATCGATCTGAATAGCCCCTACATTCGGCTTGGGAAAGTCCACCTCTACCGAAAATGTTTCATTTAAGTTTCTTTCTACCGCATGCAGCGCTTTATCAAGCCGGTTCCCAACACCGGTCCATACTCCAGTTACCAATTCCTCTACGGCAGTTTCGATCATTTCATGCATTTCCTGAAACTGCGGTTCAATTGTTTCCGCACCGGCAGCAATCAATTTGTCGATGAATTGATTCGCCTCAGCCTGTGTGGAAAAACCATTGCGCATATATGGGTTCACTTGTCCGGTTTTTTCTTGTTTTGAAGTGCCAATAAATGGTGTTAATCGCCGCGTTATCCAATTTTCCCGTTCAAAAACAAGCTCTATTTCATCTTTAACAATTTTGTCGATTTTTCCGAAGAGTTGAAAAATCTTGTTTTGTAATGTTTTGGCACTTTCATCAATCAGCTTCCGTGCCTCATCTTTTGAAGCCTCAATCAAAAGTATCTTTTCATTTAACGACTGAATACTGTCCTCAATGATCGCAGCGTTTGTATTCAGAGCATTTTGCCGCAACTGCAAACTCTCAATGATCCGTTTGTTATATTCCAGTATTTTATCTAATGCCGCTCGCAGGCTCATGCTGGCACAATTGGCATAGCTGGCTTTAACGACATCGGCCAGCGGCGCGTCAAATCGGCTGTTACGCCACAGCTTTTGCGCCCGATTTTTCAATTCTGCCAAATCAATGTCCTCGTCTTCCCACGATGCCCCTAATGCAACCGCGATAAAATCGTCCACCCACGGGTTAACTGTATAATCGGGCAGGCGATCGTTCATCTGTAATTCTTCCAGGGCTTTGGAAGCTAAGTATCCATAACGGCTGGATACCGGATACACACGGGTTTCGGCCATTCTTCCTTCGAACAATTGCTTTGCTACATAGCTGCGCAAAGTTTCGACATCCATGCCATGCCGATCTTTTTGATCAAATTTATTGACAAACACAAACAATCGGTCACCCTTAACACTGGCAGCTGAACTTAAAGACCGGCGAACATCCGCCTCGGCCTCTGCGTTCAGTTGCGTATAGTCCAGTACCGCCACCACTGCAGACGCTTTATCCAGTTGCTCGCGCACGATTTTTTTCAAGAAAGTCTGCCCCGCCTCATTCGTTCCCGGAGTATCGATGAGTGCAAACTTTCCATTTTGGATTCCATAATCTTGCCCATTCAAATGAGTAAACTCGATTTCGATGGAAGGAAATTTTTGGATATCGTCATATTGACTCAGACAAGCGTCAATATCGATCCCGATTCCTTCACTAATACATAAACGCCAAATATCATTAATGTTTTTTAAGAAATCGAAAATTTGGCCCTGTCCCTTATAATGACCGCACACTTCTTCAAAGGATCCGTCCACTATTTTTTGCACTAACTCTTTGCCATCATCGGTAGCGCAAAAAGTCAGTTTTTCCAATTCGCCCCGTATTTCCGCTTCCCGAAGCGCAGAACGCAGTTGAACAATCAAATCGTTCATCGGCCGAGGATCCGGGAAAAACAATTCCGGTTCTTTTTTCCCAGGGTAGTGGCGTATCACGGTAGGCAAGGTGGTCATGGGGTGATTACGGTTCGGCAGGACTTCTGCTCCGACAATCGTGTTGATCGTTGTTGATTTGCCGGCTTTCATTGTGCCAATGACAACAAAAGACGCTTCCAACCGGTCCACTTTATACCGTTCACTTTGCAATATCTCGCGCCATTGAGCAATCGCTTTACTGCTCAAGTTACGCTGTTGCTCATCCACGGTCTCATTTTTTAACAAATCAGTCGAGTTCAACAGAGGCAGGAAAATCCCTTCAAGCTGCTCATCAATAAGCCGCAAAACTTCCGAACGGGTAACATCCATTTGCTGCAAAAACACATTCGTCACCTCATTTTGCATTTAAATACACTAAACCACTGCATCAGTTGAAGTAATGAGCTTTACACCAAGCAGTCCCATAATTCCACCCGCCACCCGGTCAATCCAGAACTTAGACCGCAGGTACGCTGCCCGGGGAGCCGCAGAAGACAAAAGAAGGGCAACAACACTGTACCAAGCCGTTTCAACCAAAAATACTAACAACAGGAGCACGAGAGAAAACTGCCAAGATGTCGTTTGCGGCAAAAGCGCAGCAAAAATGCTCCCATAAAAGACAGCCGGTTTCGGATTGCTCAGTTGAGTAAACAACGCGGTAACATAAGAATTCCAACCTGTACGTTTTTCTTGGCAATCAACCGGTTGCACACGGATCGGCGCACTGGCTCCACGCCAAATTTGCACACCGATGTAAAGCAAATAAGTTCCGCCAAGCGCCTTAAGAACAATATAAAGCCAGGGAATACTGACAAAAACGGCTTTTAAACCCAGCAGCGCCAGCATAGCAAATGCTGCCCCGCCAACTCCCATCCCGACAGCTGCAAAAATCCCATTTCGCCGCGACTGAGAAATAGAAATTCGAGCTACCAGCAAGAAACTGGGACCTGGACTGACTGCACCAATCAAAACAACCATTGTGATACTGGTCAATCCCAAAATCAGATCCATCGCATATCACACCTGCCCAACAATAATTCGGAACTTGTATTTTTCTACATTTTCCCTATATTCTCCGTTATTGGCAAAGTTCCTTCCCGAAACTATGCAGGCGATCCTGGCCATAAAACTACGCAAAGATTTTTTGAAACCAATCCATATGTCGAATATGTTCTTATCGCACATTAGCAGACCCAAAGCAATAATGTATTTTATAATACGATATTTTCAAAATACATTTGACAATTGCAAGATTTTTTGCTAATATTCAATTAATAGAAGAATTATTAGGCAATGAAGCCTTCGCAACTTTGGTGCGGAGGTTTTTTTGTTTAAAATGAAAGGAGAATGAACCATGAAAAACACAACTTCTACTCATCCTATCCCCGAAGAAATCAATGAGATGATCTGCAGACTGGAAACTACTTATACAATAGAAGAAATCTACGCCATTTATGAAGATTGGCTAAACAGCATGGAATTCTCCCCTGATTATTTCATCAATTAGCTGTCACTCACTCTTTCCTTCTACTAGTATAAAACCCGGTTTGCGCTGAGCTTTGAAAGCGACGGCGAAAACCGCTGGTTGCAATTATGTACACCAGATATACAAGACTTGCTTCAGATGGTTACCGCCATCTGAAGTTTAGTCGCACTTATTTCAAGCTGCAGACTGTCGACCCCTTCATAAGGGAGCTTACAGTCTGTGCGTAGAGGAAAATTTATACCTTCTGATGGACGAAACAAAGCAAACAGGAATAGACATCGTTTTGTTGTCTGATTCCTGTTTGCTTTGTTTTATGTTTAATGGAAATCAAAGCTCCATGTAAAGTAAGTCTCTATTTATTTTATTGCGTAAAATCCAGCCTGCATTCCTGATACCCATAAAATTTCAACTGTCGAAAAACCGGTTTCTTTTAACAACGCCAGATGCGCATCAATCGTAATCGGTAAAAGTTCCGTCCCATACCGACTCACATGCTTATCCGCGCTTTCGGCGCTTTTCCCATTCGCCACTTGCGCATCCCGCCACCGTTTAAGCCCAATTTTTGTTCCTGCCTCCGTTGCCGGGCGAATCGTTTCAAACGTAACATAAACGCCTCCCGGCTTCAGCATGGCATAACAATTTTTCGTAGCCTTCCTGCGCATCATTTCATCCAAATAATGGTGTGCCAAAATAGCTGTAATAACCGAAAAAGGTCCCTCCTGGTTTAGCTCTTCCGTCCCTGCCAAAATACAGGGAATATTCATTTCCGAACATTTTTCTTGAGCAATTTCCAGCATGTTTTTTGCTGGATCCGCAGCAATAAATTGTATGCCGGGGAAATGTTCTTTCGCCTTAAGGATAAAGTTCCCCGTCCCGCAGCCCGTGTCCAGCCAAGACCCATTCACTGCCCCGCAGGCTTTCACAAGCTTGATCGTCTCTTCATGAAATAACATATAATAAGGGATCGTCTTACTCACGTTGGCGTCATATTCACTTGATGGCTGTGATGTTTTATTATCCCGCATAACCATTTAAGCCTCCACTCGTCAAACCGCAATTGTCACTCTAAAACTTGAATAAACAAATCCATTTCACCGCCGCAGGCCATGCCTTCGCGTGCGGCCACATCATTGTCCATGGCAACTGTGTGCAGCATTGCTTTTTCCGTATCCAAAGCGAGCAAAGCCCATTTCCTTGCCTCGGCTTCGCCGCATCCTCCGCCAATGGTACCGTGAATTTTTCCGTCAGACATCACCAGCATCTGGCTGCCTGCTTTGCGCGGCGTTGAGCCTCGCGTTTTTATAATCGTAACCAATGCAGCGATATCGCCATCCTGCTTGGCGCGGCAAATCAGAGGCAATAATTTTTCATCCATGATGTATTCCTCCTAGCGCTGACTGAGTGAACGGCCTGCACCGCCGCGAAAAACTGCTATAATTTCGCCGGCAATACTGACTGCGATCTCTGCCGGAGTCTGTGCGCCAATATCCAGTCCAATTGGCGCTTTCACTTGAGCAAGAGAATCTTCTGACACTCCTTCGCTGCGAAGCAGATCAAATACGCCAATGATGCGGCGACGGCTCCCAATCATTCCTAAATATCCTGCTTCTGTATTTAACATGGCCCGCAGACAATCCAAATCATGCTGGTGGCCCCTTGTGATGATAATAACCGCTGTATGGCGGTTGATTTGAACAGTTCCGGCCGCTGCAATCGCAGCAAAATCGGCACAGTAAACTTGCTGGGCTTTAGGAAACCGCTGCGCGTTGGCAAACTGAGGCCGATCATCCACCACAGTAACCTTGAAGTCCAACAGCCCAAGGATCTCAACTAAGGGTTGACTGATATGACCACCGCCAAAAACAACCGCTTCATAATTATTCGTCAACCCATCAAAAAACAGTGTGTAGGTCCCTCTATCCTCTATAAAAAGTTCATAGAGAAAAGGTCTCTTGGTTTGGTTTTTTTTACTCGCTTCAATAACTCGCCTAGTAATTTCCTCATCTACCATACAGCCGTTCGTTGTTCCGTCAGGATACAAAATAAGCATCTGCCCTACATGGGAAGCTTCACTCTCCGGTGTCGCCACCAGTGTTACTATTGATACCAGCATCCCTTGGCGGGACGCTTCCAGCAACCGCTGAAACTGATTCAAATAATCGCCCCCAACCATAATAAAGCTTCCAATACGCCGCCTCCGACTGCTCTGGCTTTGTCCGAGATGGTCAGACAGTTTTCAGGCTGACAGCGGGGATCAATATCACCGATCTTCATTCCCTTGTCCACTTGCAATCCATCCTGCAGCAATCCTCGAAGGATACCGTCAATTGTGGCATAAACCGGTTCCGGGCCGATCCAACCAATAATATCGCCACGCGCTGCCAAATCGCCAATCCTACAAACTCCTTCAAACACCCCGGCAACAGGCGCTCGCAAAACCCGTTCTGTGGTATAGCCGCCGATCGCGCCGGGAACACCGGTATTGGGTTGAGCGGTTCCGCTGGTGATGACCCTTCCAAGATCATGACCGCGCATGGTCTCTATTACGGCATGAACATCCTGCCCAGCAGTGAAACCCGGCCCAACGCCAATCACAAGGGCCGCATCTTGAATAGAAGTACCTGTATTTTGTTTTGCCAAAATCGCATCCACGACCGCCCATGGCTTTAACTCGGCAATGCAATCCGCATGAGGATCGACAACGACCGGTATCATCCTTGCATTTAAACAACGGTTAACATCGGATAACTCCGTCCGCTTAGCGGCAACACCTTCAATCACAACCGTGCCGGCATATACTGCTTCTGCAAACGATACTGTACGCCGGATCACAGTGGGTTGAGCAATTTCCGTAATGACAACAAAAAAACCACTGCGAAACAAGCGATGAGCAATTCCGGTAGCTATATCGCCGCCACTTTTAACAACAATTATTTTTTCCATCTGCGGCTCACCTCAAACCTCAGGGTCATCTTTGACTAAATTACGGCTTCCCAGGAACCTCCGGCCATGCGGATTGCTTCATCCAATGCGCGGCGAACAATCTCCGGACCCGCTTTTCGCTTGTATACAGCCGAAGCCCGTTTGCCTAGAGTCGCAGCCATCTCTTCAAAGGCCGCTGTGATACATTTATTGCGGTTGTCCGCATTTAAGGGACAGCTTAACATCATCTGCTCCGCACTGCGAACCCGAAACGGATTTTGAGCGACGGATCCTACGGAAATTCGGCAACTAGTAATCAGATTTTCGGCATGATCATAGCCGATGATCGCAGCGGCACTGATTCTTGAAATCGCCAGTGCATTACGACGTCCCAATTTTACAAAAGCGCTGCCTGTTCCTTTTTCCAAAACAGGGAAACTAATCCCGGCAACTATTTCGTCTTTTTCCAATTTGTTTTTGCTGATGCCTAAGTAAAAATTTTCCAAAGGCATTTCCCGTTCACCGCGTTTACTGATAATTTTCAACACCGCATCCAAGGCCATCAATGCAGGCAAACTGTCTCCCGCAGGTGATGCATTGGCAATATTCCCCCCTACGGTTCCCTGATTGCGAATTTGCGGTGATCCTACCGAAACAGCCGCCTGCGCCAATAGCCATGCATTTTCACGAATAATTGGCGATTCAACCAATTCAGTAAAGGTAGTCATTGGCCCAATAACTATGTTCGTCCCTTGTAAAGAGATCCCTTTCAAGTCTGATACCTTTTTTAACGCAATGACGCATTGAGGAGCAATTTTCCCCTCCCGCAGATGAACGGTAACGTCCGTCCCTCCGGCTAAAATTTTGCTGTTTTCTTGATTTGCTGACAAAATATCCAGCAGTTCAGACATCGTTTCCGGTGCATAATATTCAAATGAGCTCATACTATCCTCCTCCTGATGTTCGCGCCGCTATCGCGGCAAAATATCACTTTACTTTTCGTATTTCCCCGCGTTACTTTAGATCGTCATCAGCGCACAGCGTCTCCGCAAGCATGTCAAGCTGCTGAGACATTCCGCTCACCTTTTGAACCACACCGGCCGCCTGCGACGTCGCTTCGGCAACCTGGCCAATCACCTGATCAATATGGATCAATTGCTGGTAAGTATTATCGCTGTCCGTCCGCAAATCATGAAGTATCGCGCCAATTTGCTTTGTCGATTCTGTGCTGTCCACTGCCAGTTTTCGAATTTCACCGGCCACAACACCAAACCCGCGTCCTTGGTCACCAACTCGGGCAGCCTCAATCGCAGCATTTAATCCCAACAAATTCGTCTGACTGGCAATATTTTTAATGAAATCAAGAACCTGATCTGTTTGCGCAACCCGCGCCTGTGATTCTTGGGCCAGTTGCGCCAAATTCCGGCTGACTGCAGAAATTTCCTGTGTCTGTGCCGAAATTTCTTCGGTAGTGGCAGCCAATGTAGCAAGGTTATCGCTTAACTCACTTGCCATCTGTTTTAGGGCGTCTTGTTTATCCACCGGTTGGGTAATCGCAATCGAACCAATCACGTTTCCACTCTGTTCCTGGATTGGAATCGCCATTGCAATATATGGAATTCCGTAAAATTTCTTATCCACCTTGGCAACAATCCGCCGCTCTTCATGGATCGCACGGTAAATACCCGTTCCCTCTATTAATTCTGAACCAGCCGGGCATTTCAGATCCAGATTCTTGGCCGGCATATACAAAAGGATCTTTTCCCGGTCTGTCAATGTCACGCCGACCTCTTTGTTGAATAAGAAGTGAAGCAATGGCAAGACATGCAAATAATATTCATACTGCATTTTATTCCATCCTTTGTTATTTCTCGTCCATCGAGAAGCTGATTATTTTGCAAACTTCCACCGAAAACCTTCTTCAATTTGGACATATTCTGTTGGAACAGCAAAATTTTCCGGCACAAGCACACCCAAGGTTCCGACAAATAATGCTGCTCCGATAATCTGTCCGCTGTTAAACCAGCCATTTGCTTTTTCCCAGCCGGCATACAACGCCTGCTTTAATATTTCCGGCGGCAACGGCCCCACTTCGGTAACTACTTGGTGTCCGGCAATATCCGTGTCCGGATCAAGCTGTTCCGCAAACGTCACTTTAATGTTCTGGTGCGGGATATAGGTTGAATTAGCCAAACTGGTGGCGCAGGCGTCGGCCAATCCTGCGGTTGCAGCCGCTACAACCGCAGCAGATGCGATCCCTTTGGTAAAACTGCGGCCGCCAAGTCCGCTGGTTGCGATGCCGCCGATTCCATCGCCGGCCCGCAAACGGATAGTATGGGTATAAGCTGAACCAATAGCCGGCGCGATCCCTACCGTGGTCGTTTCGTCGTCCGAAAGACGAATTGCCAGATCTCCGCCATTATTGACAATGACCTTCGTCGCACCGTTTGCTGCGATGAAATCTGCGGTTAAACCGGCGATTGACCCCGCAACTGCAGCCATGGGAGTCAGCGTATCATCCCCACTTTGTCTGACTGCCGTTATCATTGTCTGCAGGATCAGCGGGAGCGAATCCAAATTCTTCAGCTTGCATTGGGGTAAAACTGCAATTTGTTTATAGTCAGCCAGTTCACGGAGTATTGCTATCGCCCGCTCTGCACCATTTCGAGCCACTTCCGTCAAGGGAGTTCCCTGACATTCAGCTTGAAGAGTCATTTGCATCGGACCATAATCAAGTTTGATTAGTCCTGGGCGTAGTGTTGTAATCATTTTTTCAACTCCGCAAGCAAGTCTTTTAACGGACGAATGCTGTTAACATGACCACCAATTTCTTCGTATGCTTTACGGGTAATCGTGTATTCAACCGGTGCGACAGTAGCCGGTGTCGGAACCCACGTAAAGGCTTTGGGAACTACTTTTTCCACGTCCACCATAAAATTGATGCCGCCACCCGGCAGAATGAAGGTCGGAGCGCCGCCGATCGTCAGCTTTGCATCGCCATTATGTACGGCCTGGGATAGTTTGCGCGGGTATGTCGTGACGCCTGCCCTGGCGCTTCCGCCGGTCCCGCCTACGTAAATCGCCGATACCCGTGAATCCTCGCAATTACTGGCAATCAAATCAGCCAATCCCTGAACTTCACCGGTCATCGGAATTTCTTTTACTGTACCGTCACTTTGTACTTCCAGTAACCCGGCTTTTTCGCCAGTCGTTTCTGTTACCAAAATTTTCATGCCCGTTTTGCCAATTTTCATATCAACACTTTTCACTGCATCGACAGCTCTCTCGATGTGGGTTCCGCCCCACCCTTTGCCGGATTCACCAAAATAGCGTCCGCGTGTACTTTTTCGCCCATTTACGACTACACCGCTGAATTGCATGCCTACTTCTTCGCCGGCACGGTGCTCGGACAAGAGGCCGATCACATGGTGATCCAAAACAATCGCTTCGCCAACAACCGCACTCATCTGACGGGCGAACATCCCCACCGTAGCGCTGCCACAGCCTACCCGCATTTTCTTTTCCTGTACCCCGTCAATAGTTGGCGGGAACCCAACCTGAAGTTCTAATTTACTGCCTTTTTCAACTTGCAGAAGGACTCTTTCTTCATTCGCCAGTTCGACAATCGTACGGGCAGCCATAAAACCGGCCTTACCGCTGCTTAATGTGTTGGCTCCGCCGATCGAAAGCATTTTGGAACCATATTCTTCTGTATCCACCATCCCGACAACCAAGCCCTCACGCAAGACTTTCGCTCCTTCAGCGCCGATATGATGATTGCAGTCAATTTTAACTTTTACCCCACTGTAACTCAGCGGCGCCTCCGTAACGACAGTAACGACTTCTACGCCATTCACCTTATCCGATACAATGTGCGGCGCCGGTTTGCAGCACGGATACTCTGTTCCGGATCCAACAGCTGTAATCAGCGGTTGATCAGGCAGTTGATGATTGACCTTATCGGCCCGGTTGTTTTCTGTTTCCAGCGGCCGATTCCTAATCAACGCACCTCCCGCATTGATGTATCGCCGGCACGCTCCGGAAAACCCCGGCTTGATCGAACACTGCACCGGGCAAGACCGGCACTCTATGGCTCCAGCAGCGCTCTCGTCATTGCGGGTGATGGCCGCAAAGGGACAAACCCGCAAACATGCACCGCAGCTTACACATTGCTCGCCAATATACGCTTTTTTCTCCACCATTTCAACGGCGTTTACAGGACACGTTTTTATGCAAAGACCACAACCTTTGCATAATTCTTGGCTAATTACAATCATTTTTTCTCCTCCAGTTACTCATCATACTATTTCCGTTCCTACACACTCTTGTTGTGAAATCCTACCGATACAGGATCTTCTCGAGATAAGTTAGTTTCAGCTAATATTCAGACGATATATAGATATAAAGCTCTGAACTGATTGCCTTCAGAATCATCAGCTTTCATTTCAAAACATTTTTTTCATTAATAATTTTTGATTTTGGATTGTATTTTGGATTGTACCAGTAACTGGTTTTTACTGAGGGGCATTCGCCCCTCAGTAAAAATAGTTATTTTGCTTTACTTTGCTGTAGTTGTTCCTTGGGCACTGTCACCGAGTGACTTATTCATTGTTTCTTCACCTAATATCAAGACATTCAAGGCAATTACAATTAATACCCCGGTAAATAAGGCAAAGATCAAAGAGAACGCATTTGCGCCAGTCAATAAAGCGCCAACTACCAACGGCGCCGCCATGCCGCCCACACGGCCGCAAGCTCCTGCCCAACCGGTACCGGTGGCCCGTGCTTCGGTAGGATACATTTCAGGCGTATAGGTGTACATCAGACCCCAAGCGCCGAGATTGAAGAAGGACATCAAACAGCCCCAAAGCAAAATCTCATTGTATGATGTGGAGTTGCCAAACATATAGGCTGACCCGGCACAAAGGATGAGAAATGCCGCTAAGGTCGGCTTTCGTCCCACTTTATCAACAAGAGCAGCCGCAGTGAAGTAACCCGGCAGCTGAGCCACCGTCATCCATAAAACGAACTCAAACGATTTAACCATGGTATGTCCGGCTTTCACAAGCAGCGTCGGCAACCACAGGAAAATTCCGTAATACGAGAACATAACGCCAAACCAAAGGATCCACAAACAAATTGTCTTTTTGAGATAAGGACCAGTGAACAGCATGGCCAGTGTAAACGCTGGTTTTGTCGATTGTGCAGCATCAGCGGCTGTCGGCATTTCACCACACGGAACGCCCAATGCTCTTTCAACTTGACAAACCGCTTCATGGGCCTCTTGAATCCGGCCCTTTTTCATGAGATACAATACAGATTCAGGAACCTTATTCCATACATAAAATACCCAGATGGCAGGAAACGCACCGATGTAGAAGGCAATTTCCCAACCATAAGTAGGGATTACCATCCAGGAGATGCAGGCAGCTGCCAGCCAGCCGATTGCCCACGTGCTTTCCAATAAAACGATCATCCGCCCACGGTATTTGGTCGGTGAGTATTCGCTCACGAGAGTCACCGCAACCGGCATTTGTCCTCCAAGACCAAATCCAACGATAAAGCGGAATACAAGCAGTGATTCATAATTCCAAGCCAGACCACAAGCGCCGGTACCAAGGCCATAGATCAGCAATGTCGCTGCCAGAACCTTTTTTCGGCCGATGGCATCGGCAACCATCCCTGAGAAAGCAGCTCCAACAGCCATCCCTACCAAGCCCACGCTGCCGATCATGCCCATTTGGGGAGGAGTTAATTGCCATAAAGTCATCAATTTCGGAAGAACAAAGGAAACAATCCCTGTGTCCATTGCGTCAAATGCCCAGCCCACACCGATGAGAGCCAATAGACGCCAGTGCCAGCCCCCTAAAGGTAAATTACCTAATCGATCTGCAATACTTACCTGCATAAATCCATCCTCCTTCTGTTTTATAGGCCTTACATTAAGATCTTTCGGCTCGCCTCCTCATTCAATTTAATGTCTGCATTTATAATTTCAGTCGTGGTCAGAGCCCAGTACGGGTTGCCATGACGCTGAAAGCCGGTCTATTGTTCGTATTTCTCATCAAGCGCAGCCAATACCTTTTCCGGCGTAATCGGCAAAGAATATATCCGCACTCCGATCGCATCATATACAGCATTCGCTATTGCCGCAGCCGTCGGTATCAGTGCCGGTTCGCCTACGCCCTTAGCGCCAAATGGTCCGGTAGGCTCCTGATCTTCTACAATAACCGATACGATTTCCGGCACATCCAGAGATGTAGCTAGCAAATACGTATCAAGGTTTGGATTTTTAATTTTCCCTTGGTTGATTTCAAGTTCTTCCAGCGTCGCATACCCCAGTCCCATAACTGTGCCGCCTTCAATTTGTCCAACCACCATATCCGGGTTGACCGCCCGGCCGACATCATGAGCGGCAACTACCTTGAGAACTTCGATTTTTCCGGTAGCGGTATCCACCTCAACTTCTACGATCTGTGTAGCAAAAGCATATGTGCCGAATGGCGATCCATACCCGGTTTCAGGATCAAGTCCTGTCGTATCAGGATTAAACCAGCCATGACCTAACGTAAGCTTTCCCTTGGCACGGCAACACGCGATAAGATCTTTCAGCGCCAAATCCGACTTACAGCCACTCACATACACATATCCATCAGCAAAGCTCAACTGCTCCGCAGGTACAGAAAGTTTTTCGACCGCCTCTGCCAAAGCGACCTTTTTTGCCTCGGCAGCCGCTAAGCGGGCTGCATTTCCGGAAATATAGGTTTGCCGGCTGGCTGATGTCGCTCCGCCTTCGGGAGTAATCATCGTATCCGCGGAAGTGACTACGATTTGGTCAAAGGAAACACCCAACTCCTCAGCAACGATCTGAGCAAGTACAGTATCAGATCCTTGCCCGATATCAGCACACCCCACCATCAAGTTGACTGACCCGTCATCCAGCCATTCGACAAATGCACTGGCCGGATTTGGAAGCCCGGTGTTTCCGATCCCATACCACATACAACCGATCCCCACACCACGTTTCTTCATTATTCCACCTCCCATTTCGGGAAATTAGGTCCCTGTTTCTGCGCTGTTTGTGCAGCTTGCAATAATGTCTCTTTGATTCCCACGCTGTGCTTAAGAACTTGCCCGGTAGCAGTAATGCCGCCTGGAACCAATACGTTTTTTAAGCGAACTGCCAATGGCGATAATCCTAATTTTTCTGCTAACAAATCCAACTGGGATTCATGGGCAAACGCCACTTGCGGCACCCCAAACCCGCGCATTGCACCGGCCATTGGATTATTCGTATAGACTGCATAGGCATCAATCCAAACGTTTGGCACCTCATAAGGGCCGGTAGCATGGACAGCAGCTCTCGTTATTACTCCCGGTCCATAGGAAGCATACGCCCCGGTATCGGCAATAATCGTCGCTTTTAATGCAGTCCACTTGCCATCCTTTGTCGCTGCCGTTTTGTAATCAATGATATATGGATGGCGCTTAGCAGAAGCAACCATCGATTCTTCACGGGAATAAACTAATTTTACCGGGCGCCGGGTATGATAGGCCAGTAAAGCAAGGTGGCATTGTACTGAAATATCCAATTTTCCGCCAAATCCGCCGCCGGTAACCGCTTGGATAATACGCACTTTGTTAACATCCATATTCATCGTACGGGCTACTTCTTTACGGTCAAAGTGTACATTTTGGGTTGATACCCACAAGGTCAGCATGGAACCGTCATATTCGGCAACCCCGGCCTCCGGTTCAATGTAAGCGTGTTCTACCGACTGTGTCCGGTATCTATTTTCCAGGATTACATCGGCATTGGCGAAAGCGGCCTCAACATCTCCTTTGCGAATTTTTCGCACTGTCAAGATATTGTTAGGATGAACCTGCGGCGCATCCGGCTTCATCGCCTCAATCGGATCAAATACCGCCGGCAGTTCTTGGAAGGAAACTTTAATCAGTTTTATCGCCGCCTCAGCCGCCTGCTCCGTTTCCGCCGCAACCAGGGCAATGGCATCGCCAATCCGTCTGATTTTGTCATGAACCAACACCGGCTCATCTTTTAATATAATCCCCACTCCGCAGGGTCTAACCGCCGGGAAGCAAGCGTCCCTGTCAGAACAAATCTCGCCTTTTACTAAAGTGCCATCCCCGCTGGGCCCGGGAATATCCGCCGCCGTCAAGACTTTTACCACGCCGGGGTACGCTGCCGCTTCTGAAATATCCAGCGCTTTTAAAATGGCATGCGGAACCGTGCTTCTCAGAACCTTTGCATGCAGCATGCCCGGCCGCACGATATCAGCAGCAAACAAAGCCTGCCCCGTAACCTTTTTCACAGCGTCTTTACGGGCTACCGATGCGCCCATGCCTGTATTACTCATTCTTTTCCCCCCCGCAATCGGCTTCGCTGACTGCAGTTACAGCAGCGACAATTTTGTGATAACCGGTACAGCGGCATAAATTACCTGACAACGCTGTCTTTATTTCTTGTTCCGTTGGCTTGGGATTGCTGTCCAATAAAGCTTTCGCGGATAAAATCATCCCTGGAGTGCAAAAACCGCATTGTACCGCGCCATGATCGATAAAAGATTGCTGCAATCGATGCAGTTGTTCGCCTTTATTTACCCCTTCGATCGTTGTAATGGAAGAACCGTCGATGGTAGCCGCCAAAACCATGCAGGAGTTAACTGCTCTGCCGTCAATGATCACAGTGCAAGCGCCGCATTCACCGACGCCGCAACCCTTCTTTGTTCCTGTCATCGCCAAATCTTCCCGCAAAAAATCCACTAATAATTTGTCAGTCTCAACCTCAGCTGTTGCCGCAATTTCATTTATAAAGAATTTGATCGTTTGTTTAGCCATCTCTACACCTCCATATAATAAATTATGCAAATTTTATGCCAATACTTAATGTTTTTAATCATTGTTATGTGAATAAAATCACCTTTTTCTACGTTCGCGCTAAATCAAGCAAACTGCCCCTCCATCGCACTAAAATAACACCTTGTTGACTGTCGTCGAATTCAGCCACTCCATCAAAAACAAAGTTTACATGATTTGTCGTTGCTGTTGATAAAAAAGACTTTTCAAAAACGAACTTACTCATCCATTTTTGAACTATTCATTTTTGCAAACCTGAAAAAATAGACCAACAGACTGATTGAAATACGACAATCAAGTTGTTGGTCATCTTTGCCCAAAAGGTTAATTATTTTATTGTCTTGATTATTATATTCTTTTTATTGTTAAAAAACAACAATTAGAGGGTTTTGCAATACCAGAATTCTTCCTGCGCAGTTCTTTCTGCCTGCTTACTATTCCTTCGGCAGGTAGGTGTTTTCCAACGCACGGATCTCCGTCAGGCCGATCAATTCGTTAAATTCGCCGAAAGGAAGCATTTCACTGATCATGCCTTCTGTCGTGCCCTTCGCTTTCAGCTCATTCATTAATTTCGTTATCGCCCATGCCGTAACGTACGTCGAAGCCGTCGGATAAATGACAAGATTATAGCCCAGTTCCTGCAGTGTTTCGTCGTTCAGCATAGGAGTGCGGCCACCTTCGACCATGTTGGCCAATACCGGAATAGAAAAGCTGGAGGTGATCATTTTCATTTCTTCGATGCTTTCCGGCGATTCAATAAACAATACGTCGGCGCCTGCCGCCTCATAAGCCTTGCCTCGGCGGATCGCTTCGTCAATCCCAAATAAAGTACGGGAATCGGTCCGGGCAATAATCACAAAATCCGGATCCTGACGAGCCGCAACCGCTGCCTTAATTTTCCCAACCATTTCTTCCATTGGGACTACCTTCCGGCCCAGCATGTGACCGCATTTCTTTGGTGCAACCTGATCTTCCAGCTGGATCGCCGCAGCGCCTGCCGCCTCGTATTCGCGTACCGTCCGCATCACGTTGATCGCATTTCCGAAGCCAGTGTCGCCATCGGCGATGACCGGAATATTGACAGCGGCCGCAAAATTTCGCACCCTCGTGGCCATTTCGGTCATCGTCAACAGGCCAACGTCCGGAGTACCCAAATAGCTTGCTGCCTGGCCATAACCAGTAAAATATATGGCATTAAATCCCGCTTTATCAATAATTCTAGCAGAGAGAGCGTCATGGGCTCCCGGGGCAACCAATATTTCCTTCGCCTTTAACAGTTGACGCAATTGTGTTGTTTTTTTCATAATTCTGTCACTCCTCGTTCTTCTATAATGCCGCTAAATGCCAAAATGATTTTTGGCAAAGGCCAATGCGGCGGCTGGCCTCCGATCCGCTAACCTTCCTATCGCATAAAGCAAATATTGCCGGTCAATAATAACGTTCACACTCGTTGCCGGAAGAAGGGAAATACCCGGATCTGCCAATGCCCGCACAATAATGCTCCGGACTTCCTCTTCAGGAAGACTGGCAAAAATGCCACCGACAGCAATGATGGTCTCAACCCGCCGCAAATCGCGCCCGACCGGCGTACCGGGAACAATCCCCATCACGGGATCAAACTTCTGTGATATATAGCCGGCATGGCGCTTTAACGCGATTTCAACTGCGGTCTGCGCCAACGCCCGATCAAACAATTTTTCCCGTTCCGTTGCGGCAAGGTATTCCGGCTGCTCTTCCAGCGATGCGGCGTATGCAGCGATTTCTTGCTCATGCTCTTCACCGGCAAGGCCGATACGATTCAGAATTGCCTTTGCTCCGGCCGCTTCCACAATTCCCCGCGCACTCACTCTAAGACCGAGATTGCCCTCTACCGTCCGGTAGGCAGTTTGTTTTTCATTCGTAATGACTAAGCCGCGTTCCTCAATCGACAGTTCTTCCAACTCCGGAATTACGGAATGGATATCGGTCGTCGCGCCGCCCAAGTCAATGACAACCAAGCTGCCAATACCTTTTTCCTCATGACTGCCCTGAGCAAGCAGTTCTGCCGCCATAAGGACCGCGCCGGGAGTCGGCACTACTTTTTTTTCGGTTAGCCGGTCCACTAAATTGCCTAATCCTTTGGCATCTGTAATTTGGCGAATAAATTGTTCGTGGATCGCCTCACGAGCAGGAATCACTTTCAGCTCGTGGATCGTTGGCATTACATTCGGCACACGCACAGTCTTAAATCCCGAATCCTGCAAAATCGCTTTTACAATCGGCTGCGCTGATGCGTTGCCAGCAATCACCACCGTAGCTTTCACTTTGCTGTCGACGATAATTCGGGCGTCATTGATCATGGAATCCATATCGCCGCCGTCGGTTCCACCGGCTAAAAGAATAATATCGGGATTAATTTCCTGCAGCATCTCAAATTTATTTTCGTCTTTATCTTCAAAAGACATGACTTCGAGCACTCGGGCGCCGGCATTCATCGCTACCTCTTTGGCGGCCTTGGCCGTAACTCTGGGCATATAGCCCATGGCAACCATCCGCAAACCGCCAGCTGCGCTGCTGGTGGAGTACATAGATTTTGCAGTAACAGCCCGGCAATGCAGAGCTTGGGCCAAATTCCGGAGAGCGGTCTCTATTCCCTGGCCGATATCATCGACTGTTGTAGGCGCTTGCGCTCTGGCTGCCCAAACCAGCTTGCCGTCTTTTTCTCTAAAGGCTGTCGCTTTGGTAAATGTGCTGCCGATATCGAAAACAATCGTATCCAATACTTCCTCTGCAGTATCGTCCATGCTTACACTCCATGACTCTTAATAGATTTTTCTTACAGGGCAGCAGCTCGTTTTCTACCTTCTAACGTAAGCATACCCTTCCATGATACGGCGAGCTGTCCGCGACATGGCCGCACGTTTCAACACGACTTGACCGGCTTGATTCTCAACTGCTACCTCCACCTCAATCACTCCTGCCGGATGACCAATGCGGATGCATGATTTTTGTTCGACGTCGACGATCGCTTCATTTACTACCGAACCGGGGATCTTAGCTGCTGCGCCGGTACAGATCGTGGCGGTTCCCGCATACGTCTTGTGCAATTTTTGCATGAACATGAGGCGGGAGACAAAATCCACCTCGCCGGCGCTGATCGGATTGCCGGTGGTAAAATCTTGATAGTCGGCAGCAGGGCTGACGAACGCGATCATCGGAAACGCCGGCACATTAGCCAAGGCATCCTCCGGCGTCCTTGCCATGCCAATTTTTACAGCCGCCGTTCCGCGAATCTGTTCGAGCAGTTGCAAAAGATCCTTATTGCTATCCACCTGCTGCGGAGTTTCAATGCCGCTCAGTTTCAAATCCTTGGCAGCCACATAAACGACAGGGTTGGCCACATCAACAATACTTACTGTCACCGGCCCATACCCCGGAATATCCAGGACATCTTTCACGTTGCCGGTCGGCAGCATTTTCCCGGTTGCCGCCCCAGCTGTATCGGAATAATCCAGCATGATTTTTGCACCAGTGCCAGGAACACCGGCAATAGCGCAGTCGCCAACGATTGATGCCTTGCCGTCTACAGTTGGCACTTCGGCTACAATAATTTTTTTGGTATTGGTGTTGTGAATTCGAACGGTAGTAAGCCCTTCCTGGGCTCTTACCAAACCCTCATCAATCGCAAAGGGACCGACAGCGGCGGAAATATTGCCGCAGTTGCCGCTGTAATCGATATAGGGTTTTGTGATGCTGACCTGGCCGAAGGTATAATCAACATCCGCATCCGGCCGGGTTGCCGGAGCGATAATCGCCAATTTGCTGGTCAGCGCATCCGCTCCGCCGAGTCCGTCAATCTGCCTGACATCCGGACTGCCGAAAATTTCACAGATGAGTTGATCTCTCTTTTCATTGTCTTGCGGCAGATCGTTGACTTTTAGAAAAATGCCCTTGCTTGTGCCGCCGCGCATAATGACGCAATTTATTTTTTCTGTCTGACTCATGAACAGTTTTCCTCCTTCAGCTTTTCGTCAAGCCATTCAATGACCTTGACAGGATCAGTCCCCGGACCAAAAAATGCATCCACTTTCAGGAAGCCTGTCCCTTCGGTTCTCATTTTTTCTTCCATTGCGGCATGATCTTCCTCTTTTTCCGCGATCCGTCCGCCGGCGATCAAATAGGTGTTCTCCCGGATGCCCAATTGTTTCATCCGGTCATGAACCCTAGGATACAGCACCGTTCCCATCCCCAGCAGATTGCTGATGCCAACTACGGACGCTTTCGCCTCTGCTGCGACTTCTGCTACGGTTTCCGGCAAGTTCATTCCCCGCAGATAGATGACTTCATAACCGGATTTTTCAATGGCTTCGCGAATCACATTCACCCCAACCACGTGTGCATCCGCACCGACCGTCGCTAAAACAATTTTGCCTTTTTTGGTGATTTGAGCCGGTTTATCTACTGTTACCGGTTCAGCAGTGAAGGCAACCTTCTCCGGCGCAATAGCAGCCGGCCCGAACCCTGGTACATAACGGCGAATTCCGTCTTTATCACGGTGTGTCCGCACGCTGCGTTTCAAATCCCAGCCGCCGGCCCGCGGGCAATCCATCACCCCAGCCTTACCGGCAGCGACAATTAAGCCGATCAATTCTTCCGCATTGTATCCGCGCCAGAAGTCAGGAGTGATGTCCTGAGGCTGTAGCATTCGCGGCAGTTTCAAGACAGAACTGACCACTGCCATCGCCTCAGTGATAATTTCTTCCTTGCGCAATTGAATAAACGGATCTTTTATCTCAATCGGCGCCGTATTTTCGAACACGTTCTGCGTGGCCCAAATCGCTTTACCCATGGATGCGCCGGTCGGAATACCAACCGATTCCGCTGCTTTCGGACGGTAGAAATTGGCGCCACCCAAGCGGGCGCTAATGGCCATCCGGGCAAAATGAGCCTGCTCGGCAATCAAATCCGCCGGCGGGTTCTGGAATGTTTCCGGTACCACAATCAGAGAACTACTCCACATTGTTTCTTTGAAAGCCCGCATGACTGCTAAATCGGCCAATACATTAATCCCACCGACATTCATCTGCAGTGCGCTTAATTTTTGCGGCAGACCGGCTAACACGGCCAGCCCTTCCGACAGCAGACACATGGCCAGAGCCATTCCGTCCGTGCCGCCTATATTATTTAAGTGCTTATGGGAGTCGGTTTGAACATGCATATTGTTTTCGGCGCAAATTTGCAAAGCACGATAGCCATTCAATACTTTGGTTCGATAATCATGAATGCCCCGTCCGCCGAAATGCACATGAATAACCGGGCCAATATCGGTGCCGTCAAAGCCGGCGATCAATGCATTGATGATGGAAAGATGGGGAGTGTCTCCGGTGGCGTTGATCCGCATCGGATGCTTGCTTCCACCGCCCAATTGAACAAATTCCCGTTCGCCCATTGGGGTAATTCCACCTTTTCCGCGCGACTGCTCAATGAGTTCGGCGCCATCAAGCGGATCGATATGCCGGGTAGCTTCCGAGTGAACAAAATGGAACAGCGTTAATCCGAGTTTTTCTGCCGCAGCATACATATCGTTTGATTCGGCTAATTGTTCTTGCGCTGTGTTGCGGCCCAAAATGGGGTTCTGCACAGGGATGCCTGTTTCAGCTGCCTTTTGCGCAAGTTCCGAAATACGATATCCGCTTCGCTCGACGCCGGCAACCACACGCGGATAAGGGGCGGGCAGTCCACTAACATCACCATCTTTGGTTACTTCCGGCATCGGCGCGTTGAATATTTTTTCATAAGCGCGTACTCGTTCATGGTCGGCAATAATAATCTCTTTTGTTTTTTCCTGCATTACTTTGCTTCGCCTCCTTTGCGTTGTAGCTGTTGCCGAACTTTCGGAATCAGCCCCCCGGCGGCCAGTATGGAGCGTACGCTTTCGCCCGGCTGTTGGCCGGCGACTGTCCGTCCATCCGGCAGAGTAATCTCGCCGGTATTAAAGTCAACCGTTATTTCATCTCCACTTTTTACAAGTCCAATCAAATCTGCATACAAAACCGGCAAGCCGATGTTAATCGCATTGCGGCGAAATATGCGCGCAAACGATACAGCAACAACAGCGCCCACGCCGGAACTCTGCAGAGCTACCGGCGCTTGCTCCCGGCTGGAGCCGGCGCCAAAATTCTTGCCGGCGACAATAATATCGCCAGGTTGAACTTTTTTGGCAAAGTCCGGTATCTTGCTGCCGGCCAAAGCATAGTCTTTCAACTGTTCCCGTTCACAAGTCATCGCATAGCCTGGCAATATTTGGTCTGTATCAATGACGTCTTCGCCAAAATACCATACCCGGCCATGAAAAATAAGTTTTTTATCCATCGTGCTACTCTCCCTCCAGCGGCATGATTGTCCCTGGAACAACAAGGGTTCCGGCCACTGCAGCCTCAGCGGCAGCGCGTGGTGAAACAAGATATACTTTGGCATCTGTCGCTCCCATGCGTCCGGAAAAATTACGGTTCGTAGTCGATGCCACCGTATCGGTCGACGAAACTAATCCCATATGTCCGCCGTAACAAGGACCGCAGCCCGGATTGGTGACCGTAGCGCCGGCATCACGGATAATTTTCGTCAAACCTTCTTTATCCATCGCATCCGCCACTTCAGCCGATGCCGGGACCACAACGCACGTTACCTCTGGATGAACACGCGCTTTGGCAAAAACAGCGGCGACATCCCGCATGTCGCTGAGACGTCCATTCGTGCAGCTTCCAACCACGACTTGCGTGATTGGCGTCCCTGCAACCTCCGATAGCGGTTTTACGTTGCCCGGCGAATGCGGACAAGCTGCAACCGGCACGAAGGTGCTCACATCAAAACGATGCGTAAGCGCTACCGGACCAACATCATCCAGTTCGGAAAAGTAACTGAGCATTGCACCCATTTCAATCGTCATGTTACTGATCGTCATCTTTTCCGCCAAGGTAGCATTTTTGACCCAGCTGCCGGCAAAAATAATACCCTGATCCGTAAATCCATCTGTACCGAATTTGCCAACCAGATATAACACAATATCTTTGGCATACACTCCCGGCTGCAATACCCCATCTAACTGGATCAATTGAACCGGTGGCACCTCGATGTCCAAGGTCCCTGTCGCCATTGCCGCTGCCGCTTCGGTCGAACCAACGCCAAACGCCAATACGCCATAAGCGCCTGCAGTGCAGGTATGGGAATCGGCTGCTACGAGTACGGAACCCCGAGCCAGATTGCCCTTTTCCGCCAACAATTGATGAATAACGCCTTCGCCTTTACCGAAATAACGGACCCCATATTGTTTGGCAAAAGCAGCCATCTGGCAATGATTTTTCCGAGCCTGTACCGTCGGCGCCGGAAATACATGATCCAACACAAGCATCACCTTATTCGGATCAAACACCTTGTCCGTTTCAATGTCCGCAAACTGATGAATTGCCATCGGCGCAGTGACATCATGGGCAGCGACGGTATCTACTCGAATCGTAATGTCTTCGCCGACTCGTACGGTATCTTTATTCGCCGCTTTCGCTAAATAACGTTCGATTTCGTTCACATTCGTTCCTCCTAGTCAATTACATCAATCTGCAATGTGCGGGCATTTTGCCTGGCTTCTTCAACGGAAGGACTGGCTGCGCGGATGACCAGACGGCCGCCGCCGCGGTTCAGCGCTTCCACAACCGCATTTTGTTCCTTGGCATAAATCGTAATGCGCTGGAGCTGCGGTTCATCGACTTCAATAATTTCAACGTTCAGTTTGGCTTCCAATACCTTGCCCATTACTTCTCTGTACATCTGGGCATTGTCGGTAGCAGCACCGTAAATGGCGCCCATCAGAATGCCTGGAACATTGATCCCCCGCCGGGCGAACAATTCTGGATACAGTTCAATCTTGACGCCCGTGATTTCGCCTTTAGCTAAGGAGTGGGCAATCCTGGCAGTATTCGTGGGCGATCCGACCGCCTGACTGCTCCCGCCAACTACGGCTTCGCCAAATGGTTTAACGATCGAATTTGCCCGTGCCGCCAACGATCTGGCCTCCGCAGACGCTTGAGCGATCGTTTCTTCAATTCGCGCATGTTCTTTGGCCTTCACTTCATCTGTCACATAATGATCGACTGCATCATTCGTTTTGAAGAAAGGTTCCATATATTGAATCACTACCGGTACTACATATTTGGCCGAAACAGGATGCACGGCTGTAGCCATCGCAATCATCACATCAATCGGTACCGTAACCGGCAACGTTGTATTCACTGCCAAATTAGCCGTTAAATGGGCATTGACAACCGCTCCGCCGATATGAGCAGCACAAAGTCCGGCAACCATTACCCTCGGCGTGCAAGGAACAGCAATCGTCGGCGATAACGCCAAAACCATGGCTCTCTCCATCTGCTGCGGAGTTCCGCCTAACCGTTCCGTAAATGCCGCTGCCAAAGCCGCCGAACCGGCCCCGAACCCTTCCAGGTTGCAGCCAGTCGTTACTTTTCCCACACGGAAAATCGTTCCGACTTTCAGTATCAATGCAGTTAATGCAGCTACCTGTTCTCTATTTTCCATTGTTTCCAGAAGAGCTTTTACAATGCCGGCGTACGGGCAGGAGTCGCCGGTCCCCGCACAAGGCTGAAGTCCCACTGAGTGGTTGCCAACCTGAGCTGCCAATGTGTAGTGCAACACTTTATTAATAAAAGGATCCTGATTCAAGACAATTGCTTGCTGATTCAGTTCTTGTCCCACTTTTCCCATGATAAAACTGCTGCCGGAAGTATAACCGACTTCTACAGCATGCAGATTGTGATCAAACGCTGCTAAAACAGAGGACAATACTTCTTCATGAGTCATTTTGTTTACTTGCATCGCCTCGGCGATCACTACATCGCTTACTTTGAGGTCAAGTTCACCCGCCAGTTCGATACATTGTCCGATGGTCAGGCCGCCAACCGTATATCCTTTGCGTTGAGCCAACGCGTCTATTCTTTCCATGAAAACACCCTCCTGCCGCTTATCTTAAGCCTATATTCTGTTATTGCTTATCGTAAAAATTACCTTAGCACACACGGCGCCTAGCCTCCATAAGCCGAATGCCAAGCGCCAGTGGTTTCTAACGTTCCTATATCGATTGGTCAGCGATCCTATTAAAACGCTGCTATTCGCGGACAGTTACCTGTGCTGTTTCTTCCGATAACGTAATGATGGAAGAAATATCCTTGCGGCCCAATCCCTTGGCTTTTGCAGTTTCATAAACCTGTTGCGCCACATTCGTCAACAACAGCGGCATTCCCAATTCTTTTCCGGTCTGAACTGCCATTTCCAAATCTTTATATTGCAGATCCACAGCGAAACCTGGTTCAAAGTTTCTTTTCAATATAAAACCGGGTACTTTGGCCTCGAGTGCATAACTGCGGCCCGAACTCACGCTGATGATCTCCAAGAGCACTTTAGGATCAAGGCCGGCTTTTACCCCTAATGTCATTGCCTCAGCCACTGCTGCCATGTTGATGCCAAGCAACAGGTTGTTCACCAATTTGACGGCATCCCCCGCGCCAACGCTGCCGGCATGAAAAATTTTCTTACCGATTACTTGTAAAATATCCTGACATTGCGCAAGCGCATGTTCTGAACCGCCAACCATAATCGTTAGCGTCCCGGAAGTTGCTCCGGCAACACCACCGCTGATTGGCGCATCCATGTAGTCTACCCCTTTTGCTTCCGCCAGTTTCGCCATTCTCCGGGTATGCTCCGGAGTAACGCTGCTCAAGTCGATAAAAATTTGTCCCTTATGCGCGCCTACTAAAAGACCGTCTTCGCCAGTCATTACCGCTTCGACGATTTTTGCATTCGGCAAGGATATAAGTACCACATCACAGCGCTCCGCCACTTCACGCGGTGTTAACGCTGTTTTTGCACCTTGTTCCGCCATTTGTTCCACTGCCGTTTTGACCACGTCAAACACAGTAAGTTCATATCCAGCTTTTAAAACATTGCTGGCCATAGGCCGTCCCATAGCGCCTAGACCAATAAATCCGACTTTTTGCATATTTTCCTCCTAACGAAGACCGTCTTCGCCTTTTATTTCCTCTTTTTTCAGTCCGCCAATGCGCGGCAACGGCCGTCCTCCGTTGGTTACAACAACAACCAATGCCAGTTCATTGGCACGCGGTCCGTCAGAAACCCGAACTTCCATCGCATCAAAATGACTGCGGACAAAGGCTGCATCTTTAAAACCTAGTGGTACATCAAGAGCGGTACCAACTCCACCGCGTTTTTTGGCTGAAGGAATAAGCGCTTTACCACCACCCACACAGCGGCGCATCGGGGTTCCGAGTTTAGGGTGCATCAATGCTGCAGCATGTTCCAATTCACCATTTTCTCCAACAATGACGCCTTTACCATAACTTTCTACTTCATCCAAGGAAGACACTCCCAGAACTTCCACCGCTTTTGTGGTCAGCATTTCGCCCAGTTCCAAACTTGCTTCTATCAGCGGGGTCAGATCTTCGACATATTTTCCGGCATACGGATTTTCAAATACGGCAATTGCAGCCGCTTTGCGAAGCGGTTTCTCCAGTTTCTGACCAGCCTCCATATGAAATTCTTCCACCATCGTTACAATTTTACGAATTTCCATTTTAAATCCCCCTCATATATTATCTTCGTTTATATGGCGACGCTGCCGACTATTCAGTCTCTTAGCGAACCGTTACACTGCGCTCGGCAGGCGGCGTATTCCGGCTCTTATTCACCAGGATTTTTCCGTCAATCAGTACCATCGCTACGCCTGGAAGATCTCCTGCCTCCAACGCTTCCAATGCATTGCTGCCGATCGATCCCATTGGCTTATCAGCGATAACTAGGTCAGCCTCTTTCCCAACGGCTATCACACCGGTATTCAGTCCATATACCTTGGCCGTATTTCCGGTCGCCATAGCAATGGCCTCTGCTGCAGATACGCCGGACATACCGGCAACTTGAGCAATATTACGCAAAATGCCCAGCGGGATTAGCCCCGTACCGGATGGAGCGTCATTCCCAAAAATAATCCGGCCGAGTTCGCCTTTTTTTGCTAGTTTTCGGACTACCATGTCGCCGATTTTAATATTGCCGCACTGGACAATTTCCAGCGCTAATTTTGTTTCCTCAATCAGACGATCCACTTCAGCAGGCGATATGGCGGTTGGCCCGCCATTCACATGTGAGACTACGTCCGGATCAACTGCAATCACATCGGCTGCGGTAACTGTAGAACTGCCCGGTATGGATGTTCCGCCGGTATGCATCATGACTTTCATACCGTTATTCTTCGCCCATTGCACCATCGGCGCCGCGTCCTCCGGTTTTTTGATCGAACCCAAACCAACTTCCCCAACCAGCCAAACTCCGGCTGCCGCCAATTCGGCAAAATCAGCTTCAACCAATCCTTTTTCCAATATGAGGGCGCCGCCATGAAGTTTGACACCGGCCGGTCTTTCATTCGCAGACGACTTATGAGCTACTATCGCCAACGCTTTTGTACCAACAGGATCTTTCGGGCGTCCGGGCGTATGACATTCACCGGCAGAAATCATCGTGGTAACGCCGCCATGGAGGGCGCTGCTAATGAAATCCAACGTTTTTTGCCGCGGCGTAAAGTCGCCAAGCACCGGATGGACGTGAGAATCGATTAGGCCCGGCATTACTGTCATTCCGCCAGCATCAATGACTTGTACTCCGGGCGTTTCTTTTTGAGCTTGTTCAGCCAAACTGCCATCACCAATGGCGGCAATTTTTCCATCCCTAATAATAATTGTGTTGTCTTTCAGTACAGTGTTTTTGATATCTCCGGAAACTAACACGCCAATATTTGTTACTACTGTAACTGCCATACAAATCACTCCTTATATATTTATTTGGAACCTGTAATACTCCGACTTACAACGTCGTGATGACAGACTATAAAACTAGCACTTCATTCTTTACCGTTCAGGGTATTGTTCATTTTTGAAAACAACTGTGTTTTGCCTTACAACCCTTTGGCTCTTGTCTCAACACCCAAGAGAGCAACAACTAGTCCGGCAAGCACAAAAGCTCCGGCAATCACCGCATACACACCGGTGATACCAATCGATGCCAGGCTATAGCCGACAATCAGCGGAGCCAGCATGGAGCCAACGCGCGAACAAGTCGCCGCCCAAGCGGTACCCGTAACCCGAATGCTGGTCGGATACAATTCCGGCGTATACGTATAGGTGATTCCCCATATCCCGGAGACAAAGAAACTTGTCATAACGCCCAGCAGAACGACTTCCACAGTGCTCAGATTATGACCCATTGCCCATCCAAGAATGATGGCCGATACGCCACTCATCACCAAGTTGAAGACCAACAGTTTCTTGCGGCCGATTTTATCCATCAAATAGGCCGATAACACCTGATTGGGCAAGTACGCCAATTGCATGATAAAGACGTATAGATAAGACCGGACCATGCTATGCCCTGCTTTGACCAGCAAGGTCGGCATCCAGGCGAAAAGTCCGTAATAGCCGAACATTCCCAAAAACCATAAAACCCAAAGCATGATCGTGCGTTTCAGGTACGCCGGCGAGAACAGAGCGCTAACCGGTTCATTCTTGATTTCCGGTATTCTGGCGATGTCTTCTTCTGTTAATGGCGGTACCGGTGTGGTTTTGCCTACCCGTTGTTCAATATCTTCGACAATCGCCTGCGCTTCCGCATAACGGCCCTGCAGCAGCAGCCAGCGCGGCGATTCCGGCAAATGACGGCGGACTACCCACACATAGAAAGCAGGTAAGGCTCCCGCTACAAACGCCCATCGCCAGCCTACCGCCGGAATGACGAAGAATGCGATGGCTGCAGCCGACAACCAGCCCACAGCCCAGAAGCAGTTGAGAAGACCCTGGACTTTGCCCCGATCCCGCGACGGAACAAATTCGCCTAAGAGCGAGGTGACAACCGGTGTTTCCCCACCTAACCCCACGCCGACCAAAAACCGGAAAACGACGAGGGAAGTAAAGTCCCACGCGACAGCGCACAACAGCGAAGCGAGCGAGAAAATCAGCATTGTCCATTGGAATACAGCCTTGCGGCCAAACCGGTCCGCTAACGGTCCCGAAAAGAACGCGCCCACCAGCATGCCAAACATTCCCGAACTCAGCACGATCCCGACTTGTGCCGGCGTTAATTGCCATGCTGCTACCAGCGCCGTAACAACAAAGGTCACCAGTCCGACGTCAAAAGCGTCAAAGGCCCAGGCGCACCCGTTGATCCCCAAAAATCGATAGTGAAGCGGTGCTAACGGCAATCTGTCTAATCTTGCAATGATTGTTCTGACCTCTTGTTCATTTGCCATTGAATACAACCATCCCCCTTCCAATTTAGAAGCACGTTCATTCTGATCAACCAAGCTATGCGGCGTCTTATTTCTCCACCTCTTTTTAATGGATTTGCCAGTTAATCAATCATTCTGCTTATTTTATATGCATATTCTATGCCAATTCACAAATTGGCTATCTATTTCCTCACAAATGCCTCTATTTTCATCTATATGCTGCGTAATAGGCTTTGTTAAACTAGATTTTGGTGCATTTTTTTGTTATAACAATCTTACATTCTCCCCAAAAGTACTTTATAGCGCAAAAACTCTTTCAAATGCGAAAAGCGTCTTTTCATATCTGAAAAGACGCTTTTGTCTATCCTTCGTGCCGGTCATGCCTCTTGGTTCGAATTGTCCAGCAAGTTATGCTCTTTCATTTTACGCCATAAAGTCGTAATGCTGAGTCCAAGGCGTTTAGCCGCCCGTTTGCGGTTATTTTTCTCCTCCGCCAGAACATTTACAATAATTCCCTTTTCCACTTCACGCAGCGTCGCCTCAAGATCGAATGTCATTAAGGGCTGCACAACCTGAGGAGTAAAATGAGCCGAGTGAAATTGCGAAGGGAGGTGACTGATCGTCAAAGTGTGATCATTGACCGATACAAAATTAAACCCGCTTTCGATGCAGTTCTGCAATTCTCGAACATTCCCCGGCCAGGAATAGGATTTCAGGACATCCATGGCTTGGGGAGAAATATCGATAATAAATTTTCCTAATATCCGGTTATATTTTTGCACGAAAAACTCCGCTAAGAAAGGGATATCGTCAACTCGTTCCCTTAGCGGCGGTACATTCAGCTCCACAACATTCAACCGATAAAAAAGGTCTTCCCTGAAGCGTCTTTCTTTCACCATTACGCGAAGATCTTTATTGGAAGAAGCTATAATCCGGACATTCACAGGTATCGGCTTCGTACTGCCAATGCGCGTGACTTCACGTTCTTGGATCACACGCAGCAATTTTGCCTGTAAATCCAATTCCATCTCACTGATTTCATCCAAAAAAACAGTTCCATTATTTGCGTCTTCAAAAATTCCAGCGCTGCCGCCTTTTTTTGCCCCTGTAAAAGAACCCTCTACATAACCAAACAAATTACCTTCAATTAAAGAAGCCGGCAATGCGCCGCAATTAATCGCCACAAAGGGCTTATCCCGACGGTTGCTTTCATTATGAATGGCCTGCGCAAAAAGTTCTTTGCCTGTCCCGGTTTCACCGTAAATAAGCACTGATGAAATGCTTTGCGCCACATGTTTGGCTTTGCTTTTGCATTGTTCAATACTGCTGCTTATGCCGATAATGTCATCAAAATTGTATCGGGCATATTGACTTTTTTTGACTTCTTCAAACAATTTGTATTTTTGTGAAACGACTACTTCATTATTGAACCCCAATCCGTATTTTTCCGTGATCGGCAAACGCACTGCAATCCCGCCAGGTACAGACATGGATTGCCCGATGATCGGCTTTTGCTTATGCATCGCCTCACTGGCCGCTTTGCTTATTTTCCCGATAAAGGCCTGATTTCTCTGCCCTGTATGATCAACACTATCGAGGCGTCGTCCATCTTGATCGAATAATACCGCTTCCCCGCCTGCTACGCGCGCAATCAAAGGCAGCGCCTGCGTGAGCGCCTCTTTCAATTTGATGTCTCTTTCTACCCGTTCAATGTTGCTGCAGGCAATGACGTAGCGGCCAATTGGCAGCGCCCATGCTTCTGCTTGTTCCAGAAATTGCGACGGGCCAAACATGGGCAGTTGGCTTTTGGCAGCTTGTTCGGCCAATTCATATACTTGACCGGAATAGTCATCAATTTCTTGTCCATGGGAGTCCACTGTTTTCAGTCTTCGTCCCTGAGAATCTGTAACAGTGGCCATCCCTCCCGTGATGTGGGCCAGAACGGTCAAAGACCTGCATAATTGTTTTACCAATTCACTGTCATCCAACGATTTCACCTGCCAACTTTTAATCAGCTTCACGATGATTTACATGCAACATCATGTTTATCCCACTCAATAATCATACCATACAACCAGAATGCCAGCAATCCTCCCGCCAAGGTCGCTGCAACGGATGAGAGAGGCGGCTTATGCCGCCTCTCTCATCCGTTGCAGCCTTTGCTTTTTTTGCGACAGCGGCTGCAGTTTCCTTCACAAGCCGTCAGCAACAGCGCATTGCAGCGCGGACAGCGGATATTCCCGGGTTGAGGCACGTGATTAGCGCATTGAGGACAAACGATTGTCTTCATTTTTGCGTCCATTTTAACTCTTCTCCTCATTTTCCTGACAACTTATTAGAGCCAAACCAGCAATCGGCTAAGGATCCCGCCGATCAAAAAGGCGCTAACCCAAGACCCTACCCAAATCAATGCCCCTTCTTTTTTACCGCGCTCTTTCAACATCACAATCATGGAAGCTACACAGGGTACAAACAAAGTAATCGTAACCAGTGATACCAGCAATTGATCCGGTGTCAGGCTGATTTCCCTAAGGCCGGCAGCGCCGAAATCCCGGCGGATAATTCCCATGATAAAAGCGGTCGCCGTTTCCTGCGGCAATTGTAAAATCCCCACTGTCAAAGGGGCTACTGCACCCTGAATAGCAACCAAAGCCCCTGTCAGTTCAAGCAGACTGATAATCAATGCGCCCAACATAAATAACGGCGTTGCTTCTTCCAAAAAAGCATAGGATTTCGTGATCGTCTTCTTCAGAACATTTTCCATGCGCGGCCAGCGGATCGGCGGCAAGTCAATAAACAAATCCGTTGATTCCCCCGGCAGCACTGAATGCAATATCTTTCCAACCAAGCCGAGAACCAACAGCATGACCACTCCATAAATAACAACATATTTAGGTCCCAATGCCGCAAGCATCCCTGAAATTACTCCCAACTGCGCCGAACAAGGAATTGCCAGCCCCAATACAGCCGTTGCAATGGTCCGCTCGCGAGCCGATCCAAGAATTCGAGTGGTAATTGTCGCCATCGTCACACAGCCGAATCCCAAAATCATCGGGATAATCGCTCTCCCATTGAGACCGATCGTATTCATCATGCGATCAACCAATGTAGCCAATCTCGGCAAATAGCCGGAATCTTCCATGATAGACAAGGCAAAATAAAAACCCGCTACCAATGGCAACAATAAACCCAAAATGTACGTTACCGTCATCGTTGCCAATCCATATTCACCGATCAAGATCGTTCCCAAAATAGAATCTTCTGCAATAAAACGACTTGCCATATTGCGGACGGCAGGCTCATAATACCCAAGCATGAGTGATTTTTCCGTAAAGCCGACAATATCCTGTGCAACCAAAACGCCGATTAAATAATATATGCCGTATAGAACCGCCAAAAAAATCGGGATCCCGGTTATCGGCTGGATCATCCAACGGCCCAAACGAGCGGTAAATCGCATTCCCTCTTTGTTTTCCCGCACTACATGGTGCAGAATATCATTCACCCGGTGACGGCGGTCATGGTAAATCTCTTCTCGCCGTGTTCCTGGTTCCACGCCATGACGCTCGGCAACGTTCGGATCTCCTTCTAAAACCAGCAGCGCCTCCGCCCACGAGCCGGTGCGGTTCAACATTTCCTGCAAATCACGTTTTAACGCCGGCGGGATATGTCCCTCACGCGCCTCATACAGACGTTCACGCAACCGGTTGATGCCCTCGCCGCGAACCGCCACCGTGGATAAAACCGGCACACCCAGCAAATCTTCCAGCAAATCCGTGTCAATCGAAAGACCTTCTTTGGCTGCTTCATCCATCATATTCAACGCAACGATCACTGGAATACCCGTATCAATTACTTGCAGCGTCAAGAATAAATCCCGTTCCAAATGAACCGCGTCTACAACATTTACAATTAAATCCGCCGCCAAGATTACATCCCGTGCGACTTTTTCTTCATCATTAAAAGAAGAAATTCCATAAATGCCCGGCGTATCAATAACCACATCCTGACCAAAGCGGCCATGTGAAATATCTACCGTTGTCCCGGGGAAATTGGAGACGTCTACATACATACCGGTAAGAGAATTAAAAAATACCGACTTCCCGACATTTGGGTTTCCGACTAATACGATTTTTTTTGCGCCTTCCGGAATATTGATATTGCTCAATCCAATAGATTCGTGACAATGCATACTCTACTCCCTCAGTCCTTATTTTCAGGCTGCTTCTACCTCAATACTTTTCGCCAAACGATTGCCGATCGCAATTTCCTGCTTGCCCTTGCAAATTACAATTGGTCCTGCAGGCAGTTTTTCAGCACATTCCACTTCTACGCCTGCCATAATGCCAAAGCGGATGGCCTGCGACCTTACCGTCTCGTCCGGTATCGCAACAATCAATACTCGTTGCCCACGTTTTGCTTGATCCAGTGTCATATTCAAGTCCTCCTGTCAGCTGCTTTCGTTTATTGAGAATGGTTTTCATTCAATGGTCAAAAAAATAATTTTATTTAGTTACTATCGGTTAGCAGAAATCACTTTTTATTTAGCAAGATAACGAAACTCATTTTCAATTAGATTATACTTAATCCCAACCAACTTTGTCAACATTAATTTTGCAACGCGCCATCAAAATCATCCCGTCACTTACAACAAAAGAAGAGATCGATCCGCCATGCATATGAAGCGGTCAATCTCTTCTCACTATTTCGGGGCAATCACATCAACACCCATATAAGGACGCAGCACTTCCGGAATGATCACGGATCCGTCAACTTGCTGATAGTTTTCCAGAATTGCCGACACCGTACGGCCAATTGCCACGCCAGAACCATTCAATGTATGAACAAACTCCGGTTTCGCTTTGACTTCGCGGCGGAATTTAATATCCGCACGCCGCGCCTGAAAATCTTCAAAGTTGGAACACGATGAGATCTCCCGGTACTTACCATAGCTTGGCAGCCATACTTCCAAGTCATATGTCTTTGCAGAGGAAAAGCCCAAATCGCCCGCGCATAACGCAACTACCCGGTAAGGAAGTCCTAAAAGCTGCAGAACCCGTTCCGCATTATTCGTAAGCTTTTCCAATTCTTCATACGAGTCTTCCGGTTTCGTAAACTTCACCATTTCCACTTTATTAAACTGATGCTGGCGAATCAGACCGCGAGTATCCCGTCCGGCCGCTCCGGCTTCCGCCCGGAAACAAGCGCTATAAGCTGTATAGTATAATGGCAATTCACGGCCGTCAAGAATCTCTTGCCGATGAAAATTCGTGATCGGCACTTCTGCTGTCGGTATGAGATAATAGTCCAACCCTTCCAATTTAAACATGTCTTCGGCGAATTTCGGCAATTGACCCGTTCCAAGCATGCTGTCCGCATTAACGATGAAGGGCGGAAAAAATTCAGTATAACCATGCTGGCCGGTATGCAAATCAAGCATAAAATTGATCAAGGAGCGTTCTAACCGGGAACCAAGACCGCGATAAAAGGTAAACCGTGCCCCGGTTACTTTGCCACCGCGTTCAAAATCAAGAATATTAAGATTTTCCCCAATCTCCCAATGAGCCCGCGGTTCAAAATCAAAGTTGCGCGGCAGCCCCCAGCGACGGACTTCCTGATTGTTGTTTTCATCCCGGCCAACCGGTACCGACTCATGGGGTATGTTCGGGATCGTCAGTAAAATGTCCCGAATATCCATTTCCACTTTTTTTACTTTGCCGTCTAACGCAGCGATCTCATCGCCCACTGCCCTCATCTGTGCAATCAAGTCGTCGGCATTTTCACCTGCTCTTTTTTTGCGGCTAACTTCCTGTGATGCGGTATTCCGCTTATTTTTTAATGCTTCAACCGCGCTTAATAGATCACGGCGCTCTTTCTCCAGCTCCAAAAACGGTTCCAGACTGATTTTCGCCCCGCGTTTTTGCAACGCTTGTTCCACAATCTGCGGATTGTCCCGAACAAATTTAATATCGAGCATATTTCTTTGCAACCTCCTGTAAAAAAAATAAGACCTATCGGCAAACAAGCTCTGCCTGCCGTTAAGAGACATTAATACCGATGCAAGCCATTCTTTAATTTTATACCATGCTCTCAACAATGTAAAGCTTCATCAAAAAAACGCAAAAAAGAACAGTACGGCAAAACCATCGATTGGTTCTGCCATACTGCAGTTTCCATTTACCCAACGCAAAAAATCATTGTTGCTTGTTCAAATTATCCAGATAACTAATCGCAGTATGAACCGCAACCACGCCTTCACCGACCGCTTTGGCAATTTGCCAAGGTTTACCGGTACAATCCCCTGCTGCGAATACGCCTGGTATATTCGTTGACATATCCCGGTTAACCTTAATCACCTCATTGGCTAATTCCAATCCTGGCAGTACATTTTCAACCGGATCAGACTGGCGTAGAATAAAGACGCCATGCACACTCAGATCCCCCTGATCAGTCACAAGGGTGTCCACCGGTCCAGCGCCTTTCACCGCGCGCGGCTTGGCTTGCAGAATATGAATGGCCGGGCGCATATGAGACAAGTCGCCTTTATATTGTGGCAAATACGTTACACTGCGGCAAATTTCACTCAAAAAATCAGCTTCATGTTCTCCTTCCGGCGAATAAGAAACTACTGCAACGTCCTTATCTCGATAAAACATTCCGTCGCAGGTTGCACAATAGGCAACCCCACGCCCCAAAAATTCTTTTTCCCCGTTGATCAGAGAAGTAGCCGCAACACCTGTTGCCAAAATTACCGTTTTCGTTTCATATGTGCCTGCTGGCGTCAAGATAGTAAACATTCCTTCTCCGGGAAAAATTGTCACTACTTTTTCTTTGATCAATATCGGTTCATGCGCCAAGCAATGCGCTGCAAACTGCTTCATTAATTCCGCCCCTTTGATTTGGGGCAGTCCGAGGTAATTATCGATCAAGTGCGCTTTTTGCAATTTACGGCTAAACTCAAGATGTTCAAATAAGGCGACGCTTTTGTTCCGGATCCGTCCAGTCAACGCTGCTTCCAAACCTGCCGGACCCCCGCCAATAATTGCAATATCGAAAAGCTCTCCCATGCTGATCCTCCTTTTGCATTTTATATGCGCTTTGATTTAGTGAAAAAAATCACTTTCATTTGCAACCGTATCTCTTTTCTCTATGAATATATTATTCTGCAATTTACCTCTCAAACTCCTGCCTTTTCGCAAAGAAAAATTTCCTTCCTCAAAATAAATGGAAGGAAATTTTTCTTCTTCATGGAATCACAGGCATAAGGGCAGTGTAATGCAATATTTCTTTGCTGCCAAATATATTGCGAGGGAGATGGATTTTATGGAATTTACTTTGAAGTGCCCGAAATGCAAACAAACATTTCAGGTTTGCCACGAAGATCTGGCAAGAAAAGACTTTTCTCTGCAATGCTGCCATTGCGGCAACGTGCCCACTCCGGACATCATGACTGCTTATCAAAATGTTGGAAAAACGTTGTCCGACCTTTATGGCTACTGCCAAGGCAATGAACAGGATAGCTGGCTGCCGCAAAATCAGAAAAAATAACTGTTTTATTCATTGCTGCTTTAGCCTGCGTTAAAATTCACCAGTCTGGCCCCAAGCAGACCTTCAATTGCCCTGATTTTCAGCATCACCGGGCTGGGAATATCATTTTCCACACTCATTACCATGATATTCGTCCCGGCTGTTTGCGTGTGTCCAACTTGCATGGCCGCAATATTGATGTTATTTTCACCCAATACTGTACCAATCTTGCCAATCATACCCGGTTGGTCAATATGCGGACCAATCAGCAGCCACCCTTCCGGCGCTACGTCGACCCGATAGCCGTCTATCATCACGATACGGCCTTCATTTTTCCCAAACAGGGTACCGGATACCCGGTGCTCGCCTTTATCGGTTGTCACTTTAATGGTAATCAAATTGGCAAAATTGGCAGTATCTTTACTTTTCACCTCTTTAATCCCTATGCCGCGCGATTTGGCAATGATCGGCGCATTAACGTAATTAATATTTTCCTGCAGGATCGGATTTAATATCCCTTTAACAACTGCCGTTGTCAGCATTTTCGTTTCCACTTCGCTGATTTCCCCATTATACTCGATCTCCGCATTTTGAATTCGCCCTTCGGCTAAATGAACCGCTAAGCAGCCCATTTTTTCAGCCAAACTGAGGTACGGTCGAATAATCTGCAAAACGTGCTTGGGAATCGGCGCCATATTGACTGCGGTAGTAATCGGTTCACCACGCAATGCGGCCAATACCCCTTTTGATACGTCTACGGCAACGCCAATTTGCGCTTCTGCGGTCGATGCTCCCAAATGCGGAGTCAATACTACTTTGTCCAATGGAAGAAGCGGGCTTTCAGCGGCCAGCGGTTCCTTGGCAAACACATCCAGCGCTGCACCGGCAACCCGTCCCTCTTGAATCGCCTCTGCCAAAGCAACTTCATCGATCACACCGCCGCGTGCGCAATTGATAATGCGTACGCCTTTTTTTACCTTGGCCAATACTTCTTTGTTGATCAAATTGCGTGTATCCGGGGTCAGCGGCAAATGGAACGTAATAAAGTCGGCAGTAGTAAAAATTTCTTCCATCTCTACCAAGTCAATATCCAGCGCTTTCGCCCGCTCCGCACTGATAAACGGATCGTAAGCAATCACATTCATTTCCATGGCTAAGGCCCGTTTGGCAACGCCTGTTCCAATTCTTCCCAACCCTAAAATTCCCAAAGTTTTTCCGCGCATTTCCACGCCCATGAATTTGCTGCGCTGCCACTCACCGGCCTTGACCGTGGCATGCGCCTGCGGAATATTGCGGGCCAAAGCCAGCATCATCGCCATGGTATGTTCGGTAGCTGCGATCGTGTTGCCTTCGGGAGCATTCAGTACAATAATCCCTCTTTGCGTTGCCGCTTCCACATCAATATTGTCAACACCGACGCCGGCCCGGCCGATCACCTTTAGATTGGCTGCGACATCAATGACCGCTTTCGTTACTTTGGTATCACTCCGTACCACCAAAGCGTCATATTCAGGAATTATCCGCAGAAGTTCTTCCGGCGGCAGCTTCGTTTTAATATCTACCGTATATTCTTTTTGTAAAATTTCAATTCCTTCCATCGAAACTGCATCACTGACTAAGATTTTCATCGTATAAACCCTCCATATTATCATCGTTTTCTTATTTTAGTACTTAGGCGTTCGTTTTTTGAAATTCCACCATGAACGTCTGCAGCGCTTTGCAGGATTCATAGGGGACCGCATTATAGAAAGAAGCCCGGCAGCCGCCGACCGACCTGTGTCCGGCCAGACCCACAAAACCTGCTTTTTTTGCCTGTTCCAGGAACTTTTTTTCCAATTCTTCGTCAGCCAGACGGAATGTGATATTCATGATGGATCGGGCTTCAATCTGAGCATGTCCAACATAAAATCCCTTGCTGGCGTCAATAGTGTCATAAATCAGAGCCGCTTTTTCCTGGTTACGCTGGTATATCGCTTCCAATCCACCCTGTTCTTTGACCCACTCCAAAACCAGGCCCATAATATAAATTCCAAAAACAGGCGGAGTATTGTACAAAGAATTGTTTTTTGCGTGCGTCGCGTAGCGCAGCATGGTTGGAATGTTCGGATTGGCCGTTTCCAAAAGGCTGCGGCGAATAATAACCACGGTCACTCCTGAAGGCCCAAGATTTTTTTGCGCTCCGGCATAAATCAAACCAAATTTACTAACATCAATTGGCCGGGCCAAAATATCACTGGACATATCTGCAATTAGTGGAACACTTCCGGTGTCAGGAAAGGTTTTCCACTCCGTCCCAAAAATCGTATTATTGGAGGTGATGTGGAGATATGCCGAATCAACATCATATTGCAATTCATCGTTGCCGGGGATCCGGCGATAATTTCCTTCCTTGGCACTGGCAGCTTGAAAAACATCACCGATTTTCTTTCCCTCTTCATACGCTTTTTCCGACCAGGAACCGGTCATAACATAACCGGCCTTTTTCCCGGCGGACAAGAAATTCATCGGCACCATGGCAAACTGAAGACTAGCGCCACCCTGCAGGAAAAGCACCTCATAATCTTCTGGAATCGCTAATAAATCCCGCAATAATGCAATCGTCTGATTATGTACTTTTTCGTATTCTTTACTGCGATGGCTCATTTCCATAATAGACATGCCCACACCTTGAAAATCAAGAAATTGAGCTTGCGCTTTTTGCAGTACCTCGAGCGGAAGAGCGGCCGGTCCGGCATTAAAATTATGTGCTCTAAAGATCGTATTTTTGTTCATTTCCTGTTCCTCCCTATTCATATTGTGCTTGCATTAGCAGATAAAAAACCTCTCGCCCAGACAAAATATTCTTGTCTGGGGCGAGAGGTACTCCCACGGTGCCACCCAGTTTAAGCTTTTAAGAAAACATGGATCCGGCAAAGAATATAAAAAACCCTCATCCCTATAGGGACGAGAGTTATTCCCGCGTTGCCACCCATGTTGCCTTTCAGCCAACTTTATCCGCTATATCGGGCGGGACCCGTCATGATTCATCATCAGCCACTCCCGGGTGGAATCCATCAATCCGATCTACCGGTTCGCACCAATCACCGGCTCTCTGAAGATCGTACAGAACAGACTTCCCGTTCATCGTGTCGTCACTATTGACTTGCTTATGATTATAATTTATGTTCCTGAGAAAGTCAAGTGTCTTTTTGCAAAAGTCAATTTGTTAATTGACCCCTACTTTGTTCCTACATGAACAGCCGTAATTCCTCCTGTTAATTCAAAAAAATGGGCTTCTTTTAAACCGGCCCGTTCAAATAAGTCGCGAATTTCCTTTTGATGCGGATATGCTTTTAATGATTCCGGCAGCCAGCGATAAGGTCCTTCACGGCCCACACCCAATTTCCCGAGCAAAGGAAGCAAGTGCTCGAAATAGAGGTAATACAATTGTTTGAAAACCGGCGCAGACGGTTTCGCCAGTTCCAAGGATACAACCCGTCCACCGGGACGAACAACCCGCCGCATTTCCGTCAATGTTTGTAAAATATCCGGCACATTACGCAAGCCAAATGCAATTGTCGCGCAGTCAAACGCATCATCCGCAAAAGGCAAAGCCATTGCGTTGCCTTCTATTAATTCAATTCTCTCGCTATAAGGCGTTTTTGCAATGTTCTCAGCCGCTACAGAAAGCATTGGCGGGGAAAAATCCAATCCGGTCACATGGCCGTTCGGCCCGACAATTTCCGCCTCGGCAATAACCATCATGCCTGTACCGCAGCAAACATCCAACGCCTTTCCACCCGCCTTCAGTCCAGTTTGCCGGATGGAAAACCGCCGCCAGTAACGATCCTGATTAAAACTTAGCACCGTATTCAACAAGTCATACCGGCGCGCAATCGCAGCAAAAACAGACTGTACATGCGCTTCCTTGTCTTTTCCTTTTAATTTTGCCAAAAAACGTCCCTCCTTCGGTGACCTTATATAATTCCAGCCAAGCTACAGGAATTCCTTGTACACAGCAAGAATATTTTAATGTGAAAAGGGGGTCATATGATGACAAAAGAAATCGCATACCAAGAATATTCTTCGACCGTTCTGGAAACAATCAGTAAAGGGGCTTTTTTGACGACAAACGCCGGCGGTCGTTCAAACACCATGACCATTGGCTGGGGATCCATCGGCGTAATGTGGGGATTACCAGTGTTCACCGTTCTCGTGCGAAAATCCCGCTATACTTATGAATTAATTGAAAACAGCAGCGCTTTCACCGTAAGCATCCCTTTGCATGACATGCAGGCCGCTCTGGCACTGTGCGGCAGCAAATCCGGCCGGGATATGGATAAATTCGCTGCCGCCGGCTTGAAACTGCAACCGGGTCAAAAAGTATCTGTGCCGGTAATCGGCGGCTGCGGGTTGCATTACGAATGCGAAATTCTTTACAAAAGCGCAATGGATCCAGCGCAGCTCGATCCCGCTATCCAAAAGAATGCTTACAAAGACGGCGATTATCATACTTTCTATCATGGTAAAATTGTCGCCTGCTATCTTGATGATTAAAAAAGCAGCGAACTTTAAAAAACGATGAAAAAACACCTCTTATGTGTATTGTGTTCACATGGGAGGTGTTTTTTGTGGTAAGAAGCGCCCTTATTTCAATTTTCCGCTCCATTGGCGAAGGCTGTCAAGATACAGTCCTGCTAGGTTCGCCAGATCGATTTGAGCCGCGTTTGCATCCTGTTCAGATATGGTTGTGATCAAACGGCCTTCATAATAGATGTGAACTGCATTCTCATCTTCACTGAGAACAAAATGATCCGTGGAAAAATCCGGCGTCTGCGCCGTTCTATACAAAGCTCCGGCTGCAAAATAAGCCCGATAAAAAGGTTTATAATTGTCGTAGCTGACCCGGAACGTTGGTAAAGTCCACTCTCCTTGGGCTACTCGCGCTGTTTCCCCCTCAATGACGGCTTGCGGATATACTCCCGCCTGACTGATCTGTTTTTTCAACAATGCAGCACGGGTATCTGGTTCAGGGTGAGACGAAAACAGCCCGTAACTTGGTTTGTTTTCCATGTCAGCCAATTTTTGCATAGCCAACAGCATACTATACGGATTGTAGCCAGCCTTATAGGAATGAATAAAACCCAGGCGATCCGCTTCCCGTTCATCTTCACGGCTATAACCGGCCATCAAGGCATTATAGGCTAGATTTTGCAAAAAAACGCCGCGATCGCCAAAAATCAGGCCAAACAAAATACTCATTGTCAAGCTTTTTTCCATTTGGCGAACAGTATGCCGCTTCGCAACATGACCCAGTTCATGACCTAGAACTCCTGCCAATTCCTCATCAGAAGGCATATAATCAATCAATCCCTGGAAAACGTAGATAAAACCGCCAGGGAGCGCCAAGGCATTGACGTCTTTCGATTTCAACACTTTAAACGTATAGGGAAGATCTTTACGGTCAGTCACCGCTACCAAATTTGCACCGATTCTGGCCACTCTGGCTTGCAGTTCTGCATCTTCAACAAGGCCGTATTTCTTTTCCAAGTCATTGGCGACCTTACGGCCAATATCGATTTCTTCTTTCGTCCCAATCAACGCTGCCTCAGCCGTCGATAACCCCAAAAAACCGGCCAAAACTGCAACACAAATCAGCAGACTTGCTACTCTACGCCACATTGATATCAACATCACCACCGCCTTTTTGCCTATTCTACAATGCTCAGATCGATGGTTCTCCTATTTGTTTTTCGTCGAATTCTTTTTCAACCATTTACGTGCTGATTTACAAAAACGTTGCCAATCATCCCAAAATTCTGTTTGCTTATTTTGCATTTCATGCGCCTGCCATCCCATCAGAAGGCCGGCATCCCTATGCAAGGCCCGGCTGGAACGTGTTTGAAGCCACTCATTCAATAACAACGCCGTTGCTTGGGTATCCCGCATAAAACCCAGCCCGTCCTGCAGTTTTTTCAAACGGCCGAGCAACTTGCCTGTATTGTCCGCCTGGTCCGAAAAAGCCTCCAGCATATAACGAAGTTTCTTACCGCGAATGCGCAAAGCATGCAGCGAAACCGGATCTGTCAAATCTAAACTTTCACCTGTTTTTAAAAGCTCCTCCAGCCAATCGCACACACGAATAGAAATGAATGCATGCAACGACTTTCCACTGGTTTCTTTTACGATTTCGGCAGTTTCCATCAGGTTCGCCAACCAAGACCACAACCCTAAATACACCGCCGTTGCAGATCCTCCGCGCAAAGGATTTGCAAATTCCTTTAACGCTGCTTGCCGTTCATCAGCAAGCACATCGGTCAGCCAAAGGCGTCCGCTGACGGTGATTAATTCACTGTCAAGTACACCCTGCCAACTTTGTGCCGCCACATCGAGTTGTCGTAAACTTCCTGATGCAGCTCCTAATTGGAACAATTCAGCCTGATAACGCTCGTATTCATCTGCTGGCAGCAGCGGTTTGGCAAAAGACAGGGCGGCCCGCAAACGGCGAAGATGAATTCGCAGGCGGTGCAGCGTTTCCGGCTCCTGGCTATTTTGCAAAAACATTTCTTCGGCATTCAGCACTTCGATTAAAATGGCGGTTAAAAATTGCGGCATGACTGAAAGCACCGGCTCAGTTCCCTGTAACTGGCAAGCTGCAGGTTTACTGTTGATCTCAATTTCATCCTGCAAACCTGCTAATTGCAACCCTCGAAAATACTTGCTGCGCGGTTCTACGCGCAGAGGAAACGCCTTGGCTAATTCAGAACCTAATGTCAGTACAGCGGAAGGATGCCCTGCCTTTAATTCCAATTCCACTTCACAAATCGGTTCTGTTTGACCGCCTGCGATAATCTCGCCAAGATCAATCGCCAATTCAATACAACTGCCATCCACGGTTGTAACATCCCGTTTATAGCGGGAAAAGCGGGTAGCGAAAATCGCTTCCAATGGTTCCTTGCCAATCACTTTATGAAGTCGTTCCCCTGCCGGAGTGCCCAGAAACACAGCAACGGAAGGCTCTTGTTCCGTCAAAACGGTCGTATATTCTTCACGCCGGTGAAGACCTCCATCAGAAATCCCTCCCGCTTTCACAGTCGCCAGCCACTGCCCTTCTTCCATGCGGATGCGGTATGCCATTTGCGCTTTTTGCAACTGTCCCGACGGAGTATCATAATACTGCGACTCTAGAAAATCTTGCTTAACAGCGCCTACACTTCCGGTTACCGGCAATAATTCAGTTTCTGCCATTTGTTGCCAACATTCCGGTTCAAGGAGTTTCAACTTCAGTTCCGTTTCGATATAACTCACTAAAATGACCCTCCTTTTCTAATTCAGCTTTTTCCCAGTCGAGCTAAAATGCCAGGGTGAGCGAACCAACGCAATTTGCCTTGCAATGTTTTCGGTTCTTTTAGTTCAATTCCAGCGGCGGCGGCTGTTTTAAATGGAATGACCGCACCGGTGAGGCGGGCACACCACTCGCTCAAATAGGGCTCGTGCCCGACTATGATAATTACATCTTTTTCATCCATCTTCTCCCACAACGAAGCCAGCTCTTCCAAATCTCCTTTGGCGATTTCCGGCCGCTCTGTCAACGGTGCATGACCTAGCCCTTCCGCGACTAAACGGGCTGTTTGCCGGGCTCTTGGCAACGGACTCGTCCAAATTTGGATGTGCGCAGATGCTCCGGTATACCGCGCAAGTCCGGATACAGCATCTTTCACTTCTCTGCGGCCGGCGCTGGTCAGTTCTCTATCGAAATCGACCACGCCTGAAGTAAGTTTCTCTGCCTTACCATGCCGCAATAAGATCAATTCCACTTTAACCACCCCGCTTTAAAACAGTTCGTTGCATCTGCCGGATTCTCACTGTTCCAAATAGCCGAAATAATTGCCAGTCCGTCAGCGCCAGATTGGATTACCGGTTCGGCATTCTCTAAGGTAATGCCGCCGATTGCAATTACCGGCGTTGCCGGAAATTCAGTTTTTAATGCATATATGGGAGAAAGCCCACATGGCTGTTTCGCATCTTTTTTCGTTGACGTTGCATAAATCGGCCCTACGCCAATGCAATCCGCTCCAGCTAAAATTGCTGCCCGTCCTTCTTCATAGGTGTTGGCAGATACTCCGATTTCTTTGTCCGCACCCAAAAGCTTCCTTGCCACCGAATAGGATAAATCATTCTGTCCCAGATGAACCCCATCCGCATCAACCGCCAATGCCAAATCAACCCGATCATTAATGATCAGCGGTATTTGATAACGATTTGTGAGCAATCTCATTCGTTCAGCATCACGCAACATGGCCCGCCCTGTTTTATTCTTAGCCCGGTATTGCACGGCCGTTACACCGGCAAGCAGACACGCCTCTAAAATTTCGAAACAGTCTTCCCGTTGTAAATAAACATCATCCGTCACCAAATATACGCGATAATCAAATTTTTCTTTCATGATACCGTTCTCCTGCTTGCAAAAATTCTTAGTTAATGAATTCGCTGACAATATAAAAATCCCTTTCTTTTCTGCACATAAGCGTAATTGAAAAGCAAGCATGCGGATGGTTAACCGTCCGCATGCTTGCTTTTGCTTGGCAATCCCGTCTATTCCCCGTTTAATGCCGCGGACGATTTTTAATTTCGCCCCGGATACTATAAATATACGTGCCAAACAAAACAATCGCTAAAAGGACTAACAGCGGGTTCAAACAATTTAAATTGGTCCCGAATGTATTATCAAGATAATTAAACAAATTCCCCAATATGACAATACCGATCGTCATTACAGCAAGATAGGCAGGCGAAAGAAGTTTTTCACGCAACTTGCCCAGTAATTCTTTGCTTGTTTTATCCATAGCTGCACCTCATCTGCTGATAATATCCAGTAATTCTATTCAGCCGTCAATTGATCGGCCATCTTATCCAAGTCAGTCGCCATAACGCTTGCCTGTTCAATTGCTCCCGCCACATGGGTAATTGCAGTCGCAATTTGCTCGATAGACTCACAAACCTGTTCCATTTGTCCTGCAATCTTCTTGCTATCATTCTGCAGCGAATGAATAATTGCATCAATCTGTTTAATTGATTCCGTGCTGGTACCCGCAAGCTTGCGAATTTCCTCCGCTACCACGCTGAAGCCCCGTCCCTGTTCACCAACTCGAGCCGCTTCAATGGCAGCATTCAAACCCAGTAGGTTCGTCTGTCCGGCAATGTTTTTGACCAAACCCAAAACTTGATCCGTTTCATACATCCGCTGCTGCGACTCTTGGGCAATTTTGACGAGATGATGGCTTACTCCTGAAATTTCTTGGGACTGTGCAGAAATTTCTTCCGTAGTACTAGCCAAAACATTCATGTTTTCCATCATTTTGGCCGCCATTTCCTTCATATCATTTTGCTGTGCGGTCGACTGTATCAATACAGCAGCGCCGATCACATCTTTTTGCGCATTGTAGATAGGAATGGCCATAGCAATATAGGGAAGCCCAAAAACAGCTTTATCCCCAAGTGTAATCCTGCGTCGTTTCTCATGGATCGCATTGTAAACAGCCGTATTTACTTTCAAAGGAGTTCCCGCCGGTATTTTTAAATCCAAGTTTTTGCCCGGCTTATACAGCAAATATTTTTCTCGATTCGTCACCGCAATTCCGACATCGCCGCTGCATAATTCGGTAAGACAGGGGAAAACCCGCAAATAGCTTTGAAGAATTTCCTCATTTGTCTCATTCATATTTTCCAAAACAATCACCTCTATGTTTCCATGGAATCGAAGGTTATCTCTACTTTAAAAAATCAGGAGCGTTGGACTTAGTATATCATAATCCAACCACTCCTGACAAAAAAAACAATCTATGCAAGGGTTAATTACTCTTCCTCAACCGTAACGGAAAGCGACGCCAAACGTTCCGCGCGGATACGTCCACTTGGTAATCCCTTTGTCTTTGCACATTACGCGGCACGTTCCGCATTCCAGGCAGCCGGCGTAATCAAAGTTGATCTCGCCGTCCTTCAAGGTGTACAGTACCGCCGGGCAAACCACCAGACATGCTTTGGCGCTGCAAGTCGCGCAGATGGCCTTGTCAATGACAATATGCGGCTCATCTTCATCTACGGTGAATTTGTTTAAGCCTAAGAGTTCTTCCGGTCCCTGTTTCTTCACCGTCATATGTTGCGCACCCCTTTCCAGCCGTCGGCCATCATTTCGCTTATCGAGACGTGTTTTTTCACAATATTCCAGATCCCCTTGGT
>Ga0316604_10000320_pt1 | contig 64948 bp, 51 predicted proteins | sample OWC_soil_day20_C_FD_207650 | JGI IMG/M metagenome (GOLD analysis project Ga0316604, IMG submission 207650) | Wetland soil microbial communities from Old Woman Creek delta, Ohio, United States - OWC_soil_day20_CT | ecosystem: Environmental > Terrestrial > Soil > Wetlands | place: USA: Ohio... | reverse complement strand
GTCTGGCATACTTTACGGACAGGCATAGGGTGATCTCATTGAATTTTTTGGCGAAAATCAGTAGATCATAAAACTCTATGCCTGTCTCCTTTTCTGGGGATTCATCAGCCCTTTAGGGCGAGCGAAGCGAGTAATCCTCACGTACTGCGTGTACGCCGGTTGTTGCGCGCTGTCCGTGTCCAGACTGGCTGCAACAATATACGCCAACTGGGATAGGCTCTAAGCCTTGTAAAATCACGAAAATGGAGATGCGATCCCTTTTTTCTTCTTGCCGTACGCTACCTGCTCCGGGCTGTGTCTGGTATGATGAGTGTCCTTTGCTTAGCTGTGTAGTGGAAATTTGTCTATGGTCATTAAGGCGCAGAGCCCGGCGGGTTTCGCGGAAGAATATATTATCGAAAGTATCTGGAATAGTCGCTTTCCGCCAGGATCGATTCTTCCGGCTGAACGCGAGCTCTCTGAACTGATCGGTGTCACTCGTACCACGTTGCGTGAAGTGTTGCAGCGTCTGGCACGTGATGGCTGGTTGACGATTCAGCACGGCAAGCCCACGAAAGTGAATAACTTCTGGGAAACATCGGGGCTGAATATTCTCGAAACACTGGCGCGTCTGGATCACGAAAGCGTTCCTCAATTGATCGATAATCTGCTGTCGGTGCGTACCAATATCTCAACGATCTTTATTCGTACGGCATTCCGTCTGCATCCGGATCAAGCGTTGCAGGTATTGGCCAAAGCGCGCGAAGTGGAAGATCACGCTGATGCGTTCGCCGATCTGGATTACAACGTTTTCCGTGGGCTGGCGTTTGCTTCCGGCAACCCGATCTATGGGCTAATCCTCAACGGCATGAAAGGGCTGTATACCCGCATTGGGCGTCATTACTTCTCCAGCCCGGAAGCCCGCAGCCTCGCGCTGGGTTTTTATCACCAGCTTGCTGAAGTGTGCGAACAGGCGCAGTACGAAAAAGTCTATGAACTGGTGCGTCGCTACGGCCATGAAAGCGGTGAAATCTGGCACCGCATGCAGAAAACGATGCCTGGCGATTTAGCGTTGCAGGTCCGGTAAGCAAAAAAACCCTCTGCGTACAGAGGGTTTTTTCGTTACAGACTGTTCGGGCGAGGAGGGCATCTTTCCAGCAGTTCCACGCTGCCATCTTCATTTTGCTGCTCCAGCAGCACATCAAACCCCCACAGACGATGCACGTGTTTCAGAACTTCGCGGCGGCCTTTATCCAGCGGCGCGCGGTTATGCGGTATATAACGCAGCGTTAATGAGCGATCGCCGCGTAGATCGACATTCCAGACCTGAATGTTGGGCTCCAGATTGCTGAGGTTGTACTGCGACGACAGGCGGGAGCGAATTTCCCGGTATCCCTCTTCATTATGGATTGCTGCTATCTCCAGGTAGTTATTGCGATCGTCATCCAGCACGGTAAAGAAGCGGAAATCACGCATGATTTTCGGCGACATAAACTGGCTAATGAAACTTTCATCTTTAAAATCTCGCATGGCGAAATGCAGCGTTTCCAGCCAGTCGGAACCGGCAATATCCGGGAACCAGTAGCGGTCTTCGTCCGTCGGCGACTGGCAAATACGCTTAATATCCTGGAACATGGCAAAGCCAAGCGCATACGGATTAATCCCGCTGTACCACGGGCTGTTATAAGGGGGCTGGAACACAACGTTAGTGTGGCTGTGCAGGAATTCCAGCATAAAGCGGTCGGTCACTTTCCCTTCATCATAGAGATGATTGAGAATGGTGTAATGCCAGAAAGTCGCCCAGCCTTCATTCATCACCTGCGTCTGTTTTTGCGGGTAGAAATACTGGCTGACTTTACGCACGATGCGCAGGATCTCACGCTGCCATGACTCCAGCAGCGGCGCGTTCTTCTCCATAAAATAGAGCAGGTTTTCCTGCGGCTCAGACGGATAGCGGCGCGTTTCGGCGATGGTGCGCTCCTCTTCGCGTTTTGGTAGCGTACGCCACAGCATATTCACCTGGCTTTGCAGATACTCCTCGCGGCTTTTCTGCCGGGCTTTCTCCTCCTGCAACGAGATTTTTTGCGGACGTTTGTAGCGATCCACCCCGTAGTTCATCAGCGCATGGCACGAGTCGAGCAGCTTTTCGACTTCAACGACGCCGTACCGCTCTTCGCAGTCGGTAATGTATTTCCGCGCGAAAATAAGGTAATCGACAATTGAACTGGCGTCGGTCCAGCTCCGGAACAGGTAGTTATTCTTGAAGAAAGAGTTGTGCCCGTAGCAGGCATGCGCCATCACCAGCGCTTGCATGGTGATGGTATTTTCTTCCATCAGATAAGCGATACACGGGTTGGAGTTAATGACGATCTCGTAAGCCAGCCCCTGTTGACCGTGTTTATAGAGCCGTTCGGTTTCAATGAATTTCTTACCAAACGACCAGTGAGGGTAGTTGATTGGCATACCGACGCTGGAGTAGGCATCCATCATCTGTTCTGAAGTAATGACTTCAATTTGATGCGGATAGGTATCCAGCCGATAAAGTTTTGCCACCCGGTCAATTTCGGCCAGATAGACATCCAGTAGATCAAAAGTCCAGTCGGGTCCATCGCTCAGACGAATAGAGTCCTTATTCATTGAGTCAATCGTAGCCATTAGCGCGCCCTCATTGTTAGAACACTCTCTGTATGGAGCGTCTCATTTCAAGCATAGAACACGCAATCAATTCTGTACGGCAGGGCACTTTTTTGTTCGCGATTTTTGATCCTGCTACCGGCCTTAATGGCCGATTTTTCAAAATTTTATACTGCGGCGAAATGTCGCGCAGCAGGAGATGCTAAATAATCGTAGGCCTTGTAATACGGTGAGGCTGTGAGGAGTATCACCATAAAAAAGCCATATGTTGAATAATATTTTCATCTGGGTTATCAATTTGTAATTAGACGATCGTGCTTTACTCACAGGAGAGGGATATGCGAGTTGTTGTATTGGGAAGCGGCGTTGTGGGCGTCGCCAGTGCCTGGTATTTGCGTCAGGCGGGCCATGATGTCACGGTTATTGACCGCCAGCCGGGGCCGGCCCAGGAAACCAGCGCCGGTAATGCCGGGCAGATTTCCCCCGGTTATGCCGCTCCCTGGGCCGCGCCGGGTGTGCCGCTGAAGGCCATCAAATGGATGTTCCAGCGCCATGCGCCGCTTGCTATCAGCCTTGACGGCACCTCATCACAGCTGAAATGGATGTGGCAGATGCTGCGCAACTGCGACACCCGGCACTATGCAGAGAACAAAGGGCGTATGGTGCGGCTGGCAGAGTACAGCCGCGACTGCCTGAAACTGCTACGTGAAACCACCGGTATTCAGTATGAAGGGCGCCAGGGCGGCACCTTGCAACTCTTCCGCACCGCCGCACAGTATGAAAACGCCACCCGTGACATTGCCGTATTGCAGGACGCAGGCGTTCCTTACCAGTTGCTGGAATCCGCGCGTCTGGCTGAGGTAGAGCCTGCGCTGGCGGAAGTGGCGCACAAATTAACCGGCGGCCTGCGTTTACCGAATGATGAAACCGGCGATTGCCAGCTTTTTACCCAACAACTTGCCAGCATGGCAGAGCAGGCAGGGGTGGTCTTTCGTTTCAATACCCCGGTGGATCGTCTGCTGTATGAAGGCGAAAACATCTATGGCGTGAAGTGCGGCGAAGAGGTGGTAAAAGCCGATGCATATGTGATGGCCTTCGGCTCCTGGTCAACCGGGCTGCTGAAAGGTATCGTTGATATTCCTGTATATCCGCTGAAAGGATACTCGTTGACGATCCCTGTCGCGCAGGAAGACGGCGCACCGGTTTCTACTATCCTTGATGAAACCTACAAAATCGCTATTACGCGGTTTGATAAGCGCATTCGCGTAGGCGGCATGGCGGAAATTGTCGGTTTCAACACCGAGCTGCTGCAACCTCGTCGCGAAACGCTGGAAATGGTGGTACGCGATCTCTTCCCGCGCGGTGGTCGTGTTGAAGAGGCGACATTCTGGACCGGTCTGCGCCCAATGACGCCGGACGGTACGCCAGTTGTTGGCCGTACTTCGTATAAAAATCTGTGGCTCAACACTGGTCACGGTACACTGGGTTGGACCATGGCCTGCGGCTCCGGCCAGCTGCTCAGTGATTTAATGTCCGGCAACACGCCAGCTATTGCGGCGGACGATCTCTCTGTCGCCCGCTATTTGCCCGGCTTTACCCCGGCATGCGCACAGCATCTGCATGGCGTTCATAACTGATAAATATAAGGAAAAGTAATGTCTCGTCCGATTCTGGCCACGCTGGACTTACAGGCACTGGGCAATAATTTGCAGGTCGTGCGTCGGGCTGCGCCGACAGCTAAGGTCTGGTCAGTGGTCAAGGCGAATGCATATGGTCACGGTATCGATCGTGTCTGGCGTTCGCTTGCCAGCGCTGATGGTTTTGCGATGCTGAATCTCGAAGAGGCCATTTTGCTGCGTGAACGCGGCTGGAAAGGGCCGATTCTGATGCTGGAAGGTTTTTTTCACGCCGATGAATTACCGCTATTCGATAAATACCGGCTGACCACCAGCCTGCACAGCAACTGGCAGATTAAGGCGTTACAAAATGCGCGACTGCAAGCGCCGCTGGATATCTATCTGAAGATTAATAGCGGCATGAATCGCCTTGGCTTTATGCCGGATCGCGTGCATACGGTGTGGCAGCAACTGCGGGTGATTAACAACGTAAGCAGCATTACCCTGATGTCGCACTTTGCCGAAGCCGAACGCCCGGACGGGATCTCCGGGCCGATGGCGCGTATTGCACAGGCGGCGGAAGGGCTGGATGCGCCGCGATCGTTATCCAACTCCGCGGCGACGTTATGGCATCCTGAAGCGCATTTCGACTGGGTGCGTCCGGGAATTGTGTTGTATGGCGCATCGCCCTCGGGTCAGTGGCAGGATGTCGCCAACAGCGGTATCCGGGCGGTGATGACGCTCAGCAGCGAAATTATCGCGGTGCAAACGTTGAAAGCGGGTGAAACGGTCGGTTATGGTTGCCGCTATCGCGCCAGCGGGGAGCAGCGTATCGGTGTGGTGGCCTGTGGTTATGCCGATGGTTATCCGCGCATTGCGCCTTCCGGCACGCCTGTACTGGTCGATGGAATTCGCACCGCTACGGTTGGCGCGATCTCGATGGATATGCTTACGGTCGATTTAACGCCTTGCCCGCAGGCCGGTATCGGTACGCCGGTCGAGCTGTGGGGCAAGGAGATAAAAATCGATGAAGTCGCGGCGGCGGCAGGCACGGTTGGGTACGAACTGATGTGCGCACTGGCGCCGCGCGTGCCTGTTGTGACGGTGTAACATACTGCGAGGCGGTTATTCCGCCTCGTCTTCTACCACTCTGACGCCCACTTTTAACACCGCATTGTCGGCTTTCTCGGCCACTGTCCAGATCATTCCGGCAAACTCTACCTGGTCGCCAACCACCGGTGCGGCCCCCAATAACTGCTGAACAATATCGCCCAGCGTTTGCTGATTATCGCGGTGCTCAAGGCCTTCCTCCAGACCGTAAATAAGTGCCACGTCGGCGAATTTAGCATCGGCTTCGAGGATAAAATCGCCAAAGAAACGCTGATCCAGCGCGACCGGCGGCGACTGGCTAAACAGCTTGCCTAGCGCCGGGAGATCCCGCTCGCGACCAATGACACACAATACATCGCCTTCCCGCAACCGCGTGCTGCCAGTCGGATGCAACAGACTGTTACCACGAAACAGCGCCGCAATGCGCGTCTCTTCCGGCATGTGCAAATCACGAAGCGCCGCGCCCACGCACCATTTATCGGCGCTAAGCTGGTAAACGAACTGCTCGAAGGGATTATCCGGGTGAATATCCAGCCCCACGCGAGAAACCGGCCAGCCGACCGGCGGCACCACCACTTTGGCTTTTTTCGCCGCCCAGGTGAGCGAGGAACCCTGGAACAGCAGCGAGATCAGTACCACGAAGAAGGCAACGTTAAAGAACAGCCGCGCATTATCCAGCCCGGCCATCATCGGGAAGGTGGCGAGAATAATTGGCACGGCACCGCGTAGCCCCACCCAGCTGATAAACACACGCTCACGCAGATTGAAGCCACGAAACGGCAGCAGGCTGGCAAATACCGACAGCGGACGGGCGATAAAAATCATCCACGCGGAGAGGATCAGGGCAGAGACGGCAATCGGCAGCAGATCGGACGGCGTGACCAGTAGGCCCAGCACGAGGAACATGGCGATTTGTGCCATCCAGGCCAGCCCATCGAAGTTTTGCAGAATCCCGTAGCGATTGCGGATCGGCCGGTTGCCCAGCACAAAACCACATAAATACACGGCCAGGATGCCGCTGCCGTGCAAGGCAGTCGTCAGGGCAAAAACCAAAATACCGCCGCTGAGCGCCAGCAGCGGATAGAGACCCGGCGGCAGGGCGATACGGTTGATCATCTGTTGCAGCAGGTAGCCGCCCGCGCCGCCCAGCAGAATGCCAAGACCAAACTCCTGTACGATATGCACCAGAAACATCACATCGAGATCAACTTTGTGCTTCTGGATCATCTCAATCAGCGTGATGGTCAGGAAGACCGCCATCGGATCGTTACTGCCCGACTCGATTTCCAGCGTGGAGCCAACACGCTCGTTCAGCCCTTTGCCTCCCAGCAGCGAGAACACCGCCGCCGCATCGGTGGAACCGACAATCGCGCCTATCAGCAGGCCTTCTATCAGGTGGAGCTTAAACAACCACGCGGCTATCACACCGGTAAGACCGGAGGTGACCAGCACACCTACAGTGGCGAGCGAAAGTGCAGGGCCGAGTGCGACACGAAAGGAGCTGGCGCGGGTTTGCATGCCGCCATCCAGCAAAATGATCGCCAGCGCGAGGTTACTGACCATATAAGCTAGTGGGTAGTTATCGAACGGGATCCCGCCGATACCGTCAATGCCGGCTAACATACCGATGACCAGGAAAATGACCAGGATAGGTATACCAAGGCGGGAAGAGAAAGAACTCAATAAGATGCTACAGGTTACAAGAACAGAACCCAGAATAAACAGACTAATTATCGCCTCAGAGTCCAATGTGGTGCTTCTCCTTAATCCTCGCCAGCGGAAATCCCCCGGGCCAGAACCCCAAGGTTGGTAACTTCACTCATAATAACGGCAGAAACAGCGTCTTAATAAGAACATTAAGCACTTTTTTTACACCGAGATCACTGGATGACCGGTCATCGTCAAGCGTGTTATATCAGTATGTTGCAGTTGGGCAAACGCACCTAACGGCAGGGTTACCGTTTGCGGTTCGTGCCCGAAGGCCAGCCCGCTAATGACCGGGATCGTCAACTGCGAACGCAGGTAATCCACCATCTTTGTAAGATTGTAGCCCGCATCGTAATCGTTAGGTTGTGCGTGGGAGAAACTACCGAGAATGAGCGCGTGTTGCTGCCCCAGAATACCCGCGTGCAGCAATTGCAAAAGCATACGCTCGACGCGATAAGGATGCTCATTGATATCTTCCACCACCAGAATACCGCCCGGCATTGACGGCAACCACGGCGTGCCGATAAGTGACGTTAGCATCGCCAGATTCCCGCCCCATAGCGTTCCTTCAACATGGCATTGCGGGCCAACGCCTTCCCACTCGATGCTGAAGGTCGGGCTGGTCAGCGCGCGCCAGAAGTGCTCCTGTGTGAATGCATCCAGTGTTTCTGCGCCGAAATTACCCGCCAACATCGGCCCGCTAAAGGTAATCACCTTGCCGGTTGCCAACAGACCAAGCTGGATCGCCGAAAAATCACTGTGACCGCATATCAGCAGCGGTTGCTGTTGCTGACGTGCCGTGATGCCCTGCCAGTCAATATCAGCCAGCAAACGGCTGGCACCATAGCCGCCGCGCACCGCCATCACAATCGTATTGTTGCCCGCCAGGGTTGCCAGTGCGTTGATGTCGGCCAGACGCTCTTCATCGTTGCCGGCAAACCGCTCGCTGCGCCGGGTGATGACGGATGGATTGGCAATGTGATGCCCCAGTTGTGTCAGACGTTCAACGGCAAGCGCCGCCGCGTGCTGATTAATGCAATAACCGGAAGGGGCGATCAAATGGATGGTGGACATGGCATTTCCTTGCTGACATCTATAGGGAAACAGTTATCATGCCGCTAACCTGTACCGTTGTCATCCGCAGTGATGAGCAGTTCGAAGAAGGATTTGTTGGCGTGAAATTAAGATGGTTTGCTTTTTTAGTGGTACTTTTGGCCGGATGTAGTTCAAGACAGGATTACCGACAGCCGGACTGGAATCCGGAGGTACCCGTGAAACGGGCGATGCAATGGATGCCGATCTCCCAGAAGGCGGGCGCGGCGTGGGGCGTCAGCCCGCGGCTGTTGACGGCGATGATTGCCGTAGAATCCGGGGGAAACCCGAACCTGGTGAGTAAATCCAATGCGGTGGGGCTAATGCAACTGAAAGCGTCAACCGCCGGACGTGAAGTTTACCGCTATATGGGCTGGAGTGGGCAACCCTCGAGCAGCGAACTGAAAAATCCCGAGCGCAATATTTCCATGGGCGCGGCTTATTTAAGCATTCTCGCACATGGGCCGCTGGCGGGGATCCGCGACCAGCAGGTGATGCAGTACGCGCTGGTGGTCTCTTACGTTAACGGTGCCGGGGCGTTACTGCGGACGTTCTCGTCGGATCGCGGTGAAGCGATTGATGAGATCAATGATTTGAGCGCTGACGCTTTTCTGAAACATGTGGCGGAGAAACACCCCGCTCCGCAAGCGCCGCGCTATATCTGGAAAGTACAAAAAGCGATGGATGCGATGTAATCAGCGTACCCGGTTGGCGCGTTCGCGCGCCTCGCGCTCCAGGGCGAAGATAATGCGCTGGAGCTCGCGCTCAACGCCGGGGCTGACATTCAAAAAACGGAAGCTCAGGCGTGGCGTAACGATGGTGCTGTTTTTCCCGTCCACCACTTTGCGCTCGCCGATCGCAATCAGCTGCGCGTCAAAATAAAATTGCCCCCAGGACGCCATGTCCAGTTCGACCTGCGAAAAGCGCATGCCCGGTTGCAATGCTGCGGATAATTCGCCATCCAGCAGGGCACCCATCCCTCCCAATGAGAGGTCGAACAGGCGAAAGCGGATCTCCCTTTTGTCCGGCATCAACGCTTTACAAAAATAAGCCGGATGGAGCGGGGCACTGATACGGAAATATTCACGGCGCTGAATAAACCACAGTGAATCCGGCAGCGACGCAATAAATGCTGGCAGAGCCTGAAAATCACCGGCTGCGAGCCTGGACAGTGTAAATTCAACTTTGGCGCCTTGTGTTTCAGCGGTGATGGTCACTTTCCCGGCACGCTGCACGGCGTTGTTCTCATACTCCTGGCTACCAAAATCCATCACCAGCTCTTCCGGATTGACTTCCAGTATCTTACTGATGAACTGACCGCTGCCCCAGCTAATGCAGACAGGCACCTGGTTTTTTTGCAGATCGCGCAAAACGCCCAGTACGGCCAGAGGATTTTGTTTCAGGAACTGCTCACTGTAATTGCTCACGCCGAATGGCTCCTTGATGACTGACACACCGTCGTTGAGTTATCGGCAATTTCAGGCAGAACTTAATACAAATATTGCGAAAAATTTTCCCTGAAGGGCGGGATTAAGTCTGTGAGATGAAAAAGTATTGTCGCCGACAACTATACTGTAGCTAATGCGCTGCCGTTATGGTACGTGTGTGTAAACGAAACAAGCAGAAGGAGAGAGTAACATGGGCATTCTCGCGTGGATCCTTTTTGGTTTGATTGCTGGCATTATCGCTAAATTAATCATGCCTGGACGGGATGCCGGCGGATTTATTCTGACTTGTATTCTGGGGATTGTGGGGGCGGTTGTTGGGGGCTGGCTGGCCACAACGTTTGGTTTTGGCGGCGATATTACTGGTTTTAATCTGCACAGTTTCCTTGTCGCGGTCGTCGGCGCTATCGTCGTGCTGGCGGTATTCAGGCTGTTGCGCTGAGATTAAAACTTACGCTTTAGTAAAAAGGCCGCAATCGCTGCGGCCTTTTTCATGTTTACTGCGTGGTTTTTTGTTCGACAGGCGCAGGTTGTTGTGAAGTCGTGGCAGGTTGCGTTTGCGGCACGTTATCGCAGGGCTTCTCTTTCGGACACACCAGATCCAGCATTTTCAACGTGACGCCGTTAGTCCAGCCAAAGCCGTCCTGCAGCGGATACTCGCCGCCGCCACCGCCCGTACCGGTGGTACTGACATCATATTTTTCCACCAGTTTTTTCTCGCGGTCGTAGGTGTGCTGCACATTGGTCAGAAAACGCCAGCTCACCTCCTGCGAAAGTTTCTGATGCTGGTAATTTTGCAGCCCCTCGGCGGCAACCCATTGCAGTGGTGCCCAGCCGTTAGGCGCATCCCACTGTTGTCCGCTATTCACGGTGGTTGTGGTGATGCCGCCGGGTTTCAGTAGTCGCGCCTGCGTGGCGGCAGCCACTTTATCCGCACGATCCTTCGCCGCCGCGTTGACAAACAGCGGGAAGAGCGCCGCTGCCGTGAGCTGGTTTCTGACCTTATGGGTTTTCAGATCGTAATCCGCATACCAGCCCTCTTTTTCATTCCACAGATTGGCTTCGATACCTTTCTGCCGCGCGGCGGCAAGGGATTCATACTGTGCGGCCTTTGTAGCATCACCGGAAACCTGATAGCCGCGGGCAAGCATTTTTTCCATTTTGAACATCAACGCGTTCAGATCCACGGGCACAATGCTGGTGGTTCGAATAGTACCGAGCTGCTGCGGGTTATCCATCCAGCGCGAGCTGAAATCCCAGCCCGAGGCCGCAGCGGAACGCAAATCGCGATAGATCTCCGTGGCAGGGCGGTTGGGGTTATTTTTCGCCGTAGTAACATCATCAAACCACGATTCCGGACGTGGCGTATCGCGGTCATCCCAGTAACGATTTAACACGGTTCCATCATTCAGTTTCACTACGCGCTGGCTGGCCTGGCCCGGTTGCAGACTATCGGCGCCTTGCATCCAGTAGCGATACTCTTTTTCCATCTGCGGTAGCCAGGTTTTCAGTGCCTCATCGCCATCATGGGTGGACAACAGTTCAACCATTAAGGCGAAAAACGGCGGCTGTGAACGGCTCAGGTAGTAGGTGCGATTGCCATTGGGAATATGTCCCCAGGTATCAATTTCATGCGCAAAGTTGGTCACCATATCGTTGATCTTGTCCCAGTGTCCGCTTTCGGCGAGGCCCAGCATCGTAAAGTAACTATCCCAGTAATAAACTTCGCGGAAACGACCGCCAGGCACAACATAGGATTTTGGCAGCGGCAGCAGGGAATCCCACTTGTCGGCGCTACCGGTTGTGCGTGTCAGCACTGGCCACAGGCCGTCGATATGCTCGCGCAGGCTCTGCCCTTCAGGCGGAACATAGATCTCGCCTTCTTTCGGTAAGGTAAAGTTAACATCGACGAAGTGGCGTAAATCGAAGCTGGTTTGGTTACGCTGCATACGGTAATCCGCCAGGATCATCAGCGGATCACCGTTGGGTATGGCATCTACAAAGGTTTTTTGATCGGGAAAAAGTTTGGCGCTTTGCACATCATTAAACAGCGGGCCGAGCAGAATATCCGGTGATTGCTGCGCATTCGGGGCATCTGCGGACAGCGCCTGGGGAATAACAGCAAGTAATGCTCCACTTAAAACGACGTGCATTGCCAGCAACAGCGAGCGCGGCTGGCGCATAACAGGTTTTATCATCAATCATTCTCCTTGAGCTGGCGCATCACGGCACCGCTGACATCAATCTTGTCCAAACCTTAGACGAATATCAGATAAATCGCGTGCCCGGTTTGGCATTTTGCGCGATTCCAGACGATTTACCCGTCGGGCTACGACGAAAATGCTTTTTTTCCGCAAAAATGTGATGTCAGTTGATCAATGCTGCGGGGTTATTGTTTTTAGCAGATCAAATCAACGCGGCTAAAAGGTTTTATTTAATGTGAGTTCAAAGCGATTAAGTATCGCTAAACAATTTCATACGAACAATATTCTCACTCGAAACAACCTACGATACCGCCATGAAATAGTTTTGTACGTGACTATGTACGTCCGGTAAAGATTATGTGCGTCCGGTAAATAATTGCTCGTTGCTCAATATATTTCTCCAATACTGACAAAAGAATTCGAAATGGGGTGTGAAAGCGCCTAAACCTTGCATTTAATCGGGAATTAAAGCTACCAGATATTGTAGTATTTATTCGTATAATTATGCTTTTAAGAATACTCTTATCACTTTGTTTTTATTATATGCTAAGAAGGTGGTCATAGATATTATGTATTTAATTTCAGTTTGTTATGAGTTTCTAGTTTAATGAAACTGGCGTGATGGTCTGCTGGTTTTAATAATTCTTTCCCCAAGTTAAATTTTTTCTTAAGAATTGTCTTAATTTGCAAAAGAAATTAAATAATCTATTTTAACAGGTCGGAGAGAGTATTGAATTGAATAACCCGATCTGTAAAATCATGTCATGATAGTCAATGAAAAGTAATAATATTGTGGCCTTGTTTTGCGCAGGTTCGTGCGGTAGCTATGCCTTTTGTTAATTATCATGGCGTTTTTCTGGAATATTTAGAGCGATTTAATTGCTACTTTCCGAAGCGCCCCTGGTCAACACAGTAATATATTTGCAATGGAAAAAACTCTATGAACATGCGAATTATCCTGGCTCTTCTTCTTGTCTTTGGCGTTAGTGGGTGTAAAGCTCCACCGAAACCGGCTCCGGGCGACGACACCATTGTTACCAGTGAAGTGAATGGCGTTACCTTAACTCACCGTTATGCAGTCCTTGCCCCAACCGAATTTACCCCCATTAACCAAAACTATCGCGCGCTCTATCCGGCATCCATCATGATCAAACCGGATTTCGGCGGTAAAGTGATCCGTCAGCTTGAAGCCGGTAAAACCTATATTGTTCTGGGACAGGTAGAGCACTTCTGGATGGCGCTGGCTGATGAAGGGAAGGAAGAGCTGATCGGCTATGTGCCGATGCGTGCCGTGGTGAAAAGCGAGCTGTACGACAAAACGCTGCGTGAAGATCGTCGTCGCAGAGTCGCGCCGAAAAAACAGACCTGCGTGACGGTAGACGGCAGCGGCAAAGCCTGCAAAAACGCTAACTCAGGAACCTGGATCATCGATTAATCCAGCCGTGACGAGTGCCAGATATGAATAATAATGCTGTTGTGCGCCAGTTCTGTCTGGTGTTTTTCTTTGTGCTGGCCACCCTGGCCAGCGGTTGTGGATCTTCTTCACACAGCGTACCTACCAGCTACAACCTTCAGTTCAGGGCTCATCCGCAAATCAATGAGTCCGCTCCTCTTAAAGTCAGGGTTCTGCTGTTGAAATCGGACGCCACGTTTATGTCTGCCGATTTTTGGTCGCTGCAAAATAACGCTGACAGCGTGTTGGGAGCCAACCTGCTCAACAGCGATGAATTTTTCCTGATGCCCGGCCAGTTGTCGAAAACGCTCAGTGGCAAAAGCGCGCCGGAGGCGCGTTACATCGGCGTGATCGCGGAATATCAGGCACTGGATGGCAAGAAATGGCGTATCTCCCTGCCGCTCCCGGTACAGGGCGAGAGCCACTTCTACGAATTCTGGAAATCCTCTGCGGACGAACTGGAAGCGAATCTTTTCCTCGACATCAATGGAATTCGTGTCATTTCCAAATAGCGCCAGCCTAAACAGGAAAACAGTATGAATAAAGCAGAAAAGGTCATATGGACTGAAGGTATGTTTCTGCGTCCTCATCATTTTCAGCGTGCGGAAAGTTACCTGCAACATCACATTCGCGAGTGGGGGACACTGCAACGTCCGTACCTTTGGGGTTACCTGGATCTTGAACTGGATGACGCGATGTTACGTCAAGGCTGTATCGCCCTGAACTCTGCCAGTGGTTTACTGCCGGATGGCACTTTTTTCTCTTTCCACGACGCACGCCAGGCGCCGGCGCCGCTGGCTATCCCGGACAACACCAGCAATGAGCGCGTTGTTCTGGCGTTACCGGTGCGACGCGGCGGACGTGACGAAGTCATTTTCGGCGAAGAGAAAGATTCGCTGGCGCGTTATGTCACCTGGGAAAGTGAAGTGGATGACGACAACGCCATGTCCGTCGGACCTGCTGCCGTGCAGTTTGGTCGCTTACGGCTAAAACTGATGCTGGAAAAAGATCTGAGCGCCGAATGGACAGCCATTGGCGTGGTTCACGTGCTTGAGAAGCGTAACGATAATCACCTTCGCCTCGATACGCGTTATATCCCACCGGTACTCAACGCCATCAATAATCCGCTGCTGTATGGTGTGCTCAACGATCTGCAAAGTTTGCTGGTGCAGCGTAGCCAGCAAATAGGCCAGCGACTGCGTCAGCCGGGGCGTTTTAATACCTCGGAAATGGTGGAATTCACGTTGCTGTCGCTGATCAATCACCATCTTGGCGAGGTGGCGCATCTGAAAACACTGCCGATGATCCACCCGGAAGCGCTGTGGCGTAGCTGGTTGCCGTTCGCCACGGAGCTGACGACCTGGACAGCAGCGCGTTCGCCGGAAGAGACGCTGCCGGTTTATGACCATGACGATCTCGCGGGCAGCTTCAGCAAGCTGCAATTGATGCTGCGCCAGGGGCTGTCGCTGGTAATGGAAGAACACGCTATCCAGCTTCCGCTCACCGAACGCACTCACGGCCTGAATGTCGCCACGCTGCCGAATACCAGCATGGCGCGGGAGTTCGGCTTTGTGCTGGCGGTCAAAGCCAGCGTGCCGGGCGAGATCCTGCAAACCCACTTCCCGGCGCAGATGAAAGTCGCCCCAGTCACCAAAATCCGCGATCTGGTACAGCTCCAGTTGCCTGGCATGATTCTGCGCACCATGCCGGTCGCGCCGCCGCAGATTCCGTGGCATGCCGGTTACAACTATTTTGAACTGGAAAAAGGCGGCGAACTCTGGAACGAAATGGAGAAATCGGGGGCTTTCGCACTGCATCTGGCGGGCGAATTTCCGGGTCTTGATATGGAGTTTTGGGCCATCCGTAGCCCGACTGAATAAGAGAGCGAGCGCACAATATGCAGCAACAAAACGCCGCCGGCAGTGATGCCGCTCTGGCAGGAGCCAGTGGTAACAATCCTTTGGTCGCAGCGGCAAACCCGCTACTTAATGCGATACCGCAAATCCGCTTTTCGGTCTCCCATGACGATCAAAGCGGTTTGCGTCAGCATTTAATTGATGAGATCCGCCGTTTTGAAGTGCGCTGCCAGCAATCCGGGCTAGCCTACGAGGTGATCGTTGGTGCGCGCTACTGCCTCTGTACCGCGCTGGATGAAGCCGCAGCGCTGACGCCGTGGGGCAGCCGTGGCGTCTGGTCCGGCAGCGGTCTTCTGGTGACATTCCACAACGAAACCTGGGGTGGGGAGAAGTTCTTCCAACTGCTGGCGCGGCTATCGCAAAACCCACGCGAGCATATCGCGTTGTTGGAACTGATCAACTTCTGCCTGCTGTTTGGCTTTGAAGGCCGATACCGGGTGATGGATAACGGCCGTACACAACTGGAAACCATCAAACAGCGCTTGTGGCAGATGATCCGCAGCGTGCGTGGTAACTATTCGCCGCCGCTTTCGCCGCATCCGGAAGATCAACCAGTGATGCGCAAACTCTGGCGTCCGGTGATCCCATTATGGGCCTGCGTCGGGCTGGCGGGCTTCCTCGCCTGTCTGTTCTATATCTTGCTCAACTGGCGGCTTGGCGACAACACCAGCCCGGTACTGGCGAAAATCTATCAGACGCAATTGCCGGAAGCCGCCATTGCCCAACCAGCGGAAAGTGCGTCGCCAGTGCTTAATCTGCGTGCCTTCCTGCGCCCGGAAATTCAGCAAGGGCTGGTGGCGGTGCGCGATGAAGCCGATCGCAGTGTGGTGACCTTAAAAGGCGATGGGCTGTTTGCCTCCGGTTCGACGGTGGCGCGCGATAGCTACGAACCGGTGATCGATCGCGTCGCCCAGGCAATGAACAATATCAGCGGCCGCATTCTGGTGGTCGGCTTTAGTGATAACGTGCCGATCCGCAGCGCGCGATTCGCCTCTAACTACGAGCTCTCTCTGGAGCGTGCGCGCTCGGTGCAGTCGCTGCTGCAAAAACATTTGTCGCAGCCGGAACGCGTGAAAGCGGAAGGGCGAGGGGAGATAAACCCGATCGCGCCGAACAACACGCCGGAAAACCGCGCCCGCAACCGCCGCGTAGAGATTACTTTGCTGGTGTCGCCGGAGAATACGGCCGCCGAGCTGAACGGACTGCCGCAAGGAAACTAAAGGATGAATATGGTGCTTTCATTGCTGACCAACCGCATTTTGTGGGGTTTCCTTGGCGTGACGGGGTTGGCTGCCGTGATCTGGATGATCGGCCCGCTACTCTCGGTCGTTGACTCCCGCCCACTTGAATCAGAGCAAAACCGCATGATCACCATTGCGGTGATGTACCTGATTTGGGTTCAAAGCCACATTGTGCCGCGCCTCTATAATGCCTGGCTCAACCGCAAGCTGATGGACAACCTGAAAAGCGAAGAAGCCAAAGATACGCTCGAGCGCAAACGCCTGAACAGTGAAGATCAGGTGCTCAATGAGCGCTTTGAAGAGGCCGCACAGGTACTGAAAAAAGCCCACTTTAATCAGCCAGGCCAGCGCGGACAGTGGACGCAGCGCTTCGGCACCCAGTATCTGTATCAGTTGCCGTGGTACGTGATGATTGGCGCGCCGGGTTCCGGGAAAACCACCGCGCTGGTGAACTCCGGCCTGCAATTCCCGCTGGCGGATCGCTTTGGTAAAACCGCGCTGCGCGGCATCGGAGGAACGCGTAACTGCGACTGGTGGTTTACCAACGAAGCGGTACTGCTGGATACTGCCGGTCGTTACACCACACAGGAGAGCGAGCAGTCCCAGGATGCCAGCGAATGGGCGAAATTCCTCGGTCTGCTGCAAAAATACCGCCGTCGCCAGCCGATTAACGGCGTGATTGTGACGATCAGCATCGCTGATCTACTGACACAGTCCGCAGAAGCGTCCCGTGAACAGGCGCTCAATTTGCGCCAGCGCCTGACTGAGTTGCATGAGCAGTTGGGCATTCGTTTCCCGGTTTACGTGCTGGTAACCAAAGCCGACTTGCTGAAAGGTTTTCGCGCCTATTTTGCCGGTTTTGACAAAGCGCAGCGCGACCAGATCTGGGGTTTCACCTTCCCGTGGGAAAAAGCCAGATTGGTGGATTTTGACTTGCAGGGCAGTTTTCTGCAGGAATTTGCCCTGTTACAGCAGCGGCTGGATGCGGCACTGCCGGACACGCTCTTGCGGGAAAGTGATGCGCAGGCGCGCGCGGAATGTTTCCTGTTTCCGCAGGAATTCGCTGTACTTCGCCCGCTACTGTCTGACTACCTGAACACGCTGTTTGCCCGTTCTAACTTCGAAACCAAATTCTCACCGCGCGGTATCTACTTCGCCAGCGGTACGCAGGAAGGCCTGCCTTTCGACCGCGTGATGGGCGAACTCAGCCGGGCGCTTTCGCTACCGCAGGGTAAAGCTGGGGATAACTGGGATTCGGTGAGTAAAGAGGAGCCAGTACCGGGCGGAAAAGGCCAGAGCTTCTTTATCAAGCATGTGCTGCAAAACGTCATCTTCCAGGAAGCGGGTATTGCCGGACAAAACCGCTGGTGGGAGCTACGTAGCCGGGCGATGATCTGGTCCGGTTATGCGGCGTTGCTGGCACTGCTGATTATTGTCAGCGCTTTGTGGCTGACCAGCTACGGCAATAACAAAGATTACCTTAATGAAGTGAAGGCCAAAGTGCCGGCGCTGGATCAGGAGATCAAAGCCCTGCGTAGCCGCCAGCAGGGCGATCTGTTTGCCATGCTGCCGCTGCTTAACGGGCTTTCCGCGCTGCCGCAGAGTAACGCTTTCGACATCAACAATCCGCCGATCACCCGCCGTATGGGATTGTACCGCGGTAACGATGTGGCTGACGCCTCACAGACGCTGTATCAGAAAGCGCTACAACAGATGCTGTTGCCGGAAGTGGCAATGCGCATTACCACCTGGCTGCGCAACGATAACGGCAGCGATGTGGAGTACAGCTACGAGGCGCTGAAAGCCTACCAGATGCTCTATCAGCCGAAACATTACGACGGCAAATTTCTGCATTCGTGGGTGATGCTCAATTTGGAGCGCAATCTGCCGCAGAACGTCACCAGGGCGCAGATCCGCCAGCTTGAATGGCACCTGACACAACTACTGGAGCCGCAAATTCAGTCGTCGCCGTACGCCAAAGATGAGGCGTTAATCAGCCGCGAACAGGCAATGATTAACCAGCAGCCGCTCTCCACGCGCGTTTATGGCCGGCTGAAACGTCTGCTGGAACATGATGACAACCTGAAGCCGGTTTCGCTGGCTTCACTGGGCGGGCCGCAAAGCGAGTTGGTCTTTTCGCGTAAAAGCGGCCAGCCAGTGAGCGAGGGACTGCCGGGGTTGTACACGCCGAACGGCTACTGGAATAACTTTAACGCAAAGATCGCACCGGTCACCGCTTCCCTGCATGAAGATGATAGCTGGGTACTGGGTGCGACCACGCAGGCGGAAGACAAGCAGCAGACGGATAACGCGGTGCGCCAGCTCTACGCCCGCGATTTTATCGCCCTGTGGGACAGCTTCTTAAGCGACATCCAGCTGAATAACAGCGCCGATCTGAATCAGCGCATCAATACGGCGCGCTTGCTCTCTGGCAACAACTCACCACTGCGTCGGCTGGTGCTCAACCTGAGTCAGCAACTGAAACTGACGCGGGATGAGCCGGAAGACGCTGAAAAAGCGAAAAGCGCTGGCAGCACTAACCGTGGTACGCAGATGCTGGAAACCCTGTTCAGCAACCACGATGGCGCAGCAGAAACCACCAATGCCGCAGCCAGCCAGACACCGGAACAGCGCGTAACCGAACACTTTGCGCCGATTATCGAACTGGCGCAGCCGCTGGAAAAGGGCGGGAAAACTATCGTCTTTGATGATTTTCTCAAGCAGGTTGATGAGCTGTACCGCTATCTGACCGCCGTTCAGGATGCTGCCAACAGCGGGATGCCCCCGCCGGGTGGTGAAGCGATCAGCCGTTTACAGGCCAGCGCCGGACGTCTGCCAGGCGGCCTGCAAACCATGTTCAGTAACATGGCAGTAGGGGCCAGCAGCGATACACAACGGCGGGATCTGGAAAATGTTCGCAAGCGTATCAGCGTTGAAGTAGGCAATTTCTGCCGTCAGGCCATCGCCGGGCGTTATCCGCTGGTGCGCTCAGCCAGCAGCGAAGTGACACCGGACGATCTGGCGCGCATGTTCGCGCCGGGCACCGGTCTGATGGACACCTTCTTTCGCGATAATCTGACCAATAAAGTCGACACCACGCAATCCACCTGGCGCTTTATGCCTGGTATTGACGGCAAAACGCTGCCGGGCAGCGAAGGTTTGTTGGTGCCGTTTCAGCAGGCGCAATCTATCCGCGATGCTTTCTTTGCCAATGGCAACACCACGCCATCATTTCGTACCACCGTGCGCACGGTGCGTATGGATAACACCATCCTGACCATGACGCTGGATGTGGACGGGCAAATCCTGCGTTATAGCCACGGGCCACAGGCGGTACAAATCGTTAACTGGCCGGGATCGGGCGGAACCAACCAGGTGAGGATGCAGCTCGGTCTGGCCAGCGGCACAACCGCGACGCTGGTCACCAACGGTGCGTGGGCACTGAATCGCTTTTTCGAGAAAGCCCGCGTCAGCCCCGGCAGTAGCAGCCTTAGCCGCCAGGCGACATTCACCGTTGACGGGCATCAGGTGACGCTGGAGTTTGCGCCTAACAGCATCCGCAACCCGTTCCAGCTTCCCCGTTTCGCATGTCCTTGAACTGCAAAGGAACGCCAATGACGATGACTTCAGCAATTAGCTGGTACGGAAAACTGCCGAGTGCCGGTGATTTTTTACAGCGCCGCTTTCCCGATGCGCTGCAACGGCAGTGGTCTCACTGGTTTCAGGTGGGGTTGATGAACTGGCAAATGAACTGGCAAAAAGAAGAACAGCGCGCCAGCGATCGCCAGTTCGGCAATGCGCCGGTGTGGAATTTTGTTGTCCCGCCCATGCTTGGCGGGCAGCAAGTGCAGATGGGCTGTCTGTTGCCGGGGCGCGACAGCGTCGGGCGACAGTATCCGATTTGTGCGCTGATGGCGATTAACCCGCTGGAGTGGACGCCGCGCCATCTGGCGCAGGCGGGCGACTGGTATCAGCAACTGGGCCGTACGCTGCTGCATGCTATCCATAACGGCTACTCGCCGGAACAGCTTGACCAGGCGCTGCTGTCGATTCCGCCCGTGCAACTGGTTGCGCCGGAATCGCGCTCGGAAATCCTTGATGTGATCGGTTACGAAGGCGACGGTGAATCGACCATTGGCTGGAATCAGGCCGCCGAATGTTTTGACCCGCTGCGCCAGATCAGTTTCTGGTGGACCAACCGCAGCGACGGTTATCCACTCTATACACACGTACACAGCGGCAATTTTACCGGGCAGCTCTTTACGCTGCTGTTTGATCCGGCGGGAGGCGCAAGACCTGGTCGCCACGGTCTTTACCCACCGATGTTTGAATAAGCAGGTTGCGGATGACGATTGACTCTTTACTGGCTCCGGTCACCCCGGAGCAACCGTGCGGCGAGAATCTGGAATATGACGCCGACTTCCAGGCAATGGAACAGGCCAGTCTCGGTAAAGCCGAGCAGCAGTTCGGCAGCACGATCATTCCTGCCGAACCCGCCGACTGGAACCGCGTGGAAAAACTGGCCACCTCGCTGCTGGAACGCACGAAAGATATTCGCGTCATGCTGGCGCTGACCCATGCATGGACGCGCCGCCGTGGGCTGGAAGGCTACGCAGACGGTCTGTTGATGCTGGGTCAGGCACTGGCACTGTACTGGGATCAGCTCTGGCCGTCACTTAACGATGGTGGTGAATTCGATCCCTTCTACCGCATTAATGCGCTGGCTGCGCTGAGCGACAAATCTACGCTCACCACCACACTGCGCCAGTCAATACTGTTACGCAGCAATGGCGATGAGCTGAACGTACGCGATGCACAGGCGCTGCTGGATGGCAGCAAAACCGAATGCGCGGGTTACCCGGGCGGTCGGGTGCGTTTGATTGATGAACTGGTACGCGGCGGTCAGTCCGGTATTGAAGCTATCGGGCAGATTGAAGGGCGCCTGCAAACCATCCGTACATGGCTGCTGGAACAACTGGGCGAAAGCGGGGTGCCGGAAATGGAACAATTACTGAAAACGGTCAACATGATTGCCGGAGCAAGCCGGGCTTCCCGTGGCGATGAGCAGCCAGCGCCGTCCGCAGGGGAGGAGCAAAAAAGCCCGACACCGCAGGCGGTAGCCGTACCGCTCGCGTCGCACGCCGACTGGCGTTCGGCGCAGGTAACGACACGCGCCGATGCACAGTTGATGCTGGAGAAAGTGAAGCAATACTTTACTCAGCATGAACCGAGCCACCCGGCACCGCTGATGATCGATCGCGTACAGCGATTAATTGAACTCGATTTTATGGAAATTATTCGCGATCTGGCGCCCGACGGCGTAAGCCAGTTGCAAAACATCTTTGGGCGTCAGGAGTGACGCGTACTGTGTTATGACGACAGGCGCGTCGCCGGCCGTCAAACCTTCACCGCGCATATTTGATGGAGAACATCATGCCAATAAGTAACAGTGGTCAAAAATTTATCGCCCGCAACCGCGCGCCGCGCGTACAGATTGAGTACGACGTGGAAGTTTATGGCGCAGAGCGCAAAATCCAGCTTCCGTTTGTGATGGGCGTTATGGCGGATCTGGTCGGGAAACCGGTGGAGAACTTACCGTCTATTGAGGAGCGTAAATTCCTCGAGATCGATGTCGACAATTTCGATGAGCGTATGAAAGCGCTGAAACCACGCGTCGCCTTCAACGTGGATAACACGCTGACGAGCGAAGGCCAGTTGAACGTTGATCTCACTTTCGACAGCATGGATGACTTTTTGCCGGATGCCATCGCCCGCAAAGTCGAACCGCTGAACAAACTGCTGGAAGCTCGCACCCAGCTTTCCAACCTACTGACCTATATGGACGGGAAAAACGGCGCTGAAGAGCTGATCGCAAAAGTATTGCAGGATCCGACACTGCTGAAATCCCTTAGCCAGTTGCCGAACAGCGACGAGAACGCGCAAGGTAAAGAGGAGTAAACCATGAGCAATCCTTCGCAACAACATGAACAGCAGGGCGCCCAGGTTTTCAGTCAGGACGAATTTAGCTCGCTGCTAAACAAAGAGTTCCGCCCGAAAACCGACCAGGCGCGTTCTGCGGTAGAAAGCGCGGTGAAAACACTGGCGCAGCAGGCGCTGGAAAATACCGTAACGTTCTCCAACGATACCTACCGCACCATTCAGAACCTGATTGCCGGTATCGATGAGAAACTGTCGCAGCAGATTAACCAGATTATCCACCACGAAGAGTTTCAGAAACTGGAGAGCGCCTGGCGCGGTCTGAGCCATCTGGTGAATAACACTGAAACTGATGAGATGCTAAAAATCCGCTTTATGAGCATCTCCAAGCAGGAACTGGGCCGTAACCTGAAGCGTTTTAAAGGCGTCGGCTGGGATCAGAGCCCTATCTTCAAAAAAATCTATGAAGAAGAATACGGTCAATTCGGCGGCGAACCGTTTGGTTGCCTGGTGGGCGATTACTACTTCGACCACAGCCCGCAGGATGTTGAACTGCTCGGTGAGATGGCGCGTATTGGCGCGGCGGCACACTGTCCGTTTATCACTGGCACCGCGCCAAGCGTGATGCAGATGGAGTCCTGGCAGGAGCTAGCGAACCCGCGCGATCTGACGAAAATCTTCCAGAACACCGAATACGCCGCCTGGCGTTCACTGCGTGAGTCAGAAGATGCCCGTTACTTAGGTCTGGTGATGCCGCGCTTCCTCTCCCGGTTGCCGTACGGCATTCGCACTAACCCGGTAGATAGCTTCGATTTTGAAGAAGAGACCGATGGAGCGAACCACAACAACTATACCTGGGCCAACGCCGCTTACGCGATGGCGACCAATATCAACCGTTCCTTTAAAGAGTACGGCTGGTGCACATCCATTCGCGGCGTCGAATCTGGCGGTGCCGTGGAAAATCTGCCGTGCCACACCTTCCCGAGCGACGATGGCGGCGTGGACATGAAGTGCCCGACTGAAATCGCCATCAGCGATCGCCGTGAAGCGGAACTGGCGAAAAACGGCTTTATGCCACTGATCCACCGTAAAAACTCTGACTTCGCCGCCTTTATCGGCGCGCAGTCGCTGCAAAAACCAACCGAATACCACGATGCCGATGCCACCGCCAACGCGCGTCTGGCTTCTCGTCTGCCGTATCTCTTCGCTTGTTGCCGTTTTGCGCATTACCTGAAGTGCATTGTACGCGACAAAATTGGCTCCTTTCGCGAGCGAGACGAAATGGAACGCTGGCTGAACGATTGGGTGATGAACTACGTCGACGGCGATCCGGCGAATTCCTCACAGGAAACCAAAGCGCGTAAACCGCTGGCAGCAGCCGAAGTGCAGGTGCAGGAGATCGAGGACAACCCTGGTTACTACGCAGCGAAATTCTTCCTGCGTCCACACTACCAGTTGGAAGGCCTGACCGTGTCGCTGCGTCTGGTATCGAAACTGCCGTCGCTGAAAACCAAAGAGGCGTAAGCAGAGGTGCCGCAGGCGGGGAGTCTGCGGTCCTTAATAGCATTCGGCCGACAATTAATCGTTCGGACGCGGTTATTTCAATGCGCCGAATACGAATTACACAACGACCAGAGCCAGTTTTTGGGAGTTGCCATGAGAATCGCTTGTTTCGGTTTGTTATTGGTGTGCAACAGTGTCCTGGCAGATCAGAAAGAAGACCCGATGGCCTTCATTAAAAATATGCCCTACACGCAAGTGGTGAAGGATATGACGCTTGCACGCTGCATTGCGCAGGTTGCCGATCCGAAATCGCTATACTCGCTGGACGCGGCACGAAGCGCAAACGCGATGCGGGAATGGATGCCGTTCGATATTGAAAATGGTGATGCAAAAATTAATGCTTTAATCAACCAGTTCAAAGGGGCGACGCATCAATTCCATACGGAAAGTCCGCAAAATGTTAAAGGACTGACGCTAAACTGCCTGCGTTTATACCATAGCCCTGAGCTGGATCAGCTGGCGAAAGAGGTGCTGCTGAAAAATTCGCATCACACCTGGCAACAGGACAATCCGAATTAACGTTACCCCCGTGAGCAAATACTGTGCCGCGAAGCAGAGTGAAAATAACCGAATTCTTTCCCTCATTGCGAGGGAATGAGTGTTTCTGAACAGATAGTTCATCTTTTCAGAAATAAACGAGGCAGAGGTAAAATATGGAAGGTTTTATTCGGCCCCATGCTTACCCGTTTGCCATATATACTCGTCATACTTCAAGTTGCATGTGCGTTGGCTTTCCTCGCTCACCCAGTCACTTACTTGAGTAAGCTCCTGGGGATTCACTGCGTCGCCGCCTTCCTGCAACTCGAATTATTTAGGGTATAAGCGCTTTTTCGAAAGCAATATTTATCATTAACGAAGAGTAAATATTATGGCTATTGATATGTTTCTGAAGGTCGATGGAGTTACGGGTGAATCTAAAGATTCTAACCACACCGGCTGGACTGATATCACATCTTTTTCCTGGGGGGCTTCACAACCTGGAAACATGAGCGTTGGCGGTGGCGGCGGTGCCGGTAAAGTCAATTTTAATGACCTGCATGTTAACGCACTCATTGATAAATCCACGACGGCTATCCTGAAACACTGCGCCAGCGGTAAGCACCTGGCTAAGGTTGAGCTTTCCGTCTGCAAAGCCGGTGGTCAGCAGGTTGAATACGCACGTATCACGCTGGAAGATGTGTTGGTGACGTCTGTTCAGTACACCGGTGCGGATAACGGCGACACCGTGGGTGTGACCTATGCATTCCAGGCTGCGAAAGTGAAACAGCAGTACTGGGAGCAGTCCTCATCCGGCGGTAAAGGTGCTGAAACCAGCTCTGGCTGGAACATTAAAGAAAACAAAGAAGCGTAAGGCTGCTGTTTTTTTGACGCGCACTACGGCAGGCACAGGGCAGCGGCTCTGTGCCTGTATCTCAAAGATGTTGTATCTGATGTCTGACAAAAAAGTTATTTCTCGGCTCACTCCACGCAGGGCGAGTTTATGGCGCATCACCAGAAATAATGAATGCGTGTAGTAACGGAATAGGTTCGAAGAAAGAATCTGTAACTGGAAACCGTCCAGGTATTCAAACGCAGCCGTTTTAGCTAAAGCGGCGCCGTTTGAGTGCACATAACTCCAGCAGGAATATGCTATGCGATTCACGATTATTACCAGTAAACCCGGTCATCAGCCGCCGCAAAGCTGCTGCGACTTTTATCCACCTGGCGGCACTATCGGCCGCGGCACTGATAACAACCTGGTGCTGCCGGATAACGACCGCTCCATTTCTCGCTTGCAGGCGATTGTTCATATCGCCGGTAATGGCGAGTGTCGCATCACCAATCGCGGCAATGTGACCCGCGTAGTGCTGAATGATATTCCCCTGGAACGTGGCCGTCAGGTCGAATTGCAGGATGGCGATATTCTGGGCATTGATGAATACCGTATCGAAGTTACCGAGCTGATTCAGGATACGCAGCCGGTAAGCCGTATGGCGGAGGAGATGTACCCGAAGCATGTTCAGCCGCAAGTGGCTAAACCTGCGCCTGCCCCGGCGGCGAAAAGCGTAGCGGAAAACGCCCCGGCGTCAGTGCCAACGGAAATCTGGGACAGCCTGATGCAGGAATTCTCCATCTCCGACAGCATCTCCAGCAACCGGGCGAAAACGCCGGAAGCGCAAAATCTCAACCCTTTTGCCGCGCCGAAAGAGCCTGAACGTAACCCGGAGGATCCGCTCTCGCTGTTGAATAACAACGAACCGTTGGTGACGCCGAAAACCCTCGCCTCCGATCAGCTGTTTAACGATGAACAGCTTTTTAAAAATGACAGCATCTTTAACGACGTTACGCCATCCGCACTGGTGCCTCCGCTCGAGCGGGCCGCACAAAAACCTGCGCCGGAAGTGGATGAACTGGATCCGCTGGCGCTGTTTGGCGGCAGTAGCACGTCGGCGGCACGCAGCGACGATCCGCTTGGGCTGCTAAGCGGCGCAGTGCCGCTGGCGCATGCGGATGAGATTGTTCCGGCGAAACCCGCCGAGTCTGTTATCCCCGATCCGCACGGCGTGACGCCGCCGCAACAGCCACAGCCGATCATCACCGAACTACGCGCGGAAGATCTCAGCACCACGCCGCTGTTTGTCGATGGAGAATCGGATCCGGTGTCGGAGCCGCAGGATTATGCGGGTATCACCCTGCCGACGCCGCAAGCGGTACAGCGCAGCGCGGCGCAAACGCCGAAAGGGCGCCTGCGTATCGATCCACTCCAGAGCAACGACGCGCGAAGTACGCCAGCCGTCAGCAATGGCGACAGCAGCGATGTGCTGAAAGGCGAGTTGCTGGACGCGTTACTGGAAGGCATGGGGCTTGGCGATATGCAACCAGTACCGCAGTTTGATAAAGAGAATATGCGCCAGCTTGGCCAGATGCTGAGCATGTTTTCCCAGGGTACCGTTGCGCTGTTGTCCTCGCGCTCGATTCTGAAACGCGGCGTTAAAGCCGATATGACGATGGTGCTGGATGACGCCAACAACCCGTTCAAGCTGTTGCCGTCGGGCAAAACCGTGCTGATGCAGATGTTTGGTACGCGGATGCCAGGCTTTATGCCGCCGAAAAAATCGGTGCGTGATGCGTTGATCGATTTACAGGCGCACCAGCTAGGCATGATCTCCGGGATCCGTGCGATTATCGCCGCGATGTTGCAGTCGTTTAACCCGGAACAACTGGAAGATGACGCCAAACGCGACGGCGCCACTGCGCGTCTCGGCATGCTCTCGAACCGTAGAGCCGCCCTGTGGGATTACTTTGTGCGTACCTACGCGCAAACGGCGGGTGAAATTGACGATGACTTCCATACTCTGTTTGGCGAAGCGTTCCTTCACGCTTATGACGTGGAGGTTAACCAGTACAAAGACTCACAAAGCGGATCGGAAGAATGAATATCAGCACGGCCTCCATATCCCGACAGGGCGAACGTGCCAGTAATCAGGATCAGACCGGGGAAAACATCGGCGAACGTGCCGCCTGCTTTGTGGTATGTGATGGTATCGCCGGGTTACCCGGCGGTGACGTAGCGGCTGCACTGGCGCGTAATACTATCATCGGCCGGTTTGATGGCGATGAGCACCTGAATGCCCAGTACATTCGTCAGTACGTCAACGATGCTAACCGTGCTATCCGTGAAGAGCAGAAAGCGGTGCGGGATTATCACCGCATGGGCACGACCATGGTAAGTCTGTTTATCGACCGGGATTATCAGCTTGCCTACTGGGCACACGCGGGCGACAGCCGCCTGTATCTCTTTCGTCGCGGCTGGCTCTATCATGTCACCACTGACCACAGCCTGGTGCAGCAGATGAAAGATGCCGGGCACCAGACCGAAGGCATCAACAGCAACTTGCTCTACTTTGCGCTGGGGCTTGGTAAAGATGAACGCGAGCCAAGCTACAGCGACGTGGTGCCAATTGAAGATGGCGATGCCTTTCTGCTCTGTACTGATGGCTTCTGGCACAGCGTCAGTGAAGAGCAGATGCAACAGTCGCTGCATATGGTGAATACGCCGGATGAGTGGCTGACGCTGATGAATCAAATCCTGCTGAAAAACAGTGTCGGGGCGCAGACCCAGCAGGACAACTATAGCGCCGTAGCGGTGTGGATGGGTACGCCTCAGGAGACAACGCTACTGCATACGCTCTCTGAAGCCGCCCAGTTTTTCCCTCTTCGTGATTGATACAGCTTACAAGGACTTTTATGAAACTTTGGCTACCGAGTTTGGCTTTGCTGGCGGTGTGTGGCAGCGTACAGGCAGAAAACTACCGTATCGTGCAGTCGCCTTCGCAAAAACTGGATGTCTGGATCGATAACATTGCGGATAACACGCCGAAAAGCTGGTGCAGCAAAACCTTACCGCTGCGTATTGTCGCCAGCGGCGATAAAAAACCTGCTGTACTGAACAACTTTTTACCGCGTCTTGGTTCGCTGCTGGTAAACCAGTGCGGTACACTGACGCAGGTGCACTGGAAATTGACCGACCCGCAGGGTGAGACTCTGGCTGAAGGAACGGCCGATAAAGCGAAAGAGTGGGCACCGGTCGTCACCTCGACAGGCGCAACCGTAGCCGCTTCTTCAACTTCAACTTCAACTTCAACTTCAACTTCATCTTCAACTTCAACTTCAACTTCAACTTCATCCTCGTCCGCAGCCCTGACGCCGCCGACAGAGCGCGCTGAAGATCTCTCTCCGGCCGCTAACCGTACGCCGTGGCAGGAATTTACCCTGCAGGACGGCTGTCATCTGCGCACCTTCTGGCAGGGCGATGCCAGCGCGCCAGCGCTGTTTATTCCGGCGAAAGAGGATGGCAAATGTGAGAAGGGCGGCTGGCTGAACGGGCGCAGCGAAGTGACGCAGATCAGCAACGGCGCAGAGAAAAAGATCACCATGACCTTTGTTCACGGTTTCCCGGTAAGCGGCCTGAGCGACAGTGTTGACGCCGATCGTCTGCTTATCACCACCGTTAACAACGAACGCATGGTCGTCAGCGAAGGCAGCCTGGCGCAGAGCTGGATGATCCTGCCTTACGTCAACAGTCTCAACGGCTGGCAGGCGAACGGCACGGTGGCGGTGGAAATCTCCCGCGATATAGCCAGCGATGCCACCCGTTTGCAGGCTCGGCTTGATGAAGTGCGCAAAGCCTGGACGCCGTGGTTCGAACCGGGTACGCGGCTTAATATTCTGCTGATCGATTCGTTGCACCCGCAGCTGCGCGATCCGGCGGTCGGGACTTACAAGACCCTGAACTAAGGAGCGGCGATGAACACCCTGTTGCAACAACTGGCGGGCGAATCCCTGCAAGAGAGCCTTGCCCGGCTGGAAAGCCGCATTCGTACCCAGCCCGGCGATGCCGATCTGCGTGCAGCCTTTGTCCAGCTTCTTTGTCTCGACGGCAACTGGCCGCGTGCGCGAGCACAGTTGAAAAGCTGGCAGGCGCTGAAACCGCAGGCACAACCGACGGTGACACTGCTGGAGCAGGCCATCAACGGTGAACGCCAGCGTGCCGACGTGATGGCCGGTCGCGCCCGTCCGCTAACGCCAGAGCGGCAGTGGCCGTGGCTGGCGGCGATGGTCAGCGCACTGGATCCGGAATCCACCGGGCCTGGCGCACACCGCGAAGCCGCACTGGAGAGCGCTGAGGCGAATCCCGGCCAGTTAACAACTCAGTCTGGCGAAACGCACACTTTCGACTGGCTGATGGATGGCGACTGCCGCTTTGGCCCGATCTGTGAAGCGATCGTCAACGGCCGTTATTTCTGGCTGCCGTTCAGCGCAATTGCCGCCATGCAGTTTCAGCCGCCGGCCAGCGTCACCGACCTGGTGTGGCGTCATACGCTGGTGCGTTTGCAGGATGGCAGCGAACAGGTATGCCAAATCCCGGTACGTTATCCGCTGGATCGCGAAGCCGAAGAGCGCTTTAAACTCGCCCGCGTCACCGAGTGGCAGCCGCTACCGGGCGATGCGCCGCACTTCCTGGGCCACGGGCAAAAAACCTGGCTCAACGACAGCGCCGAGTTCTCGCTGCTCGATCTGGCCACACTGAGTTTCGACACGGCTGTTGCAGATGAGTAATTCCGCCCACGATGAAGAGAGTGATCTGCTGCGCAGCGGCTGGCGCTCGCGACGCGGCAAAGAGACCGTCGGCGCACTCGACAAAATGCAGCCCTCGCTGCTTGATCGCCTTACCGATGACGCGCCGGACAAAGTTCAGGAGCCGCTGAACAGTAACCTGGTTTCCCATGCCATGCTGCGACGCCACGTACTGCGTGATTTGCAGTGGTTGTTCAATACCATCAACAACGAAGCGCAGCAGGATCTGAGCGGCTTTGACGAAGTGCGCCGCTCAGTGGTTAATTTTGGCGTGTCGCCGCTGGCGGGCAAGCGGATGTCGGACATCGAATGGCAGGATATCCAGCGCAAGCTGACCAACGCGATTTTGCATTTTGAACCGCGCATTTTGCCGCAAGGATTACAGGTTCGCTGCATTTCCGATACCCGGTCGCTGGATCTTCACAACGTGTTGTCGATTGAGATCAAAGGGCGCTTGTGGTGCGTACCGTATCCACTGGAGTTTTTGTTCCGCACGGATGTGGATCTGGAAAACGGGCATTTCGAGCTAAAAGAGGCGGGGTAATCATGGACAGCAAATTACTTGAGTACTACAACCGCGAACTGGCCTGGCTGCGCGAAATGGGTCAGGAGTTTGCCGGGCGCTATCCGAAAGTGGCCGGACGCCTCGGCATGCGTGGCATGGACGTTGCCGATCCATATGTCGAACGCCTGATGGAGGGCTTTGCCTTCCTGACCTCCCGCGTACAACTGAAAATGGACGCCGAATTTCCCCGTTTCTCCCAGCGTCTGCTGGAGATGATGGCACCCAACTATCTCGCGCCGACGCCGTCAATGGCGATTGCGGAGCTGACGCCGGACAGCGCAAAAGGAGATCTGAGCAACGGCTTTGTGGTGCCACGCGGTACCATGATGGACAGCCAGGTAATGAAGAAGAACGGCGTCACCTGTAGTTATACCACCGCTCATGATGTCACGCTGTTACCGTTGAAAATCAGTCAGGTGGAACTGGGCGGCGTACCTGCCGATCTGCCGCTGGCGAAAGCCGGCCTGAGTCAACGCGGGGCGCAAAGCGCGCTGCGCATTCGTGTGAGCTGCGATGGCCCGGTTAACCTCGGACATCTCGATTTTGATCGCCTGGAACTGTTCCTCAGCGGCCCGGACATGCAGGCGCTGAAACTGCTGGAACTGCTGATGGGTCACCAGGTGGGCATTGTTTGTCAGGTCAACAGCGCCAGTGCACCGTTGCAGGTGCTGGCCGATGACGCATTGCAGCAGGAAGGCTTTGCCGCCAGCCAGTCGCTGCTGCCGGACGATCTGCGCAACTTCGACGGCTACCGTCTGTTGCAGGAATATTTTGCCTTCCCACAGCGTTTCCTGTTTATCAGCTTTCAGGGGTTGCGTTCGATGGTGACGCGAAGCGGCGATGCCACCTCGTTCGATATCATCATTCTGCTGGATAAAGCCGATGAGCAACTGGAGCGGGTAGTAGATAAAAACCACCTTGCACTGCACTGCACGCCGGTGATTAATCTGTTCCCGAAAGTGGCTGAAAGGCAAAAGCTGAGCGAAAACCAGCACGAATACCATCTGGTGGTGGATAACATTCGCCCGCTCGATTACGAAATCTACGCGGTGCACAAAATCCACGCCAGCGTCGATGGTCAGCGCGATGAGCAGACGTTTCGCCCGTTCTGGAGTAGCTGGAGCCAGGATGAAGGCAATTACGGCGCTTACTTCTCCATGCGCCGCGAACAGCGCACCGTATCGGAACATGCGCAGCGCTACGGCACCCGTACCGGCTATATCGGTTCCGAAGTGTTTGCCTCGCTGGTTGATGAACAGCATGCGCCGTGGCGCGAAGATTTACGCTATATCACCGCTGACGTGCTGTGCACCAGCCGCGACTTACCACTGATGTTGCAGCAGGATATGGGGCAGTTCGTGATGCCGGATTCGCTACCGGTGAAATCCCTGCACCTGCGCAAAGGCCCGACGCCGCCGCGACCGGCGCTGGCGGAGGGGTTAAGCACATGGCGGTTGATTAGCCAGTTGCAGATGAACTATCTCAGCCTGATGGACGGTGACGATGGTGAAGGCGCAGCCGCGTTGCGCCAGCTTCTGGGCTTGTACACGCGGCTGGCGGAAGCGCCGGTGGCGCGCCAGATCGACGGCGTGCGGCACTGCGTGCTGGAGCCGGTGCATCGCCGCGTGCCGGAGCCGGGGCCGATCGTGTTTGCACGCGGTATGGGCATTACGCTGACGGTCGATGAACAGGCGTTTTCCGGTTTTAGCCCGTGGCTGTTTGGCAGCGTGCTGGAACGCGTTTTTGCGCGGCTGGTGGGAATGAACAGCTTTACCGAGTTCACCCTGAAAAGCCAGCAGCGCGGTGAAATCGGTTACTGGCCGCCGCGCATGGGCAAGAGGGCGCTGATATGAGCGAAGCCCTGACTAGCGCGCCGCAGATTGTTCGCGCCAGTTCGCTACCGGAGGCATTCTGGCAGAACGTGATGGCCACACCGTGGCGCTACGATCTGTTCAGCCTGCTGCGGCGTATTGATGCCCGCGGCGGGGAACGTTATCCGCTCGGGCGCGCGCCGCTACCGCGTTTCGAATCAGTGCGCATCGGGCAAAAACCGTCGTTGGGCTTTGCGCCGTCGACCCTTGCCGAAGTCCGTAAGCGTGATGGTTTGCCGCTGTACGATATCTCTATTCTCAGCTTCGGGTTGTTCGGCCCGAACGGTCCGCTACCGATCCATCTGACAGAATATGCCCGCGAACGCATCGATCATCACCAGGACGATAGCCTCAGCGCTTTTGCCGATCTGTTTCACCACCGGCTGTCGCTGCTGTTTTATCGCGCATGGGCGGATGCGCAGCCCACGGTGTCGCTCGACCGGGGCGACAATAAACGTTTTGAACAGTACATTGCCTCGCTAATAGGCATGGGGCAACCAGGGCAACTGGAAAAAGGCTGTCTCAGCCCGCATGCGCGTTTTGCGTTGGCCGGGCATCTGACGCGCAACGGACGCGATCCGGAAGGGCTGGAGAAGATCCTGCGCTGCTATTTTAATGTGCCGGTATCCATCGTCGAAAATGTGCCGCAGTGGATGCCGCTAAGCGAACGCGAACGCGCGCGTTTGCAGGGCGGTCGACATGCGCCGCGTCTTGGGCAGTCGGCCTTTCTTGGTAAAGCCGTGCGCGATGTGAGCCACAAGTTTCGCATCGAAATTGGCCCGCTGTCCGCCGGGACTTACCGGCGTTTCTTGCCCGGTGAAAAAGCCGTGACCGAGATGCGCGACTGGGTGCGCCAGTATCTTGGCATCGAATATGAGTGGGCGCTGCGCGTGATCCTGCGCCATGAAGATGTTGCTGGCGCAACGCTTGGTGGCACAGGTCGTCTTGGCTACAGCGCCTGGCTTGGCGCTCAGCCACAGCCGCATCCGCGTGGAGATTTGGTATTCAGCCCGGAAGGATAACCTTTCGTCTTATTCATCTGACGCGACAACTAACGGAATTTACAATGTCGGAAATTAGCCGCGCCGTACTGTTCGGCAAACTCGATACGCTGTTATTTACCTCGCTGGAAAGCGCCACTGCGTTTTGCAAACTACGTGGCAACCCCTACGTCGAGCTGGTTCACTGGCTGCATCAGTTGATGCAACAGCCGGAGGGTGACCTGCAACAGGTGATCCGCCACTTTTCGCTGAGTGAAGAGGCGCTGACGCGGGATATCGTCGCTGCGCTCGATAAACTGCCGCGCGGCGCGAGTTCGGTCTCCGATCTCTCGGAACATATTGATACTGCCGTTGAGCGGGCGTGGGTCTACGGTTCGCTGAAATTTGGTGTCACGCGCATTCGCGGCGGCCATCTGTTGGCGGGGATCCTGAAAACCTGGAGTCTGGCGACCGTGCTGAAAGGCATTTCGTCGCAGTTTGAACGGGTGAGCGCCGATGCGCTGCTCGACAACTTCGAGGCGATTTTTGCCAACAGTAAAGAGACGCAGCAGATGGCAACCGCCGTTGGTGATACTGCCGCTGCGCCGCAGCAACAGGGCACGCTGGCGCAATACGGCCAGGATCTGACGGCCAGAGCCCGCGACGGCAAAATCGATCCGGTGGTGGGCCGTGACGAAGAGATCCGTCAGATGGTCGATATTTTGATGCGTCGCCGCCAGAACAACCCGCTGTTAACCGGCGAAGCAGGGGTCGGAAAAACGGCGGTAGCGGAAGGGCTAGCGTTGCGCATTGCCGCAGGCGATGTGCCGGAACCGCTGGTGAACGTGCAACTGTGGCTGCTGGATATCGGCATGTTGCAGGCAGGCGCGGGAATGAAAGGCGAGTTTGAAGCGCGGCTGCAAGCGTTGATCAACGAAGTGCAATCCAGCCCGACGCCAATCATTCTGTTTATCGACGAAATTCACACCCTGATTGGCGCAGGCGGCCAGCAGGGTACCGGCGATGCTGCCAACCTGCTGAAACCGGCGCTGGCACGCGGACAGTTGCGTACCATCGGCGCGACCACTTGGGCGGAATATAAAAAATACATAGAAAAAGATCCGGCATTAACCCGTCGCTTCCAGACCGTGCAGGTTGCCGAGCCGGATGAAGAGAAGGCGGTATTAATGCTGCGCAGCACGGTTTCCGCACTGGAGAAGCACCATCGCGTGTTGCTGCTTGATGAAGCGGTCGTCGCTGCCGTGAAGCTCTCTCACCGCTATATTCCGGCGCGTCAGTTGCCGGATAAAGCCGTGGCGTTGCTCGATACGGCCTGCGCCCGCGTCGCTGTCAGCCAGAGCGCGCCACCGCCGCAACTGGAAGATTGCCTGCACCGTATTGCCGCGCTGGAGGTGGAGATTGAGATTGCCAACCGCGAAGCGAAAATGGCGACTGGCGACAGTGGGCGGATAGAGAAATTAACTGCCGCGCGTCAACAGCAGGAACAGTTACGCGATGAACTGACGCAGCGCTGGCAGCAGGAACAGGCGCTGGTTGATGCCATCATCGCGCTGCGTGCGCAGTTGCACACTGCGGTGGAAGAGGATCTGGCCGGTCTACGCGACTCGCTGGCGCAGCAGCAACAGGCACTTAAGACATTGCAGGGTGATGCGCCGCTGCTGTTCACCTCGGTTGATGCCAACGTGGCGGCGGCGGTGGTGTCCGACTGGACCGGCATTCCGCTGGGGCGGATGGTGAAAAATGAAATTGATGCGGTGCTGAAACTGGCGGATACATTGAATGAACGCGTGATTGGTCAGCGTCACGGGCTGGAGTTGATCGCGAGGCGCGTGCGCACCTCGCGCGCTCGCCTCGACGATCCGAACAAACCGGTCGGCGTGTTTATGCTCTGCGGCCCTTCCGGTGTGGGCAAAACCGAAACCGCGCTGGCGCTGGCGGAATCGCTGTATGGCGGAGAGCAGAATATTATCACCATCAATATGAGCGAGTTCCAGGAAGCGCACACCGTTTCCACGCTGAAAGGCGCGCCTCCGGGCTATGTCGGTTATGGGGAAGGTGGCGTGTTAACCGAAGCTGTGCGCCGTCGCCCGTACAGCGTGGTGCTGCTGGATGAGATCGAAAAAGCGCATCCTGACGTGCACGAAATCTTCTTCCAGGTGTTTGATAAAGGCTGGATGGAAGATGGTGAAGGCCGCCATATCGATTTTCGCAATACCATCATCATTCTGACCTCTAATGTCGGCACCGAGTTGATTACCGGCATGTGCGCCGATCCGGATCTGATGCCGGAACCGGATGCGCTACGCGATGCACTGCGTCCGCCGCTGTTGCAGGTTTTCCCACCTGCATTGCTTGGGCGCTTGCTGGTGGTGCCGTATTTCCCGCTCAGCGACGAGATGCTGGCGCAGATTGTGCGTTTGCAGCTTAAGCGCATTCAGCGCCGTCTGGAGGAAAACCACGGCATTATCTCGGAAATCGATGACAGCGTGGTCGGGCAGATTGTGGCGCGCTGTACCGAAGTTGAATCAGGCGGCCGTATGGTGGACGCCATCCTTACGAACACTCTGCTGCCAATGATGAGCCAGCTATTACTCGACGCCAGTGCGCGGGACGAGCAATATAAGCGCCTACGTGTCACGCTTGAGCAGGGTGAGTTTCACTGTCAGTTTGCGGCGTAAAGCCATTATCAAGAGAGTTTTCCACTATGACGGATCACGATAACAACCGGAGTGTACCGAATGCACTGCCGCCAGGATATCGCTTCAACGAGTTCGAAATTAAAGAAGTGATTGGCGGTGGTGGTTTTGGCATCGTCTATCGCGCCTGGGATCATCAGCTCGAACGCACTATCGCGATTAAAGAGTTTATGCCCTCTTCACTGGCTGTACGCAACGATGACATGACACTGGTGCTGCGCAGCGAGCGTTTTAGCAAAGCTTTTACCGCCGGGCTTAACAGTTTTATCCATGAAGCACGTCTGCTGGCGCGTTTTAACCACCCGAACCTGCTGCATGTGCTGCGTTTTTGGGTGCAGAATGATACCGCTTATATGGGCACGGTGTTCTACAGCGGCACCACGCTTTCCCGCCTGCGCGAGAAAAACCCAACGCTGATTAACGAAACCTGGATCCGCCGCATGCTGCCGATGCTGCTGGGCGCCATCAAAAGCATCCACGACGAAGGGTATCTGCATCGCGATATCTCGCTGGATAACATCCAGATCCAGGATAACGGCTTGCCGGTGCTGCTTGACTTCGGCTCCGCGCGCCGCAGTATCGGTTCTGTCTCGGATGAAACGGAAACCATGCTGCGTCCGGGCTATGCGCCGATCGAACAATACACCGACGACAACGAAAGTGAGCAGGGGGCGTGGACCGATATCTACGCTCTTGGCGCGGTGCTGCATACGCTGATTATCGGTTCACCGCCGCCGGTTAGCGTGGTGCGCAGCATTCAGGACACCTATATGCCGCTGGCGCAGCGCAACTTGCCGGGATACACCCCTTCGCTGTTGCAGGCGGTGGATCGCGCGCTGGCGCTGAAGATGGAAGATCGTCCGCAGACCGTCGATGAGTTCGCTGCACTGATTGAAATGCCGGTTGCCGGGCTTGGTGATGTGCTGAGCGTTAAACAGCCTGGCACCATGCTGATACCGGTCGAAGAGGCAGAAGGAAAACAGGCGGCGCCGGGATGGCAACGCTACAAATTGCCAGGCCTGGTGGCGGCAGGTGTGATTGTCGGCATCATCGCCGGGGCAATGTTGTTCGGCGGCAGTTCAGCGCCGGAAAACGCGGCACAGACCGCCAGCGTTACGCCGGAAGTACTACCCGCACCGCCGGTGCAGCAACCTGTGCGGGAAGCGCCTGCTGTACAGACAGCGCCCGTGCAGACCGCTGCGCAAAGCGCCGCGCCGGTGGTTAGCCAGACGCCTGTCGCGCAACTTTTTGTGCGTATGAAAGAGGGCGAAAAACTGAGCCTCAATGGCGAAGCTCAGTCAGTATCTCCGGCGACTAATGGTTTTGCCTCACTGAAACTGCAGCCTGGTCGTTACGAAGTGCTCCTGCAGGGGAACGGTCAGAGCCGTAGTCAGACCATTACTATTGCTAAACCGGGCACCTGGTTAATTAATCCTTAACCTTAATCAGCACTATTTCGTCGAGTAATATTATGCCCGACAAATTCGGGGAGAATTATCTCCCCTTCCTCTCTCTCGCATTACAAATAATGTGATGTCGTCCTGTTTCGATCGTTACGGTTGTATTGTCCGACATATAAAAAAGACAGAGCCATGAATTTATTAACACACAGCAACAACGGTGACAGTGAATTTACGTTTGTCGTGTCTCGATCCAGTGCTCAATTCGATGATAAAGTTCATACCGTCGCCGCAAAAAAAACACGTGAGCTGGAAATAACTCTCACAGATTTTCATCTCGAATCTTCAGAAATGCTGGAGGTGGACGGTTATCCCGCCGTCGAACTGTTTTATCAATTCAAAAATGATAACCGCGTTATTTATCAACGACAGACACTAATTTTACTGGATGATGCGATCTCCGGGAAAAAAATGGTCAGCTATGTAGGAACCTGTCCCGGTGAATTCAGTGAAAATAATCAAAGACAATACCAGGAGATAATCCAGAGCATTAAATTTCATCGTGCAAAATAAAACATATCAGTGATGCAGCTATTATTGCTGAGATAAACTTAGAGCCTATCCCATTAGGCTATTTTATTTGCCATTTTGGACCAGGGCAGTGCTCACACAAAATGTGTTGGCATTTTGAACGCCGCTTGCGGCGACCCTTTAGAGAGCGCGAAGCGAGTAATCCTCACGTACTGCGAGTACGCTCCGGTTGTTGCGCGCTGTCCGCGTCCAAATTGACTGCAACAATATACGCCTGGTGGGATAGGCTCTTAATTACGGATACAACGTTATGGTGAACAGAATATCGGTCAGGCTGCCCGTAGAGGGGCTGCTTTTCTGGAAACTCTCCGGCCGCGAGGCGCTGTCGGAGCCGTTTACACTGGCGCTGACAGTACTGGGAACGGACGCGCGGATTGACCGCAGCAAACTGCTGGGCCAGCCGGTGACGGTGACAGTCCCGACGCAGACGGGCTCGCGTTATTTCAACGGGAAAGTGACCCGCGTGGCGGTGAGTGCGACGGAGTTGTCGGGCACGCGCTATGCCGTGTACCAGCTGACGGCCGAGCCGGATGTGTGGCCGATGAAACGCGACCGTAACCTGCGCATCTTCCAGAGTCAGACGGTACCGCAGATTGTGAAAACGCTGCTCGGTGAATACCAGGTGAATCTGGAAGACCGGCTGACCGGCAGCTACCGCGTCTGGGATTACTGCGTGCAGTACCAGGAGAGCAGCTTTGACTTCATCAGCCGCCTGATGGAGCTGGAAGGGATTGCGTACCACTTCAGGCATGAAGCCGACAGACACACGCTGGTGCTGACCGACGCCGCCTCCGAATTTAACCCCTTCCCCGGTTATGAAACCATTCCGTATCACCAGACGCCATCCGGCGGCAGCACGGATGAAGATGGCATCAGCCAGTGGGCGTTGGAAGACAGCGTCACGCCGGGCATCTACAGCCTTGACGACTATGATTTCCGCAAGCCGAATGCGTGGCTGTTCCAGGCGCGGCAGAACCCGTCCTCGCCGCAGCCGGGGAGCATTGATGTGTATGACTGGCCGGGGCGCTTTGTCGAGCACGGTCACGGCGAGTTTTACGCGCGCATCCGCCAGGAGCGCTGGCAGGTGGAGTACCAGCAGATTCAGGCCACCGCCACGGCGGTGGGCGTGGCGCCGGGCAGCACCTTCACGCTGTATAACGCGCCGTTTTTCAGCGATAACGGCGACTATCTGACCACCGCAGCGACCTACTTTTTTGAAGAGAACCGCTACGCCAGCGGCAGCGACGGGGAAACGGAGCACCGCATCGACTTTACGGTTATCCCGTCGTCGGTGGTGTACCGCCCGGCGGCGGTGACGGCGTGGCCGCGCACCTACGGCCCACAGACGGCGAAAGTGGTTGGTCCGCAGGGGGAGAGCATCTGGACGGACAAATATGGCCGGGTGAAGGTGAAGTTTCACTGGGACCGGCAGGCGAAGGGCGATGACACCAGCTCCTGCTGGGTGCGGGTCTCCAGCGCCTGGGCGGGCCAGGGGTTTGGCGGGGTACAAATTCCGCGCGTCGGCGACGAAGTGGTGATCGACTTTATCAACGGCGACCCGGACAGGCCGATCATCACCGGACGTGTCTACAACGAAGCCAGCATGCCGCCGTGGGCGCTACCCGCAGCCGCGACGCAAATGGGCTTCCTCAGCCGCTCGAAAGATGGCTCGGTGGATAACGCCAACGCCAACGCCCTGCGCTTTGAGGATAAAGCGGGGGAGGAGCAGGTGTGGCTGCATGCCGAGCGTAACCTTGATGTGGATGTTGAGAACGACGAAAGCCACACCATCGAAATGAATCACACGCATTTTGTTGGAGAAAACGAAACACTGCGGGTGGTGAAAAACCAAAATACTGGCGTCAAAGTCAACACTGTGAATTTGACTGGCAACGATCGTCAGGATAAAGCATGCAATGACTTTATTCTCTCAGCCGGGAATACATTGCGTCTGGAGTGTGGGGAGAGTGTGATTGAATTATCCAGCGATGGGAGCATCAATATCGTTGGCAATGATTTCAATTTCACGGCGAAAAAAAGTGCGCAAATTAATACCACGGGGGGAGAACTTCATTTAAATCCTGACGGAGGTTCGGCTGCGATAGTCGCACCCGGTTCAGGTCATCAGGCGGCCATTCAACAAGAAGTTGAAAGTTTTTTTGTTATCAACAGCAATAAATAAAGGGATACGGAAATGGCTGATTATATTCTCCAGGAAGCAACGCTGGCGCTGCCGGATGTATTTAAAGATCGTACCATGAATTTATTTACGCTGAATGATAACGGTGCCAGTGAGTTTACTTTCGTTGTATCCCGGGCCAGTGCCAAAAAAGACGAAAATATTCAGGCGGTGGCTGCGAGAATCTTGCGTGAGATGGAAATTACTGTTCCGCAGTTTCAGCTTCAATTGTCCCGACCTGTAACGATTGACGGTGAACCTGCGATTGAACTTTATTATCAGTTCAAAAGCGATGGCGCGCTTATTTTTCAGCGCCAGACAGTGATCTTATTAGATGAACAACCAACCGGGAAAAAAATTGTTTGCTACATTGGTACTTGCCCTGATGAATTCAGTGATTATTACCAGCGGCAATACCAGGAGATTATTCAGAGCATTAAATTTCATCGCGAGCGTGAAAGAGAACCTGAGCAGATGTTACAGGCTGATGATCAACGGGTATTCTTTGCGCTTGATACTGAGACAAAGCATCTAAATGCCTTTGAGGGTATACAGGCACTTTACCAACACTTGCCTTTGCAACGAGCACGTGAAGGTACGTTTTTGCTCTACGCGCAGGATGGGCAAGCACTGAAGATCGCTCCCGTACCCGGAAGCCAGCCAGTACGCTATGCGCTGTGGACGCTTCCTGAGGCCGGTGGGCACAATCTTGGCCAGCAATTGTCTATTTGTCGAACATTCGCGGGCGTTGCTGGACTGGATTCCGCTGAGAATGTCCGACGTTTCCTTGCGCATGGCAGAGATGGCGTGAATCATGGCTGAGTATCAAGCCGCGCGCGTTGATGATCCCATTGCTCATACCGCGTCGAAAGGCTGGATGATCGCTGGCCTTATCGGTGGTGCTTTGTTGGGCGCGGCTGCCGTAGCGGTAACCGGTGGCGCGGCACTGGTGGTGGTCTCCACTGTTGCCGCCGGTGCTTGCGCGGGCGGCGGTTTGGGGGAAGTTTTAGGCAGTATGTCATGGGCGCCCAGACATGTGACCGGAATGCTGAGGGAGGGGTCTCCTAATGTCTTTATAAATAGCCGTAAGGCAATCCGCGCGCACTACTCTCTCGGTGAGTGCGATGAACACAGCGGTAGTACACAGCGAGTCGCTGAAGGATCTATAAAGGTATACATCAACAACTATCCTGCTGCGCGTCTCGGCGATCGTTTGACCTGTAGTGCGGAGATATTCCAGGGCTCAGTTAACGTTTTTATCGGTGGCGCAAAAGTACAAACGGATGATATCAATCCCGAAATTCCGGCGTGGGTGAACTGGGTGATGTTAGCTGTTGGAGCTGGTGCACTAGCGGTAGTTGCCGGACCGGTAATTGCATTGTTAAGTACCGTAGGGGGAATGGCGGGAGGAACGCTCGGCAACTATATTGGCGGTAATATCTTTGGCGAGGGTAGCGACGGCCAGAAATGGAGTATGCTGGCTGGTGGGCTCATTGGCGGTGGCCTGGGGGTTAAAGGCGGAGCGAAGTATAACGCCTGGCGAGTGGGTAAGGTTGAAACCAATGGTGTTCCAATAGACAAAGCCACTTACGATGAGATCCTCAATATCCCTAAAGGTCAGAAGCCAGATCCTGAAACCTACCTTCCACAAGAATACATTAGCAAGCATGCGGAGGAATTTTCTGATGGTGCGACGCGTATCGTTTCAAGAGGTGATTATGATATGTACGGCTTGGGTAAGCCGGATAACTTAAACTCAGAATTCGTAAGTTCTAAGCGTAATATGGAGTCTATTGTTAATGAGTCAAATGGCGATACAACAGTAATGTCTGAACGTTTGGGCATTCCTAAAGAGCAATTTGAACAAGGGGATTTACTTAGGGTCGATTATTTCCCTACCGAAAAATATAATGCAAAAATACCAACGGGTAACGAGTGGGGTGCCCGGGATACTGAACCTTTATGGTTGCCTGGAGGGAAGCTACCCAATGGAGACTATGAGGCTGTTATCTCTATGAAAGATTTAGAAAAAGGCGTTGACTACCAAGTGTATGATCTGAAAACAGGAGCGATATATGATTGAGGCTAAAATTATTTATTCGCAGCGAGGCGATTTTGTTTTAATGGAGTCTGGAGATAAATTTATTATTTCCGTGCTAATACCTAATTTTTATCCAAATTCACATTTTGATGTGAGTAAACACTTTTTCCTGACAGATGAAGAGATAAAACATAAAGATGACGTTGATTATCTAAAAAAATTATCTGAACTGATCAGGAAAAACTGGACTCTATTTTCTGATAGAGAGATAGATAATGTAAAAATTAAGCGATAGGGTTTTGCAGTTTGTAGTATCTGATAAACGAGATGTGTCATGAATTATATTAATAGAATATCCTTTAACCCATGGTATTATACTCTTTATCAAATAATAGACGGTGGTTTTGTACTGAAGATGATTTTTTCTGAAGGTGTCTATAAAGTAGATATCGAACGATATTTTTTGTTTGCTGCGGATGAAATTGTTAGGCCATTAGATGCTGAATATATGAAGGTATTGTTAGAAAGTATCCGTTGTGATTACGCACGATTTCAGTCGCAAGAAATAACAAAAGAGTCAGTTTCAGACTGGTTTTGCTATTGTGGATAAAGATAATGATTCTGTTTGAGTTTTTTTTCAAGGTGATAATACTATTGTTTCGGTCAGGTTAGGAATTGATTATGAAGTTTATAACCTTAAGACAGGAGTTGTGTATGAATAATGTTAAGGTTATTTTCAAAGAACAGAGTGATTTCTTTATCTTGCAAGGAACTGATGGCTTATATATTTGTATGATTTGGCCGGCCGGTCATCTTGATGAAGAAAAGTGTTTTAAACTGAAAGATGATGATTTAATAAAATATCCTGATTATCGTGATATGGTTTCTTTGGCTAAAGAAATTCGTAGTAATTATAAATCATATAAAGCGCAAGAAGTACCTGTTCCGGATTTCTAGAGAGCGTGAGAGCGTTTAGAATTCTGTGTCACGTTAAAAATTCTACAGCGTCATCACATTATTCAGTCGTCCCTCAAAATAAATGGCTAACTGCGACAATGTCAAATTCCAGCTCTGGATCGGCATTGTCCATTTTTCCTGTGCGTTCATTATCCCCACATAAAGCAGCTTCAACAGACTGTTTTCATTCGGGAAAGCGCCTTTAGTTTTCGTCAGTTTCCTGAACTGACGGTGTACCGATTCGATAACATTCGTGGTGTAAATGACTTTGCGGATATTCGCCGGATAGCGGAAGTATGCTGACAGATTTTCCCATTTGCGACGCCACGACTGGAGCACTACCGGATACTGCTGGCCCCATTTGGCCTCCAGCTCATCCAGCGCCGTTTCTGCGGCTTCTTTCGACACCGCGCGATATACCGGTTTCATGTCGGTCATGAAGGCTTTATGGTGCTTTGAGGCCACGTATTTAATCGAGTTACGGATCTGGTGAATGACGCACAACTGAACCTCTGTCTGCGGATAAATGCTGTTTATTGCCTCCGGGAAGCCGGTTAGCCCGTCCACGCAGGCAATCAGAATGTCTTCAACACCACGGTTTTGCAGGTCACTCAATACGGATAACCAGAAGTTAGCGCCTTCACTTTCCGACAGATACAGGCCCAGGATTTCTTTTTTGCCTTCCAGATTCAGCGCCAGAACGGTATAAACCGCTTTGCTCTGATAACGGCCATCCTCACGGATTTTATAGTGAATAGCGTCCAGCCAGACGAAGGGATAAACCTTCTCCAGCGGGCGCTGTTGCCACTGTTTTAGTTCAGGGATGACTTTATCGGTTACTGCACTGATGGTGGCGGTGGACACGCTGAAGGCATATAAATCTTCAATCTCCCGGCTGATGTCCTGGTAGCTCATCCCCAGTGCAAACAGGCAGTGCAAACAGGCGAATGATCTTGCGTTCGATCTCGTCGGACAGCGTGGTCTGGTGCTTCTTCACTAACTGGGGTTCAAAAGTACCATTACGATCACGCGGAGTTGCCAGTTCAAAGCTGCCGGTAGGGGCTTTAATGGTCTTTTTGCCGGAGCCATTTCTACGGTTAGCTTCAACGTCCTGAGCCAGATGAGAGTCAAGTTCAGCGGCCAGAGCGGCTTCAGTTAACTGTTTGATTAATGGTGTTAAGATGCCATCTTTGCCGGTGAGTGCCTGACCGGACTGGAGGGCCTTAAGCGCTTTGTCAAAATCGAAGGGCTGGGACATGTGTCATTCCTTTTTGATTGTATATTACTGGAATGAGTCGGATAAGAGAGCCGCATTTCTGCGACTCCCTCTCCTCAGAACCGTGCGTGCAAGTTTCCCCGTACACGGCTCAAGTCCCCATAAAGCCAGATAAACCTGACCCGGCAACCCTCTGCTGTGGAGGATATTTCCGCATTCGCTCTTTAAAATAATCAAGGTATTCCACATCATAAGGATTGGCAGCAGAGCGGATTTGTCGGTGACGTCGTATTGGCGTCGCAGAAGCCAGTTTCAAACTGAGGCTCCTGACTTCTCTGTTTTTCGTGCGATAAATTGCGTGAAATATCCAGCGGCGCAACCCTCTACTACCGTAATACTTTCGGTAAAGCCAACCTTTTGATTTTCTGCTGTGTTTTCGCCTTATCATGCGATAAAGAGCCCAAAGAATGACGGCGTCAATTTTACTGAAGATGGCTTTTGCTACCACATGACGATAATAGTTTACCCAGCCGGTCAATTTACGGTTGAGCAAGCCTATTAACGAAGCTGTGGGTAACGCAATGCCTGCTTTGATCTCTTTTCTGATAACATCAAGGAAGGATTTGATACTGCTTTTCGCCGGTTTAATCAACAGTTTACTGCCATACTTGCGTACATTAAACCCCAGAAAATCGAATCCCTGTGAGATCGATACGATCGCGGTTTTCTCTTCAGATAACGTCAACCCTCTTTCGCTGAGGAAGCCTGTTACCGCGGGTTTGATGATGTTTTCCAGTAGCTCTTTTGAGCTGCCGGTTATCACAAAATCGTCGGCATATCTGACCAGATGGACCTTGTCGGCAGATCTCGTGATGCTTTTCAGCATTGATTCCATACCATCCAGAACACCATTAGCCAGGCAGGGAGAAATGATCCCACCCTGCGGCGTTCCTGCTGCGGTAGAGAAGAGCTGTCCATCCTCAACAAAGCCCGCTTTCAGCCATTGTGCAAGTATCTTCCGCTCAATACGGAGATATTTTAACATCCAGTCATGGCTGATGTTATCGAAACAGCCTTTGATATCCCCTTCGAGGATCCATTGTGCTGATGACCTTTGTGCCAGTACAACAAAGCACCACTCTATTGCATCTGCGGCAGAGCGTTTTGGCCGAAAACCATACGAGTGGTGGTCAGCTGTCGTCTCAGCCACAGGCTCTGTTGCTAACAGAAAGAGTGCCTGCATGGCACGATCATGCATCGTGGGGATCCCCAACGGTCTGGTCTTACCGTTCTTTTTGGGAATGTGGATACGGCGTAAAGGCTGAGCCCGATAACCTCGACAGTTCAGAGTCAGAACGGCCTGCCATTTTTGTTGCGGATTTATCCATAGCGTTCCATCAATGCCCGGTGTGTTACGTCCCCGGTTAGATGTTACGCGTCTTACAGCAAGCAGCTTAGCCTGATGAGATCGGGTTAGAAGCCGCTGGAGCACTCGCACTTTATTCCAGCGCTGTGCTTTGGTTGCCTTAGCGATACGCAACTGGATTCGAAATACATCCTCTCCAACCTGTTGCCAGTCGATTGATGACCACAGAGATGATGCTGAAGGTGCACCGCGCGGGCTTGTGGCCTGACGCGTCATTTGCGTTCCCTCATAACGTCGATTTTTTCCTGATTTTCTCGCCAAAGAAGACTCGCCGGACGTCAGCCCCTTTTCAGGTCGGTAAAAAAAAAAACCGTATCCCGATCATTACAATCGGGCGTTTGCTTCTTCCGGCGTCCCGTTCCCGCACAACCATTGTTTGTCCTCACGAACTCACTACCTTACGGAGTTGTACGGGGTTACCACGTTCCGTTCCTGTGACTCAAGGGGACAGGCCCCCCGTTAACACCGGCGATACCCTACTCACGATGCCCCATCTGTGAAGGAACATACCTGATCGCTTGCCTTTTTGGCTGAAGCCTGACAGCCGCTTTGGCTTCTTAAGTATTACGATGCTTACCGGAGTTTGCTTATGCTGACCATACCCTTATCCCTTGCGCCTTCACCGCCTGCGGCTGGCAGTTTTGATTAAACCTCACGGCTCGCTCTTACGGATAATCCGTGGCTACGTTGTCCCCGACGCTTTGCACCCTGAAATTACTCTCAACGCACAGTCGGGTAGGGAACTGCTGGTGAGACAGCAGGTTTCTTCGCACTTATTACTACTTATTGGCTGAAACAATCACAGGAACAGCCTCGTGTCGCACCACAGAATTTCTAACACTCCCGATTTCTAACTCATGGCTACCATTCGGGGAGCGTAAAGAATGGCTTGGTTATTACTGTGATAATAAAGTTGTTATATCGCAGAAGTAATGAAAAAAAACGAAGCATTCGAATTTTGTAATTCAGTTTGTCTAATTTTCCCCTAACAAACGATAAAACCCTCATTTAACAAAACCCCCGACGCGTTCTTCCGCCGGGGGTTTTATCATTTAACGCTGGCTACAGCCTGCGCACTGTTTGTTCTGGATCTGCTGGAAGAAGTCGTTACCTTTGTCATCCACCAGAATAAACGCCGGGAAGTTCTCCACTTCAATCTTCCAGATCGCTTCCATACCCAGTTCCGGGTAAGCCACGCATTCGAGGCTCTTAATGCTCTGCTGCGCCAGTACCGCAGCCGGGCCGCCAATACTTCCCAGATAGAAACCGCCGTGTTTGGCACAGGCATCGGTCACTTGCTGACTGCGGTTGCCTTTCGCCAGCATGATCATGCTCGCGCCGTGGGATTGCAGCAGATCCACGTAGGAATCCATACGTCCTGCAGTGGTTGGGCCGAGTGAACCGGAAGCATAACCTTCAGGCGTTTTCGCCGGGCCTGCGTAATAGATCGGGTGATCTTTCACGTATTGCGGCAGCTCTTCGCCGTTGTCGATCAGCTCTTTCAGTTTGGCATGGGCAATGTCACGCGCCACGATGATGGTGCCGTTCAGCGACAGGCGAGTCGATACCGGGAACGCGGAAAGCTGCGCCAGAATATCTTTCATCGGCTGATTCAGATTGATTTTCGCCACATTGCCTTCGCCCTGCTGGCGCAGTGCTTCCGGGATGTACTGCCCCGGATTGTGCTCCATTTTCTCAATCCAGATACCTTCGCGGTTGATTTTCGCTTTGATATTACGGTCAGCAGAGCAGGAGACACCCATGCCGATCGGGCATGATGCGCCGTGACGCGGTAAACGAATCACGCGGATATCGTGGGCAAAGTATTTGCCGCCAAACTGTGCGCCGAGACCAAGGTTCTGCGCTTCCTGCATCAGTTCCTGTTCCAGTTGCACATCGCGGAACGCCTGGCCGTGCTCGTTACCTTCGGTCGGCAGACCATCGTAGTAACGGGTCGATGCCAGCTTCACGGTTTTCAGCGTGGATTCAGCGGAAGTGCCGCCAATAACAAACGCGATATGGTACGGCGGGCAGGCTGCTGTGCCGAGAGAACGCATCTTCTCAACCAAGTAGTTTTTCAGTTTCGCCGGGGTGATTAGCGCCTTGGTTTCCTGGTAGAGATAGGTTTTATTCGCTGAGCCGCCGCCTTTGGCGATGCAAAGGAATTTATACTCATCGCCATCCACGCTGTAGAGATCGATCTGAGCCGGCAAGTTGGTGCCGGTATTCACTTCTTTGTACATATCCAGCGGCGCGTTCTGTGAATAGCGCAGGTTATCTTCGGTGTAAGTGTTATAGACACCGCGAGCCAGCGCCGCTTCATCGCCGCCGCCGGTCCATACGCGCTGGCCTTTTTTACCCATAATGATTGCCGTGCCGGTATCCTGGCAGGTTGGCAGCACGCCCTTGGCAGCGATTTCAGAGTTACGCAGGAACTGCAACGCCACGTATTTATCGTTTTCGCTCGCTTCAGGGTCAGTCAGAATGGCAGCAACCTGTTTCTGGTGGGAAGTGCGCAGCAGGAAAGAAGCATCGTGGAAAGCCTGTTGTGCCAGTAGCGTCAGCGCTTCGGGTTCTACTTTTAAGACTTGCTGGCCGTCAAAGTCGGCGACAGAAACGTGTTCACGACTCAGCAGATAATATTCCGTATTGTCTTTCGCCAGCGGGAACGGATCCTGATATACAAAAGGTTTGTTCGACATAGCTCATTACTCCATAAAAATAAACCGCCGGGAAAGCCCGGCGGTTGTGAATCAGAACATCATGGTAATCCACGGATAACCAATCAATAGCAGAGCGGCGAGGAAGATCACACCGAAGATGGTGCCCAGACGCCAGTAGTCTTTGGTCGGCAGGTAGCCACTGCCGTAGTAAATCGGGCTCGGGCCAGTACCGTATGGAGTGATGATACCCATCACACCCAGAGAGGTACACAGAACCAGTACAACCACTTCCATATTGATGCCCGGGATCGTGGCAGCAATGGTCAGCATCGCCGGCAACAGGGCAGTGGTGTGCGCAGTGGTGCTGGCAAACAGATAGTGCAGCAGGTAGAACGTCAGCAGCAGGGCGATAGTTGCCATCCCCGGAGAAATACCGCTCATCAGCATACCGCCTTCTTTACCCAGCCAGGCAATGAAACCGGTGGAGGAGAGGCCATCGGCCAGCGCAACCAGGGTGGCGAACCACACGAAAGTATTCCATGCTGGTTTGTTGCTGGTAATGTCGTTCCAGGTCAATACGCCGGTCCACAGCATCAGTACGACGACCAACAGCGCAGCCAGAGCCGGTTCAATAAAATTAGCGGCGAAAATCCACATCAGCAGGGCGCAGCAGACAAACACCAGCAACAGGATTTCGTTACGGGACATTTTGCCCAGTTTTTCCAGCTCACGGCTCGCCCACAGCGGCACTTCATCATTGATTTTCACTTCCGGTGGATAGAACCAGTAAACCAGCAGCGGCATGGTCAGAATCAACAGTACGCCGAGCGGCAGGAAGGCGATAAACCAGTTCCCCCAGGAGATGCTGATGCCAACGGTACTTTTCACCAGCGCCAGCGCCAGCAGGTTCGGTGCCAGAGCGGAGAGGAACATAGAACTGGTGATACAGGTGGCGGTGATGGCAACCCACATCAGATAGGAACCAATACGGCGAGCGCTCGGATCGTTCGGTTTAGAATCGTACAGCGGCGGCAGGTTGGCAATAATCGGGTAGATGGTACCCCCGCTGCGCGCGGTGTTAGACGGTGTGAACGGTGCCAACAGCAGATCGGCAAAGGTGATAGCGTAACCGAGCGTCAGGCTGCGACGGCCAAGGTATTTCACCAGAATTAGCGCCAGGCGGCGACCGAACTGCGTTTTATCGTAACCGGCGGCGAACATAAAGGCGCCGAAGATCAACCAGACGGTCGAGTTACCGAAACCGCTCACCGCCCATTTAAAGGATTGGCCTGCGAGCTTGAATTTCGGGTCGGCTAACTGCTCAGGGCTAAACAGCAGCCACTGACTGCACAGCGCGATGACCACCACGCCGGTCAAACCGATAACAGCACCCGGCAGCGGTTCGAAGATCAAACCCACGATCACACCAACAAAGATAGCGAAGTAGTGCCATGCGAATGGCGGTAAGCCCTCCGGCACCGGAACAAACAGCAGGAGCACTGCGACGATAATCGGCAGCGCCATCATAATCAGGCGGTTTTTATTTCCACCTTTTGCACTGGCTGCGCTGGCAGACGGCGGTATTGTCGTTTTCTCTTTCATAGTGAGCATCTACAAGTAGTTAAAAATTCGGTGTCGGTAGCAGATTTTGAAGTTACTTTATTTACTTACATAAGTTACTTTAGTTTTCTATTGCGACTTCTCATATTCTGCCGGTTTTTATCTAATGCCTCTTTATCTGCACTAAATTAAGAAAATTTCTGTTTTTATATATTGCGCTTCCACTCGGTAATACTCTTGATTGAGATCAAAAAAACGCAAGCACGATAGGTTTTTTTTTATATTTTTTAATACCCACATAGCAGTATGTGGGTATTCTGTGAGAAACATCTCAATTGTTAAATATTGGTGCTGATAATAAATCTCATTTATCGTTTTTTGTTTGTTAACTCATTGATAAATTGATTTTTGATCGGCTTTGGGAAAACCTTTGCTTCGTGGGCCAGGTAATCGCAATGTTACCGGTAATTAATATGATGTAAATATATTATTTAAAATTGATAATACAGTAGAGGTAGTGCTGTTATTAAGGTGGTTAAATAGTTTTTTAACTAACGTAATTAATTTTGTAAATAGAATTAGAGGTATATTAAATACACGACAAATGGATTTCCAAACGAAAATAAAAAATAAATCCGTCACCGAATTCAAAGTTTATAAATTTATATTTGGAGTTAAATATGACCAGCAACGAGCGCATCCTCAGCCCCTTTACATTGCCAAATGGCGTAGAACTGAAAAACCGTTTGTTAATGGCTCCGATGACCACCTGCACAGGTTATTACGATGGTACTGTCACCAGTGAACTGGTTGAATATTATCGTGTCCGTGCCGGTAGTATTGGGACAATTATCGTAGAGTGTTGTTTTGTTGATGATCTGGGGCTCGCATTTCCGGGCGCAATTGGTATTGATAACGACGAAAAAGTTGCTGGTCTGGCAAAAATCGCCGAAGCCATAAAAGCTGAAGGCTCTAAAGCGATCCTGCAAATTTACCACGGCGGCCGCATGGTTGAGCCGAAACTGATTGGTGGTCGCACGCCGATTGCGCCAAGCGCGATTGCCGCTCCGCGTGACGGCGCAGCCACGCCGGTGGCAATGACCACGGCGGAAGTTGAAGCGATGGTGGTGAAATTTGGTGAAGCGGTACGCCGCGCCATTCAGGCCGGTTTTGACGGCGTGGAAATCCACGGTGCCAACACCTACCTGATCCAGCAATTCTTCTCGCCGAACTCGAACCAGCGTGACGACGAGTGGGGCGGCAGTCGCGATAACCGTGCGAAATTCCCGCTTGCGGTGCTGGATATCACCCACAAAATGGCGCGTCAGTACGCGGATGATGCCTTTATTATTGGTTATCGTTTCTCGCCGGAAGAGCTGGAAGTCCCCGGTATTCGCTTTGATGACACTATGTATCTGCTGGAAAAACTGGCAGCGCGCGGTGTTGATTACCTGCACTTTTCTGTTGGCGCGGCGCTGCGTCCTTCCATTAATGACACCAGCGATCCGACGCCGTTGATTGATAAATATTGTGCGATGCGCTCTGAGGTACTGGCACAAGTTCCGGTGATGGGTGTGGGCGGCGTGGTTAACGTGGCTGACGCAGAGCAGGGGCTGGATCACGGTTACGATCTGATCGCCGTGGGTCGTGCCTGCATCGCTTATCCGGACTGGGCCGCACGCATCGCCAATGGTGAAAAGCTCGAACTGTTTATCGACAGCACCGAGCGTGAAGCGCTGAATATTCCGGAACCACTGTGGCGCTTCTCGCTGGTGGAAGCGATGATTCGCGACATGAGCATGGGCGAAGCGAAATTTAAACCGGGTCTGTTCGTTGAAACTGTGCAGGACGACACCAGCGAAATGGTGGTTAACGTTAGCCTGGAAACCGACCGTATTGCCGGTATCGAACTGGCCTCTGCGCCGCAAAACGTGGAATTCACCAGCAGTTTTGAAGAGATCCGCGATCGCATTCTGGATGCCAATTCACCGCATGTTGATGCTATCTCCGGCGCGACCAGCCAGAGCGAAGCGGTGAAAAAAGCGGTGTCGAAAGCGATGCTGAAATCCAGCAAAGCGCGCGTGGCTGAAGAGGGTGGCGATGTCACGGCAGTGAAAAATTATGATGTCGTGGTGGTAGGTAGCGGCGGCGCAGGCCTGGCCGCTGCCATCCAGGCGCACGACGAAGGCGCGAGCGTGCTGATCGTTGAGAAAATGCCGACCATCGGCGGTAACACCATTAAAGCGTCAGCCGGGATGAACGCAGCAGAAACCCGCTTCCAGCGTGTAAACGGTATTCAGGACAGCAAAGAGCTGTTCTTCGCTGAAACACTGAAAGGCGGCGGGAACAAAAACAACCCGGAACTGCTACGCCGTTTTGTGGAAAATGCGCCGGAAGCGATCGAATGGCTGGCGCGTCGCGGCATCATGCTGAACGATATCACCACGACGGGCGGGATGAGCATCGACCGTACGCACCGTCCGCGTGATGGATCAGCCGTCGGCGGTTACCTGATTAGTGGCCTGGTGCGTAACGTCACTAAACGCGGTATTGATGTGATGCTGGAAACTTCCGTCGAAGAGATCCTGTTCGCTGAGGGGGAAGTACGCGGCGTGCGTCTGTTGAATGACGAGCAGGAAACACTGACTGTGCAGGCGAAAAGCGTGATTGTGGCGACCGGCGGCTTCAGCGCCAACAGCGCAATGGTTGTGAAATACCGTCCGGATCTGGATGGTTTTGTCACCACCAACCATAAAGGCGCAACCGGTGGTGGTATTGCACTGCTGGAACGTCTGGGTGCCGGAACCGTGGATATGGGCGAAATTCAGATCCACCCGACCGTTGAACAGAAAACTTCCTATCTGGTTTCCGAGTCTATTCGCGGCGGCGGTGCGATTCTGGTCAGCCAGCAGGGCAAACGCTTCTACAACGAGATGTCGACCCGCGATAAAGTCTCAGCAGCCATCATCGCGCTGCCGGAACATTATGCTTACATCGTGTTCGATGAGCATGTGAGAGCAAAAAATAAAGCGGCCGACGAGTACATTGCGAAAGGCCTGGTGACCAGCGCCAGCTCTCCGCGTCAACTGGCGGACAAACTGGGCATCGACTATCATGCGTTCCTTGCCACGCTTGAACGTTACAATGGCTTTGTGGAAAAACAGCACGATGAAGATTTCGGTCGTACCACCGCGCTGCGTGCTCCGATTAACGAAGGGCCGTTCCACGCCATTCAGATTGCGCCAGGCGTACACCACACCATGGGCGGTGTGACCATCAACACCGAAACGGAAGTGCTGAATGCCGTGCATCAGGTGATTCCGGGCGCGTATGCTGCGGGTGAAGTGGTTGGCGGTATCCACGGCGCTAACCGTATTGGCGGTAACGCGGTCGCTGATCTCATCATCTTCGGTTCGCTGGCGGGGCATCAGGCAGCGGTTCGCGCCAAACAGTAACACATTGTCGGATGGTGTCTGCATCTTATCCGGTCCGGGCCTTCCAGGCCGGATAAGACGTCCCAGGACAATCAACAGGAGTATGCCATGTCCGATCATTCAGTCTGGAGCTACTCTGCGGTGTTGATGGGCTCGCCTATCCTGCTGAAACTCTTCTCCCACGATGAAGCGCTCGCGTCGCGCGTTTTTTCGCTTATCAAACAGTACGAAGACCTCTTTACCGTTAACCGCGCCAATTCGCAGGTAATGGATATCAACCACGCCGCCGGCCGTCATCCGGTCGTCGTCAGCCGCCCGGTGTATGAACTGATCAAATGCGCCAAAGCCGCCAGCCAACTGCCCAACAGCGCGTTTAACCTGGCGATCGGCCCGCTGGTGAAACTGTGGCGCATCGGTTTTAAGGGCGATTCTGTTCCGGCCGCGGATGAGATTGCCGCGCGGCTACGCATCACGCGCCCGCAGGATGTTATTCTTGATGATACCGCCGCCAGTGTGTTTCTGGCACAGCCAGGTATGGAGATCGATCTGGGCGCAATTGCAAAAGGGTTTATCGCCGACCGGGTGCGCGACTACCTGCATCAACAAGGCGTCAGCGAAGGGCTGATCAACCTGGGCGGCAATGTACAAACGCTGGGATCGCCGCAGGGCGGCTGGACCATCGGCGTGAAAAAACCCTTCGCCGCTGCCGATGCGCTGGTGGGCTCGATTGAAGTCGTGAACAAATCGGTGGTGACATCCGGTACCTACGAGCGCTATTTCGAGCAGGATGGCAAGCTATGGCATCATATCCTCGATCCGCACAGCGGCTATCCGCTGAGTAACGAACTCGACAGCGTGACCGTGATTTCCACCGACTCTCTCGATGGCGATATCTGGACCACGCTGTTGTTTGGGCTGGGTGTGGAAAAGGGCTGTGCATTGTTGCACCAGCGGCAGGATATTGAAGCGATTTTTGTCAGCAAAAAACGCGAAATTACCCTCTCATCCCGGCGTCAGTTCCGCTTCACGCCGCTCGATCCCTGCTACCGGCTTACTGGCTGTACTGCTTAAGCAGACTGTATTGTTCAGCAATCAACTGATAGCGATAGACCGGTCGCCCGGTGGCACCATAATGAATGGTGGTGTAGAGAATATTAATCTGCGCCAGCCAAATCAGATATTTACGGCAGGATACACGGGAAATATTGACTGCGTTTGCCAATTCATCGGTTGAAAACTCGATACCAGGATGGGCGTCAATCCACTGACAAATGGTACGCAGGGTTTGCGCGGTCAGCCCTTTTGGCAGACGACGAGTATCGGCCACTTCCGGTGCGCCGCCGTGCAGCAGGCGATCCACATCCGATTGCTCATAGTAAGGGCGTGCATCCATCAGCTTACGCTTTTCGCGCCATGTGGTGAGCGCTTCTTCGAAACGCGGGAACTGGAACGGTTTAATTAAGTAATCGACCACACCGTAGTGCAGTGAGGTCTGAATGGTGGCGGCATCGGCAGACGACGTAATCATAATGACGTCGATAGCGCGCCCGCTGGCGCGAATAACCGGCAGTAGATCCAACCCGCTATCCTGTTGCATATACACGTCCAGCAGCACCAGATCGATATTGCGCAGCGGATCCTTGATCATCTCCTCAGCCTGATGAAGCGACGACGCAGTCCCGCAGCACTGAAAGCCGGCAATCTGCGTCACATACATGCGGTTCAGTTCTGCCACCATGGCATCATCGTCAACAATTAATACATTTATCACGCTGTCTTCCTTTCACTATCCCAGGGGAGATGGACAAAAAATTGGGTAAATACGCCGGGCTCGGACTCAACGGTCAGGGTTCCGCCCAGTTCGGTAAGCTGCTGACTGGCAAGAAATAGCCCAACGCCACGGTTATCGCCTTTGGTCGAAAATCCTTTACGGAAAATCGCATCAATGTTGTCCGGCGCAATGCCCGGACCATCGTCGCTGACCTCGCCGACAAGCCAGCCATCCTGATAATGCAGCAACAGACTGACTTCGCCCTCCGCTTGCTGGCTTAACGCATCGAGCGCGTTTTCTATCAGGTTACCGAGCACCGTTACCAGCACGGTAACCTGTTTTTCGTTCGGATTATCAGGAACCAGACTTTCATCGGCCAGACTCAGGGTCACACCGCGCTCTTTCGCCCGGTTGAGTTTACCTAACAGAAAACCGGCGACCACCGGCGATTTAATTCGATGCTGAATGGCGCCAATATCGGTCTGATAATTCTGCGCCGTTTGCAGCACATAATCCTCCAGCTTGTCATAACGTTTCATATTCAGCAGGCCGAGGATCACATGCAATTTGTTCATAAATTCATGGGAGGCGGTGTGCAGGGCGTCAACATAGTTCACCATCCCGTCCAGTCGCTGCAACAACTGGCTAACTTCTGTTTTATCACGGAACGTGCTGATAGCACCGATAATCGTGTTTTGGCTGCGCACTGGCACAGTATTACACAGTAACAACAAGCCATTACAGCCCAGTTCACGATCCTGAATTGGTACCCCGGTTTTCAATACTTCCAGCAGATCGGCCAGCAGCGGCGCGTGCCCGACAGCGCCATCGCTGGCATTGGTCAGCAGCATCTGTTGCGCGGCGTGATTAAGCAGCGTAACGCGACCATCGGCATCCACTGCAATCACCCCTTCTTTAAGCGACTGTAACATCGCCTGGCGCTGCTTAAACTGTGCAGAGATTTCGTACGGTTCCAGCCCGAGCAAAATACGTTTCAGCACCCGCACCAGTTGCCAGATGCCGAGTGAGACAATCAGCGCGCTGAACAGTAGCATCCACATCACCGCCCAGCGGCTGCGGTTTACCTGATCCTGCACTTTACTGAGCGAAATGCCGACTACCACCACACCAATTTGCTGATAGCGGTTGTCATAAACAGGCGTAAATACGCGCAGCGCCAGTCCCAGCGTGCCGCGATTCACCGCCACATTCTCTTTGCCGCGTAGCGCGGGTTGCAGGTCATCGCCGATAAAAGTCTGCCCGATGATCGCAGCATTCGGATGTGAATAACGAACCCCCTGCATATTCGTGACGACGGCGTAAAGCAGATCATTGCGCACGGTCACCGCCGAAGCCAGCGGCTGAATCACATTGCTGCCCGGTGGCAACAGCAGACCGCGTTTGATCTCCGGTGCATCAGCCAGCGTGCGTGCCACGGCCAGCGCCGTCTCTTTCACCCCATCGCGCGTGGCGTTGCTGATTTGCCAAAACCACAGGGCAAACGCCAGCAGCAGCACGGATCCCGTGACGCTGCATACCATCAATGTCACCGTGGTGCCGAGCTTCATCGGACGTTTGCGCGGTTTTATCGCCGGAGGCGCTAAGTCGTTCATGCCAGACCTGATTCTCTCTAAGTAAGAAACGTATTATCACCGATGGCGATGATTTCATAAAGCCGTGTGAAAAAAGGAAAAGTGTCCAATCCGGGGCGGGAAGCGTGACCCCATTCGCAGGTATAACAAATAAATAACCTTATAGTGTGTATGGAGTCATTCAGAAGGAGCAGGGTATGAGCAATAAGCCAAACGGTTCAGTAAGGGAACGCCGTCACACAGAGACAGCTGATATCGATCGGCTGGCAACGCAGGATATGCTGGCGCTCATCAACCGCGAAGACCAGGCGGTCACCAGCGCGACAGGGGCCTGTTTACCGGAGATTGCCCGGCTGGTGGATAACGCCAGCGCCACGTTAAATCGCGGCGGTCGGGTGGTGATTGTGGGAGCGGGGGCGTCCGGGCGCGCCGCGCTACAGATGGTTGCGGATTTCGCGCCGGACGCGCACCCGCAACTTATCGGTCTGATGGCGGGTGGCACGGAGGCAAAAAGGCAGGATCAGGAAAAAGCGGCGGCGAACTACGCGTTGGGCGTTGCCGATCTCCAGGCGATCCGCTTTGGTCATCAGGATATGCTGGTGGCGCTGTCGGTCAGCGGGAAAACGCCGTGGATGTGGGGCGCGCTGCGCCATGCCTGGTCTGTTGGCGCGTGCATTGCGCTGCTCAGTCACTCCCGGGAGAGTGAAGCTGCGCAGATGGCGGATATCGTGATAGTGCCGGAAACGGGCGCTGAGGTGATTGTCGGTTTTAACGAACCGAAAGCACACCTGGCACAGCAGCAGATCCTCAATATGCTGGCGAGCGGCCTGGCGATCCGCACCGGGCGAGTCTACAGCAATTTGCGCGTTGACCTTAAGCCCGATAATACGCACTGGATCGAGCGGCAAATCGCGTTGGTGATGGCGGCGACGCAGTGCAACCGCGAGCAGGCGAAAAGCGCACTGGCCTCCAGCGAGAATGACTGCCGTACGGCGATTCTGATGCAACTGACTGGCCTGAACAACGAGAAGGCGCAGGATTTACTGGCGGAAAATCACCAGAGCTTGCGTGTTGCCCTGCAGGAGGCTAAACCGCATCTGGCGGAAGCCTGATATTACCGCCCGCCAGATGCTGAGCTGGCGGGGTTTTCCTCACTCATTTCTCACACCATAATTTATTATCTGGCGAAAATTGGCTTGATATTTCTGTGTTTTAAAATAAATTTTCGCAATATTATTCCACACTCTTTACGTTACTGCTTTTTTAATTTAAAAAAGTGGTTGGCTGTTAATGCGGGTATTTAACAAGTTTGTGAATGACATTTTAAAATAACGTAAAGATGCGTTACTATCAGTTTTCACAAATCACACTTGCTATGTAACCTAATCAATATGCCTGCAATTAAAAAGACAATTATATCGCTGAGCGCCGTTGCGCTGCTCGTCAGTTCCGTGACCAGTGCCTGGGCGGAAGAAAATCAGAAAACTGACTTCCTGCTGATTGGCGGCGGCATCATGAGTGCTTCTCTGGGAACCTGGCTGCAGGAATTACAGCCGGAATGGAAACAGGTGATGGTCGAGAAACTCGACGCTGTTGCAATGGAGTCGTCGAACGGCTGGAATAATGCCGGTACGGGGCACTCTGCCAATATGGAACTGAACTATACGCCGCAGCGTGCGGACGGTTCTATTGATGTCAGCAAGGCGCTGGAAATTAACGAGCAGTTTATGATCTCCCGCCAGTTCTGGTCGGCGCAGGTTAAACGCGGTGTATTAAATAACCCACACAACTTTATTAATTCCACTCCGCACATGAGTTTTGTCTGGGGTGATAACGTCGATTATCTGGCAAAACGTTATGCGGCTTTACAGCAAACCACGTTATTCCAGGGAATGAAATTCTCTACTGACCATCAGCAAATTAAACAGTGGGCGCCACTGGTGATGGAAGGGCGCGATCCGAATCAGAAAGTGGCCGCCACCTGGACGCCAGTGGGCACGGATGTGAACTACGGCGAAATTACCCGCCAACTGGTAGGCAGCCTGAAAAAGAGCAGCAATTTCTCCCTGCAAACCTCCTCTGAAGTCACCGATTTTAAACGTAATGCCGACAACTCCTGGCATGTCACCATCAAAGATGTGAAAAGCGGCAACGAGCACACCATTGATGCGAAATATGTCTTTATTGGTGCCGGCGGCGGTGCGCTGAAACTGCTGCAAAAAACCGGTATTCCGGAAGCGGATAACTACGCGGGTTTCCCGGTTGGCGGTTCCTTCCTGATGACCGAAAACCCGGCGATTACCAGCCAGCATCTGCAAAAAGTGTACGGACAGGCTTCTGTGGGCGCGCCGCCGATGTCGGTACCGCATATTGATGCCCGCTTTATCGATGGCAAACGCGTGGTGCTGTTCGGGCCATTCGCAACTTTCTCCACTAAATTTCTGAAAAATGGTTCGTTCTTCGACCTGCTGAGTACTACCACCACCAGCAACTTTATGCCGATGACCCACGTAGGCCTCGACAATTTTGACCTGGTGAAATACCTGGTCGGCCAGGTAATGCTGAGCGATGACGATCGTTTTGCGGCGCTGAAAGAGTACTATCCACTGGCGCGTAAAGAGGACTGGAAACTGATTCAGGCCGGCCAGCGCGTACAGATCATCAAGAAAGATGAAGAGAAGGGCGGCGTGCTGAAGCTGGGCACCGAAGTGGTGGTCGATCAGCAAAAAACCATTTCTGCGCTGCTGGGCGCGTCACCAGGTGCTTCTACTGCTGCGCCGATTACGCTGAATGTCATCAAGAAAATGTTCCCGCAGCAGTTCAATTCAGCGGAATGGCAGAGCAAAATCCGTGAAATCGTTCCGAGCTACGGCCAGGAGATGAATGGCAACGTGGCGCTGACACAGAAAGTATGGGATGACACCGCCGCGACGCTGCAACTGGCGAAGCCACCGGTGATTCAGATGCAAGAGAGTGCAACGCCGGAAGCGAAACCGGCAGCGCCAAAAGCGGAAAACGCGGCACAACACGACATGGCGCTGTAAATATCCTGATATAGACTGGTACTTTTCTGTCTGTCAAACGCCTGATGCATATCATCAGGCGTTTTGTATTTCAGGGCCTAATGGGGCCGCTCGTGGTTATAAATTGCCATGGGGTCTTTTTCCGTTTTTCGGGCTTGTGCCAGATTGGCCGGGCATGACAGTAGAAACGCATTCGGCCATTCTATTTTGCCAGCCGTCGATACAGCGTGCTGCGCGAAATACCGAGTTTTTTCGCTGCAAGGCTCATATTCCCTTGTGCTTGTGCAATCGCGCTCTGTTCGTCGCTGGGCCTTTGTGGCGCTGGCGCGGCGCGGATTTCACCGGGCAGATCGGCGAGCATAATCTGATCGCCATCTTCTGCCAGCGCCATTAATACCCGTAGCTGGCTTAACAACTGACGCACATTGCCTGGCCATGGCCGGTGCGAGAGCGTGTTTATTACCTCATTGCTTAACGTCAACCCACGGCTGACAGCGCCCAGTTCGTGCCATAATTTCTGGATAAATCCCTCTTTATGCTGCCATTCACGCAGGGGCGGAATGCGCAGGTGAAACTCCTGAATGCGGTACAGCAGATCCTCGCGGAACGTGCCAGCCTGCACCCGTGCGGCCAGATCCTGATGCGTTGCACAGATCAAGGCAAAATTCACATCCCAACTGGTATTGGCACCCAGAGGCGTCACTTTTTTCTCCTGCAACACGCGCAACAGGCGGGTTTGCAGCGCCAGCGGCATATCACCGATTTCATCAAGAAACAGCACGCCGCCATCCGCTTCGCGGCATTTGCCGATATACCCTTTCGGGCTGGCGCCGGTAAAGGCGCCGGGAACATAGCCGAACAGCTCTGATTCAATCAGATGTTCGGGTAACGCGGCACAGTTGATGGCGACGAAATTTCCCGTATGCCACTGGCTGCGGCTGTACAACTCGCGCGCCAAATACTCTTTACCACAGCCGGTTTCACCGGTAATGCACAACGCAATCCCGGCATTCACAATGCGCAGCGCTTTCTCTTTTTCGATACCGTGATGATCTGCCTGCAGCGCGTTGCCGCGTCCGCTAAAACGGCGGGCTGGCAGCGTCTGGCGAGCATAGAAACGCTGGTTATTACCGGTTTCCAGCACCGTTTCACCGGCGCGCAGCTGAAGGCCGGGAAACAGCGCATCCAGTTCAAGTGCGCCAAAATGACCGCTGGTCAGGGCAAAAGCATCCATCGCCAGCTTATTGGCGCCGAGCAGCGTGCGATCGTCAAAAATCAGCAGCAACTCCTGCGCGGTGCCGAGGATTTTTTCATCATGGTGCAGGCTTAATAACCAGCGATTAGCGCCCAGAGCGCTGGTGGCCCAGGCGTGTTCTATCTGGCATATCGTGCGGCGGATCAATGTGGCTGCATCATGGCGCGGCGTCAGCGCCGGGGTGGAAAGATCCAGCACCCCGGCAACTTGGCCGTCAGGGCGAAATACCGGCGCGGCTGAGCAGAACAACCCGGCGTTACGGCTCAGATAGTGTTCGCCGCCAGCCACTTCACAATGCTGCTGGAGCGCCAGCGCGGTGCCGATAGCATTGGTGCCGCGCGCATGTTCGCCCCACAGATTGCCGGGTGACAGCGCATAGCGCTGCGCTTTATGCAGAAAATCGCTGTTGCCATGTGTCTCCAGCACCAGGCCGGACGCGTCGGACATCACCATAATCGAGGGGTGTCTGTTCAGCTCCGGTCGCAGCCGCGTCAGCAGAGGAGCCACCAGGTGTTTCACCCAGCCATTTTCCGCACGCGCATCTTTCAGCATTGTGTTAGCCACCCACGGCTGGGCGTCATCATCCCGTGTCAACCCATAGTTGAGGCTACGTTGCCAGGAATCCTGCAACTGGCAAGGCAGCTCGGAATGGGTTGTTGGCAAAGTGTCTACGCGTGTCGGCATGTTACTCTCCGGCAATTGTAATGTTACATTTATGTAGCATAAGAGTGTCCCGTGTGTAGCGATGTGCGACACAATTCCTGTATTCACTGCACCTCATTTTTTGCCGTTTCGTACGGGAGATCTTTAAATTTTCCTGTTACTCATTGTTTTTAAAAAATAAAATACGCTTATTCTTATAGCGGCAGCAATCTGGCATAAGAAGTGCTTATGTTCCTCCGTCCGCTTTGGCGCGAGACGCCTCACCTGTACCGATAATAAAAGAGGAACATCTGATGAAATACGCTCACCCTGGCCTTGATGGCGCAAAAGTCTCTTTTAAACAGCGTTATGGCAACTATATCGACGGAAAATTTGTAGACCCGGTAGAGGGCGGCTGGTTTACCAATACCTCGCCGGTCACCGGACAGGTGATTGCCGAATTCCCGCGTTCGGGCGCGGTGGACATAGAGAAGGCTCTGGATGCAGCGCATGCTGCTGCCGACGCCTGGGGAAAAACCAGTGCGCAGGAACGTTCGAATGTGCTGCTGGCGATTGCAGACCGCATTGAAGCCAATCTGGAAGTTCTGGCGTTAACAGAAACATGGGATAACGGGAAACCCATTCGCGAAACGATGGGGGCAGATATTCCGCTGGCGGTCGATCATTTCCGCTATTTTGCCGGTTGCATCCGGGCGCAGGAGGGGACGGCCGCTGAAATCGACAGCAATACGGTGGCTTATCATATCTACGAACCGCTCGGTGTGGTCGGGCAGATCATTCCGTGGAACTTCCCGCTGTTGATGGCGGCCTGGAAACTGGCACCTGCGCTGGCAGCGGGTAACTGCGTGGTGCTGAAACCTGCGGAGCAAACGCCGCTCGGCATCTGCGTGCTGATGGAGCTGATTGGCGATCTACTGCCAAAAGGCGTACTCAACGTGGTTCATGGCTTTGGGACGGAAGCGGGCGAACCGCTGGCGCGCAGCAAACGCATTGAGAAAATTGCTTTTACCGGCTCGACGCCGATTGGCCGCCACATCCTCTCCTGCGCGGCGGAAAACATTATCCCCAGCACCGTCGAGTTGGGCGGAAAATCCCCCAATATTTACTTTGAAGATGTGCTCAATGGCGATGCTGAATTTATCGATAAAGCCGTCGAAGGCGTCGTGCTTGGCTTCTTTAACCAGGGTGAAGTCTGTACCTGTCCGTCACGCGTGCTGGTGCAGGAGTCCATCTATCCGCAGTTCGTGGAAAAAGTGCTGGCGCGCATGGAAAACATCCGCAAAGGCGACCCCTTTGATACTGAGACGATGATTGGTGCGCAGGCGTCGCAGGAGCAGTACGACAAAATCCTTTCCTATATCAACATTGCCCGCGAAGAGGGGGGCGAAATCATCATCGGCGGCGAGCTGATCAGGCACGGTGATGGGCTGCAAAATGGCTTCTATATTCAGCCGACATTGATTAAAGGCCATAACGGCATGCGCTGTTTCCAGGAGGAAATTTTTGGGCCGGTGCTCGGGATCACTACTTTCAAAGATGAGGCTGAAGCGCTGCGTATTGCTAATGATACCGAATTCGGTCTTGGCGCCGGGCTGTGGACGCTGGATATCAACCGCGCATGGCGCATGGGGCGCGGCATCAAAGCCGGGCGCGTGTGGACCAACTGCTACCACCTCTATCCGGCACATGCTGCTTTCGGCGGCTATAAAAATTCGGGCGTTGGGCGTGAAACGCACAAGCTGGCGCTGAGTCATTATCAGCAGATTAAAAACCTGCTGGTCAGCTACAGCGGAACGCCGCTGGGTCTGTATTAATCAATCTCATCAGGATGAGGCAATGATATGCAACTGAAAACGATGAAAGCGGCAGTGGTTAAAGCATTCGGGCAACCACTGGTGATTGAAGAGGTGATGGTACCTGCGGTGGCGCCGGGCAAAATTCTGGTCAAGATTGCGGCGACCGGCGTTTGCCATACCGATTTGCATGCCGCAGAAGGCGACTGGCCGGTGAAACCGAATCCACCGTTTATTCCTGGCCACGAAGGTGTTGGTCATGTGGTCGCTGTGGGGCCGGGTGTGACGCATGTGAAAGAGGGCGATCGGGTTGGCGTGCCGTGGCTTTATTCTGCCTGCGGGCACTGCGAACACTGCCTGAGCGGCTGGGAAACATTGTGCCATGGACAACAGAACTCCGGTTATTCGGTAAACGGTACTTTTGCCGAATATTGCCTGGCGGACGCCAATTATGTCGGCATCCTGCCGGATAACGTCGACTTTCATGCGATTGCGCCAATCCTTTGCGCTGGGGTAACGGTTTACAAAGGGCTGAAGATGACGGAAGCCCGCGCTGGTGAATGGGTGGTGATCTCGGGGATCGGTGGTTTGGGTCATCTGGCGATCCAGTATGCCGTGGCGATGGGGATGAATGTGGCGGCGGTAGACATCGACGATGGCAAGCTCGAATTTGCCCGTCGTCTCGGCGCATCGGTGGTGGTCAATGGGTGGGAAGAGGATCCCAGCAAGCGCTTCCACGCTGAGTTTGGCGGCGCACACGGCGTGCTGGTCACTGCAGTGTCACCAAAAGCGTTTGAACAGGCAACCACCATGATGCGCCGTGGCGGGACGATGGTGCTGAACGGGCTGCCGCCGGGCAAATTCGACCTCTCTATCTTTGATATGGTGCTGGATGGCATCACTGTGCGCGGCTCAATTGTAGGGACGCGCAAAGATCTGCAAGAAGCGTTGGATTTTGCCGGGCGCAATAAAGTGCATGCGGAAATTGCCGTTGAACCGCTGGAGAATATCAACAGCATCTTTGATCGGATGCGTGCCGGGAAAATAACTGGCCGCATCGTGGTGGATATGTCGTTGTGATTGCGTGGTGATAAAAAACGGGGCACCATGCCTAATGCTTGTCAGTTAAGCTTTTGAAGGTAGCCGTAACGCATAGCGTTGCGGCTTCTTTTTTACTGCTCTTGGGTAGTGCCGTGGTCGTCGTCCCGGCAACACGAAGCTTGATGCCATCGCCATT
>Ga0316604_10000319_pt1 | contig 65399 bp, 79 predicted proteins | sample OWC_soil_day20_C_FD_207650 | JGI IMG/M metagenome (GOLD analysis project Ga0316604, IMG submission 207650) | Wetland soil microbial communities from Old Woman Creek delta, Ohio, United States - OWC_soil_day20_CT | ecosystem: Environmental > Terrestrial > Soil > Wetlands | place: USA: Ohio... | reverse complement strand
TCCGGTAGCGGCGCCACGGTGGATATGGTCCGCAACGCCACAGAGAAGGTCAAGGCACTGGATCCCCATCTGGCCATCGACGGTGAGCTTCAGTTCGACGCCGCCTTTGCTCCCTCGGTTGCTAAAACCAAATGTCAGGGCTCCTGCGTGGCCGGCAGAGCAAATACGTTTATTTTCCCGAACATCAACGCCGGCAACATCGGCTATAAAATTGCCCAGCGTCTTGGCGGCTTTGAAGCCTATGGCCCCATTCTGCAGGGGCTGAACGCTCCGATCAACGACTTGTCCAGGGGCTGTAATGCCGAAGAGGTTTACATCATGTCCATTATTACGGCGGCACTGAAGTAAAAACCCTTTACGCACTACAAGTTCAATACGTCCGCTGAAATCCCCGCAAAATCGTTTGATTTTGCGGGGATTTCGCTTGGTTTGTCTGCAATCACAAAAAAAGCGAAGTATTTCGATGTTTTTCCAAAAATGTGATTTTTCCGAGAAAAATTTTTCTATTTAAGGCGTAATTACTAATTTTCTGGGCGAAAGCACTTGACGCATCCGGTAAAAACGTGTATAGTAGCCTTTGTAACTATTTTGTAATTATTTATTACCGATTTGTATTACCTGACTTTAACATCCGGAGCGGAGGTATTTTATATGGATGAGCTGCTGATCCCTTCCAACCGAACAGCTAAAATGAAACATGAGGAGCAGGCTGACCCGCCCGCCAGAGAGAGCACCCAAGCGGGGAAGTCATCACCCCTCGGGCGGTTCGGTGACAGGGTTCATCAAATAACCGCTGGCCTGATGGGGAGCGACTCCCCTTTGGGACGGCTTGGCGGTAAGGTTCATCAAATAGCCGCTGGCCTGACGGGGAGCAACTCCCCTCTGGGGCGGTTTGGCGGTAAAGTTCACCGAACAGTCGCTGGTCTTGTGCCGGATGCTCTGCGCCGTGAGGGGCGCACGAAGGACAAGGCTTCCGTTTCAGCAGGAATGGAAGAACTGATAGGTTCGGTGGAGCATGCCGCGGTGTCGTTGCGGACGGTGGCCCGCAAGCCAGCTGTCATTCCGGTATTTTTGCTGATTGCCTCTCTATGCATTGCGGGAGGTGTGTTTCAGACCGTTTACACCACGGGCTACCAAGTGACCGTCAACGGAACAAAGATGGGTGTGGTTTCCGACAGTGCTTCGGTGGAGACGGTGGTACAAGCTGTGGAGGATCGCGCATCAGCCATTCTGGGCTACGATTATACCGTGGATGCCGACATCCAGTTTAACCGTGTGGTTGTGGAGAAGACCAAGCTTTCCAGCTCCGTTTCCGGGCTGGATACCTACCTGTTCAGCCAGATCGGCGAGGTAATGAAGCGTTATGTAATCACGGTGGATGGCGTTGTGGTGGGAGCGTTGGACAGCCAGTCTCAATATGACGAGCTGTTAGATCAGATTGCATCCGCCTATGTGGATGAAAACACCAAAAGCTACAGCTTTTCCGAGGATATCGAGGTCAACTACGATTACGTCTCTGCCAGCGTCTTGCAGGACTATGATCAGATCAAAACACTTTTAACCTCCAGCCGGGTTGAGGCCGCCACCTATGTGGTGCAGGAGGGCGACACTTACTATGACATTGCCTATGAAAATAGCATGTCACTGTCCGATCTGATGGCACTCAATCCACAGGCGGATATCGATTCCCTCCATCCTGACGACGTTCTGAACCTGAACGCAAGCGTTCCCTATGTGACGGTCAACACAGTTGAAAATGTGAGCTACACGGAGAACATCGCCTGCCCTGTGGAGGAAGTGGATGACGCATCCATGTATGTTGGCGACAGCAAGGTTGTCACCCAGGGCGTTGAGGGACAAGCTGAGGTGAACGCTGATGTGAACTACGTCAACGGTGTTGAAACCACGCGGACGGTATTGACCTATACTGTAACCTCTGAGCCAACCACTCAGGTTGTGGCCGTGGGCACCACGGAGCGTCCTACCTGGGTTGCTACGGGTTCGTTCCGCTGGCCGGTTTCCGGTAATATTACGTCCTATTTTGGATACCGCAGTATTTTCGGCAGCTACAGCTACCACAGCGGCATCGACATTGCTACTTCCTACGGCACCGCGATCGCTGCGGCAGACGGAGGAACCGTGGTCTGGTCCGGCTACAAGGGTTCCTATGGAAACTTGGTCATCATTGACCACGGCAACGGATATAAAAGCTATTATGGACATTGCTCCTCCCTGTTGGTGTCCGTGGGGGATAAGGTCTACAAAGGGCAGACGATTGCCCGCGTCGGCAGCACGGGCAGAAGCACAGGAAATCACTGCCATTTTGAAGTCAGATACAACGATTCAGCGGTTAATCCGCTCAATTATCTCCCCTGACGGTTTGGCAGCACCAAGCCTGAAGCGGTTGAAGCTGTAAATTGAATGATGGGCCCCGCAGAACATGCGGGGCTCATCATTTATTTTGTGAGGATCAGCAAGTAAAACTTTTTTTCATGAAAATTCTGGAGTAACCCATTCCCAAGGGCGTAGTATAATAATATCGGAATCTCATAAAATACGATACATAAGGAGGTGTTTTTATGAGTCATGAAAAAAACGAATTGAGCACATATCACGACAGCCTATTTCCACGGGGACTACTGAGCAATTTTTTCAGTGATAACTTTTGGGACAGCTTTAATTTCGGCAATTTTAAAGTCGATGTGAGAGAAACCAATGACACCTATATCATCGAAGCTGAAATGCCGGGTCAGAATAAAAATGACATCAGCATTCATATTCACGATAATATCCTGACTATTTTGGCGAGTATGGACGAGGACAACGAGCAAAGGGCCGAAAGCGGTCGGTATTTGCGCAAAGAGCGCCGATCCGGTTCTTTGAAAAGAAGCTTCTCACTGGAGAATATCAAGGCGGAAGAAGTCAGGGCGGAAATGAACAATGGCATCTTGAGCGTATATTGCCCCAAGAAAGAAGAAAGCATTTCTAAAACCAGAAAAATAGAAATACAATAAAATTGTACACTAAATCAAACAACTCCCGGGCTTAAAGCTTCGGGGGTTGTTTTTGATTTTTAGAAGAGAGGATGGAAGAGACGGATTCAATAGAAGAGGTGGATTCGATGGAAGAGGCAGATTGGGGCGTACTGAAAACGGAGGAGATGGTGCTTTTATCAGGGTGAAGCTTATTGTTGTTGCAGACGTCTTGAAACAAAATAGTAGCAAACATGGATTTGCTGAGTTCATTTAAAAAAACACTCAGACACTTGAACTCTTCTTTGGAAAGAGAGGTATAAAAGTAGTTTGTCAAGGCTGTAATCAGAACGTTCATCTCACACGGATTCACAAGACCACCTCAATTAATCTTATGCCCGCGCGGTGAAAAAGGAATATGCGATATAAGGTTACATTTGCCGATTTTATAAAATTTTGATCAACTTTTACCGCAACTCTTATTTTCGATGCTGTCAATGCAAATGTGCGAAGGGAAGGACGATCGTGCCGATATAAAATGTGCGCTCTTGCGGCAGCTCGGGAGGATGTAAAGCACATTTGCTTGGCAGAGCTGGTGGACACAGTGTGGCGGTCTGATTCCCTTAAATAAAACCGATTCTTCGAAGACGGCGGATTAAGGCTTTTGTCGTGAAAAGTACTTGACAAAAGAATGATTATTTTATAATATAGGTAATAGTTAGCGTAAACTAACTCCAGCCAAACCCGCTTGTTAGCTAAAACTAACTAATAGAGCGGATCTGCGCACTTAAGTTTGTCAGATCCGGCAAATTGTTTTAGAAAGGCGAGATCATACGATATGAAAAAGACAGCGGTAGTATTTTGGAGCGGCACTGGAAATACTGAGGAAATGGCGGGGTTTGTCAAAGAGGGCGTTCTTTCCGCAGGAGGAGAGGTTAGTATCTTTACGGCAATGCAATTTTCACCCGAAAAAATGGACGAGTTTGACTCAGTCGCATTCGGATGTCCCTCTATGGGCGCAGAGGTGCTGGAGGAGTCGGAATTTGAACCGATGTTTCAGCGCTGCATTCCCAAGCTGCCAGGAAAGCCTTTGGCGCTGTTTGGCTCCTATGGCTGGGGCGACGGTGAGTGGATGCGCAATTGGGAGGAATATTGTGTTGAGAAGGGCGCGCACCTGGTGCGTGAAAGCGTCATCTGTCAGGAGCAGCCTGATCGTTCAGCCCAGACTGCGCTGCTCGACATGGGCAAAGCTCTGGCGGAATGATATACAACATAATACATAGCAAACAGTTGATGGAATACGGCATCTGCTGGTTCTAATGGTACCCGGCATGATGGACAACAGGGCTTGGGCTTAATTCTGCTTCCCATATCTCATGGTAAGCTTGCGGAAGGGCTGAACCGGATACAACTTGAAAGGGGCTGCAGCAACGTTTGTTTTGCTGTAGCCCCTACTGTGTGAATTCAGTTGCGCGCACTACAAGGAGAGCAATAGCGAGACAATATCGTCGAGAAGGGGCTGCGAAATGGACTCGACGGCACCGCCGTCCACCGCTCCGGCCAGTGTGGGATCCAAGGGAAGTTTGGACACGGTTTGGATGCCGTGCTTTACCGCGATTTCATCGATGTGGCTCTCGCCAAAAACATGATGCTCCTTGCCGCAGTCGGGACAGCGGTAGTAACTCATATTTTCGACCAGGGCCAAAACGGGAATATTCATCATTTCCGCCATCCTGACCGCCTTCTCCACAATCATGCTCACCAGCTCCTGGGGAGAGGTTACCACGATGATGCCATCAACGGGCAGAGTTTGGAACACGGTCAGCGGCACATCGCCGGTTCCGGGAGGCATATCCACAAACAGATAGTCAACGTCGCCCCAAATAACCTCCGTCCAAAACTGCTTCACGGTGCCCGCTATGATTGGACCGCGCCAAATCACCGGATCGGTCTCATGTTCAAGGATGAGGTTCACCGACATGATCGAAATCCCTGTTTCGCTTTTCACAGGGAAGATTCCAAGCTCATTGCCCTCGGCCTTCTCACGCAGCCCGAATGCTTTGGGGATGGAAGGGCCGGTAATGTCCGCGTCGAGAATCGCGGAGTGAAAGCCCCTGCGGTTCAGGTGTACGGCCAGCAGGGAGGTGACAAGGCTCTTGCCCACGCCGCCCTTACCGCTGACGATACCGATCACTTTTTTGACATGGGAAAGCTCATGGGAGGGCGCTCTTAAATTGGCCTGAGCCTGTGTTTTCTGATCACAGCTGCTCCCGCAGGAGGAGCAATCTTGGGTGCAGTCGTTGTCCATTTTGATTCATCTCCACATTATAATATCATGCTACACAGCGATGCTGACCGCCAGAAAAGCCGCGGCGGCTCGGTGTGTTGTTCTGATAATGGTATATGCCATAACGTGCTTAGTATACACTGTTTGCGGCATATGTCAATAATAATTCGATTTTTTGTACACGGTACTGATCTCCGCAAAACCTTGCCGCGCGGGTATGAATGCGTGGAATTTAGACAGGCAAGACGCAGAGGTTCAGCCTTTGCGGCACGGTTGAAATAAAATCGGCATTATGCCAGAATACGACGACGTACCGAACAAATCATTGCATGCTTTTTCGGGAAAAAAGAATTGACACGGAAGTTAGAATGTGCTAACATATAAAAAGGAAGGTTAGTGTGAACTAACCATAAAGAATACGGGACAAATGTGGTGAGGTGGGTATGATGCCTTTATCGATGGCCAAAGCCGGTGAGGAAAACTCCGTCAAAAAGGTTGGAGGAAACGCAGAGACGCGTCAGTTCCTTGAGAACCTTGGATTTGTGGTGGGGAGCGCGGTGATGGTCGTTTCCGCGTTCTCGGGAAATATTATTGTCAATGTAAAGGATTCCAGGGTCGCGATCAGCTGCGAAATGGCAAATAAAATTATGGTGTGAGGAGGAGAAAGAGTGAAAACGTTGAAACAGGCCAAAATAGGAGAAACTGTCACGGTGGTGAAGCTGCACGGAGAAGGTGCGACGAAGCAGCGCATCATGGATATGGGCGTAATCAAAGGGGTCAACTTGTTTGTCCGGAAGGTTGCTCCGCTGGGGGATCCCATCGAGATTACTGTTCGTGGCTACGAGCTTAGTCTGCGCCGTGCGGACGCCGAAATGATCGAGGTGAACTAAGGCCCGGTATCATCAAGGAAAGACCGTTGCGCGTATGATTCAATCAGAAGTGCCCGTGGGCTTGGAGAAAGAATTTTCCGGCACACGGGTGTTAGGTCATTCGGGTAACGGCGGTAATGTATGGAATGTATGGTTAGTTGAAACTAATCATGAGGAGGAATGAAGCTTGTCAATTAAAATTGCCCTTGCCGGGAATCCAAATGCCGGTAAAACGACGCTTTTTAATGCGCTCACCGGCTCCAATCAATATGTGGGAAACTGGCCGGGCGTTACCGTGGAAAAGAAAGAAGGCAGACTAAAAGGTCACAAAGATGTCATGATCGTTGACCTGCCCGGAATTTACTCCCTCTCCCCCTACACGCTGGAAGAAGTGGTCGCTCGTAACTATCTGGTGACCGAGCAGCCGGATGCCATTCTCAATATCATTGACGGCACCAATCTGGAGCGCAACCTGTATCTCACCACCCAGCTTGCAGAGCTGGGAATTCCCATGTTGGTTGCCGTTAACATGATGGACATGGTCAGAAAAAACGGAGATCAGGTGAACATCAAACGTCTGTCCCAGGAGCTGGGATGTCCGGTGGTGGAAATATCGGCGCTGAAGGGAGACGGCATTTCTGAGGCCGCCGAGCAGGCGCTTAAATTGGCGCAGGAACGTGGAGAGATGAGGCCGCGGCATCGCTTCAACGGCACTGTGGAGCATGCCATTGCTCACATCGAGGAGGCAGTGCTGCATCATCTGTCTGAGAATCAGCAGCGCTGGTATGCCATCAAGCTGTTTGAGCGTGATCGAAAAATTATTGAGCTGCTAAAGCTGAGTGAAAGCACGCTTCAGCACATTGAGGGCGACATCGCCACCTGTGAGGCGGAGCTGGATGACGATGCGGAGAGCATCATCACCGGTGAGCGTTACGCTTACATAGGGACGATTATCAACGACTGCTACAACAAGAAAAATAAGCATGCGCTCTCCGCTTCTGATAAAATTGACCGGATTGTTACCAACCGTTTTCTGGCACTGCCGATTTTCGCGGTGGTAATGTTCTTTGTTTACTATGTCTCAGTCACCACGGTGGGCAGTTACCTCACCGATTGGACCAATGATGTGCTGTTTGGAGAGATCATTCCGCCCGCCGTGGAAAACTTCCTTGTTTCAGTTGCTTGTGCCGACTGGCTGCAGAGTCTGATTTTGGACGGCATTATCGGAGGCGTCGGCGCGGTTCTGGGCTTTGTGCCTCAGATGCTGGTGCTGTTCCTGTTCCTTGCTTTCCTGGAGGGCTGCGGCTACATGGCCCGGGTAGCGTTTATCATGGATCGTGTGTTCCGCAAATTCGGACTGTCCGGCAAAAGCTTTATTCCGATGCTCATCGGATCCGGCTGCGGTGTTCCTGGGATTATGGCTTCCCGTACCATTGAAAGCGACCGTGACCGCAGAATGACCATTATGACCACTACATTCATTCCCTGCGGCGCGAAGCTGCCGATCATCGCACTCATCGCCGGAGCACTGTTCGGCGGCGCCTGGTGGGTGGCTCCGAGTGCATATTTTGTGGGAATTGTCGCAATTATTACCTCCGGCATCATGCTGAAGAAAACTGGTCCCTTTACGGGCAATCCGGCTCCCTTCGTCATGGAGCTGCCGGCCTACCGTATGCCCACTGTGGGTACCCTGCTGCAGAGCATGTGGGAGCGCAGCTCAAGCTTTGTCAAAAAGGCGGGCACCGTGATTCTGCTGTCGGCGATCTTTATCTGGTTTGTCAGTGGCTTTGGTATCGTGGACGGCTCTTTCGGTATGGTGGAAGATATGGACGACAGCCTCTTGGCTGGCATAGGCGGAGCCATCGCGTGGATCTTCACACCACTTGGCTGGGGCAACTGGCAGTCCGCTGTGGCCGCGATTACCGGCCTTGTAGCCAAGGAAAACCTGGTGGGTACTATGGGTATCCTCTACGGCTTTGGCGAGGTGGGTGACGACAGTACCATGATGTGGGCCACGGTTGCAAGTGAATTTACCGCTCTTGCCGGATATTCCTTCCTGGTATTCAATCTGCTCTGTGCGCCCTGCTTCGCAGCTATGGGAGCCATTAAGCGTGAGATGAACAGCGGCAAATGGACAGCGGCCGCACTGATATATCAGACCGGCTTTGCTTATCTGGTGGCTCTGTGTGTTTTCCAGATTGGTTCGCTTTTGACAGGCGGCGGCTTCACTGGCGGAACAGCGGCCGCGCTTGTGATCTTAGGTGTGTTTGTATTCCTGCTGGTGCGGCCGAGCAAGCAGCAGAGTCAGCTGGTTCGCCCGTCCGTAAAGATTGCAACCTGAGGAGGTGTTCATATGGCAGCAACTATTATTATCAGCGGCCTTTTGCTGGTGATGGTATCGGGCATCATCGTCAGTATGGTTCGCAACAAGAAGAAGGGGAAATCTGCTTGCGGCTGTGGCGGCTGCGACTGCTGTCCCAGCGATGATATTTGTCATAAATAAGAATTAATATACCTACAAAACGGCTGAGATACAGTTTTGGGACGCCCCGTATGGCGGCGTCCCTGTTTTTTTAGAGGGATGTATGGAATTTACACCAACTCAAATCAAGTATCTGGTCACCATCTACGCGCTGAATCAGAATGGTCTGGTCCGGTCCATGGATGTCGCGCAGCAGTTGGAGGTGAGTAGACCCAGTGTACACAGAATGCTGCTCCAGCTGGAGCAGGAGGGCCTGATTACCAAACAGCCGTATTCCGTGGTAAAGATTACGCAGTCAGGCGAGGCTTTTATGAAGCAATATTATTGGGGCTACTGCCTGATAACAAGATTCCTGCAGCGGAACCTGCCTCTCGGGGAAGCTGCGGTCTGCGAGGGCGCGTTCGCTCTGCTGGGCGAGGTTGGCCCCGCTAAGCTGGATGAGCTTTGCCGGGCGCTGACGGTGGGCAATGAAACATATATGGAGCTGTTGGAGCCGGGCAATCAGCCACAGCTCTCTTAAAATGTGTGAATCGGTAAAACAGAATTGACGCGGCTGCTTATGCAGCCGCGTCAATTCTGTTTCCGGAAAGTTCCGGTTGATGTTGATTGTTACAATTTTATATTATGTGTCTTAAACAACCGCAGCATGATGCCTCCGCACGGCCTGAGCATCATGCTGCGGTTGTTTGTCCGCTTTAAAGAGCGCTATATCAATTCTCGATACATGGCGGGGGCGTCGGCTTTATTGGCGTTTGGATTGATCGAGAGAACCTCTACCCGAACCATGCGTTCGCCAAACCGCAGCTCAAGCACATCCCCTGGTTTCACCTCATAAGAGGCCTTCACCTGCCGCCCATTGGCGGATACACGCTGGTTGTCGCAGGCATCGTTGGCAACGGTGCGCCGCTTGATGAGACGAGAGACCTTCAGCCATTTGTCCAGACGCATCTTACTTGGAAATCGTGTCCCTCAGCGCTTTTCCGGGCTTGAACTGAGGAATGCGGGAAGCGGGAATCTCAATGGATTCTTTCGTGCGGGGATTACGGCCAATGCGAGCAGCGCGCTCTTTTACCTCAAAAGCGCCAAACCCCACCAGCTGAACCTTGTCATCTTTTGCCAAAGCGTCGGCAATTACATCAAGAGCGGCATTGATGGCAGCTTCGGTATCCTTCTTCGAAAGACCTGCTTTTTCAGCGGTGGCATTAATCATTTCTGCTTTATTCATTGGTAATTTCCTCCTGTTGTTAATACGGCGCAAACGCCGCCGAATATATTACTTAAAGCGTATCCGCTTTTAAGCCGTTTTAAACCCGGAAACACATGTGAAAACCGCTGATTTCCATACACACTCCCGTGAAGGGAGTGTCCGTGGAGCAGCGAAAGCATATGTTTGCACCGTGGCAGAGGCATCCGGAATCAAGCTCGTTTGACGTCGTTCCAAAGCTTGTCCAGTTCGTTCAGAGTCATATCTCTCATATCCCTGCCTTGAGCCGTCGCCAGCTCTTCCACCCGGCGAAAACGGGCAGAAAATTTATCGCTTGCTCCGGTGAGGGCTTGCTCCGGGTCAAGCTCCAGAAAGCGGGCCACATTGACGGCTGCAAAAAGCAGGTCGCCCAATTCCTCTTCCATATTGCTGTGTTCCGCAATGGCCTGACGCAGTTCGGCGGTCTCCTCCTCCAGCTTGTCCAGCGCACCGCTGACACTGTCCCAATCAAATCCCGCCTTCCGGGCCTTTTTCTGTATTTTCTCTGCCCGCCATAAGGCGGGCAGAGACCGAGCCACGGCGTCAACACTGTCCGCATAGGAGTCCTGGCCTTTCTCCGCCCGCTTCAAAGTCTCCCAGTTTTCCAGAACCTGACCCGTGCCGTTGACGCTACTGTCACCAAACACATGGGGATGACGGTAGATCAGTTTTTTACACACTCCGTCCGCCACATCGTTCAGGTCAAAGCGGCCTGCCTCGTGCTCGATATCGGCGTGAAAGACCACCTGGAGCAGTACATCGCCCAGTTCTTCCTTCAGATGATCCGGGCTGCCCTCGTCGATGGCCTCCGCTACCTCGTACGTCTCCTCCAGGAAATTGCGGCGAATGCTCTCATGAGTCTGCTCTGCGTCCCAGGGGCAGCCGTCGGGCGCCCGTAGAAGAGTCACAAGTCTTACCAAATCAAATACATCGTACGAATTTTTATATTGAAAATCTACCATATTTCTCTGCCCTTCGCAAGTCATTTTTCGGTATTTTTAAGATAGTTGAGGCTCTTTTTTCTATTTTGGCGGATTTACCCTCAATAGTTTCGCAATTTTTGCCCCTTTCGGCATCAGCATCAGATCCTCATACGAAATAGCACCCAGCAGGAAGATAAGGATCACATAAATACAGGCGGCAATGGCAATGGCGGCAAGCGCCCCCAGCTTCGGCCCGATCATGGCGGAAAACAGGCCGTCCAGCGCCCATACCGCGGCTCCCATCAGAAGAGAGGCGATCAGAGGCTTCACAAACACACGGCGATAGCTGGGAGCTTCCGGAATGACCTTTTTCATCAAAATGAGGTTCATCACCGCGATGGCGCCAAAGCAGATCAGTGTGCTGATGGGAGCACCCTTAATGTTGATTTCACCATTGCCCACAAGAATATAGCTCATTATAATTTTCAGAACACAGCCGACGACTGTGGTAACCATGGGAAGGTTCACGCAGCCGTAAGCCTGCATAATCGCATTGGTAATCAGCATGAGGCAAACGGCAATGGACGCGACGCCCAGCACCGACAGCAGCCAGCCGCCCAGAACGGTGTCGGTTCCGGGGTAGAGCAGCGACATGATGGATTCTCCCAGAGTAAAGAGCCCCACGCCGGCGGGAAATGCCAGCAGTGCCGTGGCGCGCAGGGCGGTCTCGCTGATTCGAGCCGCGCCTAGCCGGTTTTTCCTGGCGTGGGCGGAGGAGACCGCGGGGATGACGCTGGCGGTCAGCGGAACCATAAAGGAGGCGGGAAGGTTGTAAATGGTCATCGCCTTGTCGAAGATGCCCTTCACGGTACGGGCGGCGTCCTCTGTGTAGCCCGCCGCGAATTGCAAACGGCCGAATACAAGGCTGGTGTCAATCACGGTGACCACGGCCATCACCGAGGAGCCGAGAGTGATAGGGATGGCCAGCTTCACGAGGGTTTTTAAGATTGGCCCGCTTGGGCCGGGGGTGTCTTGGGAAACGGATGCGGAGCGTTTGCGCAGGGCATAGGCGATTACCATGTAGACCGTGGCCAGCCCGCAGCCCACAGAGACACCGAAAATGGCGCCGCCCGCAGCCAGAGATTCATCCCCATATTGCCGGATCAGAATAATGGCCAACGCCAAACCGAAGATCAGCTTGCAGATCGCCTCAATGATCTGGGAAACGGCGGTTTGGGTCATTTCAGAGTAGCCCTGATAGTATCCCCGGAACGCGGAGAGAGGACAGATGAAAAAAACGGCTGGCGCCAGCGCCAAGAAGCTGTAATAGCTGCCGGAGTTATTCATCAGATCCGCTAGTTGCGAGGGAAAAAAGGCCATCACCGCAAAGCTCAGCAGACCCATCACGCAAAATGCCGCCATGGAAACGCGAAAAATCTTTTTTGCCTGATTCTGGCGTCCCAGCGTGCTGGTCTCCGCCACCATTTTGGACAGGGCCACGGGCAACCCTCCGGTGGAGACGACAATCAGAAGGCTGTAAACGGCATATGCCGTGTTGAAATCGGCAAAAGCCGCGTCGCTTAAAATGTTACCCAGAGGCAGCTTATAGAGAAAACCGATGATTTTTACGATTACAATGCCTACGGCTAAAATCGCCGCGCCGCCGAAAAAGCTGTTCCTTTTTTCGCTGGACAAAGCTTCACTACCTTTCGGGGGATGAAAATAGCAGCGGCAGCGCGTATCCGGAAATTTCGCTCAGCACCCGCTGGACATCGATGGTTTTAAATTCCCCATTCTGATATATGACACGTCCACGCGCCATATTCATGGCAACATTGCTCCCGCGGGAGGAGAAAACCAGATTTTCGATGACGTCATGGCAAGGGATCAGGTTGGGCGCGTCAAAATCAATCAGAATCAGGTCGGCGGTATAGCCGGGCGCAATTCGGCCGGTCTTCCGGCCCAGGGCCTTGCCGCCGTTGACAGTGGCCATTTGAAGGGCCTCATAGGGAGTCACCGCCCCAGGGTCGTGGCGAAAGCCGTTATGAAGAATTCCCGCCAGCTTGATCTCCTCAAACAGATCGGCATTGTTGTTGGAGGATACCCCGTCCGTGCCCAGAGCAACGTTGACTCCCGCCCGGAGCAGCTCAGGGATGGGCGCGATGCCCGAACCGAGCTTTAAGTTGCTCACCGGGTTGTGAGCCACAGTCACACCCCTCCGTGCCAGCAGGGAGATATCCTCCGGCGTGACCCAGACACAGTGGGCGGCCAGCGCCCGGACATTCCAGACACCGTACCGGTCCAGCGCCTGAACGGGAGTGGCGTCCCTGCGCCCAATGCACGCCTCGTGCTCCGTCTCGGTCTCGGACACATGGATGTGCATACCGATGCCCGCGCGCATGGCGAAGTCCGCCATGGAGGCCCAAAGCTTGGGCGGGGAAGTATATTCCCCGTGGATGGATGCGTCGATCAGAATCTGCCCATCGCCGCAGCCGTGCCAGCGGCTGACCAGTTCCCTCAGCTCCACGCAGGCGGGAAAGGTTTCAAAGTCAAATTCCTCCTCGGCGCCGAAATAGGTAGTACCGCGGGAAATGTTGGCGGAGAGACCGGCGGATACAACCTCCTCAATGATCGCGTCACAGTGGTCATACATATCCGCGATGGTGGTGACACCGGAGGCGATCAGCTCCATCAGACCCAGCGCGGCACCGGCATGGACGGCGCGGTCATCAAGCTTTGCCTCGGCAGGAAAAATATAATCATATAGCCAGGTTTGCAGGTCGCAGCCTCCGCCATAGCCCCGCAGAAGAGTCATGGGGATATGGGTGTGGGCGTTGACCAGACCGGGCATGAGCACTTTTCCGGTTCCGTTGATGGTATCGCGAAAGATTCCGCGAGGCCGTTCGGTGTCTACCGCCGTGATGGCGGTATCCTCCACCGTTACATAAGCGTTTTTCAGGACGGTTTTGGCGTCGTCCATTAAAACCGCCGTGACGTTTTCAATTAAAATCGCCATAAACCCTCCTCATAATTTTTTCAGGCAGGTCAGCACCAGCTTTGAAAATCGGTCCTTCGCCGCTTCACCTGCCCGCAAAACCTCCTCCTCCGACAGAGGCTGGTTCAGAATGCCGGCCGCCATATTGGAGCAAAGGGTAAAGCCCAGCACACTCATGCCGCAGTGGCCGGCGGCGATGACCTCCGGAGCCGTGGACATACCGGCCGCGTCCCCGCCCAGAATCCGTGCCGCGCGGATTTCCGCCGGGGTTTCATACTGGGGGCCGGGGAAATAAAAATACACGCCCTCCCGCAGGAAAATACCCTCCTCCTCCGCGGCCTCTCTGGCCAACTTTTGCAGAGACGGCGTATAAAGATGCGAGGAATCGGGGAAACGCGGGCCGAATTCGGGGAGATTGCTTCCACGGAGAGGGGAGTCCAGGAACAGCTTAATATGATCGGTGATCAACATCAAGTCACCGGCCTGAAACTCAGTGTTGATGGCTCCGGCGGCGTTGGTGACGATGAGGGTTTCGCAGCCCAGCAGTCGCAGTACCCGAACCGCGTAGACAACCTCCTCATAGGAGTAACCCTCATAATGATGGATACGGCCCTGCATCACGGCCACAGGCCGTCCGGCCAGAGTGCCGAATACCAGCCGCCCGCTGTGACCCGGCGCGGTGGAGCACTTGAAATAGGGGATGTCCCCATAGGCAACAGCTACCGGCTGTTCCACCAAATCACCCAGATATCCCAGCCCTGAGCCTAAGATCAGGGCAATTTTGGGAACAAAAGAGCCTAATTGTTTTTGGATGAATGAGACACTCTCCTGATACTGCGCAAAGGTGAGTCCCATGTGATTGCTTCCTCCCATTTATAAATAGCCGTGAAACGGCTGAAGCGTTGTTTTCTCAGAAAACCAGTTCTGTTATTTTACATCAAATACCTCTAAAAAGCAAATAAATCCTGCCATAACAGGAAAAATGCATCTGTCGCGGAAACGGCAGATGCATTCGCTTACGTTCGTTTTTTCCCCTGCTCAAGTGCCAGAAAAAGTTCTTTCAGCGGGGTGCCTCCCGCATAGCCGCCCAGGCTTCCGTTGGAATTGATCACCCGGTGGCAGGGAATGATAATCGGGATGGGATTATGTCTGGCGGCCTGCCCCGCGGCACGAAATCCGCCGGAGCTGCCTGCGGCATCGGCGATATCGCGATAGCTGCGGGTTTCGCCGTAGGGGATTTCCTGCAGGGCGTCCCACACCCTCTGATAGAAAATGGTTCCGTTAGGAGCCAGCGGAAGATCAAAATTTTGGCGAAAACGCCCAAAATATTCAAAAAGCTGCAATCTGGCATCCCGCAGCAACTGGGTTTCCCGGGTCGGAATACGGGGGGGCTGTGTATTGGGAAGGTAGAGGTTAGTAATCATACCGTCCTCCTCCGACAGCCCCATCCGTCCGAAGGGGGTATCAAACAGAATCAAATTCATGTGTTTCTCCTTCTTTTTTCGCACGGCCGGAGCAATACTCCGGGCTTGAGCACCCTGAATTAATATCTGCGTACAACGGCCGCAACCTTGCCGACAATCTGTGCGTTGGAGCCGTCAATGGGATCATAGGAAGGATTTTGCGGTAAAAGCCAGGTTTCTCCGTTTTTGCGGCTGAGAACCTTGACGGTGGCCTCATCCTCAAACAGCGCCACCACAATGTCTCCATTGTGGGCGGTTTGCTGCTGATGGACAATGACAATGTCATCGGGCAGAATTCCTGCGTTCAACATGGAATCACCCCGCACCTTCAGCGCGAAGTATTCTTCCATAGGGCCGTCCGGGCGGAACGTGATATATTCTTCGATATATTCCTGTGCCAGAATTGGCGTGCCGGCGGCCACGTTGCCCAGTAAGGGGACGCAGTCTGCCTTAGGCTGAGCCATGGCCGGATCTCGTGCGAGAACGGTAATTGCCCTTGTTTTACCCTCAGGCTGGGAGATCAGACCGGCGTTGCGCAGGCCCTTGAGATGAAAATGTACGGTGGAGGGGGATTTCAGGCCAATATGTTCGGCGATTTCCCGAATAGAGGGGGGATATCCGTGTTCGTCGGAAAAGGAGAGGATGTACTCATAGATTTGCTGTTGTTTCGGCGGCAGTAGATCATGCATGGGAAACCCTCCTTTTAAAGCGTAAGAGCCAGGCTGTGAACCTAAGACTCAGATCAATTTTGTTCAAATTTATATTATCATAGAAATAAAAATAAGTCAAACGGACGTTCTAAATATTTCAAATTTTGTATTGACTTTTCAAATTGATGAGAATACAATACGTAAGCATACTGATAATCAGCATGCATATAATTAGCATGCTGATTAATTGACTGACCTTAACTTGATTAAACGGCCAAAACGATAAAACAGAATTTGAAAGGAGTGTTTGAATGGAGGAGCGCAGCGACAATGAGCACGACACATCCATTCCCGGGCTGGTATTCCACTCGCTGCACCGGGCCCACAGAAACGCGGTGCAGATGATGATGACGCAGGAGGGGATGCAGGATTTGGGAGCGCCTATGATTCTGTTTACCCTCAGGCAGCGGGGATTGCGGGGCGAATTCGCGGCCCAGCGGGAGCTGGCGGATGAAATTCATGTTTCCCCATCTACCGTGGCTACATCGCTCAAGTCTCTGGAACGGCTGGGCTATGTGGAGAAAAGTTCCGACCCCACCGACGCGAGGCGCAAGCGGATTTCCATTACCAGCAAGGGCGCCGAGGCGGTGGATAAATGCCGTGAAATCTTTGATCAGGTGGACGGCTGGATGATGGAGGGGCTTACTGCGAAGGAGGAGCAGGAGTTGATCAGAATTCATCTGCGCATGCTCAGCAATTTAAGAGAGAAGACAGATGGTAAAAGAGAAATGAGGTGATTGCCCATGTTTAAAAAAATCGCGAAATTTATGAAGGGGTATGAGCTCGCCGCCGCTCTTGGCCCCATCCTTGTCATTCTGGAGGTCATCTGCGAGCTGCTGCTCCCCCTTCTGGTGGCAAGGATTATCGACATAGGAATTGAAGGTAACGCGGGGATGACGTACATATTGGAAATGGGAGCGATTATGGTTGCTATTTCTATTCTGTCCATGTTTTCCGGCGTGATGGCCGCAAAATACGCGTCTATCGCCAGCCAGGGATTTGGGGCCAATCTCCGCAAAGGACTGTTCGATCACGTTCAGGAGTTTTCCTTTGCCGACATCGACCGCTTTTCCTCGGCATCGCTGATTACCCGCATGACCAATGACGTCAACACCATGCAGACAACCGTCAATATGGGACTTCGGGTGATTACCCGGGCTCCGTTTATGCTGATTTCCGCTGTAATCGTATGTTTTTCGCTCAACGCCCAGCTGACGCTGATGCTGGTGGTGGTCATTGTGGTGATGGCGGTGTCCATCGGGCTGCTGATGAAAGTCTGCGGAAAGCTGTTTACCATTTTCCAGCAGAAAATGGATGGTTTGAACGATACCATTCAGGAAAATTTGATTGCCATTCGCGTGGTGAAGGCATTTGTGCGCTCCGATTATGAAAAAGGGAAATTTAAGCGCGCCAACGACGCGCTCACCGACGCCGGAATCCGGGCGGTGAGCCGCATCATCCTTCAGCAGCCGATCATGATGCTGGCCATGAACGCGGCCATCGTGGGCGTACTTTGGATGGGAGGCAACGGGGTCATGTCCGGTACCATGGCGGTGGGCGACCTTTCGGCGTTCGTCACCTATATCAGCCAGATTCTGATGAGTGTCATGATGGTTGCCATGAGCCTGATGATGATGACCCGCTCTATGGCCTGCGTGCGCCGGACGGTGGAGGTGCTGGATACCGTTCCCGATATCGCAAACGGCGGAGAAAGCCAGGGTAGAGAGCTGCCCGCCCCCAGAGGGCTTGTGGAATTTCGGGATGCCTCGTTTAAATATCTTGCCACAGGTACCGGCGACGATGTGCTGTCTCATATCAGCTTCCGGGTGGAGCCGGGGCAGTTTGTGGCGGTAATCGGCGGAACCGGAGTGGGAAAATCATCGCTGGTCAACCTGATTCCCCGTTTCTATGACGTCACCGGAGGCGCGGTTCTGATGGACGGCCTGGATGTGAGGCAGTATCCGCTGGAGGCTCTGCGCGGCAGAATCGGTATGGTGCTGCAAAACAACATTCTCTTCTCCGGAACCATCCGGGAAAACCTGCTTTGGGGCAAGGAGGACGCCACGGAGGACGAACTCATTCAGGCGATTCGGGACGCCCAGGCCTATGATTTCATCATGTCTTTCCCGGAGGGGCTGGATACTTATATCGATCAGGGAGGCGTCAACGTTTCCGGTGGTCAGAAGCAGCGCCTGTGCATCGCCCGGGCGATGCTGCGCAAGCCCGCGCTGCTCATTCTGGACGACTCCACCTCTGCCGTGGATTCTGCCACCGAGGCCGGAATCCGGGAATCCTTCCGGAATCACTTAAAGGATACGACGGTGCTGATCATCGCGCAGCGCATCAGCTCGGTTCAGTATGCCGACAAAATCATCATTTTGGACGACGACCATATTGCCGGCGAGGGTACCCACGATGAGCTGCTGGTGGAAAACCCGATCTATCAGGAAATTTATCAGTCACAGCAAGAGGGGGTGGCACAGTAATGGCAGTGGAAGCAACCAAAAAATTTCAAAGAGAGAGCGACGGGCCACCGTCTCCCGGCGGTGCTCCCCGGGGCGGCTATCAGAAGCCGAAGGATACCAAAAAGACAGTTAAGCGGCTGCTGAAGTATCTGACCGAGAAGAAGGCACTGCTCCTGCTGGTTCTGGTGTGCGTGATCATTTCCTCCGTTGGAAGCATCGGCGGTTCTTACATGCTCCGTCCCATTACCAATAAGCTGGTGGAGGATCTGCCGATAGCTGAAAAAGCGGTCTCACTGATCAACATGCTGTTGGTTTTAGGCATACTCTATGTGGCAGGCACCATTGCGACCTTCATCCAGTCGCGGGTGATGGTTCAGCTGGCGCAGAAAGGAACCAACCGGCTGCGCCGGGATTTGTTCAATAAGCTTCAGGATATGCCTCTGACTTATTTTGACCGGCACAGCCACGGCGAGCTGATGAGCCGCCTGACCAACGACGCCGACAATGTGCAGATGGCGCTGGAGCAGAGTATGGTCACGCTGATTTCCAGTGTTCTGATGTTTGTGGGCATCTTCGCAGTCATGCTGGTGATCTCGCCGTTACTGTTCCTGCTGACGGCGCTGATTTTAGTGATCGTCTTTATCAATTTCAAGATTCTGGGCGGGAAGAGCCGCAAATACTTCCGCAAGCAACAGGCTGCCATCGGTGAACTCAACGGCAACATTCAGGAGATGATCGAGGGGCTGAAGGTGGTCAAAGCCTTCACTCACGAGGAAGCCGCAAAAAAGATTTTCACGGAGCTCAATGAAACGTACCGGACCGCCGCTACCGACGCCAACTATTATGCCGGAGCCACGATGCCGGCCATGGCAAATATTTTTAACATTGGTTTTGCCTTCACAGCGGCGTTTGGCGGACTGCTCTCTATTGTCGCGGGGCTGGATGTCGGCGGCTTCGTATCCTACCTCCAATTTTCCCGCCAGATGTCACAGCCCATGGGCCAGATTTCACAGCAGCTGACGGCACTGCTCTCGGCACTGGCAGGCGCGGAGCGTATTTTTGAAATGATGGACTCGGAGCCTGAGCTGGACGAAGGAACGGTTACCCTGATTCCGGTGGATGAAACGATGAACGAACTGGCGGAGGGAACCCACGCAGCCCGCTGGGCGTGGAAAGTACCGCAGCCCGACGGCTCCTTCCGTTTAGTGGAGCTGAAGGGCGACGTTGAACTCAAACAGGTGGAATTCGGCTATGTTCCGGGCAAGCCGGTCTTGAAAAAGGTTTCCGTTGCGGCGGAGGCTGGCGAGAAAATCGCTTTTGTCGGCTCCACCGGTGCGGGAAAGACCACCATTACCAACCTGATTAACCGCTTTTATGAGATTGACGGCGGAGAAATCACCTACGATGGCATTAACGTACGGGAGATCCGTAAGGACTCGCTCCGCCGTTCTCTGGGTATGGTGCTGCAGGATACCCACCTGTTCACAGGTACGGTCATGGACAATATCCGCTACGGGCGGCTGGAGGCCACGGACGAGGAATGCATTGCCGCGGCGAAAAGCTCCAACGCGCACTCCTTTATCCGCCGCCTGCCCCAGGGCTATCAGACCATGGTCTCAGGAGACGGCGCGAATCTTTCCCAAGGTCAGCGGCAGCTGCTGGCCATCGCCAGAGCCGCGGTGGCCGATCCCCCGGTGATGATTCTCGACGAGGCCACCTCCTCCATTGATACCCGCACTGAAAAGCACATTGAAAAGGGCATGGACGCGCTGATGGAAAACCGCACGGTCTTTGTCATCGCCCACCGGCTGTCAACGGTGCGCAATTCCGACTGCATCGTGGTCATTGAGCACGGTGAGATTGAGGAGAAGGGCAGCCATTCCGAGCTGTTGGCCCTGAAGGGGCGGTATCATCAGCTCTATACCGGACAATTCCAACTGGAATAAGGTACCGCGCCGAACGAAAAGAGCCTGTATCCGCGTTGGCGGATACAGGCTCTTTTTTTATGTTACTTGGTTGAGAGCGCCAGCGGCTCGTTCATGCTTCCGGTACGGTAACCCTTCAGGTCGAGGGCCGTATACTGAAAGCCGATTGTTTGAAAGGTTCGATATACCCGATCCATCAGGTTCTCGTCTAAAAATTTTACCCGTTCCTCCGGAGAAACCTCAATTCTGGCAAGGTCACCATGGTGGCGGACCCGTACCTGCCGAAAGCCCTCATCCAACAGAAGCTGTTCCGCTTGGTCAATCATGGACAGTTTCTCCCGGGTGATTTCCTGCCCGTATGGAATGCGGGAGGACAGGCAGGCGAAGGAGGGCTTATCCCAAGTGGGAAGCCCCAGCTCTTTTGAGAGGGTGCGGATTTCCGCTTTCGTCAGCCCGACGTCCTTCAGAGGGCTGACCACCTCCATTTCCCGCAGGGCGGTCATGCCGGGTCTGTAATCACCCAGATCGTCTGCGTTGGAGCCGTCGGCAATCCAAGAAATGCCGTGCTCATCGGCGATAGACCTGATCTTTGCGAACAGCTCTTTTTTGCAGTAATAGCAGCGATCCACGGGATTGTTGGAAAAGCCGTCAATATCAAGCTCCTCCGACACGATGGCGATATGGCTCGCGCCCAACTGCGTAATCAAGGCGACAGCCTCCTGATATTCCCGCTCCGGGTAGGCGGCGGAGCGGGCGGTCACCGCCAGAACACCCTCACCCAGCGTGTCGCAGGCAACGCGCAGAAGAAAGGTGCTGTCCACGCCCCCGGAGAACGCGATGACCAACCGTTCCATGGAGCGAAGGTTCTCTTTCAGAGCATCCAATTTTTTGTGACAATCCATAATTCACACTCCCGGCATTCTGTTTGCCCCAGCAATATGAGGCGGCTGACTGTGTAAGTAAATCGATCGGTTCACTCGTTTTTTGTCCAATAAAAATATCCACATAACGGGTCGGCTATCCCCTGGGGTCGGGGTCGCCGTCCAGTGTTGAAAAATAGCGGTAGCAGGGCAGGAGAAGGGAAAAGCCCTCCACCAGCCGTGGTTCCAAATCCGTGGAAAACAGAGCATCGCCCACCTTCTCCTCGTGTATCAGGGAGAAGGATTTTTTGTTGTACCAATGGGACAGGGGATGTTCCGGGCCGCACTTCGGCTTGGAATAGCATTCGCCGTCGAGGACAAATTCACCCTGCCGTTCCAAAGCCTTTGCAAGCTTGGTCAGTGGTTTGGAGTCTCTGTCTATCCGGGCGCGGAGCTTCGCCATGGTGAGGGGCTTGGCTAAGTAATAACCCAGTCCATAAGACCAATGCTCCGGCGTCAGCTCAAACCAAAAGACGGGCTTGTCTGTCCACGACTCATCATGTCCCTGGAGCGTGAACCAGAGGTGATCCTTATAGGGGCCGTTGCCATGCAGCCGACGAGCGTCCCGATAGATGCGCGACACATGCAGCCGAACATCCAGGTCAGTGTGGCTGGAAGAGAATTCGCTGTGAACGCTCTGAGCCAGCTCCTTCATAGGACGCTCCAGTACTGTCTTATAAGTCTCCTTATGGGCTTCAAACCAACTTCGTTCATTATTGAAGCGGATATTCCACATAAAATCAATGGTCTCATTCGTAAATCCCTGAAACATGCGTTCTCTCCTTGCTGTAACGCTGTGCTTGCGCTCTGCGCCGCCACGGCGGTTTGAAATAAAGCTGCATCCATTGTACCACAAAGACCCGGCGATGGAAGAGGCAAAATAAACAAATCGCCGTTGCGCCAATGGACAGGGCAGGGGTGCCGCGCCAGAACGCAAGCACCCCTGCCCTGAGGCAGCTTATCGAATAATCTTGACCCGTTCCGCCAGCGGCAGAAAGCTCCTTTCCTCCGCCGGAGCGGCAAGGGTGCCAAAGGGCATCTGAGCCACCAGCTTCCAGTTGTCGAGCACCTTCCATTCCGATTTGACCGCTTCGTCAATCAGCGGGTTGTAGTGCTGAAGGCTTGCACCCATCCCTTCCACCTCAAGGGAACACCAGAGGATGAACTGAAGGATTCCGGAGGCCTGCTCCGACCAGACGGGAAAATGCTCTTTATAGAGGGGGAACTGGTTTTGCAGCTGATTCACCACCCCTTGATCCTCGAAGAATAAAATGGTTCCGTAGCCGCTGCGGAAGGAGTTAAGCTTGGCTTCGGTGGAGGCAAAGCTGTCCTGCGAGGGAACCAGCTTGCGCAGTGTGTCCTCCGTGATGTCCCACAGCGTTTGGTGATGTTCACCCAGCAGCAGTATGACTCTGCCGCTTTGGGAGTGAAACGCCGTGGGTGTGTAGATGACAGCATCCTCGACCAGTTCAATCAGCCTGTCATCCGAGACCGTGCATTCGCCGCCGATTTGGTAAATCGAGCGTCTGTTTTTCATTACGTCAAAAAAATGATCTGTCATAATCGTTCCTCCATTATGGTTGATGTGCCACTAGTATGCACCGAACACCGGATGGCATACCAAATGATAAAACCAAAATGGAGAGAGGAAATCTCGAAAAGTTATTGACATATGATATTTACCCGTTATAATCTGACATATGACAGAAATACTCCTGAAATGGAGGATGCGAATAGGTGGGTGAAGATAATGCCAAGACCGAGAAAACGAAGAAAGGTGTGCAGCTTGCCGGAGTGCTGCCGATTCGGCCCTCTGGATTCCTCGAAGGAGCCGGGGCGGCTGGTGCATATGACTGTGGACGAATATGAGACCATACGGCTCATCGATCTGGAAGGGCTGACGCAGGAGACCTGTGCTGAGCGGATGAATGTAGCACGCACCACGGTGCAGGGAATTTACAACGAGGCAAGGAAAAAGCTTGCCGAGACGCTGGTGAACGGAAAAGTTTTATGGATTGAGGGCGGCGAATACTGCCTGTGCGAGGGGAACAACTGCAACTGTAACGGGAATCGCTGTGGCTGGCGCAAACGTATTTGCCAGAATGTGGAGAAAAAAGAAGACTGAACAAACGGGACGCAAGGGGGAGCGAGGGTCATGAGGGTTCAGGTTTTGGTAGAAAATACGTCACATTGCGGAGGGCTGGGCAGTGAGCACGGGCTGAGCCTATATATTGAAACAAGCCGTCATAAGCTCCTGTTTGACACGGGAGCCAGCGGGCTCTTTTCTGAAAATGCGGAACAAATGGGGGTTGATTTGGCGCAGGTTGATGTTTCCGTGCTCTCTCACGGGCACAGCGACCACGGCGGCGGCATTGAGACCTTCCTGAGACTGAATGACAAAGCAAAGCTTTATCTGCATGAGCGGGTTTTCATTCCGCACTATGTTAACAGGCCCAACGGGGAAAAGGCGTACATAGGGTTGAATCAGGATTTGCTGCCCAACAGCAGGTTTGTGTTTACGGAGGACGACTGTCTCATCGACCAGGAGCTTGAGCTGTTTTCCGGCGTTAAGGGAAAGAAGCTGCTCCCATCGGGCAATATGGATTTATTTAAAAAGGTGTGCGACACATATCAGCGGGATCATTTTTCTCATGAACAGCATTTAATCGTTACCCAGGGGGTGCAGACCGTATTGGTATCGGGATGCGCCCATCGGGGCATTGTTAATATTCTGGAATATTTTAAGCTGAAAAAAGGCTTTTATCCCGATTATGTCATCGGTGGGCTTCACCTGTATAATCCGAGTATGAAAACCAGTGAAAAACCCTCCACAGTGTCAAAAATTGCAGACTTTTTGCTGAGCACAAAGGCTAAGTTTTATACCGGGCACTGTACCGGTCTGGAGGCCTACGAGCGGTTGAAGAAAACCATGGGCGATTCCATCCGGTATCTGTCCACGGGAGATACCTTCGAGATCGAACCGTAAGCAGGCTCATTCCGGGAACAGAGCAGCCTCTGCCGGCATATACTCCAGCGAGGGGCGTGTACGCGCTCCCGGCTGTCCGGCGCGGGCGCCGGGCCGCCACATTGACCGGCAAACGGCCAAGGGGGTATCTTATGCGTGCTGAGCTGCTCAGGAGCGGTTACGCGCCGGGGCAATCCATTATTATTGGAGAACAACACGGCAAAGGGGTCAGGGTTGACGGGATCATCCTGCATACCGCCTTTTGCTTATCGGGCAAAGTGTCCCTCCTGGAGGACGCGAAGGTGGAGGACGGCTTTGACGTCATTTATCTCTGCGGGCACGGCAACTTACGGGAGCGGACCATCGGGGGACGCAGTCTTGCCGAAATTGCCGACCTGCTGATCAAAGCGGGCTATCAGGGCAGGCAAGCGATCAATTTGATTGCCTGCTCGGCCAAGGAAGAGTATCATCATCACACTATGGTAGGCCTGCTGGAGGATGAATTGAACCATAGGCTGCACAGGGTGACAAGCGAAGCGGTGGGAACCATTGTGACGCTGAAGAACGACAAGGGCGCGGCGGAAAATTGGCTGCTGGACTGCGACAAGGCCGAAATGGAATTTTTGCAGCGGTATCAGGATCGCCTCATCAACGGCGGTTACCGCTATCGGATTCGAAAATCGTCCGAGCTGGCGGCGCTTTATCAAGGCTGCGGGGCAGCTATGGCGCGTTATAAGGAGAAGCTGATCCGGGGCGAAATCACAAAAAAGACGTAAAAGCCGCTATTCCGTAAGAATCAGAGCCATCAGCCGTGCCATGGCATCCGTCAGGTATTTATTTTTATGATATACGGTTTTAAATTGCCGCAAAAAGCGGATATCCCTGACGGGCCGCAGACAGAGTTCTCCTGAGGCCACTTCGCGCTCAACGGCCAGCCGGGAGACGGCGGAGATACCCAGTCCCCGCGCCACCGCGGCCTTGATGGTATCCGTGTTGCTGCACGTCCAGGAGACATGCGGGCTCAACTGCTGCCGGCGCAATTCATCTTCAAAGGTTTTTCGGGTGCCGCTGCCTGTTTCCCGGAGAATCATCGGCTCCCGTTCCAGCTCCCGGGGATCGATCACTTCCATGTCAGCAAAGCGGTGGAGGGGAGAGCAGATGACGAACAGCTCATCTTCCATAAAGCACTGGGTCATCAGATCCCTGGATGTAATATCGCCTTCCACAAGACCCAAATCAAGCTCATCCCGGAGAATCAGACGTTCAATGCCCGCAGTGTTATCCTCCGCCACCTGCAGCAGGGTGTCTGGATAGGCCTGCCTGAACGCCGATACCAGCTCCGGCAGCAGATACGCTCCAACGGTTACGCTTGCGCCCACCCGGACGCAGCCGTGCTGCTGGAGCGTTTTCAATTCCGCCTCCGCGTCCCCGTTCAGACGGAGGATGTGGCGGGCATAGCCGAGCAGGGTTTGTCCGGGCTGAGTCAAATAAAGCCTTCGCGCCAGCCGCTCAAACAGGCGCACCCCGTAATGGGTTTCAAGCTCCGCCACGGCCTGGCTGACGGCGGGCTGTGACAGATAGAGCCGCTCAGCGGCTTCGGTCATGTTCATGGTGTCGCATACGGTGACAAAAATGGTATAGTGTCTCAGCGTCATAGAAGCCTCCATATTGAATTACTTATTGATATCATAAAATAATAATATTTCACTTATCATTTGTCAAAGCGTATGATGGGGATCGAGGTGAAGAAACAGATGAATCAACTGAAAAAGATTCCTGGAATCCTGCTGGCTGCCGCCATTGCCCTTCCGGCATGGCTGATTGGAGAAGCATTCCCTATCATTGGAAGCCCGGTGATCGGACTATTATTTGGCATGGTTTTGGCATGTTGGAAACGACCCGACGGTTTAACCGAGGGTGTCGCGTTTACTTCAAAAGAAATATTGCAGTATTCCATCATCCTTCTGGGGTTTGGAATGAACCTGTTCCAAGTGGTTCGGGTGGGAAAGCAGACACTGGTACTGATGGCGTTCACGCTGACTGCCGCGTTCCTGACCGCATTTCTGGCGGGCAGGCTTCTTCAGATAACCGGCAATACAGCGGTTTTGATCGGAGTGGGCTCCGCCATTTGCGGGGGATCGGCCATCGCCGCGACGGCGCCGGTGATCGGGGCAAAGGATGAGGAGGTGGCTCATGCCATTTCCACTATTTTTTTGTTTAATGTCATCGCGGCCTTTTTATTTCCGGTGCTGGGACATGCTATGGGAATGAGTGACCAGGCCTTTGGACTCTGGGCGGGCACAGCCGTCAATGATACCTCTTCCGTGGTAGCGGCGGGCTATACCTTCAGCAGTGATGCGGGAGATCTGGCGGTGATTGTCAAGCTGACGAGAACCCTGATGATTGTGCCCATCACGCTGGTTCTGGCGCTGTATACTTCCCGCGGCGAGGGCAGGGCGCACAATCGGATGACTCATATGGCAAGGATCTTCCCGTGGTTTGTCCTGGGGTTTGTTTTAGCTTGCGTGATTCGTACCGTTACCCCGCTTCCGGAGAGTGTTGCGCTCGTGCTCACAAAGCTCGGAAAATATATGATCGTCATGGCAATGGCGGCAATCGGGTTAAATACCAATATCCTTGAGTTAGTTAAAAACGGTGTGCGGCCTATTTTGCTGGGTCTTTTCTGCTGGGTGGTGCTGGCGGTTACCTCCCTGGGCGTACAGGCACTTCTCTTCTAACGAAAAAAACAGTACCGGAAGCTTGCGTCCGGTACTGTTTTTGGAATTCAGGGAGATATTATGCCAAGGGCGAAGTATTTCTGCTGGCGGCGGAGGGCTTTTTTTGCAGAAATGAGCCTGAAATCGCCTGAGTCGGGCACGCCGCGCCGCACTCCCCGCAACGGATGCACTCCCCGCTGTTTATGTTCTTTAAAGGGTCGACACCCATATTGCATTTGTCCCGGCAGGTATGACAGCCGACGCATTTGGTTCGATCCACATGCATCTGGTAAAAGCTGAACCGGTTGAACAGGGAATAAATGGCGCCCAGAGGACAGATGTATTTGCAAAAGGGGCGGTAGAGAAATACGGACGCCAGCAAGAAAGCAAGCAGCAGGAACAGCTTCCAGGCAAACAGCCACCCAAGCATGGCCTTCAGGCTCTCCTCCGCCAAAACCAGAGGGATCCCACCTTCAAGAGTTCCCGCCGGACATAGATATTTGCAGAAATAGGGCGGGGCGATGCCAAACGAGTTGGTGGCGCACACGGGAAGCAGCAGGACAAGAATCAGCAAAACCAGGTATTTCAATCGGCGCAGCGGGCGGTCCAAGACACGCGGCAGCTTGCATTTCGGGGTTGGAATTCGGTAAAGCAAATCCTGAATCAGTCCAAACAAGCAGAGGAAACCACAGATAAGCCGTCCCAAGAGAACGCCGAACAAAATCAGAAGCCCGGTGACATAGTAAGAAACGTTGCTCCGGTTGCCTCCCAGTACCGCCTGCAACGCCCCGATGGGGCACGAGCCTAGAGCCCCGGGGCAGGAGTAGCAGTTCAGGGTGGGGACACAGAAAGATTTCAGAGGGCCCTTGTAAATGCTGCCCGACGCAAAACCGGAAAAGTACCCATTTGTGAGCACGGCGGAAATAAGCTGAATGACATGTCTGGAATGTTTATGCACCATGGCGTCACCCAATTCCAATGCATTCAAAGCAAATGCTTGCCGCTTTTTTGAACACGGTGGCGTATTCCCCCAGAGAAACCCCGATGAGGAGGAGAATCACCCCAAGGGCAGCAAGCGCATATTTGACACCGGAACGCGCACGGGGACTCATATACCTGTCTCCGAAGCCACGGGGAGCTGGTTTAGCCGATCCTCGATAAGGCTCAGATATGCATCGGCGATTTTGTTCTCCTGCGCGGAGGGCGCGCCTACCTGCATCTGGCCCACAATGGTTCCGCTGCTGTCCACAAACACGGTGGTGGGGAAGCCTTGAATATACTGCAGCAGGGAGAGCTCCAGAGTGTCGTTGATGATCAGGGTCTGAAACGCGCAGCCGTTTTCCGACAGGATCTGCTTTGCCAGCTCGGCTTCCTCATCAGCATCACAGCAGATGCTGATCATGTTCACGCCGTCTGGAAGAGACTCGTATACTTCCTGAAGCGCGGGCATTTCCTGAATGCAATAACCGCACCAGGTGGTCCACAGGTTCACCATGGTAAGGCTGTAGTCGGAAAAATCAGCCTGAGAAAAGGTTTCGCCATCCAGCGTTTCGGCGCTGAACGCAGTTAAATTGGCGGTTTCGGCGCTGGAATCAGACGATTCTGCGGAGGTATTGGCGGCGCTTGTTGTCCCGGATGATTGGCTGTCCTTGCTTCCACAGCCGCACAACAGCGCCGCGCACAGCGCAGCCAACAGAACCAGCTTCAGCAGTTGTTTCAAGCAGTAACCCTCCTTTGGGATTGTGATAGCTCGTTGAGCTGTGGATGCCGATCCGGCGTCAGATCAGACGAAAGGCTACCTCGTGTTCCCCAATGAGCTGCGCCTTATGAGAAAAAAACACCTGCCCGCCCGCCGGAGCCAGCACCTGACTCTTGATCTCGGCGGTGCCGGTGTCCAGAACTTCAGCCAGTACCTCGCCCCGCGCCACCTGGTCACCGGGAACATGCTTCCGGACGAAAATACCGCCGGCTTGACTCAAAACGGTGATCAGCTGTTCCTCCTGAACAATGTTCGGAAGGGCGCATTCCGTCGGAGGATCCAGAAGAAAGCCCCTTTTGGACAGAAAGCGAAGGGTGGCGTTCACCGCCTGCAGGGCCGTGGCCTCGTCAACACAGTCGGTTTCCTTTGTGTACAGGGATACGGCGCTGGTATTCCAGATTTGCCAGTTATAATTCAGCGTTGTGGTGTCGTAGGGCTGGGGCTTGCGCAAAATAATGTAAGGAAGTCCGAAATCAGCGGCGTCCTGTAAATTCTGATAGCCGGTATCCATCATGCGGCAGTGGGGAAGAAAATCACCCGGCAGATAGAAGCTGGCAAACTGAATGCCGTACTGATACGGGGAGATGACCTCAAACAGGGACGCGGCAATCCGCTGGGTGGTTTCTCCGCCGGAATAGCCGGGGAACATGCGGTTGATATCGGTGTTATCCACCGCCCAGAAGCGCCGCCCGATGTTCATGGAAAAGTGATTGACACAGGGGACCACCAGAATGCCGCAGGCGGAGGAAAGGCGGTGTTCCTCCTCCAGCCGCTTCAGCGTGCGGATCAGCAGGGCGCAGGTATACATCTGCTGGATTTCGTTGCCCCGCAGTGCGCCCACGACAGCCACGCTTTTTTCCTCGCCTCCAAACTGATAGGCGGTGACGTCCAAAGCCTCCCGGTAAGGCGTTTCGACTTGAAATAAAACCTGTTTTTTCATGGCGTATCCCCCAATACCCGGGCGATCAGAGAGCCATTGTACACCACAGGATATTCCCGCAGGGTAAACAACAGACCGGAGGCCGGACTGAACACGGTCTCACAGGTTTCTCCCGTCAGAGGATTGACCACAAGTCCCAGCGGATCACCTTTTTGCACCTGAGCCAGATGGGAAACCGTGGGAAGGAAAATTCCGCTGGTGTTGGCATTGGCAAAGCTGACGTTGCCATCTGTGCTGATGATGGGAGTACGCACGTCGGGAACCTCCCCAGCCCAGATGCCCAGGTGGGCCATCAGGGAAAAGATGCCGTCTAAAAGCTGGTCTCCGTAGCTCTGGGTGATGCGCATGCCCACGCCCATTTCCACCACCAGGGTGGGGGTGCCGGTGGAATTAAGGCTGTGAGCCAGAGTGCTTTCCAAAACCGTGGCGGAGGCGTTGATCCAGATGAAATCCATGTTCAGGTATCCAGCCAGCGGAACCAGGGTATCCGCCATCTCCTGACTGACGCGCACCTGCGGAAGCTCACGAAGAAAAATGTTACTGGCGTGAATGTCGACGCAGACATCCGCGCCGGACAGATCCTTTATGATTTGATGGGCGACAAATTCCGAAACAGGCCCGTCGCTGTGGCCTGGAAAGATGCGGTTCATATCGAGGTCACACAGGGGAATGCCGCGGCAGATGGAGTTGATGCCCAGAGGATTCAAAGCTGGATAAATATCCACAATGCCCCGGAGCTGTTCCTGATGCTGGTTTAATATGGCCGCGAGCTTCCACGCGGTGTACTGCCCCTCCAGCTCATCGCCGTGGATGCCGGTGACAACACAGATGCGCTTGCAGGCTGGAATGGAAGTGAGGGGGGTAAAGCGGTTTTTCTGAATCATCAGGTGTTCACCCACGGGCAGCTGAACGCTGACAATGGTTTCTAGCATAATCGCAAACCTTTCTGTATCAATAGGATAGCTTTACTGCTCCGTTACCCGCGATGCCACGCTCTGGCTCTGAGACGCGCCGCCGTGGAACACGCCGCGCTCCATAGCGCAGTCGTCAAAATCACGGCCCACATTGAATCGGATATAGCTGTCATCGGCGGGGCGGCAGTGGGTGGGGTCAACGCCCATCCAGCGCTCACCGTCATAAATTTCCGCCCAGGCGTGGCTGGAACCCTCGCCGGTCAGCAGTCCGCTGACATACCGGGCGGGAATGCCCCGCAGGCGGGCAAGAGCCAGGAATACATGGGTGTAGTCCTGACAGACGCCCTGTCTGAGTGAGAAGGCCCGCGCGGCGGTGGTTTTTACGCCGGTGATCCCGGGGGTATAGGTAAAAAGGCCGTGCACCGCCTGCGCCAGTTGAAGAGACATCTCTGCCGGAGAGCCGGTGAGCGGCAGAGAGCGCCCAAACTCGGACAGAGCGCAGTCCGGTCTGGTATAGGCGGAAGGGAAGCGGTAGACGGGGAAAAGCGGCTCCGGTTCGGTCGGAGTCCCGTCCATCAAAGCGGAACCCGTCACTCCATAAGTGAAGCTGTCGTGGGGAGCGCAGATGCGGCCCAGCTCAATGAGGTTCCCAAAGGCATCCCGCTGAAGCGCATAGGGTACGCAGGGAAACAGGGAGAGGCAGACGTCCAATATGCGCTGACCGGGCAGAGACGGGGGAAGGCAGCGGAGTAAAAACGCGTGGTCGGCGACTGGCCACTCAAATACGATTGATATTGTATACTGAAAAGACAGTCTTTTCAAGGGCAACCCTCCGGTAGATATATATGTAGCACAGCAACTAACGCGGGTTGCCATATTTCCCGGGCCGGGCGATGATCATATCAACGCAGACAGGTGTGCGGCGGACATGCTTATAAGATGAACAGAGTCTCTACACCATTTAAAAGCGTCTTCTCGTCGATCTCCCCGCTGCCGTGCAGGCAGTCGGTAAGCACGGCGAGAGCCTCCGGCCGGGTGGTGAGGCTGGTTTTATACAGCCGGTTTACCAGTCTGCACAACTGGCGATGCACAGTGTCCCGCGGATAGGAGAAGCGCAGGTACAGGTTCAGCCTCTCCAGTGCGGCTCCGCACTTGGTGATGTTGCGTGTTTCCTCATCATCGACGGTATCGTCAAAGGAGCCGCGAAAGGCCATAATATCGTCCAGCGCCCATTGCAGCTCCACACAGGGACTGCTGCTGGTGTTTGCCAGCTCCACGGCGGTACAGGCCATCTGTAAATAGGCCAGGGTCGTGCTGTGGATGGTCTCCCGCAGAGTCATTCCGTTTCCAAGCATGTGGTCGGCACTGGTAATAATGGAATTGCCATCGCCCTTGTCGAAGAGATAGCGGCGGCAGAAATCCTCCACATCCGAATAGATGCAAGGGATGCCGAGCCTGACGCAATATGAAGTATAATCAAAAAGCTCGCTGGAGTCAATCAGTTCATCGTAGCGCTGAATCATGTAGGCGATGGTGGTGTATACCCGCTCACTGTAGCGGCCCAGCCAGAACAGCCGGTTGGTTTTACTTAACGAGACATAACCCATGTGTCTTTAAAGCCTCCTCCCTGTGATGAATTGACCACAAAGCTCTCCGGATCGCGGGAAAACCGGGTGAGCCCGCTGGGCCAGACGGTAACGGAATCCCCCGTGAGGACAAACGCCCTCAGATCCGCCTTGCGGTCCACACGCTGATTGTCTTCCATCACAGGCAGATCCAGAAAATCGATAACCTCCTGAGCAATGAAGCGGCGTGGCTCCGCCACAATAGCGGATTTCAATGTGTCCAGCGCCTCCTTGGTTAAATCTCTGCCGAAGATAACACCATAGCCTCCGGCTTCCGCCACGTCCTTGATCACCAGGCTGGAGAGCCGATCCAAAACAAAACGGAGATCTTCCTCGTAAAAGGGCAGGTAGGTGGGGGCGTTGCGAAGGATCGGCTCTTCATGAAGATAATAACGAATCATTTTCGGAACAAAATAGTAAATTCCCTTGTCGTCGGCCACCCCGTTGCCCGGCGCGTTGAGAACGGCGACGGTTCCGGCCCGGTAAGCGGTCATGAGATTGGGAATTCCGATGAGAGAGTCGGGCAGGAAGCAGAGAGGATCCAGGTATTCGTCGCTGATCCGCCGGTAAATGGCGCCCACGCGCTCCCCGCCCCGATTGGTGCGGTAAAAAAGCTGGCTGTTCTCCACATAGAGATCTCCAGACTCCGCCAGAACAGCTCCGCTCTGCTCTGCAAGATAAGAATGCTCAAAATAGGCGGCGTTAAACCGTCCGGGAGTCAAAATGACGTTCAGGCCGCCGGTATTGACATAATCCATCACGGATCGCAGCAGCTGACCGTAATTCCGGTTGTCTGTAATGCGGTTTTTGCGAAAGGTTTCGGGGCTGCATTTGCGGCACAGGCTTCGCGCAATCAGGGGATAGGAAGCGCCGGAGGGAATGCGGAGGTTATCCTCCAGTATGTACCAGTCACCATTCTTGCTCTGTACCAGGTCAATCCCCGAAATGTGACTCGAAATCCCCTTTGGAGGGGCAAGACCCTCGCACTGGGGCAGATAACCGGAGGATAGATAGACAAAATCCTCGGGGATGACTGCGTCGCTGATAATCTGCTTTTTACCGTAAACGTCGTTCAGGAACAGATTGAGGGCGGTAACGCGCTGCGCAAGGCCTTTTTCTAAAAAGGCAAACTCCTGCGCAGAAAGAATGCGCGGAATGGTATCGAAGGGAAACAGCCGCTCTTCAAACACGTTGTTTTTATAAATTCCGAATTTGACTCCGTAGCGGCTAAGCTGCTTGTTGACATCGGTTGAGCGTTGGATCAATTCATTCACGCCCGTTCTCCCCTTTGTTTGAAAATGGGAAAGCGATGAATCAGGCTGACATATTGAACCACCGCTTTTTTATTAATATATCAAATGCTTCGTTGCAATGCAAGTGTATAAATTTAAAATTGCAAAACTAAACCTATTTTTACTTAAAATCAACCAAAAATCGCAGGAATATTTAATACATATTGCGTTAAGGAGAAAGGCAAGCCGTGTTTCCTGTGACTTCTGATGCTTGGATCAAACGTAAAAATCAGTATTAATCGGGTGGCCAACGACCATATAATAATTACCGGACGTGTGTGCCTGGCTGCCATGGAGCGGGATTGGCACGGCGGAACCTGAATGATGTGATGGTGAGTAAGCGTTATGATAAATGGTATGACCGATCAGGAGTTTATCAACGACCCCGACACCGTGGATTTTATCATCAGAAAGAGCACACAGTTTGAGTCCTTTTTAAGAGAGCGGCCCGAGGTTTTGATTACGCAGACTCTGCAGGGCAGGTACGTGGTCGCGTATGTCAACAGGAAGGACATTGACGCGATCATTGAAAATTTTGGCAGCAGCTATATCGGCTCTGGCTCCGTTGTGCTTGGATTAATGGACCGCGCCGATCTGGAAGCGGCGGGTATTATACAGGTGCAGCAGCAGCCCTACCTTGACTTGAGGGGGCGGGGCGTTCTCATCGGCATAATCGATACGGGCGTCGATTATACCAAGGAGGTTTTTATCTATGAGGATGGTACCAGTAAAATACAGTTTATTTATGATCAGGCCGTGATCGGAACTCCCCCCGAAGGGTTTTTTATCGGTGTGGAGTATACCAACGCGCAGATTAACGAGGCGTTAAAGGCCCAGAATCCCTTTTCCGTGGTTCCTCAACGGGATACGGTTGGGCACGGGACGTTTCTGGCCTCCGTCGCGGCGGGACGGGAGCTGGATAATTTTATCGGAGCTGCGCCCGATTCCGAGCTGGTGGTGGTGAAACTAAAGCCGGCGCGCCCCTATTATCGTGAGGTCAATGCCGTTCCCTCCTGGCAGGAAAACGTGTATGAATCAAATGCGGTGATGGTTGGCGTAGAGTACATTGTGACAAAGGCCAGACAACTGGGCAGACCAGCTGTCATTTGTCTGGGCATCGGGTCGAATTTGGGTCCTCATGACGGCTTTGGCCTATTTGAAGAATATTTGCAGGGGGTAGCCAATCTAAGAGGGGCTTGCATCTGCACCGCTGCCGGAAATGAAAGTCAGGCGCGGCATCATGCTCAAGGGAAGCTGACCGCCAAAGGAGAACAGCAGAATATTGACATTCAGGTACCGGAGAATGCGGATTCGACGCTGGTTTCTATCTGGAGCTCTGCCGCTGACCGGTTTTCAGTGTCCGTTCGCTCGCCGACGGGAGAGCTGGTTCCAAGGGTTCCGGCCAAATCAGGAACCCGGGCACAGTTTTCACTGGTACTGGAAAAAGCGAGAGTGGGTGTGGAATACTTTTTTCCGGTGGAGGGTAGCGGCGCCCAGCTCACCATTGTCCGCTTATTTAATCCTACGCCGGGGATCTGGACTATCACGGTGCACGGGGATATTGTGCTGGACGGCAGCTACAACGCGTGGCTGCCGATCACGGGCTTTGTTACGCCCGGCCTGGAATTTTTGAACGCCAACCCGTATGTGACCATCGTCACTCCCGCCACGATGTTTGGTTCTATCGTCAGCGGGGCCTATGATCCCGGCAACAACAGCCTTTACTCGCCTTCCTCCTGGGGACCGACGAGATCCCCAGCCATGGCGCCTGACCTGGTGTCTCCCGGCGTGGGTGTTGGCGGGTATTACCCTTATGGCTTTGGAAAAATGGATGGCACCAGTGTATCCGCGGCGATTACCACGGGAGCCAGCGCGCTTCTAATGCAGTGGGGCGTGGTGGAGGGAAACGACCCTGCTATGAGCACCTATCAAATCAGGGCCTATTTGCTCCGTGGCTGTACCCGCCCGGAGACCATGACCTTCCCTAATTATAAATGGGGATATGGCTCCTTAAACCTGATGCAATCCTTTAACTCCATGCGGGAGGTTTAGTCCTTGTTTGAAATAAGGCTCAGTCGCCTGCGGCGGAAATGTTTCAAATCTTCAGGAGGACGTGTCGGCAACCTGGAGCGGCTCGACTGGGAGCCGCTTTGTTGTGCCGCTCCGCGTGAATCAAAAAAGAAAAGAAAAATTTGGGCAAATTTCCATATTGAAAAAATAGAACAAATGATCTATTATAAGAATATGGAATTCCACAGCGGTCTTATTGACGCAGACACAGACGATGAGGCCTTGTTTAAAGCACAGCGTAAGACTCAAATAACTGCGCTTATTTGAGTCATATCACGGCAAAGCTTTTGATCACTTTGCATGCTTTAAACAAGGCCTGACATGAAGATAAGAAATTCAATTTGTAAATTGCCCCACGATTCCAGTGGCGTTGCTGATGTTTGATGAACCTGCCTGTCCTTTCCTCGGGAGAGAAGGCTTCGTATCAAGATAGGCTGACCAAAGATATGAGGTGTGCGGATGGATGAAGAAAACTTTTATCAGCTCATGTGCCGGTGCGCGGGACTGGAGGAACTGTCGGATGTGCAAATTCAAGACATTGTTTCACTTGTGGTAGAATGCACTTACGACAGCGGCGATGCGGTCAATGTCCTCCTTGGTGAGATCTGACAGGGATACGCCCTTTTCCTTTAATGCGTTGCCGAGCTGTATGACCTTTTGATGATGGTCGCCAGCGGTAACGCTGGGAGCCATGGTATATTCTCCATTGATCTCATCCAGGGTAACGCCGAAAAAAGCGGCAATGATTCTTGCGCTTTCCATCGTCGTCTCCTGAGATCCTGTTTCCCATTTGCTGATCATGGATCGTTCAATATTGGTTCCAAAACGGTGATTGACGGCAGAAGCCAGTTCGCTCTGCGTCAAATTGTGCTGTTTGCGTAGCTCCCTTAAACGGATTCCGAATATCGTTTTCTTCATTTCAATTCACCCCCTGCTTGCCATATTACTATACCTGTGTCGTCATTACAACAACGATTTGACTTTTTGTCATCAAATGTATTGACAAAGACACAAAATAAAGATAAAATAAATGTGTCGATATAAACACAAACGGTGGGAGGTGATGAAATGGAAAAACGAAAACTGATCCACGATAAATATTATGTGATTCCCGCATACCAAATTTTATCGAAAAAAAGCGATTTTGACGTAGCAAATGTGCTGGGGATTACGGTCAGAACCTATAAAGATAAAATAAACGGGTATTCTGACTTTTCGATCAGCGAGGGAAGAATCCTTGCGGGACTGTTTGAGCGGAGCCAGGCCGATCTTTTTTTGACTTAATATGTGTCGATTAAGACACATATATGAATGGAGCAGGAGTCAAAGCTGGACGGCAGTTCACCGTACTATGAGCGGAACAACATCCCTGGGGCCGCGCATATTCTATAGAAGGGAGGGTGCTCCTATGTGGGGAACATCGCGCCGCAAATACATCAGGCCGCCGGAACATCGATTGAGAGGGGAGGACTGCGTTATGAAACATTTTATGAAATGGATTCTCAAGGAAGCCATCGAATTTCTCCTTGCCTTTCTCGCGTTTCTCGCGGCGGTTTACGTTGTGAAGCACTATCTGTGAAGGCGGAGTGGACATGAGCGGCAATCAGATGTCCGGGCGGAAGAAAGCGGGTACATCTGGCCTAAAGGCGGATTTCAAAGCGGACAAGCCGTCGCAATATCCGGGACGGGAGAAATAAAAATGGAGCTAAAACAGCTTGAGCATCCTGACATTACGGACATTCAACGAAACGGATATCCGGCTGGCGTGCCACCGGAGAATGCTGATACGCCGCAGGCCAGGATGGAGTTTGTGGAGGATCACGCGGATGAATTCGTCCGGTTTTGCAGATTTGGAGGCGATCAGGACGTGATCGACCGATTTATTGATCATTACAGAGGCATTTATTTAAACTGGCTGAATTGAAGGGAGGAGAGAATGATTTATGAGTAAGCCGAGATACAAATGGTGGGGGTATGTCAAAAATATTATCCGGGCTTACCCCGAGTTAAAAAGCCAAGCCGAGGAGCTGCGCCGGACATCCTTAACAGCTGTGTACGGCGGGGCGGCGGTAAAACGGGGGGATATCGCTGATAAGGTGTTCCAGGCAGCGGCCCGGGAGCTGCCCCGGCAGGAACAGCGGGAGTATGAGGCGGTGACGGAGGCAATTGCCGCGACAGAGCGATACAGCAATGGTGTGGACAGGCTTAAAATCATCAGGCTTGTGTATTGGAACGGCGGCTACACACTGGAGGGTGCGGCGCTGAGCATCCCATGCGGTGTCGCGTCGGCCTGGAGATGGCACGGAGAGTTTATTAAGCTGGTCGCGGGACAGCTGGGTTTTATGGATTGATAGCGCAAAGCCCAATAACCGTGATATTATGCTATTGTTCCACAATAGGTGATGTGTTCCAACAGCTCATTCCGTTTTTGCGATCGCCCGGAGGGATTCCTGCTACGGGTTCTGAGTAGTGAATATAATGGGAAGAGGGGTGGTGACAACAGTGTTTGTTAAAATTACTGATCCGACCATGTCGGTTTATGATTCCGGCCATCTGATCGGAACTGCCAGGTTTACATTATCACCGGATTCGGAAGCCGCATTGTTAGATTTGGTTAATTATGGTGTAACTCCGAAATCACTGATTTTTTTAAATGTGGATTTTTATCAGCCAACAGAATATTATAACCCTCCGCATCAGATCGAGCCGGTGAAACGTAAGGGAATCCTGAGGGCGGTGTTTACATCTGATACGAAGGAACTGAGCACCATTGAAATCAGGTTTTCTTTCGACGCGATCCCGCGGGGTATCAGAACCGGAGATCGATATTACTTTGACAGCATCGGATACTATAATATTCAGGTTGAGTCCATCGATGAAGTGAATTATTAGAAAGCTTGGTAGTCGTCCGGGAGGGCGGCTATCTTGTTTTTGTTTGAAAAAATCTGAATAAGTGGGGAGTGATAAGAGTGGCAAAGCCCACGGATCAGCAGAAACAATGTGAAACAGATGTTATCGGGGCACAGGCAGATGTCCCAGCGGGCTGCCGCTCCGGCAGTAGCGACCCGCCAGCAGAACAGGAACAGGCGAATCGCGTACTCCAGGAGCTGGCACGGGTTGCGTTTGGAGATGCCGATAAAAAGGAAGGGGGCATGGAGGTCAAAATGACCAACAAAATGAGGGCGCTGGAGCTTTTGGGAAAGCATTTCGGCCTGTTTTCGGAAAAGTCTCCGGAGACGGAGGAAGGAGTTCAAATCATTGACGACGTATCGACATCTGACAAGCCTGATTTCACCGGCATTTTATGATGCCCACAAAGCGGTGAAGGACAACCAAATTGACGAGCTGCTTACCAAAGGAGGACGCGGCAGTACCAAAAGCAGCTTTATTTCCATTGAACTGATTCTGCTGTTGCTGAAGCATCCGCAGTGTCATGCGGCAGCGATGCGCAAAGTGGGCAATACGCTGCGTACCAGCGTTTATGCGCAGCTCTGCTGGGCGGTTTCGGTTCTGGGGCTGTCAAATCAGTTCCGCTGCACGGTGTCCCCCATGGAAATGACTTACCTGAGAACCGGACAAAAAATCCTCTTCTTTGGTATAGAAGACCCCCAAAAGCTCAAATCGCTGAAGCTGCCTTTCGGATATATGGGAATCATCTGGTTTGAGGAGCTGGATCAGTTTGCCGGGGAGGAGGAAATCCGCAATGTGGAGCAGACGATGCTCCGCGGCGGGGAGTTCTCCATGGTCTTTAAATCTTTTAATCCCCCCGCCACTGCCCGCAGCTGGGCAAACCGCTACGCTTTGGAGCGGAGGGAGCGCAGGATGGTTCACAGCAGTACCTATCTCACGACCCCGGAGGAATGGCTGGGACCGCGCTTTCTAGCGGACGCGGAGCACCTGAAAGAAACAAAGCCGGCTGCCTACGCTCATGAATATCTGGGGGAGGTGGTGGGGAGCGGTACTGCCGTGTTCGAAAATCTTCGCGCGGAATTCATCACCGACGCACAGGTTCAATCCTTTGACCGGAGACTGTTCGGCGTGGACTGGGGGTGGTATCCTGACCCCTGGGCGTTTAATGGATGTTACTACAGCGCTGGTACCGGGACGCTGACCGTATTTGACGAGCTGACTCGCTGGCGTACCCCAAACCCGGATACGGCACAGCTCCTGAAGGATCGCCGCATATGCTCCGGAGAGGACGACAGGCTGACCGCTGACAGCGCGGAGGAAAAGAGCTGCGGTGATTATCGGGCCTTTGGATTGCCCTGCCGCGGCGCGGAGAAGGGCCCCGGCAGCGTCAGCGCGGGCATGAAATGGCTGCAAAGCCGCCCCAGGATAGTCATTGACCCTGTTCGGTGTCCGGATACCTATCGGGAATTTTCCGAGTGCGAATATGAGCGGGATAAAAAGACCGGGGAGATTTTGCAGGGCTATCCTGATCTCAATAATCATCATATCGATGCCGTGCGCTATGCCACGGAATGCATCTGGAAACGGAGGGGACGGTAATGAGAAGATTCAGGGCATGGATATACGGCAAATTTCTCCCCGCGTGGTGCAAGGATGATCTGCTGAAAACCAATGCGCGCCTGACAGAGGCCATTCTGGATTTAAAGCAGGAAAATGAGCGGCTGAATGCCTACATTAGCGGAATCCACGACGCCATGCGCGCCCAGCGGCGCATGATCATCCACACGGGAGGTGAGCATCAATGAGCATATTTTCCGCGCTGTTTGACAGCAAGACCTATAGCTTTGAGCAGGCCTTTGGCGTGAAGGATATCACCAGCAGCGAGATGATTGCCGCGATCCGCAGCTGGTTTGCCATCTATTTCGAGGGTGACTCGCCAAGAGATGAAAATGACTGCCAGAGGCTGCCTGTGGCAATCGTTCATAAGCTGACGAAGGCGGCATTCAGCGAGTATGAGACCAGCATCAAGCGCGTCGGCGCCAAGGCTGATTTTATGACCGCTTTGACGAAGCGGCTGGACAGCATCAAAAAGACCGCCGTGCAGCAGGCTCTCGTGGGCGGAGAATGCTTTATCAAGCCAATCCTCACCGGCGCGGGCTTTGATTTTTCCGTGGTACGGCGGGACTGCTTTATTCCGCTGGCGCGTGACACCACCGGGCGCATTACCAGCGTAGGCACGGCGGAATTCACCGTGCAGGGCGGCAAATATTATACACTGATGGAGCGGCGTACCGTGAGGGCGGACGGCGCACTAACCATTGAAAGTAAGCTTTATGGATCAGACAGCAGGGCCTGCATTGGGACACAGATAGGGTTGGATGCGCTGAATACATACGCCGTGCTGCAGCCCATTGTAACGCTGCCGGGCATTTATAATCTGGGTATGATTCCGGTCAAAACTCCCATGCTGAACTGCGTGGACGGCTCCTATGACGGGGTTTCGGTCTATGCTCCGGCGGTGAAGCTGATTCAAAGCATCAACCGGAATGAACGCCAGATGGACGACGAGTTTGAAAATGGCGCGTCCCGCATCATCGCAAGTGCAGATATGGTGATGAAGGGTCCGGATGGCAGACGGAAGCTGCCGGAAAAGCTGTTCCTTGCTCTGGATGAGGATCCGGCTACGGTGGGCATGACGGTGTTCAGTCCCGCATTACGGGAATCCTCCTTTCTCGCCAGAAAAACGGAGTATCTGCGCAACATCGAAAGTTTGATCGGTTTAAAGCGCGGGCTTTTGTCCGAGGTGGAGGCGGCAGCTCGGACAGCCACGGAGATTACCTCCAGTCAGGGGGATTACAGCCTCACCATACAGGATTTTCAGGAAATGTGGGAGACCGCCTTTCGGGAACTGCTGGGAACCTGTGACCGACTGGGGCAAGTCTATAAGCTGTGTGACGCCGACGAATTTGACCCGGACAAGGAACTGATTGTGGACTGGGGTGACGGGATTTTGTACGACCGGACCCGCACCTGGCAGGAATACCAGTCCATGGTCTCTTCCGGGATGCTTAAGCCGGAGCTGGCTCTGGCATGGTATTTCAATCTTCCTCACGACACATTGGAGGATCTTCAGAAAATCAGAGAGGATTACATGCCGGAGGAAGACTAACCGGCAAGGGGCAAAGCGGGTATTGATGTTGATGAAGGCAGCCGAATCGGCTGCTTTTTTCATAATGATTTCGCCGGGTACCGGGCGTAAACGGTGCGCCGCATGGGACGCGACCCCGTTTCAAAGCGTGCGGAGAAAGGAAAAGACATGAAACGAGAATGGATCACAAAGCTCCTGCCCGACATCACCAGAGAGGCGCTGGATGCCATCATGGAGGAAAATGGAAAGGACATCGAAGCGGTCAAGGCAAAATATGCCGACTACGACAGCCTGAAAGCCCAGCTCACCGAGGCGGGCAAAACCATCGAGGGCTTTAAGGCCATGGACATTGACGGCATTCGGAAATCTGCCGACGAGTGGAAAACCAAGGCGGAGAAAGCGGAAGCGGACGCTGCTGCCAAGATTGCAGACATGGAGTTTTCCGGCCTGCTGGATGGCGCAATCAGTACCGCAAGGGGCAAAAATGCCAAGGTTGTTAAGGCGCTGCTTGACCTTGAAACCCTCAAGGCCAGCAAGAACCAAAGCGAGGACATCAAGACCGCGCTGGAGACGGTCAAAACCGACAATGGGTATCTGTTCGAGGATACCACGACACCGCCCCCCTACGCGGGGGGAACGGGAACCAAGCCCATTCAGGCCAGATACACGCCAGAGGTTAATTCAATCCGTGCGGCCGCCGGCCTGAAGGCAGAGTAAATCAGTAAAAAAGGAGATTATATTAATGGCAAATAGCATTATATTGGGACAGCAGTTTGTTCCCATTCTGGACGAGGTTTATCAGCTCGCATCCCTCACCTCAAAACTGGACGGAGCCCTCGATCTGGTGCGGGCGGGCGCCAACGCCAACGAGCTCATCATCCCCAAGCTGTCCATGGACGGATTGGGCGATTACAGCCGCAACTCCGGATATACCGACGGCGATGTGACCCTGACCAATGAAACCGTCAAGTGCAACTTTGACCGGGGCCGTATGTTTACTGTGGACAACATGGACAATATGGAGACCGCGGGCATCGCCTTCGGTCGGCTTGCCAGCGAATTTATCCGCACCAAGGTGGTACCGGAGCTGGACGCCTTCCGCTTTGCCTGCTACGCGGGCTGCTCTGGTATTTCCAAGGTTGAGGCAGGCACCTCTCTGGAGGACGGTGCGGCGGTGGTTGCCGCGCTGCGTACCGCAATCACCCAGATGGACGAGAGTGAGGTTCCTCTGGAGGAGCGTCACCTGTTCATCACGCCCACCCTCCACGGCCTGGTGCAGGACATGGATACCACCAAGAGCCGGGAGGTGTTTAACCGCTTCGCCTCGGTGACTGAGGTTCCTCAGACCCGTTTTTATACCGCCATTACGCAATATGACGGCGCTACCGAGGGGCAGATCATCGGCGGCTACGTGAAGGCGGGGACGGGTCTGGATATCAATTTCATGGTAATTCACAGGGACGCGTTGATTCAGTTTGAAAAGCATGTGGCCCCCAAGATCATCACCCCCGAGATGAACCAGAACGCCGATGCCTACAAATTCGGTTACCGCAACGTGGGTATCGCCGACATCTATGAAAATAAGGTTGCGGGTATTTATCTGCACCACAAGGCGTCCTAAGCTGGGGCATAGGGAGGTGGTTCCATGGCTGATTATGCCTATTACACCGGGACCTATCTCGGTACGTCCATAACGGAAAGTGATTTTCTGCGCCTTGCTACCCGCGCGGCCTCCAAGCTTGCCTATTACAAGCGGGTGTACACAGTAACGGAGAACACAGACGCGGAGAACATGGCGGTATGTGCCATGGCCGACGCCCTCTATTATTTTGAGACGGCGGCAAACGGCGGGCTGACACAGAGTTCCTCCGTGGGCAGCGTGTCCAGCAGCGCCGTTAACCCATCGCCCGATCTCAGTGAAAAGGCGCAGGCGGCGGAACTGTACCGGTGTGCAAGGCTCTATTTGGAGATTTACCGGGGGGCGGGCGGATGCTGAGTGTGCAGAAAAAAACCTGCCTCCTGGATTATTGCAAGTGCAATCAGACTGTGACGGTTTATCATCAGGGCACGGATAAGACGATTGCCAGAACGGTCTATGAAAACGCCTATCTGGACTTTCAGAAGAACCAGAATGTCAATAAGACAGGCAGCAGCGAGAGTAACAGTTTCCTTCTGGTGATTCCCGGCGAGAGCGTAATTCTCTATAACGGGGATAAGGTGCTGTTGGGTGAGGGGCCGGAATCTGTTACCTGGACGGAGTTTATCCCGGCAAAGGTACCCGGTCTGGTTGTCATCAAGCACGTTGACCCTAAGTATTGGAACGGTGTTCAATGCCATGTGGAGGCGGGGGGATGAGCGGAACCGTCAAAATTACGCTCAATCCAGTTAAGCGGATCATCAGGGATAAGGGACTGGACGAATCCGGGGCGGTACAGAAATTCCATACCCAAAACTGCCTGCGCCGCATCCAGAAGTACATGCCGTTTAAGACCGGTGCGACCATCAAATTGACCATTGCCCACACCGATATCAGCAAGCCGGAAATCGTGACCAACGTGCCTTATGCCAAATACCTGTTTTACGGAAAGGCCATGGAAGGGAACGCACCGAAGAAGCTCACAAGCCGAGACCTGAGTTACACCAAGACAAAGAATCCCAGGGCGGGTTCTCGATGGGACAGGGCGCTGGTAGCCGCCGAGGGCAAGGCCATCACCGCCGATCTCCAGCGGTATTTCAACAGGAGGGCGACATGACAGACCTTGAACAAATCCGGGCGTGGATTGCCACATACCCGGATTTTGATATTCTGGGGCAATTCCAGGTGGACTTCACGGACACGGTTCCGGCAAACGGTGGGATATTCCCATCCGGGCTGGTGGAGGTTGACCGTGAGGAGGATATCTTGGGCAATGTTGAGGTACACAATCAGTATAATTTCGGGTTGTACTATGTGTTTCCGAAGGCCCCCGGCGACAACGCCAGTGCCACAGTCAACGCAGATTGGGTGATGGACTTTCAGCGATGGGTGCAGGAACAGAGCGTCACGAAAGCCGCGCCCACCTTTGGGAACATCGACGAAGATACCGAGGCAATTCGTGCGCAGAACGGCGTACTGTACGACGCCAACGAAGAAGGGACAGCGACTTACATGGTGCAGTTGTCCGTCAATTTTACGACTTATTATGAGGTGAATGAAATTGTCTGAAACTAAAATTTACACCCCGAAGGTGGGGCTGTTCTTCAACACAGGAACCAGCGCGCTGCCCGTGTGGACAAGGGTAGGCAAGGGCGCGACCTCCCTTTCCATCGCTTACAACCCCCAGACCACCACGGAGCAGTATATTAATGAGGATTCCGCCACCACGTCCACAGACAGCTATCAGGTGTCCACGGACATCCCTCTGACCTGTTACGCGGAGGAGGCAATCTTTGAATTCCTGGATGAAATCCGCCGTTCCCGCGCCGTCGGTACCGACGCGGAAGTGCAGGTATTGGTAGTGTACCTGTACAAGGACAGCCCGTACCCTGCGGAGGTCAACAGCGCCTCCATTGCCATCAATGATTTCGGCGGTGACGCCGGATCTCCCGTGGTGATCAACAGCACTCTGTCCTTCAATGGTGACCCTACTACCGGAACCGTGGTGATTACCTCTGGTTCGCCGGTGTTTACGGCGGATACCTGAGCATAAAAATGAGGGCGGGTAACACCGCCCTCCCGATAGTTTGGAAAGGATGATGATTCGTGGAGCCTTTAAAAATCAGCACAGGAACCATTTGTATTCCCGTGGAACGAGATGGGGAAGCAACGGGGGTATTGAAGCTGACTCCCGGCGATGTCAATTTTGCAAACCGCTATATGCAGTTACTGACCGCTTTTGACACGAAGCAAAAGGAACTGCTGGAGAGAATGGGGCAGTGCGAGGCATCCCATGACAAAGCAGGAGAAGTGAGCATTGCGGCGGAGTTCTTCGCGTTTGTCAACGGACAGATTGACTATGTGTTTGGAGAGGGAACAAGCGCGATGCTGTTTGGAGAGGTCTGTACCACGGAGATGTACCAGCAGTTCTTCACAGCGGTGACCCCCATCTTCCAACAGGCACGCTCCGGAAACGTGGAGCGGTACACCAGGCAGAGTAATGGCGGTGTGATGGAATGAACCCCCTGCTGGAGTCGTTTCCCACCGCCGTCCGTGTGGACGGGGCGGTCTATGAGGTCAACGCGGATTTCCGTGTGTGCCTGAAGATCATCCTGGCTTTTGAGGATACGGAGCTGACGGACTATGAAAAGCAGGAGGTTATGCTTCGGCTTCTCTACCCCGTTGTGCCGGGGAATCTTCAGGAGGCCGCAAGCAAGGCGGTGCGGTTTCTGGATGGCGGCGAGAGCCAACAGGACGGCAGCATTGGGGATCATCGAAGACTCTACAGCTTTTCCAAAGACGCGAAGTTTATTTACAGCGCTGTCAAGCAGACCCACGGCATTGATCTGGAGACCGTGGGCTTTCTGCACTGGTGGAAATTCCTCTATCTGTTCATGGATTTGCGGGAGGACTGTACCTTTCAAAGACTGATCTATTACCGGCAGAAGCTGCGCCGTGGGAAGCTTACCAAGGAAGAACGGGAGTATTGCAATTCCATCGCGGAGCTTCTGGCCCTGCCGGAGGATGCGGGGCAGTATCAGCATAACGAGGATATCGCGGGGCGCTTTTTCGCACAGCTGACAAATTAGTAAGGACGGTGATAAAAAAATGACGGCATATGACGGAACAATCAGAATTTCTACGGCGATTGACACAAAAGGAGTGGAAGATGGGATTACCGCAGTACAAGAAGCGCTTGAAGCATTGAAAACTTCAGTAATGACGGTCAAAACAGCTGTAAAAGAGATATTTTCAGAAACGAATGGGTTACAGGAACTCTGGGATGGGCTGGATTTGCAGAATTCTCAGTTTTGGAATGAGCTTGCATCTCTTGAAAGCCCTATCGACGACTGGTTCCCGGACTCCATTGACTTATCCACGCTGTTTTCCGGCATACTGGATGATATCAATACTTTTTTCGCGGAACTGCCCAACCAACTCAACGCGCCGTTTAGTACATTGAATACCTATCTGTCCGGGAAGCTGGACGAACTCAGCGCCACGGTGTCGGACAAACTGGACGGCATGAAGCAGAATGTTACAGGCACATTGGATGAAATCCAACTGAGCGTGGAAGCCGCCCTGAGCGCCGTTACCCTGAGTTTGGCGACCTCCATGGCAGCTGCACTGCTGTCGGTCACGGTGAACACTGCCCTAATTGACGCGGCGTGGCTGGCGACCTGTTTAGGAATATCCACCCAGTGGTATCTGCTTGGAAAGCCCGCCCTTGTCAACATGCAGAATACCATTCAGGAGACAGGGGATCTCATCAGCAGTGTCCTCAACGACGTCATTCTGCCGGATTTTGTGACCATCGGAACCGCCATTGACAACCTGTGGATTAGCCATGTACTGTTGTTCTGGACTAATTTGCAGTCGTTTGGACAATGGTTTGGAGACACTTTCCAGCCTGGATTTCTGACAAACATCAGCATCATTTCCACCGCCATGACGTCCGCCTTTACCAACGGGGTTACAAAAATCGGAGAGTTTCAGCAGGCGCTTATGGATCTGATGGTCTATTTGACAGTGCTGTCGACCGGCGATTGGTACAAGGTGTGGCTCTCCTTTTTGGATAGTTTCAATCTGGGCTTTGGCGGGTTGGGCGGTGTGGCAAAGGTAATCTTAAATGCCCTGATTCTCACAGTGAACACCGTGCTGGACGGCCTGACGCTGGGGTTAAATGGCATCATTAAGGCGCTCAACAGTCTGTCCTTCACCGTTCCAGACTGGGTGCCGGAGTTTGGCGGCGAGACCTGGGGCTTCTCCATCCCCACAGTTACCGCCACGAAGATTCCATATCTCGCCACAGGGGCGGTGCTCCCGGCCAACAACCCATTTCTGGCGGTGGTAGGCGACCAGAAGAACGGAACCAACGTGGAAGCCCCGCTGGCGACCATTCAGGAAGCGGTGGTCAACGCCATAGCCCAACTGGGACTCACCGGTGGCAGTGGAACGTACACATTTAATCTCACCACGGAGATAGATGGGAAAACCGTGGCGAATAAAATCGTCAAATATCTCCCGGACGCCCAGAACCGCGTTGGAACGAGTATTGTAAAGGTGGGCAGCACATGAGCGTATTTTCCATAGACGGCGTGACCTATAACGTGGGCGTGGTGGAGGTGACCCGGAAGATCGACGTACTGGACAAGTACGCCAAGCGCACGGAATCCGGCGTTCTGAGCCGTGAAATTCTTGGAATCTACCACAACTACTACATGACATTCGGAGACATCAGCGACCCGGACGAATACGAGGCGCTGTTCGATAAGCTCACGGAGGACGAGGAATATCATACAATCGTTGTGCCGGGGACAACCGGAACCTTCACCTACACGGCGTATATTTCCAGCGTGGAGGACAAGTTGATCAAATATACGACGGACGGGAACCACCGTTGGGGCGGGCTGTCCGCCTCCTTTATTGCCAAATCTCCTGTTTCGGGGTGATGTGATGGGCAGAAAAACACGAACTGAAATCTCTCTTCGGGTGGCTGACGACGATGCAAAGTTGGAAGCCGCCCTTTCCATGTCCGCCATGACGGATTATTCGGACGTGTCCGCTATTGTGGACGACGAATACACGGCGGATGATATTCCAACGCTGGAGCTGAACAATTGGATTTTAAACGGAACCAAAGCCCTTGTCAGTACGCCTGCTGCTCTGAAATGGGGGGTATGGTCGTCGACACTTTCGGATGAAAACGGGGACTTTACCGCGAATCCCGTGTTGACCGCCACTACATCCGGCAGTTATTCCACGGCGGGCTTCACAGTGACCTTCGGCGGCGACACCTGGCCCAAGCAGACCGTCACCACCTGGTACTCAGGCAGTACGGTGTTAGGCACACAGACAGATGATGTAACAGGCTTCACCCACTTCATCAGCAGAGAGGTATCAGGATACAACAAAATCGTCATTGAGTTTGTGGGCACCGATGTACCATATCGCCGGGTAAAGATCGTACAAATCGACTACGGAGAAATCTTCGTATGGTCGGGGGAAAGCATCATCAGCGCGTCGGTGCTGGAGGAAGTCAACCTGACCGGCTCGGAGTTGACCATCAATACCCTTGACCTGTCTATCCATGACGAAAATTCCGACTTTAATATGCTCAACCCCTCAGGGACCTATGAATACCTCCAGCAGCGGCAGCAGCTTCGGGTGACGGAGTATATCAACGGTGCCGCAGTTAACATGGGGCGGTATTACCTAACCACATGGAAAAATTCATCCATTGCCACGGCAGATTTTGAGGCGCAGGACATGGTTGGCGTGTTTGACGGCATCACCTACACGACCAGCCAGATGTGGGCGGGCGCAACAGTGGCAGCGATCATTGCGGATATTATGTCGGCGGCAGGGTTTACAAAATACAGTATTGAAAGCTCAATCGCAAGTGAGACGCTTACCGGGTATATCCCCGTGGTGACCGTCCGGGAGGCGCTGCATCAGGTGTGTTTTGCAGCGCGGTGCAGTGTCATTTCCAAGCGGGACGGGACGCTGCTGATCACTCGTCTGCCATCCTCCGAGGATGCCAACGCCATTTCCAAGTCCCAGAAGATGGGCAGTCAGACCATTACTCAGAATGATCTGGTCAATTCCGTGGCGGTGACGGCCTACACATTCGCGGCGGCATCTTCCACAAGCCAGCTTTACAGCGCCGAGCTGGAGGCCGGAACCTACACCATTACCTTCTCCACGCCCGCCAAGGGCTTGACCATCTCCGGCGGAACAATCACCCAGAGCGGCATCAACTACGCCGTTGTGACCGTGACTACCGCTGGAACGGTGACCGTGACCGGGTATCAATATTCATCGTCCGCCACCACCTACACCGTGGAGGCAGACGGGCTCACCGATGCCAAGCGGTCACAGGCCACGGTGGACAGTATTTACCTCATTAGTCCAGCCAACGGGGCGGATGTGGCGCAGTTCGTTTATGACGACTACCAGAGCCGCATTGTACAGAAGTTTGAAATCGCCGTGGAAGATGAGGGGATCGGCGATAACGTGGAGGTGGAAACGATGCTGGATTTGAGCAAAACAGGCGTGATTGTCAGTATGGACATTGATTTAACCGGCGGGTTTACCGCCACATTGGAGGTACGGGGATGAGTCTGAATTTGATTACAGACCGCACCGAATCAGACGTGAACACCATGCTTTCCCTGATCAGCAAGTACACCTCCGGCGGATGGGACAGCCTGACCACAGCCCAACAAACAGCGTGGCTTGCGGGCCTAAAAGGTGCTTATAACTACACCGATTTAAACCGGGTGGAAAGCGCAGTTGCAACGCTGGCGGAACTGCTGAACAGCTTGGGATACAGCGTCAGTGTGGACGTAAAGACAGACTGGGCGCTGGCAGATATCCCGACGGTGGATGATCTCGAACGATATCGTTCAAACATTGCTAAAATCCGGGCGGCATTGTCTGTATTCAGCACGACTCCGGCAGCGCCGGACAGTATGAACAATCTCACGTATGAACAGGCCAATGACATCGAGCAGATATTGGAGGACGTGGAGACGTTGATCGAACATATTCAGAGCAACATTGATATGGCCTGGGCGCAAGGAATTGCGTATACAGGGTTATTTTTCAAAGGGGGATAACAGGTGAAGGACAGAATACCAACTTATCCGGGCCGTGTCACATTGACGCCTGTGACCGGGCAGGCAAATACTTATGATATTATGATGGCGGATGAGCCGACCGAAGCGGGGACACCGCCCACGAAAGAGAATTTGCTGTCAGATACGACATCAGCGGCAATATTTAATAGCTCCAGCGACCACACGGTCAGTGAGGCGTTGAACGTGCTCGCCGCAAGGTCAATGCCAAAGATCGGGGACATAAAAACGAGCAGCAGGACTGGATTAGGTTCCAACTGGCTGTTGTGCAACGGGGCTACCTTTAGCCCCAGCACATACGCAAGTCTGGCGGCGCTGCAAAAGCCGTCTATCCTTGACGTCAATATAGTCAAAACGGTAAATACAAGTTATTACTGGGCATCTGTGCAATATGTCAATGGCTATTATATCGCGTGCGGTTATGATAGCACGAACCACTACGCGTATATAGCATATGCGTTAAAACCGGGGGATACCTGGACAACGGTGCAGATCAGCTCCACCGCCTATGTGCGTCCAAACTCAATCACCTATGGCAATGGGTATTATGTGGCAGCTGGCTCCACCACATCATCGGGGTATCCGGCCATTATGTATTCCACCACATTAACAAGCACGTCGTGGACTGCGGTTCAGCTAACGACTTCATCAACGGATGCATTTGCGGGAATCGCTTACGGCAACGGCTATTTTGTGGCGACTAATGGTGGAAGGTACTATGCCTATGCAACAACTCCGTCAGGAACCTGGTCGGTCGGCACATACGCATCTGGAGTGTCCGGTGGATGCATCGCGTATCTAAATGGATATTTTGTGGTCGCGGGCACTACTGCGGTTTCCAGTGGTATCACCTTAAGGTACGCAACAACTCCGTCGTCGTGGACGTCTGTGAGCACAGGTATTACGACAGGGTCATCCGACTCTTTGATAACCTCCAGTATTGCGTATCAAAATGGGCGGTATATCATAGCCGGATATTATACGACATCTAGCAGCTTGATACTATATTCCACGTCGCTTGGCAGCGGTTGGGCGTCATTTGCGATATCTGGCATATCGGCACGTGGTACTTATTATATCAACGGGTACTATGCTGTATATGGACATAATTCGTCCAGTTATCCCACGGCTGCCTATTCAACCGCGCTGTCCAGTTGGACAATAGCCACACTTGTTTCAGGCGCGTATGCAATTTTGAGTGTCGCAATGGATACGGAGGGCCGCATTTGCGGTATCACTCCCGGCGGCTATGCCGTATACAGCGATTACGCCTTGCCGACCATAAGCCCAACAAGGTCGTATGCCTACATTAAAGCATTGGATGGTGATTAACGATGTATGAGGTCATTACAACCCCACAGCTCCCGCCCAAGGCTGGTTATGTGGAGGACGAGGTTGACGGTGTGCGGGTGTACCGCAATGCGGATACCGGGGAGCTGATGGGGGAGGAATCTCCGACGGAGGCGGAAATCACGGCAGTAACCACAGCGGAAGCAATCACGTGCCTTACCTACGAAATTGCGTTATTAAAATTGGGGGTATCTTAATATGGATTCAATTGCATCTCTCTATGAAACGGTGATTGCCAAGTATGTTGCAGCGGGCAACGCTGACAAGCTGGCGGAGCTTAAAACAAAACTAACGGTGGTCTATACCGCCGGAATGGTGACCACGGATGAATATACCGCATTGATGGCGTTGTTCCAGGGGGCGGCTACTGAGACCCTCTGACGCTGTCGGGGAAGGTAACGCGAGGATAGCGACACCGCTGTGGTCGCGAGCACCGGAGACACAACCGTCCCAGCAGCGACGTGATTGACCTGTACGATGCTTAGATAAGAAAATCGTAATGATGTACTGTGGAATTTTGTTTGGCTGAACCGCTGATTGCCGCAGCATCATCAGTTTGTAAAAAACCGCCGGTAGTCCGCCATATGGCGGACTACCGGCGGTTTTTGCGTTAACCTGTCAGCGCACACCCGGTTTGCTGAAAGAAAATTGACATCAAACCCGCTGAATGTTAGTATGGAGAAAATAATATTGATCGGGAGGTTTTTTCATGGAACACAACAGCATTATGAGGCGGCGCTCTGTTCGAAAATTTGAGGATCGTCCGGTGGAGCAGGAAAAATTGGAGCATCTTCTTCGGGCGGCTATGCAGTCACCAACCGCAAAAGACAGCCGATGCTGGGAATTCTTGGTTATCACAGACCGAGCTGCCTGCGAAGCAATTTCCAAAATGAGTGAATATGCTATGTGTGCGGCTAAGGCTCCTGCTATGGTCATAACCATGGTCAATCTTCACAATACCGATCCTGACACCCTATGGTGGGTAGAGGATCTGTCCGCGGCAACCCAGACCATTCTCATTCAGGCGGAGGAGGAGGGGCTGGGCGCTGTCTGGCTGGGGATGTACCCCCGGGAGGAGCGGACCAGCCAATTACAAGCTTATTTTCAGTTGCCGGAGCACATCATGCCGTTCGCAGTCATCCCGCTGGGCTATAAACAAAAGGAAAAACCCTTTGAGGATCGCTTTGATCCCGCAAAGGTGCATTGGGACACGTTTTAAAAGGAGGCTGTGCCAGCACCTTGCCTGACAGCGGCAGAATAAAAAAGGCAGCCATTCTACCAATAAGGTATCACGGCCGCCAAATAATGAAAAGAAAAGGGAGAAGAAAATAATCGCGCTTATCCTGACATGATGATTATAACAGGATGGGAATGCAAAGGATGGATAAACTTAAAATGAAATGTGAACTCTTTGTGAACTGAGAAATTCGCCGATGGTTGAGCATGCGGGCGGCAGGCCGTGAGTATGCTTTTCTGCTGGCTGTCTACAGCGTTCCGTCGGAGGTCAGGATGACCTTGTATAGCTCCGGTCTGCGGTCGCGGAATACGCCCCATTCGATCCGCTGCTGGGCGGCCTGATCCAAGTCAAATTCAGCCACTAATACGGCCTCTTCCGTTCTGCCGGCCTCCGCCACCAGTTCTCCCGTGGATCCGGTGATAAAGGAGGAGCCATAAAACTGGATTTCAGAGGCGCCGATCCGCTCGGTTCCAATCCGGTTGGAGGCCGCCACCGGTATCAGATTACACGCCGAGTGGCCGATCATGCAGCGCCGCCAATGATCCCGGGAGTCCACTCCGGGGCTTTCCGGTTCGGAGCCGATGGCCGTGGGGTAGAAGATCAGCTCTGCCCCCATGAGGGCCATGCATCGCGCGGCTTCCGGAAACCATTGATCCCAGCAAATGCCGACACCGATTTTGCCGTATCGGGTGTTCCAGACCCGAAAGCCCGTGTCCCCGGGATTAAAATAATATTTTTCCTCGTAGCCGGGCCCGTCCGGAATGTGGCTTTTGCGGTAAACGCCCAGAAGCTGTCCGTCGGCGTCGATGACCGCCGCTGAATTGTATCTGGCGTTGTTGCGTTTTTCGTAAAAGCTGATGGGAAGCACAACGCCCAGCTCACGCGCCACGGATTGAAAGTGGCGTACGGCGGGGTTTTCCTCCAGCTCGGTGGACAAGTCATAATAGTCCGGCTTTTCCTCCTGACAGAAATAGAGAGTTTCAAACAGCTCCTGCAGCAAAATGAACTGTGCGCCCTGTGAGGCCGCCTGGCGCACCAGCCGCTCCGCATGTTCGATATTTTCCTCCCGTTGGTGGGTGCAGCTCATCTGGATGACGGCGACTTTTACCAGTCTCATGGATATTCCTCCGTTATGGCCCTTGCGGGTACTTTATGGTCAGGGATGAATGCCCCGGGGCATCTGCTGGGTCACGCAGTGGATGTTGCCCCCCTCGGTGATCAGCGCACTGGTATTGAGCGCGACTACCCTGCGGCCGGGGAAGGTTTTTTGGAGTATGTCCGCCGCCTGCGCATCGGTCTGCGCGGCGTCCCCGCCGAATACAGGCAGAAGCAATCCGCCGTTGACGAGATAAAAATTCAGATAACTCAGGGTCAGGCGGCTTTCGCTATCAAAGCGCGCGGGCGGCTGGGGAAGCTCAATGACCTCCGGCGTCCGCCCTGCCGCGTCCTTGGTGCTGCGCAAAAGCTTCAGATTCTCCTGGGTAATCTCAAAATTGGGGTCGGACGGGTCGCGGCAGACCTGCATCAGCACAACGCCCGGCGCCGCGAAGCAGGCGATGTTGTCCACATGTCCGTCCGTCTCGTCGCCGGACAGGCCGCGGTTAAGCCAGATGATCTGAGAGACGCCGAGACAGCGGCGCAATTCGGCGGAAATTTCCTCTTGGGAGAGGCCGGGGTTGCGGCTGGGGTGAAGCAGGCACTCCCGGGTGGTAAGCAGGGTTCCCTCGCCGTCCGTGTGGATGGAGCCGCCCTCCAGAATGATGGAGGAAGGGAACCATGGAATTTGAAGCTGTTTCAGCGCGATGGGAGCCGCCGCGTCGTCAAGCTCATAGGGCAGGTACTTTTCCCCCCAGGCGTTAAAGCGCCATTTGACCGCGGAGAGGATATTCTCCTCATTTAACAGAAAGGTTGGCCCGTTGTCCCGGAACCATCCGTCGCTGTGGGCAACGGTCAGAAGTTCCGCACGTCCGCCGCACAGGCCGGACGCATCCGCCATGCTTTCCTCGTTGATCAGCATGGTAACAGGTTCAAATTCCGAGATCGCCGCCGCGATCCTTCCGTAATCGGCGCTCACGGCATCATAGTTTTCAGGATTTACCATGGAGTCCCTCACGGGCCATTGCATTAGGGTTCGCTCATGGGGCGCCCACTCGGCGGGCATATAACACTGTTGTTCATTGCGCATGTTCGGTAATCTCTCCCTGCGTATGATGAGTTGCTTGTGTTGCGGCTACCATTATATCAGTTTTTTGGACAGGTTAAAAGGCTAAAATGAGTTGCGGAGCCTGGCCCGGCTGAGGAATTGCGGGTCTTTACCGGCAAGGTCTTGACAACCGCTGGTCGGTTCAGTATGATATATGGAATCGGTTACCTGGTTCAGGTACTTTTTTTATCGTCAAATATGCGTGGCCGGATGAAAGCAGCCGGCGGCACGCAGAATGATAAGGATCAAAACAATCAGGTCAGGAGGAAAGCATATGGCGATTTTTATCAATGAACCTTCCCATACATTCGGAGAGTATCTGCTGATTCCCGGTTATTCTTCCACAGAGTGTACTCCGGCAAACGTCAGTCTGAAAACGCCGCTGGTCAAGTTTAAAAAAGGGGAGGAAGCTCCTGTTTCCATCAATATCCCCTTGGTATCCGCCGTGATGCAGTCCGTTTCGGATGACAAGATGGCCATCGCGCTGGCAAAGGAGGGCGGCATCTCCTTTATTTACGGGTCCCAGTCTATTGAGAGTCAGGCGGAGATGGTGGCCAGAGTCAAGAGCCACAGGGCGGGATTTGTGCTCAGCGATTCCAATATTTCACCTGACGGTGCTTTGTCCGATATTTTGCGGCTGAAGGAAAGAACGGGACACTCCACCGTGGCGGTGACGTCTGACGGGACGGCGGCGGGCAAACTGGTGGGACTGGTTACCAGCCGGGACTACCGTGTCAGCCGTATGGACCCCGATACCAAGGTCAGTACCTTTATGACAAAATTTGAGGATTTGATCTGCGCCGACGAGAGCACAACCCTGAAGCAGGCCAATGACATCATCTGGGATCATAAGCTGAACTGCCTGCCCATTATCGACAGCCAGCAGCGGCTGGTTCACATGGTATTCCGCAAGGATTACGATACCCACAAGCAAAATGAAAATGAATTGATTGACAGCTCCAAGCGGTTCAGAGTGGGCGCCGGCGTCAACACCCGTGACTACGAGAAGCGTATTCCGGCGCTGGTGGACGCTGGGGCGGATGTGCTGTGTATCGACAGCTCCGAGGGTTTTTCCGAATGGCAGAGGATTACACTGGACTATGTTCGCAAAACCTACGGAGATGATGTTAAAATCGGCGCGGGCAACGTGGTGGACAAAGAGGGCTTCCTGTTTCTCGCCAAAGCGGGGGCGGATTTCGTCAAGGTCGGTATCGGCGGCGGCGCCATCTGCATTACCCGGGAGCAGAAGGGCATCGGAAGAGGACAGGCCACCGCCATCATTGAGGTTGCAAAGGCGAGAGACGAGTATTTTGAGGAGACTGGCGTTTATGTTCCCATCTGCTCCGACGGCGGCATTGTGTATGATTACCACATGACGCTGGCTCTTGCCATGGGCGCGGATTTCATCATGCTGGGCAGGTATTTCGCGCGGTTTGACGAGAGCCCCAGCAATAAGGTAAGCGTGAACGGCAGTTATATGAAAGAATACTGGGGTGAGGGAAGCGCCCGGGCCAAGAACTGGCAGAGATACGATTTGGGAGGCGGGGAAAAGCTCTCCTTTGAGGAGGGGGTCGATTCCTTCGTGCCCTATGCCGGAAGCCTGAAGGACAACGTGGCGCTGTCCCTGAGTAAGGTGCGTTCCACTATGTGCAACTGCGGTGTTCTGACGATCCCGGAGCTGCAGCAAAACGCAAAGATCACTTTGGTATCCGCCACCAGCATTGTAGAGGGCGGTGCCCACGACGTGGTGCTGAAAGACAACAAAAAATTTATTTAAGAAGCGGCAGGATGGCTGTGGTTTCTTAAAAAGAAAAAAGGACCGAGGATTTCATAAATTCGCGGTCCTTTTTTGCTGTTATCCACACGGTTTCTTTTGCGGCGTGAAGCATAAGATGGATTTGTGAATGAAAGTCCCGCAAACCGGTCCGCGACAGCACCGGCTGAGGGTTTCCAAACTATCCTGAGGAGATGGAGCATCTATGTTTTTAGCCGTTCTCATCATTGCGCTGTGTCTGGATACCTTTACAACGAGTTTTGCTTACGGAGTCAGCCAAACAAAAATTCCCATAGCGTCCATGGCCATCATCGGGGTGATCTGTACCGCGGCGCTGACTGTATCCACAGTCGTCGCGTCCGGGGTGAGTCAGCTGATTCCCGTCAGTGTGACCCAGGTCATCTGTGTTCTGATTCTGTTTGCTCTGGGGCTGGTTAAAAGCTTTGAAAGCGTTTTAAAGCGATATATCGCAAAGAGTCGGAATCGGTCGGGTCAGCTTCGCCTGACGCTGTTTGACGTTCATTTCGTGCTCACGGTGTACGCCGACAACAGCAAGGCTGATATTGATCAGTCAAAGGTGCTCTCACCGGCGGAAGCGGTCTATCTGGCGTTGGCGCTGTCGCTGGACGGGTTTGCCGCCGGTTTCGGGTTCGGACTCACGGAGGTCAATTATGTGTGGCTCGTCCTGCTTTCGTTTATGTCGAATGTGCTGGCGGTTTTTTTGGGCTGTGCTGCCGGAAAGCTGATCACGAAGATGACAAAATTTGATTTTTCGTGGCTTGGGGGCGTCATACTGATGCTACTTGCGGTTTCGAAGCTCAGGAATTACTAATGATTTCAGGAAAAAGGTTAGTTGTCCGGGTGTGGGAACAAACGAAGGCAATCTCCTTTTATAGAAATGGGCATGCCTGGCGCAAATGACGGAAACCCTGCCTGGGGAGGTGGCGGGCAGGTTGATCATGGATTGCTTGGCATTAGAAATAAATGGAATTCATGCCCATGCATGATATTGCCAATCATCAGCCAAGCTAATACTGGAAATTGGGAACCATCATGGAGATTAGAAAAACTTTTCCCAAACGAGGACGGTTAACGCAATGGTGGCAGAAAACAGGCCGAGGTAATAGCAGAACCTGTATTCATCAGAAACCGTGATGGAGCGCCTGAGGCGCCGGGATTCTGGAGATGAATACAGGTTCTTACCATACTGTGACAAAAAATTTACCCGTTTATGCTTCGCCAAGCCGCGAGAAAGGGTGTATACTGAAACGCAGCTAAGACAGGGCGGAGATGATGGCTTGGAGTTCTTTTTATTTTTCATTACGACGGCGGCCTCCTGCGCGGGAGCCATCGCCGGGTTTGGCGGCGGGATTATCACAAAGCCGATACTGGACGGATTTGGGATTCTGCCGGTCAGTACGGTGAGCTTCCTGTCGTCGAGCTCCGTTCTGGCGATGTCTGTGACTTCGCTGATCCGGAGCAGAGGCAACGGCGTTCATTTGGAGGTTCGCACCGCAACGCCTTTGGCGATCAGCTCTGTTTTCGGGGGACTGGCGGGAAATCGCCTGTTTGAGCTGATCAGACATGCCTTCCCACAAGAGCGGCTGCTTGGTTTCGTTCAGTCGGTATTGCTGCTGCTTGTGATGCTATTTGTACTGTTCTATATGAGTCAAAAAAATCGGTTCCCCACCCGCCACAGCGAAAGCACGCTGCTGTCTTTGGGTTTGGGTGTGCTCCTGGGAAGCATTTCCGCGTTTCTCGGTATCGGCGGCGGACCCTATATTGTGTCGGCACTGTTTTTCTTTTTTTCCATGGATGCCAAAACGGCGGCTAAAAACTCTATTTATATCATTATGTTTGCGCAGCTGGCCAGCCTGTCTGCCGCGGTCGTCCAGCACACGGTTCCGACGGTTACCTGGATTCAGGTGACCGTTATGATGGCCGGAGGAGTCTGCGGCGGGCTTCTGGGCGCGAAGCTTTCCGCCCGGATGAGCAATCAAATGGTGGAGCGGCTGCTCCGGGTGGTGATCATATTGATTTGCGTCATAGATTCCTATAACGTGATCCGGTTTGCGGCAGGCAGTTAGCCCCGCCGTGGGAGGCTGAGGCCGGTACGTTCATCACTCTGCCAAAGAGGCTGCCGCGTTCTGCTTCATCAGGGATTTAATGTCGTCCATTCGGTCTTCCGCCTGTTTTTGCAGAACCGGCGTTCCGGCGCGGTTGATTTTCGCCTTGTGGTAGTATTCTCTGGCTTTCTTGAAATCGCCGAGTTTAAAACAGATCTCTCCCATGATCATGCAGAGCTGCTGTTCCTGACTTTCGGGGATTTGCAGTTCAATATGAGCATCCATGTAAGCATCGAGGGCTTGCCGCAGCATTTCCGTTTCCATCTGCTGATCGCCGCAGTCGTGGTAAATCCAGCTCAATTTCAAAAACAGCTTCGCCGTTGACAGCTGGGGCTGCTTAAGGCATTTGGGGGCACAGAACAACGCCAAATAATATTGCGCAAAGACCGTGGGTGGCTCAGGCTGAAGATTGAAAACCAGATTTGTCTGTTGTTTGAGTCCCTGAAGCTCGGATTCAACGATCCCTCTGGTGATATCCGGCTTTTCAAAGGTGGAGAACAGTGCGCTGTAGAGGCAGTGGGGGCAGGTGACAATTTCGTAATAGTTAGGTTCAAGCTCGTGGTAGATTCTGCGCATGTCGTGGTCGGTGCGGGTCAAAGTCAGCTTGGAGGTTCTTACCTTCAGCGCCTTAAATTTCTCATGACAGAGGGGGCAGTGATATTCCTTCTCCATCAAATGTTCACGATCATCACTGGGCAGATGAAGCTCGTAATGCCCCTGATGACCAGCGGGGAATAAAGGAAATGCGGAAGAAACGGCGCTGCCTTTTTTCTTGGACACATTCTTTGCCGCAGGCGCGGACTGGGCTTCCGCCGCGGGCGCGGGCGTTTTTTTCGGCCGTTCCGGCTTTTCGGATTCAGAGGGCGTTTCGGCTAGCGTCGGCCGCTGCGCGACCCACCGGCGTCCGCAGCGGGTTTCGTAGTCGGTGAGAAGCTGATCAAACCGGGAACTCATCATCTGGAGAAGCTCAAGGGTGATTTCAGGCTCTTCGGCAATAAAATCCGCCGCAGACTGTCGGCTGATGGGGAGCGCGATCACGTCTGTAACCGCAAGCGTAATGGTATCCCGGCAGCTGCCAAGAAGCGCGCTATCATCAAAAAAGTCCCCTGGCCCGACGGAAGTAATGATGCTGTTGTCTCTGGGATCAAGAAGCACAACATCACCTTGAAGGAGAATAAACATCGTATCCGAGCTGCCGGGCCGATTGAATATCGTTCCCTTGGGGTATTTTCTGGATTTGGAAATAGCGTTTAAATTATTGACATTGATCAATTGTAATGCCTCCAGACGGATCAAAATAAGATGACTGATCTATTGAAATCTATTTTACCAGATAAAACGCAAAATTCCAGCCTAATTAGATATTTTTTTTGAAAAAGCCTAAAAAATGTGATTATTTTTGTCACTTATTAGGAATCAGCACAGCCTCACCGCGGATTCGCAGGCAGGAATCCGTGAGGTTCAAAGCTGACTCCGGCGGTGGATGATTAAAAGAGAAGCAGGAGAATGAGCTTGCTCATAATTACCAGATCAGGGATCAAAAACAAAGAATAGTTTATTGAAAATCAATATAGTCTTTTTGGGGTTTAAGGTATATGATGAAAAAGTCTAAAAAGAAAATTAAAATCAAAAGCGACTGTGATAGACTGGCTGAATGCGGTACAATCTTGATAAATGGAGTAGGTATTCTTGTTCAAAAGTGAGCTGGAAAAGTTTGTCGCCCAACGGATTGCACTGTTTTTTTTGATTGGTTCCGTAGCCGGGTTTCTTTTTTCGGCCAGCCGATGGCTGGTGATATTGGGACTGGCGGTGGGAGCTGCGGTGGGTTTCATGCGCTTTGCGGGTTACGCCTGGATGTTCCGAAACATTACTTCGGCGGAGACGGCAAGACGCAGCGGCGCTGTGATCTGGAACAGTCTGCTTTACATTGTCAATCAGCTGGTGCTGCTGGCGCTGTTGTATGTGGCATATCGAGTTGATACGTCACTCCTGATCGGTTTTGCTGCCGGTACTTTGCTGCCGGCGCTCTCTCTGATTTTAAACTGTTTGACCGAGCTTCTGGGGATTACCAAAAATCATTTTTTTATGTGATTTTTGATGTCCGAAGATGACACTGTAAGGTGAGTCCAATTCACCTTGGGACAAAAGCAAGCGCGCCTCATTTCTCCGTTAATATGGGGGGATATTTTTAAAAGGCGAAGAATAAGAGGGAAATATCAATTACCGTTGACAAGAGTGACTAATTTCGATATAATTCGGCTTAAAAAGGCAAAGGTGCTAAACTTTTAATTCGTTTTGGAAGCGCTGCTGCCTTTTTTAGTTTTGGGTATGCCGTTGGAGAGATGGCACCGCCCTGAAACATAAATGATTTTGCTGTGAGTGTGAGTGAGGTGTTGGCTTTTGTTTTCAGGAGATGAGTTAAAAACAAATAATCTGTTTTCGATTCATGCGTTTGGCCAGGAGATTCCGATTTCCGACACAATTGTGATGACGTGGATCATCATGGCGGTTCTGATTATTCTGTCCGTTGTGTTCACAAGAAACATGAAAAAAATACCTGTAGGAAAACAGAGTGTAACCGAAATAGTGGTGGAGGGAATCAATGGCGTCATTAAATCCACCATGGGGCACCACTGGAAAAGCTTTGCTCCTTATTTTGGCACGGTGTTTTTGTTCCTGATCGTTGCAAATATGTCGTCTTTGTTTAACCTGTTTCCGTCGGCGGAAACGCTGTACTTTATCACGGGCAACGAGTATTTTGAAAACTGCGCGCAGTTTTCCATTGTCCCGCCGACGAAGGATATTAACCTAGCGTTGGCGCTGGCCATCATAAGCATCGTGCTGATTCCGATTTCAGGGATCCGCTACAAGGGCCTGGGAGGCTGGCTCAAGAGCTTCCTGAAGCCTATGCCAATGATGCTGCCCTTCAACATCCTTGACTACGGAACCCGCATTTTGTCTTTGACCCTTCGGCTGTTCGGAAATATTCTGGCCGGCTTTGTTATTATGGAGCTGCTCTACCAAGGAGCGCTCTTCGTGAAGCCTTTAATTCCCATTGCCAGCGCATTCTTCGATCTGTTCGACGCAGGGTTGCAGTCATATATCTTTGTATTCTTATCATCTATGTATATTGCAGAAGTAATTGAGTAGGAGGAAAATGAAAATGGATTTAAGTGGATTGTATGCAATTGGTGCAGGTTTGGCTATGATGGCGGCTTTGGGTGCCGGTATTGGTCTGGGTGTCGCTTCCGGCGGCGCGATGCAGGGTGTTGCAAGAAACCCCGAGGCTTCGGGCAAGATTATGACCACCGGCCTGATCTTTGCCACACTGTCTGAGGTTACCGCGATCTTCGGATTTGTTATCTCTATCATGCTGATCAGCAAGATTTAAGTGTTTTTCCAAAACAGAGTGCGTGTTGGCTTGGTTGCACGCGATGTAAAAAAGTAAGCGAGTGATGAAGTTATGATCGAGAATATTAATAAATTCCAATTTATCATGGAAGTGCTGAACCTCATCATTTTGTTTGTGGTTTTGCGGAAGCTTTTGTTCAAACCTGTCACCGAGTTTATGGAGAAGAGAACGAACGCCATCAAAGCCTCGATTGACGATGCCGAAGCGCAGAAGACCGCAGCCTACGCGCTCAAGGCACAGTATGAGCAGCAGCTGAGCGAGGCCAAGGGCACCATGGAAAACATGATTGACGAGGCTACCGCCAAGGCGAACCGCAGGTCGGAGCAGATCATTGCCGCAGCCCAGGAAGAAGCCGGAGTGCTGCTGGCAAATGCCAGGGTTGAAATTGAGCGTGAACGCCAGAAAATGCTCAGGGAAATCCGCGTACAGGTGGTGGAGCTTGCCATTGGCGCCGCTTCCAAGGTTGTGGAAAGCAATATGGATACCGGAAGCAACAAGGTGATTGTGGATAAATTCCTGGATGAAGCGGGTGCTGCCTGATGTCGATTGTGGATAAGCGGTATGCGGAAGCTTTGTTCCGCATCGCCCTGCAGGAAAACGCGATCAACACATATCAGGAGGAACTGGTTGCGGTTTCCGGTCTGTATGAAACAAATGGCGAGTTCAGAAATTTTCTGCTTTATCCCCAGTATGACGGCAAGCTGAAGAAGCAGGTTCTGAACACCTTGTTTGAGCACGAACTCGGCAAGAATATGCTGAATTTTCTCATGCTGCTATTGGATAAAAATCGGATTACGCTTTTACCGACGATCAGCAGGGAATTTGTCAGGCTGGCAGATGAACATAACCGTGTGTTGAACATTACGATCTTCGCGGCAATTCCCATGGAAGCGGAGGATGTAAAAAAGGTCTGTGATAAATTCCAGGCGCTTTATCACGCTTCCGACGTAAAGGCCACCGTGGAGTTGGATTCGTCTCTGATCGGTGGAATTAAGGTAGCCGTCGGCGACAAGCTCTATGACGCGTCCATCAAGGGCAGGCTGTCGGAGTTGCTGTCGGCGATGTCGGTGTAGAAGCGCAGCGGATAGGATTGGTGAATGCTATGAATTTAAAGCCAGAAGAAATTAGCTCCGTATTAAAGCAGCAGATTGAAAACTATGGCACGAAAACGGTTGAGGAAGAAGTCGGAACCGTTCTCACCGTGGGTGACGGTATTGCCAGAATATACGGACTTCAAAAATGTAAATATGGCGAATTGCTGAAATTTGAAAACGGCGTATACGGCATGGCAATGAACCTTGAGGAAGAAAATGTCGGCTGTGTGCTTCTGGGTGCCGAGAAAGACATCAAAGAAGGCACTGTGGTGAAGAGCACGGGCAGAACGATGGAAATTCCCGTGGGTCCCAACATGATCGGTCGCGTGGTAAATCCTCTGGGCATGCCTCTTGACGGCAAGGGCGATATCAAAACCGATACCTACAGGCCTATCGAGTTTCTCGCCCCCGGCGTCATCGATAGAAAATCAGTCGATACCCCTATGCAGACTGGTATTCTGGCTATCGACGCCATGACGCCGATCGGCAGAGGTCAGCGTGAGCTGATTATCGGAGACCGCCAGACCGGTAAAACCGCCATCGCAATTGATACGATTATCAACCAGAAGGGCAATGGCGTGGTCTGTATCTACGTTGCCATTGGTCAGAAGGCGTCTACTGTTGCGGGGATTCACAGCACCCTGGAAAAAGTGGGTGCGATGGATTATACCATCATCGTGTCCTCTACCGCCAATGAAATGGCGACGGTTCAGTATATCGCTCCTTATGCGGGTTGTGCCATGGCGGAGTATTTTATGTTTACCGAGCATAAGGATGTGCTGATCGTTTATGATGATCTGTCCAAGCACGCCGTGGCATACAGGGCACTGTCTTTGCTGCTTAAGCGTGCCCCCGGACGCGAGGCATTTCCCGGCGACGTGTTTTACCTGCACTCCCGTCTTTTGGAACGTGCCGCAAAACTTTCCGATGAGATGGGCGGAGGCTCCATCACGGCGCTGCCCATCATTGAGACTCAGGCGGGCGATATTTCCGGATATATTCCGACCAACGTGATTTCTATCACGGACGGTCAGATTTTTCTGGAGTCAGAGCTGTTCTTCTCCGGTCAGCGCCCCGCAGTCAACGTTGGTATTTCCGTGTCTCGTGTCGGCGGTTCCGCACAGATCAAGGCGATGAAAAAAATTGCCGGTTCTCTGCGTGTGACTTTGGCCCAGTACAGAGAACTTGCGGTCTTTGCGCAGTTCGGCTCCGATTTGGACCAGTCTACCCGGAACATCCTGATGCAGGGTGAGCGTCTGATGGAGACTTTAAAGCAGGGGCAGTATTCGCCCGTGCCGGTTGAAGATCAGATCATTTATCTGTATGTGGCTATGAATGGTTATTTGATGGATATCCCCGTTAAGGATGTGCGGAAATTTAACATGGATGTTTTGGATCAGGTCAAGACCAAATATCCTCAAATTTTGGAGGGGATCTGCCAGACCGGCCAAATGAGCTCCGAGATGGAGGAACTTCTGAAGCAGGCGATCAAAGAGTGCCTGTCAAACAGAGCTTAATGATCCTATCCGCGTGGCCGGACGAAAGCACGGCGGCGGGTGGGGCCTGTTGAGACAATAAGGCGGTGAGACTAGAGTGTCAGGAATGCGTGAAATTAAGCTGAGGATCAAGAGCATTACGGAAACTCAGCAGATTACCAAGGCGATGAAGTTAATTTCCGCGGCAAAGCTTAAAAAAGCAAAGCAGCAACTGGAACAGACTCGTCCCTATTTTTTGGAAGTTGAACGAACCATGGCGGAGATCCTGTCCCACAGTGCCGGCGTTGAGCAGGGGAATGTCTATTTTGACAACCGGAAAGACAAGGCAAACCGGAAAA